>SDBS01001383.1_pt1 | contig 24608 bp, 22 predicted proteins | sample 2277091 | NCBI WGS metagenome assembly SDBS01 (sample SAMN10404972, study PRJNA504765) | marine sediment metagenome | isolation source: marine sediment core GS10_PC15, 163 cmbsf | place: Arctic Ocean: Southern Knipovich Ridge | collected 2010
CAATATCATTGTTCTGAATAGCTATCTGAAATGTTTCCACCGAAAATGCGGATAAGACAGCCAAGGCCACCTTGGGACCAATACCGGATACGGATATTAGCATCTCAAACAGTTCTTTTTCGGATTTGTGACAAAAACCAAAAAGCAGCATCAAGTCTTCCCGTACATGAAGATAGGCAAAAACCGAGGCATGTTCGCTTTCAGGCGGCATTTTGGAAAGACAACTGGTTGACATGAACACTTGGTAACCAACACCGTTTACATCCATAATTACACCTTGGGAATTTTTCTCCTGAATTGTGCCTCTAAGAAAAGATATCATTTCTACCTCGTTAGCGATTCCATTTTCTTGGAATTTGCATGACAAATAGCCAGAGCAAGGGCATCAGCGGCATCATCAGGCTTCGGAATCTCAGCTAATTTCAATATCATTTTAACCATTTGCTGAATTTGACGTTTTTCCGCCCGCCCGTATCCGACTACCGCTTGCTTTACTTGCAATGGAGTGTATTCAAAAACCGATAGGTTGCGCATTGCTCCCGCCAGCATAATGACACCCTTTGCTTGGCCGACTGACATGGCAGTATTGACATTGGAATTAAAAAAGAGCTTCTCAACAGCCATTTCATCAGGCTCATGTTTGTCAATCAGCTCTGTAATCTCCTGGAATATGATTTTTAGTCTATGGGCGGGATCCAACCCCGCTTCCGTATTTATGCTGCCAAAATCCTTACAAGAAGTATTACCTCTATTGCTCTCAACAATCCCAAAACCGGTTATAGCAATTCCTGGATCAATCGCAAGTATGATCAAATTCTCTCCATCAACACTTCGAGAAAAACCGAACGCACGTTCAGTATAGCATAGATCGATCAGGGACCAAGATCTTTATCTTATTTTTCTGCTCCCTGTGTTCCTTGTTGAACCGGTTTAAACCGACTACCTGGTCCGACAGGTATTTTCACTATCAGTCTTCGACCAAACCATCCAGCATTTCATCGGGAATATCAAAATTTGAATACACTTCCTGAACATCATCAAGCTCTTCCAGGGAATCTATCAGTTTTAATACCTTTTTGACATCCGCCTCATTCAATTCCAATATGTTCTTTGGTAGCATTGTAGCTTCAGCTGATTCCGGCACAACACCGCTTTCTTCGAGTGCTTTCCTAACTTGCATTAAGCCGGGCGGATCGGTAATAATCTCCCACAAGGCCGGCTCTTCAGTTTTCATATCTTCAGCACCTGCTTCAACGGCCAAGTCCAAAAGATCTTCCTCGCTGATCCCTGATTCCTTGTCAACCAGAATTCTTCCTTTTCTCTCAAACATCCAGCTTACACAACCGGCTGAGCCAAGCTTGCCGCTGTGCCGGTCAAAGATGTTCCTTATATCCGATGCTGTCCGATTTTTATTGTCAGTCATTGTCTCCACCATCACCGCTGATCCGCCGGCACCATATCCTTCATAAACTATTGTTTCAAAATGAACTCCGGCGATTTCCCCGGTTCCCCGCTTGATAGCCCGTTCAATGTTATCGTAAGGCATATTATAATCCTTGGCCTTTTGAATAGCTGTGGCCAGGGTGAAATTCATATCAGGGCTTCCTCCTCCTTCTTTAGCCGCCACGGTAATAGCCCTGGAGAGCTTTGCGAATAGCTTGCCTCGCTGTGCATCTGTCTTCCCTTTTTTATGCTTAATACTGGACCACTTTGAATGACCGGACATGAAGCCCCCCCTTCATTTATCCTTTTTCTTAGTTTACCTTGGTTTGCTGACAATCCACCGCTTCTATCATTTTTAGAAAATATTTATGTATACGCATATCGTTGGTTAGTTCAGGATGGAAAGCAGTCACCACTATTCTCCCTGCTTGTGCCATCACAATTTTTCCTTCAAAGCGAGCAAGAACCTCAACTTGAGATCCCACTGACTCTATCAGAGGCGCTCTAATAAAAACACCTTCAAAGGGTTGATTGCCCAGCTTGGGGATATCCAGATGTGCTTCAAAGCTTTCCCGCTGCCTCCCGTAAGCATTACGCCGGACCTCCATATCCATTAATCCCATTAGGGGAAGCTTGCTTGCACCATTGCTATTGTCTTTTCCTGTGGCTTCCGGGAACTTGGATACCCTGCTTGCCAGCAAAATAAGACCGGCGCAGGTTCCGTACAGAGGCACCCCTTTCCGGTACAATTCTTTGATCGGTGTGATAAAACCATACTTTACTATTAGTTTTCCGATTGTCGTGCTTTCGCCACCAGGGATTATGAGAGCATCAACTCGGGATAGTTCCGCGGGTTTTTTTATCGCTATCCCCCTAGCATTACATGATTTTATCATATGCAAGTGCTCTCGCACCGCACCTTGGAGTGCCAATACTCCAACACTTATGGTCAATAAAACCAATCTCCCATTTGAATTCCGATTTTCGACTTTCGATCAGCGATTAGCGATAAAAACTTTAATTGCATACCATTTAATCGAAAGTCGCTTTTCGCCTTTCTTTTCTTAATCGCTAGCCGCTAGTTGAAAATCGCTTATCGGTTTTCTTGGATTTTACCATCCTCTGAACTGAATTAAGTTTTTTTCTTCAATCTGGGAAATCTCTAGTCCGGGCATAGCTTCACCCAATTTTTTTGATACTTTCGCCAATAGCTTGGCATCCTTATAGTGCGTTGTTGCTTCAACTATTGCTTTGGCCATAACAGAAGGACTTTCCGACTTAAATATACCTGACCCCACAAAATTTCCCTCTGCTCCAAGCTGCATCATAAGAGCTGCGTCAGATGGAGTAGCAATTCCACCAGCCGCAAAATTAACTACCGGTAGCTTTCCTTCGGCTGCAACTTTACACACAAGCTCGTAGGGTGCCTGCATTTCTTTGGCCATACTCATAAGCTCAGCCTTGTTCATCCCATGCAAGCGGCGGATCTCGCTCATAATCAACCGCATGTGCCGAACAGCTTCCACTACGTTGCCTGTACCGGCCTCACCCTTGGTTCTGATCATGGCAGCACCCTCTCCGATTCGTCTGAGCGCTTCTCCGAGGTTTCGCGCCCCGCAAACAAAAGGAGCCTTAAACTCCCATTTGTTAATATGGTGCTCTTCATCGGCAGGGGTCAGAACTTCGCTTTCGTCAATATAATCAACCCCCAGCGACTCCAAAACTTGCGCTTCAACAAAATGACCAATTCTGGCTTTTGCCATAACCGGGATGGTAACCGCCTTCATTATCTGCTCAATGATGGCAGGGTCGGCCATGCGCGCTACACCACCATCAGATCGTATGTCCGCCGGAACTCTCTCTAATGCCATTACCGCTACAGCTCCCGCATCTTCCGCAATCTTGGCTTGCTCCCGCTTGGTAACATCCATAATAACGCCGCCCTTTAGCATTTCGGCAAGCCCGGTTTTCACTCGCAGTGTACCTCTTTTAGCCATTCTAGAAATCCTCCAGTTTTTCCGTATTTCCTAAGCTAATCATACATAAGTACATGTCTCCTAGCAAGCTTGAATCCGCTCCCTAGCCCTCTTCTTGTTTTGCCCTAATACCCATTTCCTAGCTATCTCTTAATCTCTACCGGAGTACCAACGCCTACAACTGCAAATAACTCCAGAATATCGCTTGGATACATCCGGATGCATCCGTGTGTCGCCGCACTTCCGATTGACATGGGACGGCTAGTGCCATGAATACTGTAGCTTCTTTTACTCAACTTCATTTCTCTATTACCCAAAGGATTGTTTGGCCCCGGTCTAATGGGGTGATCAAGTCCGGCCCATTCAGGAGGATACCAGGTGGGGTTAACAATTTTCTTTCTTATCCTGTGCTTTCCAATCGGAGTTCTGAATCTCCCTCCTCTGCCAACTGCAATGGGATACACTTTTACCAGATCATCCCTGCTGTATAGCTGAAGAGCTCTTCGGGATATTTCAATCACGATCCGGGCACTAGATACCGGCTGATCAGTATTAAGTTTCTTTGGCTTAAGAATCCTCAGTTCCTCCGGCCCAATTACCCCTGATTGCGGAATTCCATGGTTATTCTGTAGCGACCTTACTGCTTCTGTCAGATGAGAATTATATAGCCCACTGACTCTTCCACTGTTAAAACCATGCATCCTGAGACGCGCCTGTAATTCCCTAACATCAGCACCGACCGCTCCTTCCGCCATAGTTCTGGTCCCAAACTCTTCAGTGCTGTCGACTACGAAAGACCAATCTGTTTTTGCTCGGTTGCCCGCTGTATCTTTCGCTTCAACTTCAATTTGATTGATTCCCTCCGCTAACTCTACTAAGTCAGGCTGAGCTCTGTGTGAAATATGGTCATAATTTCCCCGTACTTTTAGTCCGTTTATCTTAAAGCACACCTCGCTGATCTCAGACTCCCCCTCTTCGACAGCTGCTTCAATTATGGGAACCGACTTTTTAATCTTTTTTTTAACAACCGGGGAATAGCCGGTTATCATAGGAGGCACTTTATCAACAACCACCTAGATCCTTTTTTTGGCTTTGTTTCCGGCCTTATCGATTGCCTCCACCTCCAGCGTATTATCAAAGGGATTCAAACGCAGTGGCAGAAAGAATGTTCCCCCGCCATAGACTGAAGGGTCATCCAGCTTCTTTCCGTTAAATTTCACCTTCAGTTGGGAACCGGGTTCGGTCAAACCAGATATCTCGGTTTTGGACTCCCTGCAACCCAACACTCCATTAGCGCCCAGTTCAATATAGGGTTTCTTGGTATCTACCCCAAACATCCACTTTAAACGCACTGTTCTGGTTACCAGAAACTTGTATTTCATCTCAGCCGATAAGTAATGGTTGCCGTCACTCAGTTCATCATCAAGCTCCAGGATTATACTATCTGACCCGGTCTCTACTGCGTCGGTTACGTTTTTATTGTCCAGGGACAGACTAGCTAAATCCCAGCGGCCAAATCGGAGTGATCGCCACCGGATAGCAATTACCGGGTTCTTCTCCGCAATAATGCTACCATCACCGGGAGTAAATTCCGGTTCTTCCGGCACCTGATAGAGAAAAAATAGTGCAACTGAGGCAATCAGGGGGATTATGGAAAACAACACAACCCTGCTTGCATTACCTTTAAGGCTTATCGGTATCACCCTTTCCCTACGTATGAGTTTTGCCTCTAATCCGATTTGTGTTTACTAATAAAAATCGGTTCTTATTTCTTCCTCAAAGACAATAATCCTACCACGATTTTCTTTGCTTATGATAAAATCGCCCGGAGCTATTTGCTGTCTCAATTAGAAACAATAGTATAAGCGCTGCTAAACATAGATCTAATCGGGCAAGCCTTCAGATAGGAAATAAAGATGCGCGGTTTTATATTGCCAAAACAAAAACAGAAAGATTTCCGTATTCAATCACAAAGCTATGGAATTCTTGCGGCTTCAACCTACAGAACATACAGCACTGCTTTTAGTTATATGGAAACGCTTTTGGAGTGTCTTGCATCGATATCATTTGTTGTTTCTGCAGTGGAAAATTAATCGAGCTAAAACTGGTATGAACACCCAAGCCGGAATCGATGTCAACAGAAGGGGCGTCATCCATAAGCAGTATTTTAGAATAGCTCTCCCATTATCTTCTTAACAGCCTCTTGCGGAGTTTCTCTATCCGAAAAGATAGTCACATCTGCATTATCGGGCGGTTCATAACCGGTTTGAATACCCGGTAAAGTCGTTATTTTGCCATCCCTTGCTTCCCGGTAAAGACCCTTGGGATCACGCTCGGCACATACATCAGCCGAACACTGCACATAAACCTCAAAAAACTTTTCAATTTGGTGTTTCGCTTTGTCCCTGTATCTTTTTCTATTCGCCGTAGCGTCAAAAATCACATTTACTCCATTGTCTACCAGCACTTTTCCCATATAGGCAAGCACATTATAGAAGCGTTCCCGCTCATCCTCTCCATAAGTCGGATTTGGCGTTATAATTTCCCGAAGTTCATCCGATTCCAGCACTTGAACATCCCCATCGTTTGTCCTTAGTTCATTTGCCAGCAATGCTGCTATAGTCGATTTTCCTGACGCCGGTACCCCGGTCAACCAGATGGCAAAACCCTTCGCTTTCCGGTCAAACAAAACTATTCTCCTTGCATTAGTTTGTTAGATCTAGTGTGAACTTCGTGATCTCGAATCAGGAATCATGAATTAGGAATCAGGGAAAAGCGCATAAATTTCTAATTACTAATTCCCTAATGTCTAAAAAACCATAATTCGTAATTCTTAATTCTTAATTCGGTGTTTTGCACTATGACTGTTCACATTATTCAACTTCGTACTATTTCTTACTGCTTTTTTATCCTTAATCGCTGAGGTAGTCATTCACTTTGGTAATATCAAACACTTCAACTTCAAGAATATTATGAATAAAGTTAAATATCTTCTTCCTGATATCAATTTCAAGACTAGGATACCAGATAGGATTAGCTATCACCAGAGCTCTCCAGGCATAGAAGGGCTGAAGCAGCTCAAGCATTTCATCATCCTGACTCTTCTCCAAATAATTTTCCATAAAAAGTTGGAATAATTCCTCAAAAGCCCCTCCTAATTTGCTCTGTTTTTGCAGGGAAAAGAAAACATAGTTGATGCTCATTGCAGTGACATCATCCGCCGCTTCTCCCCACTCGCCGCGACTGCGATCCAGAACAGAAAGCTCTTTCCCTTGATTAAAGAGAATATTCCAGGGGTGAAAATCTCCGTGCTCCTGACAGAGCCTATATCCCTTATTCTTGATTTTCCATCTCCACTCAATGCATTTCTTCTCTATTTCTTCAAATCCCTTACTATCAATAAAGCCCAGGCTTTCAGGATAGCTGTCCATTAGCCCCATTATGCATTCGCCATGTCCCAACAAATCCCGAATTCTTCGCACATACAGTTCCGGTGCGTCCTTTTTTACTTTGTGTATTTCTACTAAATAATCGGACAAAGCAATGGTTCTGGCCTTATCAAGATCAGTCAATCTATCGGTTTCTTTGATCCGCTCGAGATCAAGAAAATATTCAGTTCCTTCTTCATACTGAACAAGTTGAAAGAATTCCTCAGCACTCCCATTTGAAATAAGATCGCCATCCTTGGTGAAAGCCCCCACATCTATGGATACAACATGGCGAGGGAGTTTACTAAAAGCATTATGTGCCCATATAAGAGATTGAGCCCGGTCCGAGAAATGATCATGTCCGAATCCATAACCCGGCCTCATAGTATTAAGCACTGCCTTCTTGTCTTTACCGCCAACACTATAATCTATCAGCATAGGATTTCCGTAGCCATATCCCTTTATTTCTTCTTCGCTTTGAACTTTCTTCTCCTTCTCCAGACCGCCAAGATAGGAAATCCGAACATCTTTTTGGTAGATATCTTCCAGATATTCCTTTATTTTTTCCCTACTTAATTCAGGCAAAAATATCACTCCTTTGGACACCGCTTAACTGACAGTTTAGAACCGGCATATTAGTGCCTGTTCCCTATTCTTGTGCCGGCATTCATTCAAAACTCATATCTTCCAACCTTTTTACACGATCTTCAATAGGAGGGTGGGTACTCCATAGAGACCACCCTTTGCGATTACGAAGATTGACGGGTGTTGCAATGTACAGAGAAGCTGTTGCCTTATTGGCAATAGCAAGAGGTTCATTATCTGTAGCTATTTTCTCCAAAGCATGAGCAAGACCGGGTGGATAGCGCGTAAGCATAGCTGCGCTGGCATCGGCCAGGAATTCCCTTTGCCTGGATAGAGCCATTCTGATAAGTTGGGCTATAATAGGAGACAAAACAGCTAGCAAAAGACCAAGCACCATCAAGATCAGACCGATATAACCGCCTTGATTATCTCTTCGCCTTCTTCCACCCCAAAAGAAACTTCGAAGGAGCCAGTCGGAGAGCAGAGCAACAACTCCCACCATTACCACAGTTAAGGTCATCAACCTAATATCATAATTCCTGATATGGGATAGTTCGTGAGCAACAACACCTTCCAGTTCTTCCCGATTCAGCTTTTGCAAAAGTCCGGTTGTAACAGCAATAGCCGAGTGTTCCGGATCTCTTCCTGTGGCAAATGCATTGGGTGCCGGATCATCTATCACATATACTTTGGGCTTTGGTATTCCGGCTGCAATTGCCAAGCCTTCCACTACATTATACAAATGAGGATATTCTTCGTTTGAGGCAAGCTGGGCACGGCTCATGGTAAGAACTATCTTATCGCTGTAATAATAACTCCCGAAGCTCATGACGATGGCAATAATAGCAGCTATAAAAACTCCGGTGTATCCGAACCGGGTAATGCTACCGAAAATATAACCAATGAATAAGACCAGAACAATAAAGAAGAACATTATCAAGAATGTTCTTCTTTTATTGCTGGCAATTTGTTCATACATGATAGGTTCCTAAAACTGTACCTTTACTGGCTCTCGTGATGCTTCTTCAATCTCAAAATATTCCTTTTCCGGGAATCCCAGCATCCCTACCAGCAGGTTAGTGGGGAATGTTTGTATCGCGGTATTATATTTCATCACCGTATCATTGTAAAATTGGCGGGCAAAGGCAATCTTGTTTTCAACGCCGGACAACTCTTCCTGGAGCATCATAAAATTCTGATTCGCTTTCAACTCAGGATAGTCCTCTGCAACCGCAAACAAGGTCTTTAAAGCACCTGTAATCATATTCTCCGCTTGAGATTGTTCGCCGGGCCCGGAAGCTTGAATTGCTTGAGATCGCGCCTTGGTAACGTTTTCAAATACTTCTTTTTCGTGCTTAGCGTAGCCCTTAACTGTTTCAACCAGATTGGGAATGAGATCATAGCGTTTTTTTAGCTGGACATCAATTTGGGCCCACCCGTTTTCAACCCTATTTCTTCGAACAACCAAGCGATTGTAGATCAAGACAATAGCAACAACTGCAACCACCACGAAAGCGATCAAGATTAAGAATATCAGTCCTAGCGCATTGGCAATAAACATGTTGTCTCCTCTTGGGACATCGTTGCCCTGACATCAAGGTTTAATATAGGATAGCATCTGTCTTTTGTCAACGCGTTCTAGCTTGGATATAATGGGGTGCCAGCCGTTTATAATCAATGATCGTGCCCAATTTTGGAGAATCGCTTATGCTTTTTCCGCTTTATGATGAAAATCCGACCAAATCAATTCCTTGGGTTACACTGTTATTAATTCTGGCCAACGTTTTGGTTTTTGCCTACGAACTATCTCTCCAATCCGCCGGAAAGCTGCAGCAGCTTTTTCAGACAGCTGCTCTTATCCCTTATGAAATCACTAATGTGGTAAAGCTTACATCCGATGTTCCTAATATTGGTATCCTTACCATGTTTACTTCCATGTTCTTGCACGGAGGCTGGCTGCACATAATCGGAAATATGTGGTATCTCTGGATCTTCGGCAATAATGTGGAAGATGCTCTGGGTCACGTAAAATATCTTCTTTTCTACCTATTATGCGGTATCTGCGGAGGTATCGGCCATATTCTCTCCCAGCCCTACTCGCAAATTCCAAACATAGGAGCAAGTGGCGCTATTGCCGGTGTCTTGGCCGGATACTTAATCATGTTTCCCACCGCCCGTGTCGTAACCATTGTGCCTATTTTTATCTTCCTTCAAATTGTAAAAGTACCGGCCATACTTCTTATCGGGCTCTGGTTCTTAATCCAGATTGCCAGCGGGATGGGATCGCTTTCAACTCAAGCCTCAGGAGGGACTGCTTGGTTTGCTCACATTGGTGGATTTATTGCAGGAGTAGTTTTGATACTGGTACTGTCTAGGAAGAAAACAGGGGAAAGAGATAACTATTAATTCACAATATCCACTGGTACTCCAATTGTAACCTCGTCAAAAAGCTCTTCTACATCTTTTCTGTACATTCTAATACAACCATGAGATGCAGCGCGGCCAATCGAGCCAGTATTTGGAGTACCATGAAACCGAATGGCGGAAGCATTTATCTCAATAGCTCGTGTTCCCAGAGGATTACTCGGTCCGGGAGGAATAATTCTCGGCATGTTCGCCGACCATCCTGAGCCAGGGTTGTACCAAGCAGGATTTCTTCTTTTTCCAACTACCTTCCAGTGGCCTTTGGGAGTAGGGAACCTAGGTTGCCCAACAGCGCAGCGATATGTTTTAACCAATTCCCCGTTGCGATAAAAGAAAATCTTCCTTTGAGAAACACTGAGCACCAATCTGGTAGTATCTACTGTAAATGACCAGCGCCTGAAAGTTGAATTACCTGCTGCATCTGTCACTTCCAGAACTGCTTTATGTTCTCCATGGGCAAGAGTATTTGATTTATAAGTGAAGAGGTCTTTCTTGGAATCAAAGTCACCATAGACTTGCTTGTTATCGATTCGCAATACTGCTTTTCTTATTTCGGAATCCCCTTCTTCAAAATAAGCGGCCACAGACACTTTCTGCGAATGAACTGTTTTTCCGTCCGGAGGCGATAACTCCCTGACAATAGGAGCCAGACGATCGATTACGACAGGGATATCAACTGATCTCGTGTTTCCCGCCTGATCGGTAGCGATAATACTAAGTTCGTTTTCATCTTGTAATTGATACAAACCCAGACTGAAATGGCCGGTCTCGTCAATATCAGGTGAAGACAGCTTGCGGCCGTTTAGGCTGACTTTCAGTTTAGAGCCTGGCTCCGTAGATCCTTCCAGATTGTGAATCCACGACCGGGGAACGGCAATCTTGCCGCTGGAATGAGAAAACTCAATCTCAGGATCAATGTTGTCAGTAGTAAAATAGGAGCGGACTTTCACTCGCCTTTTTATAAGCCACCAGTAAGTTAGCTCAGCATCCAGAACATGTCCTCCATCTGGTAGCTTCGAGGGTGAGTACTCAAATCCGGAGGATTTTTTTTCTATTAGATTACTAACATCGTCTCCGTCAACCAGAACATTGCAGGACAGCAAGCGTGCTCCCAATGCAAAGGGCCAGCTAACTTCAATAACCGGAGAGGCTGTGGATAGATACGCCCCTTTTTTTGGTGAGATTTGAATCCCGCGTTCGGCTAAACCATAGCTTAGTCCCCAGGCTCCCAGCAAGAACACCAGTGAACAAACGCCTGTTATCAGGAGAATTTTACGACCTCGAGACATAATCAATCCCTTATCCGGCCAAATGTGCTCCCAATTTTTCTACTGTAATCTTTATGAGATAAATAGAACCATTTGTCAAGATATGAATGAAATAACCTAAGCGCTTCCATGCTAACACAGGCAATTAAGACTTAAACCCAAATATTTCTATAGTTATCCTTAAATCACATGTTATATGCTAACGGCTAATGCAACATTTGGGCTAAAAACTGTTGCCTTGTTAATGCTGAGATGCACTTTTACGCTGAGCACTCAAGCTATTGCTAGTACGAGATCTAGTTTACAACATGATCAAACATATGATATCAATAAGTCAAAGGGAGGGATAGTTTTGAAAGAATATTCAAGTGATCAATTAAGAAACCTAGCTGTTATCGGGCACGGAGGATCGGGAAAAACATCTCTTGTTGAAGCAGCCCTATATACTTCCGGAGCAACCACCAGGCTGGGATCAGTAGAAAACGGTACAACTGCAACCGATCATGATCCCGAAGAGATCAAACGAAACATCTCTATCCACGCTGACTTGGCGCCAGTTGAATGGAAGGAACACAAAATCAACTTCTTGGATACTCCCGGATACGCCGATTTTGTTGGCGAAGTCCTCGGTCCTTTAATAGTTGTTGACAGCGTCCTGGTCATAGTAGACGGCGTTGCGGGCGTAGAAGTTCAAACAGAGCGGGTTTGGCAGTATGCTGATCAAAATGAATTACCCAGAATGGTCTTTATTAACAAGATGGACAAGGAGAACGCCAATTTTGCCTCAACTTTGGAAATGGCAAGAGAAACCTTCGGAAAGAATCTAATTCCAATTAATTTCCCCATCGGCAAAGAAGCTTCTTTTAAAGGAATCGTTGATCTGGTAAAAATGAAATCACTGGTTTATGCTGACGGCAAATCCAAAGAAGAAGAAATACCCTCAGACCTACAGGACATGGCCGATAACTATCGTGAGCAATTGGTTGACGCTATTGCGGAGGCAGACGATGAACTCCTGGAAAAATACCTTGAGGGCGAGGAGCTAACTCAAGATCAAATCAAAAAAGGTCTAAGGACTGCTATTCAAAGCCGAACATTTGTTCCCGTCACCTGCGGATCAGCCAAGACGAACTGCGCGATAAGCGCTCTTCTTGATAGCATAGCGGATTACCAGCCATCAGCAGTTGATAGAAATGAAATCACAGGAACTAATCCCAAGAACGATGAAGAAGAAACAAGGAAGATGGACGAAAAGGAACCCCTCTCTGCTTACGTCTTTAAAACAGTGGCCGATCCTTATGTGGGTAAGCTCTCCTATGTACGAATATACTCCGGCACGCTAAACTCTGATTCGCATGTATACAATGCAACCAATGAAACCAAAGAAAGAATCGGACATATCTTTTTCGTGAGAGGAAAAGAGCAAGAAGATGCAGCTCAGGTTGTTGCAGGAGATATTGCGGCTATTCCTAAACTTGCCCATACTTCAACAAGTGATACTCTCTGCTCAGAAAGCAAGCCAATCAAGTTTCCGCAGATCAAATATCCGGAACCTGTATTCTCGGTAGCCGTGGAGCCTAAAACTAAAGGCGACGAAGAAAAACTCAGCACAAGTCTTAAGAAAATAGCGGAACAAGATCCCACTCTCGCAGTAAAAAGGGATTCCGAAACCAGGCAGACTGTTGCCTCCGGTGTTGGTGACATGCACCTGGAAGTAGTTCTTGCCCAGCTTCACAGAAAATTCGGAGTTGATGCTGCGATTTTTGCTCCCAAAATTTCATATAAAGAGACTATTCAATCCTCTTCCAAGGCCCAGGGTAGGTACAAGAAGCAAACCGGAGGAAAGGGTCAATACGGAGATGTCTGGATGGAGATTGCGCCTAAAAACCATGGAGAGGGATTTGAGTTTGTTGATAAAATAACGGGTGGAGCGATCCCCAGACAATACATCCCGGCTGTTGAAAAAGGCGTGATTGGAGCCATGGAAGCAGGAGTTATCGCCGGGTATCCAATGGTTGATGTCAAAACCACTATTTATGACGGTTCTTTTCATGCGGTCGATTCTTCAGAGATGGCCTTCAAAATCGCCGGCTCAATGGCATTCAAGAAAGCAGTTGAAGGAGCAAGACCGATACTTCTGGAGCCAATTATGAATATTGAGGTTGTCGTCCCGGAGGATTTTATGGGTGATGTTATAGGTGATCTAAGCGGGAAACGAGGCAAAATCTTGGGAATGGAATCTCGCGGACGAAACCAGGTAGTAAAGGCTAGGGTTCCCCTGTCAGAAATTGCCAAGTATGCAACGGAGCTCAGATCTATTACTCATGGCCGAGGAACCTACGGTATGGAATTATCGCACTATGAACAAGTACCCGGTGATGTTACCGAAAAGATAATTGCCCAATCCAAGGAAGAGTAGCGACGAAAAAAGTAACATTGGAATAGTTGTCATATATTAACTGACAAATAGCAGCACATTGGTAACTTTAAATGAAAAACGCCCTCCGTTAAACTCCCTTCGGCTTTGCTCAGGATAAACAAAATGACAATGTAAAACTCAAAATGTTTAAAAGGCCATTTTTAAATTTTAATCTGTCATTTTTATCTTTTCATTTTAATCTTTACATTTGAATAAACTTACTTTCATTATTCAGTAAATAAATAATCGATGTTTTGATATATGACAATTAAGTGATGAATTTAATGCCTGAATAAGCAAAGAAAAGAGCGAGACCAATCAAAAAAAGACCACAGAACACTAATATGGCCTGGTAAATGTGGTCACTCAAGACCTTCTTGCCAGTGACAACCGCCAAAGATACTAAGCTATACCAAAAAAGATCAGATAGGATATGTCCGATATAAAAGGAAGCAAGTCCCAGGAGTTTGTAGTGCAGAGACTGAAGAACAAAGCCTGCGCCAATGGTAACCCACCAAATGGTCCAATAAGGATTAGATAGACTTACAGTGATTCCGGCAACAAAAGGACCAAAAGCCGTATTTTTTTGGTTAGCATCGGTTTCAAATACAACTTCCTTCTTGATTGCGCTTTTAGCAATATCCCAGCCCATCCATAGCAGAAACATGCTACCGCCTAGAGCAATGGAGCCGGTTATATAGGTACTCTTTAAAACTTGTCCTAAACCCAATACAAGCCCTATTACCAGGATTAACTCTAGGACTGCATGTCCCAGAATAATTAAGGGACCCGCCCAGAATCCCTTTTTGTACGTTTCACTAATTGCGACAGTCAATACTGGTCCGGGCATCATTGCACCTGACAGACCCACCACAAATGAAGTAGCAAAAATTGTTATTATAGTAACCATGCTGACTCTTTTTCCATAAGCAATATAAACTTGTCCATTTTATACTGCTTTGCCTACCCCATCCATCATCCTTCAATTTTATCCAGCGCCTCCTTGTACTGGTCATCCGGCTCCATGGCAATGGCCAGCTTCAGGTGGCGGCAAGCAGCAACCAAATTCCCCATCTTCATAAAACATAAGCCAAGCCCAAAGTGGGCATAATGGTTTGTGGGCTCGATACCTACAGCTTTATCGAACTCTTTCTTGGCCCGTTGGTATTGTCCATAGTTGTAGTAAGCTCTGGCTAAAGCTTCTCTTATCGATCCCTTTTCAGGCTCAATACTCTTTGCGCGTTCAAGTACCACGGCCGCCTGAGCAGGATCCTTTCTTTTTAAAAAATTTTGCCCTTTTTGCAACAGAGAATACGCTGTTTCCATTCTGGGTTATCCTTTGAAATACTCTCTTATCCGAGTTTAACTGTTGCATAAAGAATAGCACTTTCGTATCATATAGTATTGCGGTGTCCTGTTTTAATCTTTACTGCAACCGATTTTAATCAAGGCAATTTCCTATTATAAAGCTATATTGTTTCACACCGTACATGTATTGGTAATATAACAAGCCCAGTCAATAGGAAGGTGTAAAACTTTTAAATAATGGCTGACATTAAGCCCTTTAAGGGCATTTTATACAACAAGAAAGTAATTCCTGAGCACTCCCAGGTTACTGCTCCGCCATATGATATTATTTCACCGGCCGATCAAGAAGCATTGTACACACAAAGCGATTCAAATGTAATCAGGCTGATTCTGGGAAAAGATCTTATAGGAGATGACGAGAACAATAATAGATATACCAGAGCTGCGTCGACCTTCAACCAATGGCTCCAAGAGGGTATTTTAAACCAAGATTGCGTCCCTGCAATCTATATATACCAGCAAGAATACCGATTGAAGAATGGCAACGCCAAAATAAGAACCGCGTTTATTTCTCTGGTTAAACTTGAACCTTTCGAAAATGGGCGTATCCGGCCTCACGAAAAGACTTTATCCAAACCAAAGCAGGATCGCTTCAACCTTCTTAAGGCAAGCCGGGCCGCCTTTTGCCAAATTTTCAGTCTATACTCAGATCCCAAAAACCAAATCAATCCAATTCTGAATAGCCATACTAAAGCTCCGGCTGAGATTGAGACTAAAGACGATGACGGAGTTATCCATCGTATTTGGAAGATCACAGACCACCAGGTCATCATTCATGTCAAAGAAATTATGAAAGACAAAACTCTTTACATAGCCGATGGGCATCATAGATATGAAACAGCCCTTAAGTATCAACAAGAAATGAAGGAGTCTACTTCCACCTATAGCGGTAAAGAGTTGTTCAATTACACCATGATGATGTTAGTCGATATGAATAATCAAGAATTGACCGTTCTGCCTGTGCATCGAGCACTGAAAAATTTGAACAAGGAAGATGTAACCGAATTGATTGCCAACTTGCGTCTATACTTTAATATAGAAATTTTTAAATTTGATGCAAAGAACGAGAAGGATCAGCGGTTGAATCTATTGACCGAAATAGAAACAAGGGGTAAGAAAGAGCATGTTTTTGGGATGTATGCGGGAGACTTAAAATACTACTTGCTGACGCTTAAAGATGAGGAAATACTGGATAAAGTATTGAAGCAACAGAATGCTGAGAATTGGAGAAAACTTGATGTCGCAATTCTTCATTCCTTGATTATTGATTACATACTGCACGTAAAAACAACAGCTTCCGACATACAAGCTCATATCAAGTTTGTCAAAGATGACCATAAAGCAATTGACCTAGTAAATTCCAACGAGTATCAGTTGGCTTTCTTTCTTAATCCTACCAAGGTGGACCAGGTGAAAGATATTTCCAATCAGGGTGCAGTATTGCCCCAAAAATCCACCTACTTCTATCCTAAGGCACTGTCTGGCCTGGTAATGCTTAGGTTAGAATAGCCCTTCATTACCCAATCTCCTTAAGAAATCCCAATAGGCGCCCCTATAACCATTCCGAACAGCCGTAATCAGAACTTCGTTTTCATTATAGTTATAGTTCCGGCTTTTATTTTGGGGATTAGCAAAGAAAAACTTGCCCCCATCTCCGATAAGTTCATCCAGAAAGTCACCTACATGCTTTCCGAGGTGAGAAGAGAGATAGAAAATTGGTCTAAGAAAATCCTCATTGTTCTCAATCGAGCCGAGGAGATTTTCATTTTCTTCTACCAGGCCTTCGGCTTTTACCATCTTCTCCAGCTTTGTACCCGGATAAATCCTGACTCCCAATGAGATACCAACACAGGAAGGACTGATCTTTTTCATGAGGCCGATAGTCTCCTTTATTGTGTCTTTTGATTCACCAGGGCCGCCAATGAGAAGATCGTACATAAAGGTCACTCCCACCTGACTGCAAATTTCCGCAGTTTTCACTACATCTTCCGTGGTAAAATCTCTTCCTAAGGCTGCGAGCATTGAATCACAACCGCTATCAATCCCAAAATCAATACCTATACAGCCAGCTTCCTTCATTAATAATGCGCTCTCTTTTGAGAAAGGAGTGGGACTGGCATAAGCATACCAGCATATTTCACCGGCGAGACTACTATCCATTATTTCTTCACACACAGCAAGAGCATGGTCAAGTGGGTTATTGAACTCGCTGTCACATAAATGAAAACAGTATATTCCCTCAGAATGAAGTCTTTCCATTTCAGCTACAACACTCTGCGGACTTCTTAGTCTTACCTTTGATCCTTTTATCACAGGATCAGCGCAGTATATGCATCCTTTGTTGCAGCCTCTCTTGGTCTCAATGTTCCCCTGGCCCCCTTCCTTAAAGTACCTGCTGTTATCAATTATCTCTCGTTCACCAAAATCCAGCTTTTCCAGCTCAAGGTAAAGGGGCTCATTAACCCTAAAATCCCCGTTGTCTTTTTTAACCAGACCCGGAATATCCGAATAGTCGTTTCCGGTTATCAGCACTTCAGCAAGTTTCTTAAATGATTCTTCCCCTTCCCCTTTGATCCCAAAATCCGCGCCGCAAAAATGCATTATACTTCGGGGCATAAGAGAAAAACCGCAACCGCCCAATACTATTGGAGCATCATCGTGCTTTCTTATCTCTCCCACAATGTCCCTAATTTGAGGAATAAAGAATTCTTGGCTTGCATAATAGCAATCATCGGTATTGCGAACTGTAATACCTACAATGTCGGCTTTCTTTCTCCCAAAGTAGTCACTTATTGCAGCCTCCTTGTCAAAAGTAAATGCCAGATCCAGAATCTCCACTGTAAAATCGCCTTTATTCAAAGATTCCGCTACATAGTCCAAACCAATTGGTGCAATCAGCGGCTTTATGATATTGGGATTAACCAGAAGAATTTTACCCTTACTCAAGTTGCTCACCTAATCTTTTTCTTACCTTTCAATCAATCTTCTTTTTTAACTTCTCCCTACTCCCTATTCCCTGCTCCCTGCTCCCTGATCCAGCTTTTGAGCAATGCATATGCTTCTTCTTTTGTTGAAATTGACCCTTCCAGCTTAGCTTCCATAAGATGATTGAGGGCTTCACCAACAATAGGTCCAGGCTTAATTTGAAGAAATTTCATCACTTCATTACCGTCGATCGGAGGTCTGATTTTAGCAGACTCCTCCTCTTTTTCCAGTTTTTGAATTCGTTGCTCCATTTCTGCAAGACTCTCAAGAGCTCTTTTTACCTTTTTTGGATTCATGCTGGTACAATCCGCTTTGATCAAAGCATTAAGTTTTGGCAATAGCTCTCCGGCGTCTCTCACATATTTCCTAACCGCCTTATCGGTCCATCCCATCCGGTAATTGTACGCTCTCATATGCATATAGATCAGTTTGGCTACATCTCTAATTATTTGATTCGGATACTTTAGAGCCTTTAGTCTCTCCTTGGCCATCCTCGCACCTACATTGTTGTGATCATAAAAAACAATACGTTCGGCAAGAACTCTTTTACATACAGGCTTCCCAATATCATGCAACAAAGCTGCTAGTCTTAGCACCAGATCAGTCTCGATTCGTTCCACTACCATAAAGGTATGCTCCAGCACATCCTTGTGATGATAGTTGGGATCTTGCGCCACCTTTAGTTGAGCTAGCTCCGGAACAACCTGCTTGGTCAAACCAACGTCTATTATTAAACGCAAACCTTTTACGGCATGATCCCCGGTCAGGAGCTTGGAAAGCTCATCCCTTATTCGCTCCATTGAAACAATTTCCAGCAACTTAGCATTTTTCTTCATTGACCTTCTTATGCTTTGATCTACCTTTACATTGAGCCTCGCTACAAATCGCGATGCTCGCAGCATCCTTAGAGGATCATCTGAAAAGCTCTGATCCGGACTTAGCGGCGTTTTTAGAATCCTCTCCTCCAGGTCCCTCCTGCCATTGAAGGGGTCCAGTAGTTCGCCTGTGGGTAGCTTGATAGCCATAGCATTTATAGTAAAATCCCGGCGAGAAAGGTCTTCATCAATTGCACTATCGAATTTAACCTGCGGTTTCCGGCTCGCCGGTGCATAAGACTCGCTTCTTAAACTGGTTATCTCAATCTTAGTTTGGCCCTTGACCAAACCAATTGTGCCAAATTCGACACCCACCAGCCAGAGCCCGTCCGCCCAGTTTTTAACTATCTTGATGACTTCCTTTGGCTTGGCGTCAGTTGCAAAATCAATATCATCATGGATTTCGTTCATCAATGAGTCCCGGACATTACCGCCAACAACATAAAGCTCTTTTTCGGCTTTTTGAAAAAGAGCACCTAACTTACGAACAATAGGATGCTTCAATGTAAATTCAAAATTTCTATTCATGTTTTAGCCTTCTATAGAACAAGTTTATGGTTAAGCAGGAAAATGGTACGTTTGCGAAACATGCCCTACATAACGGATTGAATCAATGTAGGGACCGTTCCCCGAACGATCCGAGTATGCGCTCCCCGAACGCACCTATATAAGCTTGCGCTGCTGTAAAGCAAAATCATATGCTATATGCTAACAGCTAATGCAATATCCGGGTTCAACTACTATAGATTATACAGAAGATTAGTGATTGGGTTAATGGGGAGCAGGGAGTTAAATAAAGCTCCGGCTGTCTAGTGAAAAGATATCCCTCAAGCCCTAAGGCTTTCCTTCATGCCAACCGGTTACAAGTGTAAAATTTTCAGTTGAGCCTGGCATTGCTGCACGCAGATTCCCGGGTAGATCAGCAGCCGTCAGAAGATGACCATTTGGGTGAGCAAACTCCAAATTCCGGGTGAGCAATGCTCCTTTTATACAAATTGTTTTCTGTACTATTATTGCTTGAAGCGCAAAGACTGCTGCCTCCAGATTTGGAGTTAAGCTGGAATTGCTGCTGGGATTATTTATATATATCGTGCCCGTACTGATGAGTCCCAAACATGAACTGCCTGGAAACGTAGTTGCGGCCAATATGTCATTTTCGATAGTAATATCTCCATTTGCTACTATGGCTCCATTTCCTTCATACTCAATATCAGTTGAAATGGTCACCGGCCCATCAACATATACGGTTCCCCGAACAGTAAGCGTATTAGTAGAAAGGTCCCAGGCAAAATCATCTATGGGGCTCGCATCAGTGCCCGGATCACCAAACGAGGGTGTACTTGAACTGATCGTCAAGCTAGAAACTCCGGACCCAATAGGAGTGGTTGCCGTAGTATTATTATCAATGACCTTATAATAGCCGCTACTGACCCCGGAATATTTTCGGGAATAAGAAGTAGCTTCATCAGCAGCTAGTTCAGTATATCCTTTTGTAACATCAACAGATTGATCCCGCGCTTCAAATTCCAAATCCTGCATCTCTGCTTGTCCGAAGGTAGGCAAATTGATATTTGGAGTTTCATAGGACAAAGAACTATAATGGACCACGTCGGTGTGGCCAGTCATTCCCTGTTCCAGATAGAGAACAATTGGCTCGACTTCGGTTCCAACACCACAACCACTTGACTTAAGATCCAGAACTCCGTCTTTTATAAAAAGAGGCCCGCTAGTAATCTCTGAACTCCCCGAAAGCTCCAGGTTGCCCCGCACATAGAAAGGCCCGTCAACCGATGTGGTTCCATTTACGCCGCCGCCGCTGGCTGTCAAGGTTTCAGCAGCCATAATCATGTTCCAATAGGATAAGTTAAAAACCTTTACTTTAATGATTCTTTTTATTCCCCCTGAGACTTCTCCTGTCGAGATAACAGTCCACAAGTATTGTTCTTGAGCATCCTGTGTATTACTAACTGTGGCTGTTCCCACTGATGTGCTCACCTCAAAACTACCGGAGACGTTTTCTGGAGGCAGTTGCTTCAGCTCCCATAATGCTTTGTCAATTCCCGCCTCTGCTACATGCAATGCCTGGGTTGATTTCTTGGTCCTACCGCTTGCTTTAATATCATTCTGGGCTATCTCCATTACACCAATAGACAAAATAGACAGTATGAGGATTGCTCCCAGAGCTATCAAAAGAGCAGAACCAGTCTCATTTCTAAGAATACCTCTAACCTTCTTCATCATTTACCACCTTTGCCCCGGACTTTCTATCCCAATCCCCTCAACCCGTACCTTCTTGACTGCCTTTACTAAAAATTTCTCAAGCCTACTGTGGATTCGAGTTCATATCCTGCTGGAAGCTCTGCCGTATCTGCGTCGATAATCATTTTTATCTTTATACTTCTTGAAGCTGTCCTCGCATAATCCATATCAGTTATTTCACTGTCATCGCCATCACGGAAAGTAAAGATTGCACTACCTGAATCGCTGTTTCTAACATATCTCCCCAGCACAACCGCATCACCATCGTCTATAGTCTGATTCAGCTTGGTATTTGAATCTGTAAGATAAAAACGAACGCTTTCAGGAACATCATCATCATCAATATCCGAGCTTATGGTCAACTCGTAGGCATCAGCAACAATTATCTGTTTGCTTTCCCGGATATACTTGGCCATTCTAAAAACATTTCTTCTTGCTTCACTTTGAGCAACGACTTGATCATCAACTTTTGCGTAAGTTTTATAACCACCTTCAAGCATCAAAGAGATGGCTCCAACAACAAACACTAAAATGCTGCAAGTCACTATGAGCTCGACAAGAGTGAATCCATCTTCTTGAAAAAACCTATTCTTTATCTCATTGATTCTTAAGCCAAACCTCAAGAGTCCACTAACCTCCTTGAAAAATCTCAGCTAAGAGCCGGGTGTTAGACTTAATTCATTGCTGGTATTAATAATCTGACTTCCATTCTTAGCTTTAATCTCATAGGTGTAGGTATCATTCTTGATTACATTCAAATCGGTATAATAATTACTGGTTATGTTGGCGTATAAACTGCCGTTACGATAAATGTCAAAATCAGTACAGGTCACATCTGCAGGAATGCCGGTCCAACTCAAATTGTTATCGTAATCATTACCTACCTTCGTCCAGTTACCGGTCAACTGAATTAAAGTGGTTTTATCAGTATCAATATTGCTGGTAACAGCATAACCTTCGTTTTCGTCCTCTATATTGAGAGGACTTCTAGCTTCAATGTAAAACTGATAACTGGTCCAGGCTGTGAGACCATCATGCTGATAGGTGAAGATGCTGGTTACGGGATTGTAGATCAAACCTGAGGCTCCGACTGACGTTTTTGTCCAACTAGATCCATCTGAAGAGCTGTAGACAAAATATTCCTCCACTCTATCAGTTCCGTCAGTTGCAGCTTCCCAGGTTAGAGTTACTGTGCTGTAATCCAATGGTTCCCCCGAAAGCGGATCAGACTCGGCGAACGCCGGTGCTTCGTTGTCAACCAGTAAATAGACCTCCCGGTAAGAAGTTGCACCGGCATTATCCCAAGCCTGCACCTTGACTTCCCGGGCTCCATCCGGGTAGGAGATCTGCTCCACACCATATTCATCTGTGTACGTTTCAGTGGTATTCCATATATAGGTTTCCGTAACCGAATCCGAGTTCTCGGTAAAATTGGCTCCAGCCGGCGTGTGTCCTTCAAAGTAAAACCGTAAATAAACTATGGTACCATCCGTATCGGATGCAGTTCCTCTAATCGACACAGCAGTACCGGAAACTGCGGTCAAGGTATCGGGAGTAGGTGGTGAGACAAAGTCAACGGTGGGTGCAGCTGTCGAAGCGTTCTTTTCTCTAATGTTCGTCACTACTTTAATTTTTGACCCGGAAGAATCCGACCAGGAAACACGGATAGTCACCTTTTTGTAATCGTTCTCATTATTGTCTGCGTCTGAAACCCCGGTGCCATCTGCTGAGTCATCAAACCATTCTACTTCATACCAATATTCATAAGTTGTATTCCCTTCTGTGATTGATTGAGGATCCGCTGGGAGGTTTCCTGAAGGAACGTTAGGGTCCGTCGATCCAACAATGCCAACCTCCGCATACGCCTTGCCCCTTACTTCCTCAATCAGTTTATTAGCCAAAGCCGTCGCTTTGGTTTGAGTTTTAGCCAAGGAGGTAGCAGTTATGGCTCCCATCATCAAGGTTGTTAATGCTATTATTACAAATGACAGTAGCAAAGTTGCAAAAAGCAGCTCTGTTAGAGTCATCCCACTCTCATTGTGAATGACCTTCATTTTGCCCGCCTACCTCTTTTTTTATTCATTACTAATATCGGCATTTTAACCCGGATATTCCAGTAGATTTAGATGATAGGCGAAGAAATTTTGACTTTAGGCAAGAAAGACGGTGCTTTTTTGCACAGGCGTACTTGATGTAGGTCGAGTAAAAAAAGTGCCGGCTGACACAGCATAAAGTCAAAATAACAAGCCTAGCGCTAAATTCTATTGCAATATCAGGGTTTAATGCCTTCAGATAAAGGTTATCGGCAATACTGGCATCAAGATAAAGGAATACAAAAGCAGTTTTTCTAAAAAGCGGGGGGCCTTATGTTTTTTGGCTAGATAAGATTATCAATATCAAGGGGTTTGGGTTTTGATGGATCCCTGCATAAGGATAAAGCATTTTGTTCGCATTTATCGACACAGAGACCACAGCCCATGCAATTGCTCTGATCAACTTGGGCTTTATCGTTAAGAGAAACCGCTTCAAAGGGGCATATCTTACTACATTCTCCGCAAGCTTCACAAATATCATCATCAACCTGTGCCGAGTAGCCGGATGACGTGATTGCTCTTTTATCAAATAACTCAAATGTTTTCATTCCCAAACAGCAACAATTACAGCAATTGCAAATACTGTAAAAGCGGTCTCCTGCAGCATCCTTAAACCACACTGTATGAAATCTTCCCCTTCTATGCTCTCTCCCTAGTATTGAAACCGCCTCGTCTCGGCTAACCCAGCGAGCATGTTCAGGTTGGTGTTCGACAACAAAGCCCGAAAGCGGTTCACCAATGTATATACATACACCCAACGGCTGGCAAGGATTTTCCTGCACTCTTCGACAAAAGCAATCAACAACAGCGATATGGTGAGGATTTTGAATAACAATGTCTCTTGCTCTTTCAAAAGGGATCACTTGCTCTAGGTTAGTGAGAGATATGTCTTCCTCGATTCTAACAAGCCGGCGGGCTTCATTAATTGGAACGACTTTGCTGTGGTAGGTTTCAAGCAGATAATTTCCACAACTGTCGTAAACAGATTTTGGCACAGTGGTCGGATTTTCCAGAACTCTTTTGATAATTTTCAAATAGGGCTCTGGCCAGCGAAAATAAATATATCCGTGAAGAAACTGCAGGGGATTTCGGGAATGAAGTTTTTCCAGTGCTACGGTACTATCTTTGCGATGCAAATATAAATATGCTCCCAGAAAACCGGCAAATAATCCAGCAGTTAAAAAAAGAGTTTTTCTTCGCACTCTGTCCAGCCACCGTTCATTATTGGTATCGTACCTTGATCAGATTAGCACGTTAAACCGCAATCTCGCAATCTTAGGTTCTCAAACCATAGAATAAGAAATTATGAACCAGGGAAAAGAACCTGAATTTCTAATTAGTAATTCCCTAATGTCTAAAAAACCGCAATTCATAATTCGTGATTCCTGATTCAAGCTGTTTTAAATTTTACCGAATTTCGATTCTAGGAACACCGTAGAACTGTTTTTGTCTATCTAAAACTGAGCCTCTTACAATAATGCTTTC
>SDBS01001384.1_pt1 | contig 24584 bp, 22 predicted proteins | sample 2277091 | NCBI WGS metagenome assembly SDBS01 (sample SAMN10404972, study PRJNA504765) | marine sediment metagenome | isolation source: marine sediment core GS10_PC15, 163 cmbsf | place: Arctic Ocean: Southern Knipovich Ridge | collected 2010
GCAAGAAATGCAAAGTGAATTGAATATGATGCAAAGTATTCAAAAACAACCAATGAAAAGAACACAGAGATTTAAAAAATTATTATGAGGGAATGATTAAAAATGAAAGCAAACGTGCCAACAAGAAAAAAAATAAAATTAAAATGGTTTAAATCTAATAGTGATTTCATTATCGAACGCAAACTCGAAGTTCAATATACATCAGAAACAGTGTCCTTTAACAAATTAACGTGGAACGCAATTATTAAATATATTTTGTTAAAGGAAGGAGAAAGTATCGATTTGCCTGTAAATTCCCCTATGACTCTCTATAAAAATAATTTACCGTTTCTATTTTTAAATACGAGTGAATGTATAGGTAATAAAATTATCTCTGAGAAACTTATCGATGATGATATAGTTGTGGAGGATGATATTGTACAACTAATTGAGGGAGAGCCAAAAGTAACATTCGAAGATGCAATTAAACCAAAAGAGCATATTGAAGTTAGAACTCGATATGATAAAATGTCAAGGAAAATAAATATCGAAAATAAATTAAGCAATGATATAGAATTAGTATTGGACTTTAAACAGACAAAGGATGTAATATTTGTTAAATCTGAACCTGCTCCGAGCGAAATTGAAGCACCAAATTATAAATATAATATTAAAATTCCTTCTGAAGGAAGTTCAAAAGTAATTTTAGAACTACAAGCCAAAATTGTTAAAAGAGTTACAAAAATTAAACCAGAATTCTTAAAAAACTTAAAACAATAAAATTTTAATTTTTTTTTTGATTTTTTTCAATTATTTCCTACTCTCTCACTTCTTTTTGCTTTTTCTCCGGTTCTTTTAAATCATTTTCTGGAAGTTCAAATACAAAAACCTTGCTGAAAACATTTGGTAAGTTGTCAACAATGGTTTTCCGTGCTGTAAATGCAAAAAAAAGTGACAAAATAGCTCCTAAACCAAATTGAATTGAACCATTTAAAATTACTTCAATTAAAGCAGCTTCAAATCCCCAAAGGACTATCTCATATAAGAAATATCCAATTACCATTGTAAATCCTCCTATTAAAACACCTAAAATGTCTCTATAATCCGATTTCAATTTTTTTGGATTCGCAATTATTCCAACAAAAAATCCCTCTAAACCTTTAATTACTAAAGTCGCCGGAGCGTATATACCGTACCCTAAAAAAATATCTGCTAATGCTGAGCCAATTCCTCCAGAAAGACCTCCGATTAAAGGACCGAATAATAATCCAGAAATCATAACAGCAGCATCTCCAATATTGATATATCCTTGAGTTGCAGGAATGGGAATAGGTATTATTATAGTTAAAACACAAATAAGAGCTGCAAATATTCCAATAATTGAAATACATACTACGTTATTAGGTAAAAAATAACCCATAAAATGATTTTTTTTTGAGGTTTCATCATTTTTTAATTTTCTATCGCCTTTAGCAGTATTCATCTTAATTATATTAATAATGAAACATTAAAAAAAGTTAATTTTAAGTTTACGATGCATCGTAAATTTTAAATCATTATGAGAACTAAATAAAACAATTTAAAATTGAACCGAAGTGATTAAAAATTATTTTATGGGTCGTGTTATTTAGTATTTTAGGAAGTGTTGGAGCAATAACAGCAGCAGCAGGTTTTGTTTCTTTAGGAGAAAAATATCAAAAAAAGTTAATTCCGCTTCTCATCGCTTTTGCAACAGGTATTTTGCTTACTGCTGCACTTTTAGGATTAATTCCCGAAGCAATAAACACTGTGGGAGAGGGAGGACCACATATTATCATGCCGTACGTCTTAGGAGGAATTTTGTTTTTCTTTTTCACTGAAAAAATAGTTATCTGGAGGAATTGTCGTGATAAGGAATGTGAAGTTCATTCACATGCCTCCGGGCCAATAATTCTTATAGGAGATTCTCTACACAATTTAATTGATGGAATTGTTATAGCAGCATCATTTTTAATAGATGTTACTATTGGGTTTGGAGCAGGACTAACCATTATCATTCATGAACTTGCTCATGAAACTGGAGATTTTGGTATTCTCCTTCATTCGGGATATTCGAAAAAAAAAGCTTTTATTTATAACATTGCATCAAGTTCAACTACGATACCAGCAGCTATTATATCTTACTTTATAATCGGATCAATATTATTTGTCGTACCATTTTTATTGGCAATTTCAGCTGCAAGTTTTATTTATATAGCTCTCTCAGATTTAACACCAGATCTTCATCAAACTACAGATCTAAAATATAGTATAAGACAAATATTACTTATTTTTGCTGGAATTTTAACAATGGTTCTGTTACTCAAATTTGGAGGTCATTAAATTAGTTTTAATTTTTATATATAGCAAATAATAATAAACGAGGGCAAGACAGAAAATGTTGAATTTAGAATATCATGTTTTGAAAATCTTATATCGCTCTGAACTTATGAAAGTAGGAGATATTTCTAAAAAAATGAATATTGCACACTCGACAATTGGGAGTTGTATTAAAAGATTAGAAAATAATGGATATGTAATCTACAAACGTTATAAACCAGTTTTTTTATCCGAAAAAGGGAAAGACCTTGCTATCGAATTAACTCGTCATGCTCGTCTCCTTGAGATGTTATTAATAAATGAACTAAAAATAACAGCTGAAGAGGCTCATGCAGAGTGTGAAAAATTCAATTTACTTCTTTCATGCAGTGTAATAAAGAGAATATGTGAAATATATGAACATCCAAAAAAATGCCCTTGTGGTGAAGAAATTTTAAGCTCTTCAGATTGCATGTGTGAAAAAGAATTTTAAAATATGTTATGTTATAATATCATTCGAGGCAAACGCAGTTAAAACTTGACCAAAAAACAAATGATGTCCTGCCATATTTCCTGATTCGCATGAATGTACTATTTTGCATTCATAGTTCAAGGTACAATCTTTAATAGTTGGAATTTTTGTTCGATTCCCTTCAATAATCTCCAAATGCGCTATTTTAAATTTATCAGTATTTCTTCCTGAGTATGCACCAGTTATATCTATAACACCAGAAATTTTGTTTGAGGGAATATTTAATGTAAATTCATCAACACCATTAGTGAGTAATTCAAAGGAATATCGAGAAGGAGAAACTGCAACAGTTATAATGGGAATCATCCATAGCTCTCCAATTGTTTTCCAATCTAAAGCCATTACGTTTGGGTTTCCATTGTTATCCATTGTCACTAATAATGCTGTGTCTTTCATGAAATATTCCATAAACTCATATGGTCTTATTTCTTTTCTATTTTCGGACATTTTAAAATTTTTTTTTTTATTTTTTTCTTAAATCCTTTAATTAGATTATTATGGGAGACCTGCACCAGGCACATCAACCCTAATAAATTCTATACGACCGTTAGTTCTATTTTCTTCTGATGTAGTTACAAAAAGCGTACGACGGTCGTGACCACCTAACATGCAAGCGTAAGCTTGACTCGAGACTTTAATTGTGTGGGTTATTTCACCACCCTCAAGAACACGTACAACACTACCACTCCTCGGCGCTGCAACCCAAATAGCACCGTCTGCGTCAAGACAAATTCCGTCAGGATAGAGATCTTTAAGGTTAGCCCAGATGCGGCGTTCTGTAAGGGAACCATCTTTCATAATGGTGAACGCTGTAAGGCAATTACCAAATGTTTCACCGACAATAAGTGTAGAATCGTCAGGGGTAATTACGGTTCCATTCGGAAAAGCCATCTTATCAGCGATCACTCGTACAACACCATCTGGTTTTACAAGAATGATCTTGGCTAGAGCAAAAGGTTTTTGATTAACATAATCGAACCCAAAATTTCCGATATATGCTCGACCAAGCTTATCAACTACCATGTCATTGCAGTGGAACGTTGCTAATTTGCTTAAATCGGCTACTTCTGTAAAGTTCTTACCATCGAGGCGTAGTAAGCGACGATCCTCCATTGAAACTATTAATAAAATACCATCAGGAAGCCAACCTAGCCCAGAAGGGCGTTTTGGTATTTTAATTATAGTTTCTACGTTGCCGCTATTGTCAACAGTCATTACTTTACATGAAACCATATCAGAAAACCAGAGTTTATTATTATGCCAACGTGGGGACTCTGGAAAAGCTAGCCCTTCAAGTAAAATTTCTGTTTTAAATATCATAATGCTATTGATAATTCATAATTAATATTCTAGTCTAATATTTCAAAAATTAATTTAATTTTATTCTTTGCGTTCATTGTTAATAAGAAATTATTTTAAAATATTATAGAATAAGAAAAAACATAATAAAAGTATTTATTTTAATCTTACTATAATTTAAATTATATAAGAGCTCGCTTTTCTCAACATTTTTTCCGCACTATTGACTATTTCATCAATAATATCTTGAACACTGTCAACAGACTCAATTATACCAATACTTTGTCCTAAAAGAACAGCACCTTCTGATACATTTCCATCATACACCATTTCATAATGCTTTTGATCTTCCAGGAACATTTCCGAGGTTAATTGGCTTTCTAATGCCAATTTTTCTTCTTTATTTGATACAACTCCATGATTTATTGAATAATTGTTTTTCCATAATCTAATTGGTCCTAAAACACCAGTTACCCACAGAGTATCACTAGCTTTAGCAGTAGGAACAATGTTCTTATATTCATTATGAAATTCACTTTCTTTTGAAGCGATAAATCGAGATCCCATAGCTACCGCCCCAGCTCCCATAGCTAAAGCAGAAGCAAGTCCTTCTCCAGAAGCAAAACCGCCACAAGCGATTATAGGTATATCAGGATGCTTTTGCACGACTTGTTGGAGTAACACCAAAGAGCTAACTTTCTCATAGGATTGATGTCCTCCACCTTCACTTCCAGTGACTACTAAGCCATCAATATTTGAATCAACACATTTATTTGCAAGCCATAACGCTGGCGCAACATGGAAATGTTTAATGTTTGAACCACTTTCTTTTAATTTTTGGTATGGTTTTGTTTTTGGCAGTATTTTTGGTGAACCTGCACTAGTGATTGCATAAACACATTGTTCTTTTATTTTTAGATTATCCATAATAAACCGCGAGATCCCACGACAGAGCCCTGAAGCGTCAAGCTGTATTCTTGATGTCCTAATATTAAATCCAAAAGGCTTATCAGTGTGTTCAATTACATATTCCATATCATTCTTCATTTCTTGTAAGCTACTCTTTCCAAATAAATTAGTATGACTTAATACTCCTAATCCACCCGCATTAGAAATTGCGACGGCTAATTCTTTAGTATAAAATGGACCCATAGGAGCTGCGACAATAGGATGTTTAATCCCTAACATTTCTGTAATTTTAGTTTTTAATACCATTAACTTACCACTTATCCCTTATTATAATTGTTATAGTTTATTGATTGTGTAAAAAGATTAAAGAAATATGAATTTAATTAAATAAAGTTTGAATTCAAAAAATTAACTAACAAGTTACCTCAATAAATTTAAATATAAGTTCCATGTTAAGAATTTATGAATTAAGTTGCTTTTAACTAATTTTTGGAAAAACGCTAAAAATTGTGCTAAACTTGTTTTTTAATTCTTACAAGGCGAATATTGAATTTGAAGAATGTCAATTTAAAGTTAGCTGTCATCGGTGAGGGAAAAGTTGGAAAAACATCATTAGTAAATTCGTTTTTAGGAAAAGAAATTCCAAGTAGTTACTCGCCTACAATTAATAGTAAAGTAAGTAAAAAAGATTATAAATTAAAAAAAACGGGAGTAGTATTTAAAATAAATATATGGGACGTAGGAGGAAATCGGTTAGTTAATCCCAATTTTAATAAGGCCTTTGTTTCTGATGTTGACCTTGCTCTAATAGTTTTTGATTTAGCAAGGCCAGAAGAGACATTAGAAACTCATAAGAAAAATTATTTAGATAAAATCAATTACTATTCTGAAGAGCCTTTAACACTTATAGTTGGAAATAAATTAGACAAACTCTCATTAAATAACGAATTTAAAGAAGCGATTGAAAATTATTTAGGAGAAAAAACCCGTTTTTCAATAACCTCTGTTATATCTGAATTAAATGTAGATAATTGTTTTGAATTATTACTTTATACTTTTTTAAAAAAGGGGGAAATATTAATTCCAGACATAGTTCCTGAAAATTCTGCTTCAGAATTTATTGAACTCATTGGAAAAAATGAAAAGGAATTAAGAAGTCAATTAGTCAATTTGACTTCTATTGCCTCAAAATATCGTGAATTAAAATCAAAAATAAAAACTATAGATGAATCTCCTAAAAAAAGAGATAAAGAAGAGAAATATTACGAATATATTCAACAAGAATTACATAAAATGTCAATTCAAAAAAGTGCTCTTGTTGATAACTTTTTTAAAAATATCACAGATGTGGAAAAAAAAATAACTCAATTAAAGAAAGGAAGTATCAAATCAGCAACAGAATTAGTAGATAAGTTGAAAATTTCACTAGAAAGCTCAAGAAAAGATTGTGAACAAAATTTAGAAGCTCTATTAAAGCTTAATAGAGAAGAAAATGAACTAATGATAATTAGTTCAAAAATTAAAGAAGATAAATTAGAAGCTAAACTTAAAGAGAAGCCCTCAATAAAAAAAGTTGAAGAAGCTAAAGTAGATATAACACCTAAAGAAAAACCAATTAAAATAAAACCTCTAGAAGTTAAAGTAGATGCGACGCCAAAACCAAAACCTTCTCCACTAAAAATTGAAGAAGTTAAGGTAGATATAACACCTAAAGAAAAGCCAATTAAAGCAAAACTTCCAGAAATTAAAGTAGATGCGACGCTAAAAGTAAAACCTTCTCCACTAAAAATTGAGGAAGTTAAGGTAGATATAACACCTAAAGAAAAGCCAATTAAAATAAAACTTCCAGAAGTTAAAGTAGATGCGACGCCAAAACCAAAACCTTCTCCACTAAAAATTGAAGAAGTTAAGGTAGATATAACACCTAAAGAAAAACCCGTTAAAATAAAACTTCCAGAAGTTAAAGTAGATGCGACGCCAAAAGTAAAACCCTCTCCACTAAAAATTGAGGAAGTTAAGGTAGATATAATACCTAAAGAAAAACCCGTTAAAATAAAACTTCCAGAAGTTAAAGTAGATGCAACGTCAAAAGTAAAACCCTCTCCACTAAAAATTGAAGAAGTTAAGGTAGATATAACACCTAAAGAAAAGCTAATTAAAACAAAACTCCCAGAAATTAAAGTAGATGTGACGCCAAAAGCAAAAGCTTCTCCACTAAAACTTAAAAAAGTTAAGGTTGATACAACGCCAAAACCAAAACCAAAACCAAGACCTTCTCCACTAACACTTAAAAAAGTTAAGGTAGATACAACGCCAAAGCCAAAACCAAAACCAAGACCTTCTCCACTAACACTTAAAAAAGTTAAGGTTGATACAACCCCCAAACCAAAACCAAAACCAAAACCTTCTCCACTAAAACTTAAAAAAATCAAGATAGCTGCAACACCAATAAAAAAAGACAAAAAAATAGAATTATATAATAAGTATGAAAAAGAAAATCCAGGAAAAAGAGCAGTTTATCGAGGTAAAGCAACTAAAGGCTTTTTAGCTTGGAAAAAACAAAATTCGTAAGTTATGGAAAAAAATTGTAAATTATAAAAGGTGATAATAAAATTTCAAATATTGAAGAAATCTCTGCCAAGGATATCAAGGAAATAAAAGATCAAGTTATTAAACTTGAACAAAAATCTGATGCCCAAATTAAAAAGCTGGAGCAAAGGTTAACTAACCAATTAAGTAAGTTAGAAGAAAAAACCAGTAATGAAAATAAAATGCAGAGTGGAAAACTAAAAGAACAGGACGATAGATTAAAAAACTATATTAGCGAAAATTTTAAAAAAATTGAAGATAAATTAAATGAACAAATAAAAAGCGCTAATCAAAAATTTGGCGATATAACGAATCAATTTGACACAAAATTAGAAGAAAAGTATAATACCCTAGATAAAAAATTAGAAGAAAGGTATAATACTCTTGATAAAAAATTAGAAGAAAGGTATAATACTCTTGATAAAAAAGTAATAGATAGCTTTAAAAAATTTGGTCAAGCAGTAGATGGGAGATTTAAATCATTTGAACAAAAATTTAATGAAAGATCTACATATACTGATGGCAAAATTAAGGAGCTATTAGAAAGAATGAAAGGAATGGGTGAAGATCTTTCTAATAAAATTCAAAAAATCATAGAAGAATTTGACATAAAAGATAAGGTTACACGCGATATTGAACAAAAGCATAATGAAGAAAATACACAATTCAGAAATCAATTAAAACCAGTTATAGAAAATCTCCGAAGTAAACAGGATTTAACTAAAATCACGATGGATGTTCTAAAGAAGCAGATATATGAAAAGGCGAAAGAATGGATCTCTAACGAAATGAAAACGGCCGTTAAAAATAAGGAAAGAGAAATACTTATGAATGTATGGATAGATGAAATTAAAGAGATTACAAGTAATGTGGACAAATTAAAAAAAATGAATCCTAAAGAAATAAAACTACAATTGAACGAAATTTCTAGCACAATTGAATCATTTAAACAAAAATATGTGAAGTGATTTTTTTTTTTTAGTTAGTATGGATAATTATTTTAGTTTGTCATTTAATCTGTTTTAATTATTTATCTAAAATAACAATCAGAAGAAAATCATGAATCCGGATATAATTTCTTTAGGTGAATTACTAGTTGAATTTTTGCGTACAGAATTAAATACTCAACATGGAACAATTGGGGGTACTTATAGGGGTCCTTTTCCAAGTGGAGCCCCAGCTAATTTTATTGACTCTGCTGCTCGTATGTCAAAACCATTTAAATTCACCACGGGATACATAGGTGTAATTGGAAATGATGAGTTTGGTAATAGTGTAATTAGGAAGTTACAACAAGATAATGTTGATATTTCTCAAATTAGAGTAGCAGAGGGGAAAGCTACAGGAATTGCGTTCAATCAGTATAATTCTGATGGTTCCCGTAAATTTATATTTGCAAAAGGAGCTGCTGGTGAAATTTCTCCGGAGGATATAAAGGAAAAATACTTTAAAGATGTAAAAAACCTCCATATTATGGGAAGTGCTCTTTCTATTAGTATAAAATCTCGCGATGCGTGTTTTAAAGCTATTAATTTAGCAAAAAAAAGTAATCCAAATGTGATTATATCTTTTGATCCAAATCTTAGGGCAGAAATGTTAGATTTAGATGAATTTTTAGAAATAAGTATGCCTGTCTTAGAAACAACAGAGATAATTCTTCCAAGTGGAGAAGAAGCTGAAATGATAGCTGGAACCAATGGATTAAAAAAGGCCTGTCAAAAATTACTTGAAATGGGACCAAAAATAGTAGTTCTTAAACAAGGAAAAGACGGTTGTATAGTATTTTCTCAAAATAATCTTAATGGTGTAATAATTAAGGGCTTTGATGTAAATGTGGTAGATCTTACAGGAGCAGGGGACTCCTTTGATGGTGCATTTATTGTGGGGTATCTCGTAGGTTGGGATCTTAAAAAAATCGGATTATTCTCGAATGCTGCAGGAGCATTAAAAGTAGAATCTCTTGGTCCTATGCCAGCTACATCATACAAAGAAGTAATAAGATTAATGGAAAAGAGTTAATATTATAAATGTCAATTAGTTCTGTAAAACAGATACAAAAAAGGACTCTAGAATTTTGTAAGACAATAAATAAATGGTGCTCTACTAATAAATTATTTAATAAAATTAATAAAATTCTTAATACTGAATATAGGAAAATTCCTGAAAGAGAACGAATTGGTAAAGGTATCAAATTCATTTCAAATCAAGTAGCTAAAGGTGTTTTTCAGTGCTTAAAAAAAGGAGGAAAGACCGATATAAAATTTATAATTAATTTCATCGGATCTGGATTTAATTATGGAGAATCTGAAGAGAGTTCTATAATGCAACATTTTGTTTTACACCTCATAGCTGAATATATATCATCATATCCGGAGAAATTCGATGATTTGTTACCTTTAATTATAAATTATGCGTGTTATAGCGATTGGGCTATTCGAGAGACGACTACAGATTCGATAATATCTGGATTAAAAAGAATTCCCGAGAAAACAATAGAACTTTTATCTGATTGGACTAAAAGTAATAATGAAAATCTAAGACGTATAGTCTCAGAAAGCCTTAGACCACACTCATCTATTAAATGGTTAAGAGACCCGGCAAAAAATGATAGAATATTAGAAATTCTCACAATTTTAAGAAAGGATCCTTCAATTTATGTAAGAAAATCAGTGGGAAATAATTTAAAGGATCTTTCTAAGTATATGCCTGAAACAATCTTGGATTTAGTTGAAACATGGATTAATAAAGCACAAATTAGAGTACATGATGAATTAGCAAATGAAAAAGGATTAGATAGAGAAGAAAAAAGGTTAATTTGGACTATTAAGCATGGAATGCGATGGGTAAAAAATCGAAACCCTGAATTCCACTCTCGTTTAGAGAAAATATTAGGGAAAAACTATGTACTATATTTTGATGAGAAAAGAAATAGATTAGCTAAACCTTTTAAAAAAGATTGAATACAGGAAAGTTATTATGTCTGGTCAAACGCGAATCATGGTTAAAGTTTTACCAATATCTTTCAATCCGGAAAAAAAATACATTAACAACATATTTACCAATTTAATGATGTAGAAAAATCCAAATTGCCATTTAAATTAAAATCATTTATAAAATTTTTCCTTTAGTATGTCCGTATTACCAGAACTAAAAGAGAAAAAATCAAAATTTAAATAAGTAAATCAATATAAATTCTTAAGATACAAATATGGTGTGCAAAATGAGGTTTTATTTATATCGACATCTATTTGAACAAATGTTTTTAAATTAAATTTTAATATTTCAAATTCTAATTCTATATGAGACAATAATAATCATAATCCAATTTTCATAAAATAAACCTAAAGTAATGACAGAAGAAAAAGGAAGTAAATCGGAAAAGAAAGTAGATAAAGAGTTTTTATCTAAAGCAAAAAACTCAAGAGATTTGATAGAGAAAAAACTAAGAACTTTTGAAAACAGCATAGAAGATATATCAGAAACAATTATTAATGGAGAAGAAAAAAAAACTGAAAAGAAACCAATCGGAGAAATAAGTGCTGAAACAAAAGAAGCTCAAATGAAACTTGTAACAATTATGAAAAAGATTGATGATAAAGAAGAATACTTAACAGCAATACAAGAGACTATAGCAGTATTGGAAGAAAAATATAATCGAAAAACAGAAGATATAAATAATTTAGAAGAAAGATTAGAAATTACAAATGAGAGTAAAGGGAATTTAGACGAGGATTATAAAGAACTTTTAAGAAATAATGAGCAGTTAATAAAGACATATGAAACAAGACAGGTGGATTTAATCGTCCTTACTGATTCAGTAAAAGAAAAAGTAGCCATACAAGATGAATTACGAACTAAAATTGCAAAAATGAATCAAGAATTCCAAGACAAAGAAGACTTACTTGAAAGACAAAGAGAAGAAGCTGAGGCGTTAGAAAAAAAGTTAAAAAGTCAACATGCAGAAAGTGAAACTCTAAGAATATCAATTGGCAAAAATAGAATTGAATTAGATCATTCGAATACTGAAATTGAAGCCAAAGAAGAAGAAAAAAAACTACTAACAGAACAAATTGATAAAAAAGAAAGAAGAATAAAAGAAACCGAGAGAAAAATTAAAGAATATCATGAAGGTTTTCCTGAAATGGAAAAACAAAGGGAAACCTATGAGGAACTTCTCGCCAAATATAAAATCCAACTATCTGACAAACAAAAACAATTAATTGAGATTGAATCTCGGATTCAAGAAGTAAATAATAAATTAGATTCCTTTAATGACCAAATTAATGTGAAAGTAAATTTAGTTGAAATCTATGAGAAACGAATTGAAGACTTAAAACTAGATATTGAAACTTCAAATACAGAATATTTTGAACGAGAACAGCGACTTAATGCATTAACTGAAAAATTAAAACAGAAGGAAGCTGATCATGAAAAATTAATGAAAGCAAAGGAATCCATTGAGAGTAGTACTAATGATTCGAGAGTAATCCTTCAAAAATTAAAACTAGAACTAGAAAATCAAGAGAAAGAAATAAGAGACAAAGAAAGTAGAATGCACAGATTAGAAGTTTTATCTGCTCTTTATAGATCTTCTAAATTTTTTGGGGGAATTTTACTAGGTTTTGGAGTATTTTTTATTATCTGGTCAATAGGTATATTTGTTCAGGTTATAGATTTAGGTGAAGCGAATAATTTTATAATGGGTTTATTTCTCTTAATTGGAGCTATTTTATCAATTATTTCAGGAATATTTCACCTAGAAAAATCATAAATTCTCAGAATTTGTGAATACTTAATGATAAATTAAAGATTTTAATTTATAATATTTAAATTTAATGAAGTTAATTTGACTGAAAACGAGCAAAAGCGGGTTCCTCCAACTCGAACCGTCGGTCTATTGACTGGTGTCTTGTATGGAATTGGCTGTGGAATTGGTGGATCAATATTTCTTCTATTAGGTGAAGCAATTTTTGTAGCTAACTCTGGAGTCTTAATCAGTTTGATCTTTGGAGGTATTTTAATTTTTTTAATTGCTCTCAATTATAGCGAACTATCTACTAGTCTACCAATTTCTGGTGGGGCCTATAACTTTAGTAAAGAAGCATTAGGGGGATTTTTAGCTTTCATTATTGGTTTCTTTTTATTGGTTGCAAACATTGCTTTCTTTTCTTTTTCTGCTCAAGCATTTGCAGTTGTTATTATCACTTTTTTTTCAATCAATTTGCTACCTCCAATTTTAGTACTCATATTTTTTATTACAATCGCAATAGGATCGATATTATTAACAGCAGCTATAGTTTTTAGAACTAAAAGATTAGCAATGCGAACTTTGATAATTTTAACTGTAATTTTGTTATTTATATTTGCCGTTTTTATCATATCTGGGTTATTCATAGCACCAAGTATCAAACATCCAAGTTTTGCTCCGGAATTTCTTTTCTCAGACACAGATTTTTTAAGTATATTCCAGATGTTTTCTTTAATGTTTATTTTTTTTACTAGTATTACATCAAACTTGGTTTATTTGAATCCGAATATAAAAAATCCCTCAAAAAATATTCCTAAAGTAAATATAATTGCAATTGTTATTACATTGTTAATCTACCTAGCTATTAGTGTTGTTGTCTTAATCAATATTGGAAATGATACCTCAGGATTAAAAGAATCTCCTAATATTTTAGCAGAAATATTATATAACATATTGGGAATTCCTGGAAGAATACTTATGGGGATTGCAGCTCTAATATCAACACTTATAGCAATGACTGCCTCTTTAGGTTCCTCTGTTAGTGTTATGCATGCCTTAGCTAGAGACAATTATATCTCGAAAAAATTAATAAAAGTAAACAAAAAGACAAATGTACCCACTCGAATATTAATAATAATTACATTAATATCAATTATTTTTACATTTTTAGCAATTTCTTTTGCCGATATTGGATTCACAGCAAATATTACCATTTTTATTTATTTTATAGGATTAGCTTTTATCAATTTAGCAGCCATTAATTTAAGACGTAAAAGAAAGGAATTGGACCGTCCATTTAAAGCACCATTTTTTCCTTTACTCCCAATAATTGTTATGTTTTTTTGTGTAGTGTTAGCATTATTCTTACAATGGAGTGCCATCGTTCTTGGAGTTGTTATTTTTATTATAGGAATAGTTTACTATTTATTCATGATTGCAGATCGTCATTCGATAATTTTAACCCTAGCAGGTTTAAAATTTTTTGCCTTACTTTTATTAGGAATATTTATTTGGATTATCAATAATGTAAGTTTTTTAAGTTCCCCTTTTCAAGGATTTATTACAATATTTAAAGATGTACTACTGCGGATATTAATATTTATTTGTATTTTTTCACTTGGGACTGTTTTCCTCGACGTTTTTCCCTTAAAAGAACTAGTTTATTTTTTTGTGAAAAAAATCAATAAAGGAGAAGTGGCAATAGATGTTGGAATAGGTCAAATTATAGAACTAAAAAAGAGTAAAACTAAAATAATATATTATACAAATATTTCTATAGGAATAATTCAAATCTTTTCATCGATTTTTATTTTTATTTTAATTTCCTTATTTGCATTTGAAGTGATTTCTATCAATGAAATTATTATTGGAAATACAGTAATTCCTCATAAGACAAGCGAATTTATTTTTTTCACAATTTTAATATTTACTGGAACAGTTCTATTAATCTGTGGACCTTTCAAATTATATTTAAGTCGAGAAACTAAAACTTTAGGCATTTAATCAAATCTTTTAATGAATGAGCATAAACATTATAGTATTTTTTTAGAAAATGGTTTTTCCAAAAATAAATTTACATATTCATTCTAATTATTCAGATGGAAAACAAAATATAAAACAAATTGTAGAAAGAGCATTAAAACTTGAATTAAATTATATAGCAATTACCGATCACTTTACTAATTCATGGAAATCATGGGTTTCTAAGTTAAATAATTATGACATAATTATGGAATACTTAGAAGAAATTTCAAATTATCAAATATATTTAAGAGACAATGCAAAGGATCTCATAGTTTATAAAGGGATTGAGGTAGATCTTACAAGTTCTGAACATTTTATTAAAAAGTATATCCAACCAGACAAATATGAACTGATACTATTTGAATATTTACAAAGTCCTGAATCTATAGCATTCATAAAAAATATTATTCACCATTGGAAAAAAGTAATTAAAGATTCAAACGAGCTGCCAATTTTGGGTTTAGCTCATTTTGATCCCTCTTATTTTATACATGAACATATTGATGTTTTAATGCACTTTCTTAAAGAATATAACATTTATTTCGAATTTAACCCAACTTATGCCACATTTTATTCTCGTCGAAATGAATTATTCTTTGAAAAATTGAGAGAAAATTTGATTCCAGTTGCTATTGGTTGTGATTCCCATCGACTTTCTACTTTAGATAATATTGAAGAACCAATTGAAATGATTGAATATTATGATCTTGGAAAAAATTTCCAGAATCTAATAAAAACCTTAAGAAATAAGAAATTAGCGATTTGAAATAGTAATTATTCCTCAGAATTTAGCTAAACTTAAAACATCTTTATTTTTAAATAAATTTGATTTTTAAGGATGATTTTTATTATTATAGTTAAGGAAATGCTTGAAAGCTTTTTCAAATGCAATGTCGATTATAATCCCGTTTTTATCTTTCGGTTGTTTTAACATACCCCTTAGTATCCTATTACCAATACAAAAAATTTCTTTTATAGCATTTAATCTTTTTTCTATGGGCATATCGGCAATTTCAGCGATGGTTTTTTTATTTTTAATTAGCCATTCTCTTAAGGCTTTCCAAGTAGTACCTTTTAGAGCTAATTCAGAAATTTTAATTATTTCATACAAAAAATTTGATAATTCTTGAATTAATTTAGATTGTTCTGGTGTAAATTTAACTCTTTCATAAGCTTGCTCTGTATTTTTTAGAGCTTCTTTATTAAAACTAATTATATATGATAAAATAATCCTCAATCCTAGCGTTATTATTTACACTATCAAATATTATTGATATAAACTTAAGTTAAAGTAAAAACTCTTATTCAAGAATTTTCATCAATTTTTATTTTTATTTTAATTTCGCTAAATTCATTAATGTCGTAGATTGTTTCTGTGATAATATTAAACAAAAAAATGCAAACATCAAACAATGAATAATTTAATGAATATCAAAAGTATTTTCAAAGTAATTTTCTAATATGCTACACCTACTTTTTCAGGAGGGTGCACCACGTGGGATGGAATGGAAAACGTTTTATATCTACGATGGTAATGAGAAAATAACATTTAATGAAAGAGATCCTCAGTATCAAAAAATACTCCGAGATGAGTTTAAATAGGATCTCGATGTGAAATAAAAAGACAATAGCTTTTTATAGAATGAGAACTCATTTGTATATCAATACCAAAAGTGATTATAATTATGCCAGATTCTCTGAAGGATGATTTAACTATAATCATTAATCATTATCTTACCGATATGAGGAATGCATTCAGATCTTCAAGGAATGCTTGGATTTCTTTAGAAAAAGATAAGGAAAATTACAAAATATTGTTAGAAAAAGCTAAAACTTCTAATTTGAATGAATTAATGGAATTTTTCACTTCAATGCTAAATAATGAAAAAGGACAACGGGATTCATATATTCCTGTTGAAATTTTAGAAAATGACAAAGATTGTCTAAGTTACGAAGAAACTCTTAAAAAAGTAGAGAATTTTATGGAAGATTCAAAATCTCAAGGATTTAATCAGTTCATCATTGCTGGAGATTATTCGGTATCATTTAGAGGCATTGAATCGAATGAAGAACGTAGAAAAAATACTCTCAAACTACCTCAAAGAGAATATATATATTGGAATTGTAACGATTTTATGGATATATTGCATAAAAGAATCACTCATTTAGCTAAAATGACTTTAGTATATCAATTTTCCTTATTTGAAGCATGTCTGAAAGATTTATTTAGGAAAATGTATGAATATAAAACAGAACTTCTAAGGTCTAATTCAAAAAATCTTACTAATAAGGAGATAATTGATTCTCAAACAAGAGAAGAGTTATTATTTAAAATGATCAATAATGAAGTGGATTGGTGGGGATATCAAAGTATTGATAAAATCGCTAAAAGAATTATATCAAGATTTAATATTAATTTAAAAAGAGATTTTAATCGTTGGAGAGAGTTAAGGGAAGCAAATTACATTCGAAATATTATAGTTCATAATTCTGGTATAATTAACGAAAAATCATGTAAGAAATTGGAATATGATCTATCTCGAATTGGAGAATGTATAGATATAAATACGGAGTATATAGAAAAAATCTATAGCATCATACGAGAAAGTTTGAGCTATATTTACAAATCTCTATTAGTGTGAACTATGATATAAATTATATAAAATTATGCATCCACAATAAGGACCTTTCCTTGTTCTACCTGAGTCAATATCTTTTTTAGTTCTTTATTAGATAAAATAACTTTACCTAGAATATCCTTTTTGGAAACAAGATCAGTATTCACATCGGGATTATTCACACCCCAAGTTTCATATTGAGTTTTTCCATTAACACGTTTAGTACCAACAATCATGTGAATAACTCTTTCACCATCTTTGTTAATAAAAACTATAATATCTCCTTTTTGATACCGAGTAAAGCGTGTCACTTTTTTAACTCCCACGACATCTCCATCTTCATATATCCCACTCATCGAGAAACCATGTACTATTACAGCAATAGATCTTTTAATATAATTCTTAAATTTCTGAATAATTCCAATTTTTCTTACATTTTCTTCCCCTTTTTTAAAGGAATTTTCATTGAAAACAGACTCTGAATTTACCTTTCAATTTCAATGTAAATTTAGACAAAATTTAAAAAGTTTTTAAAGATAATCTTTTCATTGAAAAATAAAAATCCAAGACCCTGTTAGCAATTAAATTTAACAAAATGATTGTTTTATTTGTATAAAAAACATTCTATAATATCATTTACAAAAAATAGGGGAAAAAAAAAAGAATTTATCTTATGTCAGATAAAAAGAAATTTTGTGTTAAAGACGGGCAACCAAATTCTAATGAAATTGATTCAGATATTTATAATCTATTTTTTCAAGAATTATCATTAAAAACCAATTCGGTAGACTGTGATGCTGATAATGCATTTGAAATTATTTCTACAGTATTGAATGATGAAAGTGAAGAGAATTGCTCTGAAAATACTTTTAATAGCCCATTTTTTAATAGCTTTCCTATTGAAGAATTTACTACATCTCTTGAATCATTTAAACCTCTAACTGAAAATTTAACATTAACCGAAAAGATTCAGGTCAACTGGAACCCACAGCTTTATGAGCTCTGTCATAAATGTAAAGATTTGTTCAATTTTTCTGATTTTGTTACTCGAAAAATTTTTCTTCTTTATAGAGAAAATCCAAATGTTAGCTGGAATGATTTTTTAATTATTCGAGAAAATATCATGCCAAATCCTACAGTTAAAAATTATTCTAAAAAAAGACAAAAACTTTTAGAAGCTTTTGATAAATTAAAAGATTTTATTAAATATAAGAAATTTAACCTTGTTGGCGATACTCTAAGTACACTGATAAAATTTAGTAAATTCTATGAGAATATAGGTTATGCTCAATCAGCTCAACAAATTAATAAAGTTCTAGGAGCAAATTGGCAAACATTTCAAACAAATCTAAAAAATTTTTATAATCATGAATTAGAATTTAGACCAAATATTCCACGATTTAAGCCTAAAGATGGCGAATTTATGATGATTTACACAAAGCAGACGATCTATTCTGGTTCTGATAAATTTAAAGAGCATATAGAAAAGACAAAAAGAACTACACATTATAAAAAGTATTCAAAAACCACAGCAGAACTACTTTTTCCGAAAAGACATAGGGACTTATTGCCTATAATTAGAGTGAGATATGATATACTTAAAAATCTCAGAGAAGTACGTATCATTCCAAAAGGTTCTTATTACGAAATCGAAATTAGGTATAATAAAGAAACTAAAAATTATGGTTTATGTCAAAATAATGCATTAACAATTGATTTGGGAGCAAATAATCCTCTTGCTATCACAAATAATTTTGGCTTACAGCCAATTCTTATACATGGAAAGCAATTTAAACAAATAAATCACTTCATAAACAAAAAATCTCCACCTCTAAAATCTATCATATCTATTTGCCACGAAATTTTAAAAAAAAAAAGAACAAACAATAAGGACTCAATTACTTATATTGTAGAAAATCATGAACAAAAACATATAAAAAATTATCAATTAATAGAAAATCTTGTTAACATTCTAATAAATAATCCTGATCTTACTTATGAACAATACAAAACAAAAAATTTTGGAAATAAAAAAGTTAAACAGATTTTTAACCACATTAAAACTTTACCAGATAATAAAACAAAATTAAACTATCTCGATTATCAATTTACTGAACTTGAAAGAAAAGAAAAAATTTATTCTAGATTATTAGATATTTTAAACAAAAAGCATATAACTGAACATGAAAAAAGTGTTAAGAATTTATTAGATAAAAATCAACATAGTCTAAATAACTTATATAGAGTTTACAATAATAAAACTAAAGACGCAATACATAAAATGACTCGATATGTTATTCATTTATGCGAAAAATACGATATTGGAATAATAGTAATTGGATATAATGAGGGATGGAAAACAAGTTCGAAACTAAAGAAAGCTGTCAATCGTAAATTTATCCCTCTTCCATTCTACAAATTAATTAATACTATTAAATACAAAGGAGAATTAGTTGGAATTAGCATAATTATTACTGAAGAAAGTTATACTTCAAAATGTTCGGCTCTCGATAAAGAGTCAATTAAATTTCATGAAAAGTATGCTGGTGAACGAAATCCTACAATTATCGGAAAAGATGGAGAGCCGCATAAACATTACGGACAATTTTTCTCGTATGTTTCTAAAAAATATATCCATTCTGACATTAATGGAGCATTTAATATCGGTCGTAAAGGTGCTCCTCATTTATTCGAAGATATCCCTCAGTGTCATATGTTAATTCCACCAATAAGGATAGCAGTTACATAAATAATAGTAAAAACATGCCTTTTTACTTCGGTTTTTAGGCTTTAAGGAAGTGCGCCTTTTTAAAAAAATGCATAAAAACGTTTTTAAAGTCAAAAGTTTTAATGATTTTTATGGATCTTGAAGAAAAAATTGATTTAGCCACAAAATGGATTGGAGAATCAAAAAATTTAGTTATATTTACTGGAGCAGGATGTTCTACAGGAAGTGGTTTACCAGATTATCGGGGCCCAGATGGCGTATGGACACGGCGGGATAAGGGGCTACCACCTCCAAAAAGCCCTCCATGGGACCAAGTTAAGCCAAATATTGTTCATTATACAATTGTGGAGCTACTAGAAATGGAAAAATTAGATTATCTCATTTCTCAAAATGTAGATGGTTTACATGCCAAATCTGGAATTCCTTTTGAGAAATTAAGTGAATTACATGGCAACCTCTACTTTATGAAGTGTTTAGATTGCGGTAAAAAAATGACATTTGAGGAGGCAGGGTGGGATAAAGAGAATTGGGGAAAAGGATATAGAACAGATGCTGTTCAGAAAGGACAACCAACATGTCCACATTGCGAGGGAAGAATAATTTCAAGTATAGTTAATTTTGGAGATCCATTACCATATGATGAACTGGAAGAATCAATGAGGCGATCAGAAAAGGCAGATGTATTTTTTGTAATTGGGAGTTCCCTAGTTGTTACCCCCGCAGCTAACATGCCTGGGATTGCTAAACAGAATGGTGCAAAATTGATAATTTTAAATAAAGGTGAAACTCCATATGACAATGTTGCAGATCTTAGATTTGATAACCTGATTGAAGATGTGCTCCCACCTGTAGTAGAAAGAGTTAAAGAAATGTTAAATACAAGTTAACGTCTTTCTAATTAAATTAATTGATCTTTTTTTTTGTATATTTATCAATATTTATCATTTAATATGGTTTATTTCTAATGTCAAAAATAGACGGAAAACAATTGCAACAGACTAAAGATTTCATCTACAAAAATGGACGATTGCTTGAAAGAAAGTTATTTTCTTATTTTTTTGAAGATGGTAAAAAACGGGATATTCTAAAAGCGTTAATAGCACATCAGAATGTAGATGGAGGTTTTGGTAACGGAATAGAACCTGATCTAATATGCCCAGATAGTATAGCTATAGGAGCAGAAACAGCTATGTATGTTTTAGATCTTTTAGGCATTACAAAACATGAAATAATAAATGATTTAATAGAATGGATAGTAAACACACAAAACAAGGAAGGGTATATTAGCCATCCTCCTGAGAACCTATATAATTATCCACACCAACCTTGGTGGGAAAATCCCGACAATGAGAGAATATTCGTATTAGCGGGTATGCTAAAGAAATGGGGCGTACTAAAGATTAATTTTTTCAAAAAGGTTAGAGAGCATTTTCTTAGTGTTGAATTCCCAAAGGAGTTTAATTTTTACAGCTATCCGTATTTTGTATACTTAAAATATTGCAGTCAGACTGATGATGACAAGAGTAAATTCTCACAAATAATCAAACACATACCTTCTATTCTAAAAGAGAATCAAAACCATTTTCCGCTATTAAGTCGATACTGGTTTTATGCTATTGAATATATCGATAAAGAAATCTTAAAAAGTGAAATTGATAGGTTTATTCAAGTTTTTCAAGAAGATGGTGGTGTAAAAATTGCCTATGAAAATTTGCCTTGGTGGAGACCAATATTTACATTAGATGGATTAATAATTCTAAAAAAGTGTGACCTGCTTGAATTTTAATCTAAAGATAAAATAACTTATTTTATTTTTCCAAAGACGTCTTTATTATTTTCAATTACTTTTAGCAATTTTTTTGCTTCTATACTCGAAAGAGAAAGAGAGATCTCGCTATTTCGGCTTAATGAACCAGTAAATAACGGGTGCTTATCACCAAAAATAATAATATTTTGACTTGCATAAATAGGATCTACCTTTATCATTATTTTTTGCTTTTTTACTTCAATATCTAAGTCGATCCTTTGACCTGATTTCCTAATATTTGAAGCTCTTCCTTTGCCTTGACTTTTCGCTTTATAGGAACTTCTGAAACCAACGGGGTTTACAACAACGTCGTTTCCAAAATTGTATATCTCGAATTCTAAGCGATCATTCTTAAAATTTCTAACTTCTATAACCGGTCTAGCTAAATCTTTATCTCTGAAACCATGGGGAACTTTAACAGTCATTTTTAATATGAACACAGTTGAGATATCTCCTCCTTCAATAAAAATTATCGTGTCTATTATTGATGGAAGCACACCAAGCTCTATACGTGTTATAAATCTTTGAATTGCGTCTATTGCTGATGATGAGTGGACAACACCAACCATTCCTACTCCAGATAAGCGAAAATCAGAATAGATCTTGAAATCTTTTGTAGTTCTAACTTCATCAAAGATTGTAAAATCGGGTCTAACAAGTAAAAGTATATCCGCTGAATTTTCAAGACTTCCTTCCAACTTGGTATATTGAGTTATCTCTGGTTCGACTTGTAAATCTCTGACGCTCTCAAGTGTTTTTACTACCTTATCATGACTTAAATAATAATTTGCTAGTGCTGCTGAAAAAGTTGACTTTCCTGCTCCTGGTCGTCCAGAAACTAATATACCTTCTGCCCTTTGTAGTCTTCTTTTAAGTCTACTATCTATTGAATAATCAGATAACTCTAAACTCACAAGTGGTCTTACAGCAGTGATCTCTACATCATTAGAAAAAGGAGGACGCGTGATTACAATTCTAAATTCTCTCATTTGAGCAACCACAGCACCTTCTTTTTCTATTTCTATAAATGAATGATCATCTTCTCTGACATTTTCTATAATTTCTAAGGCAATATCTTCAATTAATTGTGAGTCTATAGGTTCTTCGCTAATTTTTTCTAAATGCCAATCCCCTGGTGCTCCCTTCTTAGCATAAGGAGGTAAATTTCGTTTAAGATGAACACTCATCGTGGTTTCATCAAAATAATCAAACAACTTGAGTTTAAGGGGTTCTTCTTTTTGTACTTTTCTCTCCCAAGCAAACAATACTTCTAAACCTTCAAAAACACCAACATCACCTTGAATTCGATCTGCTGTGATAAGTATTGCTCCATTTTCTAGAGCTGATTCCCTTATAAGGGCATCAAGTTCTCCTCCGGGACTCATTTTTATTTCCTCTCTCGTTGGACGTTTTCCCACCACATGAAGAATTATTTTATTCTCATCATGACATTTACGTAATTTTTTTAACACATTTAAGCCAAAGAATCCAATTTCCTTATGAATATTAGTTCTATATTCAATTTCAGCAATAACGATATTAGAGATATAAATCTCAGGGCACTCTCCTAGTTCTCCATCTTCAATTAAATTAAGAATTTGACCATTAAAAATTACTGAAGTATCACAAGCAAATTTATCTGGCATAATAAACTAACTTTGAAAATTTATACATATTTCCTGATTATTTAAAATAATATGCCTTTGGATAAATTTATGCGGAAATTTACTAAAATAAGAAATTTAAAAATTTAAAATTAGTAAATCTTTTTTTAGGCGTAAGACACTTCACATCACTATTTAGTCTGAGAAATGAGCAGGAAGATAAATATCAAATTTAGTACCTTTATCTGGTTCACTAAATACATTAATCCATCCTTTAAGTTCCTTAACAATACTATAAATCATCGGTAAACCAAGTCCCGTTCCCTCTCCAGGTTTTTTAGTTGTAAAAAAGGGCTCAAAAATTTTTTCCATTATCTTTTTTTCCATTCCTTTTCCAGTATCTTCAATTGTAAATATTACATATTTTCCTGGTGTAACCTTAAAATTATTTATTTGAAATTGTTCTTTATTCTCAAGATTTTCAGTTTGAATAATTATTGTACCTCCTTCCGGCATAGCATCTCTTGAATTCATAACTAAATTCATAAGAATTTGTTCAATTTTACCTGGATTAGCAAGAATATTCCATAATTTAGGATTAAAATCTGTTTTAAATTCAATGTTCTCTTTTATTAAAATTTGTAAGATTTCAATTTTTCTTGCAATAATTTCATTAATATTAATAATTTCCTCATTATGCTTATTATTTATACTAAAATTATATATTTGTTTAATCAATTCAGAAGCATTTTTAACTGATTTTTGAATATAATTAAGATATTCAAAGACTGGATTATTTTTTTTAATTTCCATTAAACTTAAATCAGTATATCCTTGAATTATTGTCAAAAATTTGCCTAAGTCATGAGAAATTCCAGAGGATAAAATCCCGATTATTTCCATTTTTTGAATTTTTTCTAAATTGGTTTGAAGGATCTTCTCTTGTTGTTCTATTTTTCTACGATGATTATTTTCGATAATTCTATAACATTTATTTGTTTTAGCTAGAACATATTGATGAGAGCTCGCTATATCCAAAATTTGAAATTTATTGAATTTATATATAGGATAACTACATATGGCTATTATTTGATAATTACCAATTATATTGTTAACTTGAATCTCATAATCAACAAATTTATTTAAGTCATCTTCACCTAACCGTGTACAATCACCAGTTACTCTCAGTCCATTATATCCTCTATCAAGTGCTTGGTTGAAATGCTTAATCCAATTTTCTAAAGCTGAATCAAGATTTAATGTTTTGTCCTTCACATACCAATTATGATATGGTATAATTTTTATTTGATTATTACGTAAATAGCTTTTAAAATTTGGAATTGAATTTTTTAAGGAATTAATTACTTCAGACCTACTAAGTTCTTCAGGAGTAATCCACACACAATAATT
>SDBS01001385.1_pt1 | contig 24574 bp, 50 predicted proteins | sample 2277091 | NCBI WGS metagenome assembly SDBS01 (sample SAMN10404972, study PRJNA504765) | marine sediment metagenome | isolation source: marine sediment core GS10_PC15, 163 cmbsf | place: Arctic Ocean: Southern Knipovich Ridge | collected 2010
TTAAATTATTATGAACTATTCGGAATCTTAAAGATTTTAGAAGCAGAATTAATAGAAACAAGTAGGGAGGAATAAAATTATAAGGAGGTATAGAATAAAATGGAATATCAAATGGAAATAAAATGTAGAAATTGTAAAAGAACAAATTGGATTATTAAAATTCCTATAGGTTTAACCGTAAAGGATTTTTGTTTAAATGAAGAAAAAACATGTATAATTTGTGGTTGTTATTTATTTAAAAAGGAAGAAGAAAAAAAAGAGGATGAAGATGACAAGTAAAATGAAAGGCTTTTAATTATGGAGAAGAACAATTTTAAGAAACAGTTTTGGAAAATGAAACAAGAAGATAGAGTAGAATACTTATTACATGTAAAGCATATTGAAGAGCATAACCAATTACAAACATTATCTTTTATAGGAAGTATTTTTTATTTATTCTTTTATATAATTATAATAGGATTACTTTTTTATATTGCTTTTGATAATATTTCTATTTTAACTATAATCCTACCCTTTCTTACATTATTTAAATGGATGTTATTATTCATCATAGTAATAGATATATTCATTATTATAAGAAGAAATAAAAAGTTTAAGGAATTAAATAAAAGATTTAAAATAAAAGAAGGTAAACCTTTATGGAAGAGAATAACAATCATGGAATAAAGATCCTAGATGATTATGATAATGCTCTTAAGAGTGAGAAGGAAGGTACACCTTCAAAAGAAGAAAAGGATCAGAATGATATAAGTGAGGTGAAAGCCTCCCCTTTTCTTCATTCTAATTGGGGTAAGATAATTCTAGTACTTTTGATAATAGCTGCCTTTGTTGGCCTATTAAGTATCTTAATGGGGTTAAAAGAATCTCAAGCATGTTTAGGAAATCCTTTTACTTATGGGGCAAATAAAATAGAAACTGCTACAACAGGAAGTCTTATGTGTAATTGTTTCTTTAGTAATCCAAAATATGCCCCTTTCATATTTGATAGTAATAATGTTTCAGTAAGAAAAAATGAGGGTATTGTCGCGAACTCGCCCTCATTACTTAATATTACTAGAGGAAAATAAGTATTTAAAGCTTATGTAGGGGTTAAATATATTAGTAGTGGGTAACGATCATATTCTTGGGGGCCATGGTGCCCCTGAGATCTTTTCTTCTTCGTAGGGGTATGCGAAGGTGGGGGTTTAAAAACTAATTCTAAGAAGTAGTGTTTACAAAGCTAAAACGAACATCCCCAAAATTATAGAAAGGTTTATAAACATGGTTATATACATACTTACATGATAAATAAACAATGTCCATCATGGGTTGTAAAACAAAGAGAATTTCAAAAAGGAGTTTCCCACGCTGTTGATACAATTTTTCTTGATGACGCAAAAGAAACAAGAGGACATTATCAACATAGAGATAGTGTTGTGATTAATAATTTGGATATGATATTTGATAAATTACAAACAAAGAATTTATCTGCTGAAGATTATGTTTCAAATAAACTTAAAAGAATGGGATATAAAGTAATTGATTGCAGGATGGCAGGAGGAGTGGAGTGAATAAAATGTTTCAAAAACTAAAAAACAAGATATTCAAGAATAAATTATCAAAATTAGGTTTTGATATGGAAGATGAAGAAAATGATAAAATAGCTACAGCATTTAATGAAAAAGGGTTAGGGGGAAATCATTTTGTAGAGTGCATGGCAGATGGTATAGCAACTCATAAACTTCAAAAAGTATGTGAAAGTCTTTCAGGAAAAAAAGAAGCTGGAAGATATTTACAAAGAAAACCTTTAGTAATTCAATGTTATTTTTGTCAAGAGAATTTTGCAATTAAAGAGGGGGTTGATTTTGCAGGAGCAACTATTAATTTAGAATCTTTAGAAAATATAATTAACCACTTAATAAGTTGTAAGGGAATGATTTGTGATTGTGGAAAGAAGATATTTTATTTTGATAAATGTAAGTGTGGGAAAAAATGGGATGAAAGGGCAGTTTATCTTAAAGATATAAATCAAGATTGTGTAACTAAAAAACAAAAAGAACAAGTTAAGAAATATCTTAAAATGTTGGAGGATAAAAATGTGGACAAGTAAACCAAAGAAATTACCTGTTGAAGTAACAGAAGATGAATTTGCTCAATTACTAACAGTTACAAAACAAATGAAACACAAAGTTGCTTTCCTTTTAGCTTGGGGAAGTGGAATGAGAATAGGAGAAGTTATTAGATTACAAAAAGAAGATGTTAATCTTGATGGAAAAGAAATTAGAATAAATCAAGGAAAAGGAAGTAAAGATAGAATTGTGCCATTGCCTAGAGGATTCAAAGAAAAGCATATGGAGTTTATTCCTTTTGACTTTAAGGATAGAAGTTTACAAAAGACTTTTAGATTATATTCAGAGAAGTCTGGACTAAAAGAAAAGAAACCAACAGTTCACTTTCATTCACTTAGACATGGATTTGCAACTCAATGTTTAAGAAAGGGAATTGGATTAAGAAGTATTCAAATGATGCTTGGACATTCTGATATTTCTACAACAGGAATTTATCTTCAACTTGCACCAGTAGAAGCAATTAAAGAATATGAGGAGAAGTTTTAGGATGAAAATACCAAATGATTGCAAACAAATGACAGAAAAATACCTTATAGATAAAGGAGGAATCTGTGGACAAGCTTGTTTAGCAGTAATAGAAAGTACAAGTATTAGGGAAGTAATGTTTAATTGGGCTTCTATGAAGATGGAATTTAAAGGATATTCTGGATGGAAGCAACTTAGAGAGTACCTAGAGAAACAAGGTTATGAGATAAAATTATTGAATAAAAACAATTTTGGAGATTTCAATAAAGAAGATTTTGTTTTATGTAGAGTACAATGGATTGGTGATAAAGAAAATAAAGAAAAACCTTTTTATGGTTGGGGTCACTGGACAGAAGCATCAGCTAACACTCATTTTATTGTAATAAATCAAAATAAATTCTTCTGTAATGAAGATGGTTTATTTCCAATTAATAAATTAGAAGAATATCTTAGAGATGCAATAATAACTTCTATGATGAGGATAAAAAATGAAAACATATAAAAAGGATACTAACATACATAATGATATGATTAAACTTGAATGTAAAAGATGTGGATATTCTTGGGAATATAATGGTACTTCTGAATGGTATGCTTCTTGCCCTAAATGTAGAACAACAATCAATGTAAGAAAACAGAAGGAAGAAGCTGAAAAAAAGGTGCGTAAAGTTCAAAAAGAGGGTCGCATACGATAAAATGGAAAAAGAATTATTAGGATTTGTTTTAGTAACAGGGATTGGAGCCACCTTGTGTTTTGGCTTATTTTGGTATTGGTTTTGGAAATTAGAGGCTCGTAAAAGATAAAATGGAAAAGACAACAAAATTTGATATTGTAGGAAAAGAAGATATGTTATGTGTTCATAATGGAGAGAGTATGAAAAAAGGAGTCTTAATTTATTTAGATAAAAAAGGAGCATTAGTTTGTAAACCATTTATGCTAACAAGCCTAAAAGAACAAAACAAAACACTACCTCGGAGGGTTCGTAAAATATAAAATGAATGAGATAGTAAAAGTAGATTGGATTGATGCACAAAGATTAGAACTAGGAATTTTACAAAATGAAGAACTACCAGAGATAGAACCAGTAGTAGGATATATTGTAGGTTTTTTAGTTCATGAAAATAAGAAAAGAATAATAATTGCTCAAGAGAGATGGGAGCTTGGAGGATGTAAATATGTTCATGTTATTCCTAAAGTTTCTATACTTAAAATAACTAAATTGAAGGAGGTTAAGAAATGACTAATTATTATACAGTTTTTGAAAAGTGTAAAAATAAAGAATGTAAATTTAAATCAGATAATCAAAAAGATTATGATGATGAAGGATATTGTATGGCTTGTTCAGAAATTAAATCTGATATTAAAAGAGAAACATCTAACTAAAATGAAAATAGAAATACCTAACTTTGAAGTTTTTGTAGAAAGTAATATCTCTGGAAGATTTTTAATTAATCCTTTCTGGTTAGAACATTTACTTAATTTATTTTATCAAGGATATATGGGGGAAGTTTCAGATGAAATTTCAGATACAATTCTTAATCATATACACACCATTGAAAATACTGGATATGGTGTAATTGGAGAGAATTTTAATAAAAAACATCTGGACAAAACACTACCCCTAAAGGTACAAAAAAAATAATATGAAAAGAAAAGAAAATTTTCCTAAACATTGGACAGAAGAACAAAAAACACATAGAAAATTTCAGATTGAAATATTGGAAATGGCTGAAGAAAAGAAAATTTTCCAAAGGAAATTAGGAATTATTTTAATTGATTTGGTTGAAGAACTAAAAGAATGGGAGGACAAAACCGAGCCTAAGGAAGTGAGTAAATAAAGATGAAATTAACAAATAAAACAACACCCCAGGCAAGGAATTATCAGTGTGATAAATGTAATGATATTAATTCCCATAAAGATATGTATGATGATAATATTTGTTATGCTTGTTATGATAAACAGGAGGACAAAAACGAGCCTAACAAGGCAGCGAGTATATAAAATGGAAAATCCATATCCAAAAGATGTTTTTAAATGGGATAATAAAGAAAAGATAGATTTTGATAGAGGAAGGTTTAATCAACATTGTTTTGAAGTGTGGGATAATTGTAAAAAAGATATTTTAGAATTAATTGGAGAGACTTTTACAGAGAATTGGTTTAACTACTTTTATATAACTTATGGTGTTGATGACACCAGTCTTAATGAAGAGATGATTAAAGATATTTCCAATAAAATTAAAGAATTAAAACAAAGAATTGGAGGAAACCGAGCCTAAGGAAGTGAGAAGATAAAATGAAAGAGAAATATTATACAACATTGTTTTATGAAATAAAAGAAGCAGTAGTATTATTAATTTGTATGTTGTTTTTGGGATTCTTCATTAATACTATTGGGGGATTAGCCGAACAAATTACATTTTTTATATTAAGTATGGGGTTCTTCATAATGTTTTGGCTATGATGTCAAAGAAATGAGAGAAGACTGAAAAGACTAAAGCGAAAGCTTGAGGTACAGAAAAGATAAAATGGAATTTAAAGATTCAAAAACATATAAAAATATAATTCATCATAGAAATAACTGTAAAAAATGGGGAAAGGGATTTTGTTTAGATTGTTTTGGAGAAGGTTTAACCATGACTTTTTTGAGATATGAAAATGAATTAGTTAATAGTCAGCGAAAAGAGGGTAGTGATGAGGCACGAATAGTCCTACCTGGGGACACGAATCAAGAACAGGGGAAGACAATAGAGAAGTGCAATATGCCTGGAGGAGAGGATAACCACGCTGACAAAACACTACCTAGTGAGGTACAGAAAATATAAAATGATAATGTCAGAAGATGCTTATAAAATTTATCCACATCATTTAGAAAATAGGCCAGATCTAAGTTGGGTTGATGAGATGAAAGATAGAGTTAGATGTAAAGTAAGATTCTATAATTCATGCGGAATAATTAAGAAATTAGTTTTTGCTTTAATTCATGGAAGGAACTTTGTTCCAACCAATAATGAAAAACATCTAGCTTACTTATATGGATTACGAATGTCAGAGGTACAGAAAAGATAAAATGGATTATATTTATAATTGGATATTAAATATGGCAAGGGACACTAAAGGATTAATTTCCATAGCTATTCCTTTAGGATTGATAATAATAACCCTTGTTATTATTAAAATTAAAAACCGAACTAAAGAGGTACAGAAAAGATAAAATGGAAAAAATAGACATATGGTTCCTTATTGCATGTATAAGTTTGATGTTCCTAGCAGTCATAGGAGTAATGATATCAGTTATAGATAAAATGACTTCTAAGGAAATAGGAACTAAAGAAGTTGAGTGTTATGATAGATATTCTAATGAAATAATTGGGGAGAGATGTATTAATATAATTTACTGTGGAATTATATCCGATTTTCTGGGATTATGTAAAAGATAAAATGGCAAAGAAAAAAGTAAAAGGCTGTGGAGTTCTATTTAAAAGCGGAAGTGGAATTATTATCTGTGGAGAAGAAAGAGTAGATGGAAACTGCTTCCTATGTAAAAGATGTTTAGAGGAGTGTAAAAGATAAAATGGATAAAAAGATTGAAGAATTATTAAAAACAATGTTAGAACAATTTGTTAGTTTAATTGATTGTAATAATAAATTGATGGTTGAGAACTTGAGATTAATGAAATTAAATAAAGAACTAATAAAATGAAAACAATAAATCATAAACTAACTGCTTGGTATAAAATACATACTTTAATAAATCAATCAAGAGGAAATGCAACAAGAGATCAAATATCAGAAATAGATCAATTATCACAACAATATTTAAAACAATATGGAGAGCCTTTCGCTTATACTATAACCCCAGAAACAAATGATGATTTGGCTTAGTCTTCTATAAGAGTTCTTAGATCTTCATCTCCAAACTGTAAATATTGCTCTGTCATAGCCAAGGTTGAGTGTTCTAATAAAAGCTGTACTTTCCTTATATCTGCTGCACTCTTGCTTCTCTTGGCTGCATCTATGGCAAAACTATGCCTAAAATGATGTGGGTGCGGGGGCTTATCTCCTACCTTGAGAATACCCACCTTCTTACATAATCTCCTAACTATCTGAAAGGCCCTCTGTCTAGTGATATGCCTTTGAGGATAACCTGCATGTAATAAATAATGATCTGCCTGTAGACCCGACTCTTGAATGTATGCTTGTAAGAGATCCAGGGTAAAAGAATCCATAGGCTTCCACTTTTTAAAGTGTTTCTTCTTTTTAATAATAACCCATAAGATATTCCTATCCTGGAAATTTATATCCTTTACTTTAATTTGTAATATCTCTGTGATCCTACGGCCCGACTTCCAAAGCAATCTAATAAGAACTCTATCCCTCCAACTCTCACAATTATTATAGATCTTTTCCCGCTCCCCTGGCTTGAAGTATCCGCTAAGATCTTTCATGACCTCAATATGAGAATGTTGTTTCATGGAATTTTAAACCTATTTACTTTACTTAGATAAAGTTAAATTACCTTTAATCTATCCAAGTTTTGTTTTATATGAGCCTTAGAGTTATTATGGCTAGGGTTTACTTTACTTAATAATAAGAAATGGGTGAGCCTTTCCTTCATTCCTAAATCTCGCATCTTTTGATTAAGCATACTGCTTACTATACTATACTTAAGATTCTGAGCTAAGCATATCTCTTTTAATGTGTTTTGATTTATATTACCTTCCTTTAATCTCTCTATTAGCTTTTCATAGAAGTTTTCTTCTTTATTATTACCCACATTCATTTCTTCTTCATAAACCTCTTTTCTCTTAGTCTTCTTAACCTCTTCGTATAGTTCCCTTTGTTTTGGGGTAAGATCTCCAAAATGAATATATCCCCTAAAAGTTGTAAGCTTGTTGTACTTAGGAGAAAAGTTAGGATTGCTTTTCTTAAGTCTAGCCCATCCTTCCTCTATTTTCTTATTGTAATGAATATCCCAAACATCATCCGAATAAAGATTCCCTTCATTAGCAATATGCACAACTCCAAAACCTCTTTCTATAATGTGAATGTGGATCTTAATTAAATCTCGCATATCTTTATCTAAGCTATAAAAATTAGGAACTGCAATCCCATAAATGTTAAAATTATCTCTATACATATTAAGCATCTGGATTAATAACTTTTGATCTGCATCATAGAAATTTCTTTTATATCCTGTTCTAATTGCTTCATCATCTAAGATACATCCATATTGTTCTTTTTCTATTAATCTCATAACATCTTTTCTAGAATAAACTTGATGTAGCCAAGGTTTGAATTGATTGAATCTTAAGAAATATTTAAACAATAGTGTACTTTTTCCATTACCTCTGGCACCAGAAACAACAATGTTCATATCAAATTTATTACCTTGTCTTTTCCTGGTTATATCTACAAGATCTTTAATGCTCCAAATAATATTCATTTTAACCTATTTTTGTTAATCTATCTTTAATTTGCTTTTTGGCTCTAGCAGGATCAAAGTCTTCTTTATGAGTAAATATAAGATCATATTTATTTAGAGGTTCGTTAATCAATGCCTTAATTTCTATAATCCTATCTAAAGCAGGAAGATATTTCTCTGGCCTAATAAATAATTGTTTTGTTTTCTTTTGTTCATCCTTCCTAAGCAAAAATAATGTTGAAGTAATTTTCTCATATCTCTTTAGTTCTTTTTCATAATCTTGTAATGTTTCCTTTTCTTTCTTACCAACTGCAAACTTAGCATTATTAATTAACATAATCAAAGTTTTTATTAATCTTTTGAATCCTCTTATCTTGATAAAATCTACATTTAAAGTATTAGTTGATTCTTCATAAAAATCTAAGAATCCAAAGGTAGCGATAGTTTCAAATTCATCTGCTAAATAAAGGGGTTTCATTAATTTAAGTTTAGAATAATCAGCGGCAACATTCCAGTTTCCATGATCTGACATAACAAAATCGTCTGTTCCCTCTTTTTTTGGCATATCATCTTATTGTTAACAAAGTATATAAATATTTCCAAAAAGCAATAAATTTATTAATGATAAGAACTTTAAAACTGCATGAAAAAAGAGATCTTTCTAAGAGGTGTTCTATGGTTGATATAAAAAAATTTCTAGAAGAGGGTGGAACTAAAGTAGCCAAAACTCCAGAAGAAGCTAGGAAACTCTTTGCTAAGACAGAAATAGGAAAAGCTATCATATCTTCACGACAAAGAACAAGATCTACTTCTGGAGGAGGAAGAATACTAGGAAAATCAACCAAAGGAGGACCAGAAACTTTTAGATCTACTATTTTAAACTTAAATTTTACTTCTGCTTTTAATAGAGCAAGAGCAGAAGCAGCTTTTGCAGCAGAACAAGCAAGACAAAGAATAGCACGAGCCAAAGCAGCAGAAGCAGCTAGATTAAAATTAGTTATGGAAGAAAGAGCAAGACAAAGAAAAATTAAAGAAGTAGCTAGATTAAAAGCCAAAAAGAAAAGAGCAGAACAACTTAAAAAAGCAACAGAGGAAGAAGTTTCTCTTACTTCAAAAAAGAAAAAGAAAGAAGAAAAAGAAAAGATATTTTTAGATCCCAGGACAGGAAAGCCTTTAGGTTTTGTTTTTAATCCTAATTTAGTTTTATCAGATCCTAATAACCCACAATCAAAATTAGTTCCTAGAAAACAAAAAATATCTGAAAAAGTATTAGTGGCGACAATAAACGAAGCAAGAAGATTAAGAACTAAAAAACAACTAGGAACAATAACAAAAGGAGAAGAGGCTAAATTAATTGCTTTAGTTCCCGCAACGGCAATAGCAGGAATAGGAGTTCTTTTTCAATCACTTAAACAAATTAAGGCTAGTATTAGTGAAAGAGGAAAGAAGCTTATTAAAGATCCTAAGAGTATTACAAAACTTCCTAAAGCAATAAAAAAGAAATTTGAACAAGAAGGAAAACAATTCGGACAACTTTTAAAAGTTAGTCCAGGAGAGGCCTTGGCTAAAATAGGAACAGAAATCCTTATACTTAAAGGAACTGGAAAAGCATTAAAAATAGTTGGCAAACTTAATACAGGAGCAAGAGTAGCTTTAAGTCCTAGATTTAGAGGAATTAAGAAATCTGTAATAACCATTCCTTCTAAAACAAAAGGAAGAACAATTAATATTAAAATTGTTACAAAAACAACAAAAAAGATAGGAATTCCTATTAAGAAACAAATTGAGTTAGCAGGAAAGCCAACTCTTGCTGTTTCTGCTCAAGCAGATAGATTAATTCCTTTCATAAGAGGTAGGAGAATTATAAGAAAACCTATTCCTAATGAAGCATTATTAAGTAAAAGAACTAAAATATTACTTAGTAAATTTGATAAGGGAAATATAAAAAAGAGAGATTTGATTAAACTACAAAGAAGATTAAAGATAGAAACCAAAGGTCAAGGATCTCTTTTAGAAAGATCGTTCTTTGCCTCTCCTGAAGGAAAATTAAGAGTATCCAGATTAGGAGTTCAACAAAAGGAAGCAAGTTTATTAGATATTCTTGCGGGGGATGTCACGTTTAGATCTCATAAGCCTCAAATATTATTATTTGAAAAAGTTAGGGTTCAGAAATTGCCTAAAAGTCTTAAGACTATTGAAAGAAAGTTAAGAGCAGGAAAGACATTAACCTCCAAAGAAGCTAATGAATTCTTAAAGTTTCAACTAAAACCTACTGGAAAGTTTAAACCTGTTGGTAAATTGTCAAGAGAGCCAGAAATAACTATAGCCCCAGGAGAATTAATTAAAAGAGAGAAGAGAGTTGGTTTTACCCTGGTTAAAGGAAAAAGAATCCCAATAGTAAGAGCTAAAATAATTAAACCAAAGCCAGAAACTAGAAAGTTATTGAAGAAATTAGAGAAAGGAAAGATTACAAGAAAAGAGATAAGAAAGTTAAATAAAAACTTAAAGAAAGAAACAGGATTTAAAACAAAATTAACTAGAAAAACAAAGATTTCTAGGAGGTTAGGTGAACCCAGGGCTAGAGTTAGATTACCTAAGAGAATACCTAGGAGATTAAGGAGAAGGATTGTAACTAGACCAAGACCACGACCAAGACCACGACTTAGACCTCCAACTAGGCCAAGACCTAGAAAAAGAACTCCAACTAGGCCAAGACCTTCTGGTAGACCAAGACCAAGACCTTCTGGTAGACCAAGACCAACTCCAAGAAGGCCACCTAAAAGACCACCAATAAGACCTCCTAGAACTATTCCTAAAACTATTCCTCTTAGATTTGGGAAGAAAAGAATATCAAAGAAAAAGAAACAAATAAAGAAACAAGTATTTAACGTATTTGTTAAATCTAAAAAGAAATTTGTGAGAGTGAATAGAAGACCTCTAACTAAATCTCAAGCTAAAGATAGAGGATCATTTGTTACAGATCATACCACAGCAAATACTTTTAAGTTGAAAGCCACAGGGAGAACAAAGAAACCTGGCAAATTAACTAAAGGAGAAGCAGGAAGATTTATTAGAACTAGAAAGAAGTTTAGACAGTTTAGAGTTAAGAGAAAGAAAAAGATTGTTCTTAAAAACAAATTCATTGAAAAAAGAGGAAGACCTAGAATAGATACAAGAGGAGAAAAGAGAGGCCTAAGTATTGCTAAATTCTTAAAACAAAGAGGAATCAAAGTAAGGAAAAGAAGAAAAGGAGGTAAAAAATAATATGACATCTTTAGATGAACTAAGAAGAGAAGTAGCTGCAAGAAATGCTAATAGAATGGCTTTTGAGAAGATGAATATGGAAAGAAAAGAATTACAGAAAGAATTGAAAGCTTTGAATAATCCTAAGTTAACAGCATTAAAGAGAATATCTAAACAAGGCCTAACCGTAGGAGGAAGAAGCTTATTAAGAGGAAGTAAAGTATTATTAAAGGGATTAGGAAGAATCGCAGATAATGTTGCAGAAGCCCAAAGGATAGAAAACCGTAGGCAAAGAAGAGTGAGAGTTATTAAACGAAAACCTATCAAAAGAAAGACTGTAAGAAGGAAGACTACAAAGAGGAAAAGAAGGAGATGACTAAGAATTTTTTCTTATCCAAGGAAAAAGCTTTACAAAGAAAGAAACCAAACCAAAGAGTAGTAAAGAGAAAGCTTAAGAATGGTAGAATCATGTTTATATTAAGAAAAAAGAGGTTCCGTAAAAAACAATTAAAGATAAAATGAGTGAAGAAGAACAGGCCCAAATTGATATTTTAGAACAAGAATTAAAAGAAAAAGAGCAAAAGCAAGGTAGTGATATACAAAGCCAGATGGCAGGAACTATTTTTCATCAGAACCAAGATCCAAACTTAATTGTCTTCCAGTTAGAATTAGATAATATATTAGAAAGGATAGAACACCTATTGAGAGGAGATGTTCTAGTTACAGATGATGATGATAATGTCAAATACGAATCCCCAGAAGATACAGACTTAATAGTATTAAATGATTATGGGGTAAAGCTAATTATGAATGTTATCTCTTTCTATTTAAATAGAAATACTATTTTAAGCCATCATAAGGAATCTAGGATATTTGAAATACTACATGTTTTAGGCCATGAACTAGCAGACCTTATTTATGAGAGCTATGAGAAGATGGGTTTAGATACAGATTATAAAAGAGCAAGATATACTATGGTTGTTATAAATATATTACACACAATAGAAAATGCTTATAATAGATCTTTAGGAGGAGGAGAGAGAGATAGCTTAAGAAGTGCAAGGGTAGTTACTCAAACTCAACCATTAGGAGAACAAGGCTCGTACGGTATGAGAAGAAGGCCAGGGATCATGGATAGAATAAGGAACTTTAGTGTATAATACAGATAGTAAACAAAAGGGAAACATTTATAAAGTATTAATTCTTAGATATATCATGGTAATAAATAGATGGATAAGAAGATTGCTTGGACTTCGTTCAAGGCCTTTACTTATTTTTAAACAGGGGTGTTGGTGTTTAAACTACATCCTTTAATTTTTTTTAAACATGGAAAAACCATTAAGTGAGAAAAGAGAAGTTTTGAAAATATTTTTAAGAAACTTAGAAATTCCTCAAAACCAAATTCGTATGATTGTGGAGTTAGTTAAAGATCAAGACAAAGAAGCAGTTGATAAGTTGAAGGAAGAAACTAAGAAAGTAATAAATACAATTCCAACAGATGGAGGATTTAAATTAATTCTTTTTGGTAAGTTTATGGATAAATTTGACAACATCTTTGGGAGGTTTGAATGACACTTAAAACTTTGAAGGATTTAGAGTTTCCTAATTGTCTATGGACTAGTAAACATAAACTTCATAATGAAGAAGATTTAAAACAAAAGATCAAAGACTTAACAATTAAGTGGGTTAAGGAAGATAAAAGAAATATTGATGAAAATCCTTTATTAGAAGTAGAGAGGATTGTTTCTTTACAATTATTGATGAGATGGATGAAAAGACTAAACATCTCTGAGGAGGATTTGAATGACAGAACTTAAAACTTTGAAGGATATTGAAAGAGAAAGTGCAGGGTATTTATGTGATGAAAATACTAATGAAGTATTTGAGGAAAACCCTAATTTTATTTTGCCTGATGAAGCAAGAGCCTTAGCAATAAAGTGGGTGAAGTTAATAAGGAGTATGAAGTATGGCCAGAGATTATGTCTTAATTGTATGAAGATTTATGGTGGTGGAAATGGTGGCCAACAATATTGTTGCAGAGGAAAAGATGGAGAATTACATTTTATAGAAGAGCAAACAGGGAGTTCCATAGGGGCTGTTGAGATTTTGATGAAAACTAACAACATCTCTGAGGATGATTTGAAATGATAAATAAATTTTTTATATGTGAAGATAGAGTAAAATTATGGATTGAAACAAATAGAATAACTTGGGGAATTATGCTTTTCTTTCTTGGATTATTTATAGGTATTGGTTCGGGGATATTATTTGGATCTACTATTAAATATATGTTTTTAGTTGGGGTTAGTTATGGTTTTTTATTAGTTATAGTAGAAGTGACGGCAGGAGGAAGTGGTACAAGATAAAATGGAAAAGATATATTGGAATAAATTAATAAAAATGTATGATTCACAAGAAGAGATTTTGGCTTGTAGTAGAGATTGTGATATGAATAAAATTGAGGATTTAATCTTAGAGTACAAGAATAAAAAACAAACAAAGGAGAGTAAAAAATAAAAATGAAAATTAAAAATGATGAAGAAGAATATTGGACAGAAATAAAAGGAAGCTTTAGAGATTCAGAAGGCAATACAAGAAATAAACTAGGTTTTTGGAGTGCAGCTAAACCTTTTAGCCAAGATAAAAGAAACTTTTTTATTATTAAGGCTTTATTCTTATATGCTTTAATGAAAATGGGGGGATTAAAAGTTACTCTTGTGAGTGAGCAATAGATAAAATGGATAAAGCATATTTAATTTCTAATGAAGAAAGTATGAGAGAAGAAGCAAGTAAATATTTAGATAAGATAGGAAATAAATGGTTCAAAACATCTACAACATATAATTTAATTTCCTTTCTTAAAGCATATTTAGAAATGAAAGATAAATTTATAGATGAGATCAAAAGAATAAAAAGAACAAAGGAGGACTTAAACAAATAATGAGAAATAGAGTAATAAGAAAAGTTGGCAATTCTTGGTTTATCAAACTTGAACCCACAGATATAAAAGATTTTAATCTTAAAGTATATGATTGGGTAGATATAGAAGATATACTAAAACATGGTAGGGCAAAAAAGGAACACAAAAAAGGAGAAAAGAAAAAGAAATAAAGCCTTTCCTTATAAATCAAGAATAAAATTCGGAAAATCAGATGAAGAGATATTAGAATCATTAGATGATCTGATAGAATCAAAAGATAAAGAAAAAGATAAAAAAATGAAGAAAGAAGTACAAACTCAACTTAAAGAAGAAGTAAAAAAAATCATTTTACTTGATATAATAAATGCTATAAATCAAGGAAAAAATATAGCACATATTTCTAAAGACTTTAAAGTTTCAAAGCAAAGATTACAATATTATATAAGGAAACTTAAGAATAAAGGCATGATTAAAAAGATTGGTTATGGGGTCTGGGAAACTACAGAAAGAAGTAAAACTTTAACTAAGGACACTAGAGAGGTAAGAGGTCATGCTTTTATGTGGAAAGTTAAGCTGCCAAAGATTAAGAACTGGAATAAGAGGATTCAAGTCCTGGAAAAGATGAAGATTCCTTATAAACTATTAGGAACACATAACAAAACCCCAAGAATCTTAGTAAAAGATCGTAAGATATGGCTAGGAAGTAATTACTTAATTATCTTTGAACCAAAGAGTTTCTTAGCACACACTGCAACAGAGGCTAAAAATTATGCTGTACTAGGACTAAAACAACTCCTGGAAGATATAGAGGCAAGACTTAAGGTTTCTTTTAAGATAAGAGGTAACTATCAATTCAAAGTAAGAAGGAATCATTATGCTTTAATTAAGAATCTTATAGCTAAACAATTTAATAAGGAAGGTAAACCTATGAATATCTTTTATGAAGGGGATCTCTGGTTTATTATAGATAATTCTTACAATTTAGAAGAGGCGGAAACCGTTCACATTGACACAGCTATTCCAGATAACAAAGGTTTCCAGGGCTATATGAACTCACATAAAAGGACAGACTTCAAAGTCACGCCAGATTTTATTTTAAAAACATTAAACCAGGTAACCCAGAATCAAATGATGATGGATAAAAATGTAGTAAAACACTTTGAAGTATTAAAGGGAATAGAAGAGGCAATAAAAATATTATCTAAAAAGGTAGGGAAGTTAAAATGAGTTGTAAAGAATGTGAAAGAGATTTAAAAAATAAAATTAAACAAAGAATTTTAGAACTGAAAAAAGCATACACACAATCAACTATTAAGATATACCAAGCAGGAAGTTTAGGAGGATGGGAATTAGTATATAAAAGTAGTGATGCAAAGAGATGGGCTCTTGGAGAGATTTTAAATGAATTTGAGGAAATTATAAAATGACATCAAGAGAATTATATCCTAAAAAAGTTGTAATAAGAACTAGAGTTTGTAAAAGATGTAATATATTATATGAAACTAGCGGAAAATTTAGTAAATTTTGTCAAGGATGTAGAAAGCCAGGGGGAAAACAATGGGGTTTGAATAATGATTAAACTAATTGTTTCAATATTGATAGGCCTATTCTTCTATTTCAAATCAAACAACGATATTCTAGTAGGAGTTATTATTGCAGCAGTAGCTTATCTAATTTTAAGGAAAATCTTCAAGGATAAAAAGAAACGACATACTCCCACACCCTAAAGGGTAGGGTATCTTAAAAATGGAAAAAACAAAAAGAAAACAAAAAATGTCAAAAGGTTTGGCTAAGAAATTAAGAGAAACTAAAGAAAAGAATTTAAATCGTTTGAAATATTTAAAAGCTAAAAAATATAAAGATAAGTCAGAATGGCAAGAATTACATTGTCTTCAAGAGAAATACACTAATCGTGGAAGAAGAAATAATTTGAGAGATATTGAAGGTGCTGAAAAAATGTCTAAAATAGCAAAACAAATTAGAACAACTAAATTAGAGTTTGATAAAAAATTAAGAAAGTTATTGAGTTTAGGAGCAACACTAACAGGAGAAGCACAAGAATATTTAGAGCAATGGTTTAAAGAATTAAATACGGAGGTTCGCAATTCCTCCCAAGCTTAAAAGCATGGGTATCCTTGCGATAATTATATGACATTGGAAGTTAATAAGATTTATCAAGGGGATTGTTTAGAAGTAATGAAAGAGATAGAAGATAAATCAATAAATATGATTTTATGCGATTTGCCTTATGGAACTACTGCTTGTAGTTGGGATATAGTAATTCCATTAGATAAATTATGGAAACAATATGAAAGGGTTTTAAAAGATAATGGGGTGATTGTTTTAACAGCATCTCAACCATTTACTTCTCTTTTAGTTACAAGTAACATTCAATTATTTAAACATAATTGGGTATGGGATAAAATAAGAGGTGTTGGACACTTGTTGGCTAAAAAAAGACCAATGATGTGTACAGAAGATATTTTAATTTTTTATAGAGATTTGAACGAAAGAAAAAGTCAAATATCTTCTTTTATTGAATTAAGAGAATACTTTAGGAAAATATTAAATTCAATATATCAAACAAAAAAAGTTATAGTAGAAATAATCGGGCAAAGAGCAGACCATTGCTTCAGATGGAATTCAACCCAATGGGATTTACCAACAGAAGAAACTTATAATGCTTTAATTAATACTTTGAAAATAGATTCTTTTAACTTTTTTAAGAGTTACAATCAACTAAAAAAGGAATATGAAGATGAAGAATCTAGGTTTAAGAATATTACTTATAATCCACAAATGAGGGAGAGAGATAGACCAAGAAAATCTTTAAATAAAGGGAATACTGAATGTTATTCTGGTGATGGGAAAGAGTTTAATGGAAATATTTTAGATAAGAAATATCCAATAAATATACTAAGGTTTAGTAAATCTGGGGGTAAGGATTTGCTCTTACATCCAACACAAAAACCAGTTAAACTATTTGAATATTTAATCAAAACATATTCTAATAAAAGAGATTTGATTCTTGATAATTGTATTGGTTCAGGCACTACTGCCATAGCTTGTAAAAGATTAAATAGGAGATTTATAGGTATAGAAAAAGAAGAAAAATATGTTAATATTGCTAAAAAAAGACTTTCACAAGATACTTTAACTAAACTACAGGAGGGTAGCAATTCCTCCCAAGCTTAAAAGCATGGGTATCCTTGCGATAATTATATGATAGTAAAAAAACAAAGGAGCATTACAGAAGGCCTTGCAACAATGGAACCAAGAGATAATTCTAACATTGAAGGTTATGAAATATGGGATGAAATTCAAAAGCATATAGATAGATCTAATATTAAGAGATATAATTGGAAACTGATCTTTGGGGAAAGTTTATCTAAACATATTTTAAGATATAAAATGCAAGGTCTAAATACAAAAGAAACTTATGATGCAATTATGAATGATCCAATAATAGAAAAATTGACTAAGTTCTTCCCAGATAAAGCAAAGAGATTAAAAGCAAAGCTAAAGATTTCTGTATTTGCTAGATTTGGAGAGAATAATTCAGCATTGGATCTATACAATAGAGAGTTTAAAAGGAGGTAAAAAAATGCCAATTTACAAGATTTAAAAGGAAAATACACTTAGATAAAATATGAGAGATTTGACTAATGAAGAAGAGAATTTTTTGAAGATAATGATTTTACAGACTCCCCAAAACCATAATAAATACATGGTTTTTAATAAGACTATAAAAACAAAAAGGTATAGAATAAAGAGAAGTAGAGCATTGATGCAATTACATTTAAAGAAAAAATTAGAAATGTGGGAGATAATTCATCATAAAGATGGGAATAGAGAAAATGATTCTATTAATAATTTAGAAGTTATAGATACTAGGTACTTTGATTATCCTATATCAGAACATTTAACAGGAAGAAGAAGTAAAAACTCATAGTCTTGGGAGGCCTCTAACCGTAAGGCGAGGAGGGTAAGGCAACTATACCTTTATCCCTCCCAAGTATATTTTATTGTTAACAAACAAGAAAACAATAAATTTATTAATACTAAGAACTTTAAAACTCCATGAAAAAAGAGATTATTCTAGGGGTGATTCTATTATTTATCTTAGTTCCATTTATTTCTTCTCAACCTCCTTTACAACAAAGCGCGGCTTTGATAGGTTTAGAACTTGACACCCCTATCTTTGAATCAATACAGAACGGAAAAGATTTTATGTTTCATCTTCATGTTTTTAATGAAACAGACGGAATATTATTAACTAACGATTCTGTAGAATGTTTTATACATATATTTAATCCGACTAATGGAGATCATGTTATAGATGAGGAAATGAATTTTGATATGAACGGAGTAGACTTTGAATTTAATGTGGAAGGAGAAAACTTCACAGATAACAAACAACACTCAATTTTATTCCTTTGTAATTCAACTGATGCTCTTATACCTAGGGGGGGATTTCTATCTTATGGATTCAATGTTAACCCTTCTGGAACTATTTTACATGAAGCAGATAGCATAGTTTATTTCTCTCTACTTGCAGGAGTTTTTTTATTATTCTCAATGTCTGTAGTAGGAACCTTTTTACTTCCTTTGAGTAATAAGAAAGATGAATTAGGAAAGATTACAGGAGTTAATGTTGCGAAATATTTCAAAGTAGGTTTAATAGGAATATCTTATGCGTTATTTTCTTGGGTGTTAAATCTATTAATAACATTATCTAATAATTATTCTCTACTAACTCAATATACAAAGTTCTTTAGTATGTTATTCTTCCTAGTAAATGCCATGGCTTATCCATTCATTATAATTATTTTCATAATAATATTTGTATTAGCTTGGAAAGATTTTAACATAATGAAATTATTAACTAGAGGTTTAGAGGTAAAATAAATTGGAAACAAAAACAAATAGAATAGATCCAGAATTTAATAGAGAACTAGAAGAAATACAAAAAGAACTAATGAAAAACCTAGTACCTAAAAAGGATTGTTCAATAAGGGCCTTAACTAGTGCTCTAGTGAAATATAAAGGTTGGTTACAAATAAAGAACGATATTTATACTCATATATTATTAAAGAAAAATGGAAAATAAAAAAGGATCTGTAAGAATAGCTATGATTTTATTCATAGTGATGTCATTTATTGGAGTAATTCTATTAGGAGTATTTGTTTTTGCTTTCAATACAATAACAATTAGTTTATTAGATCAAAATGTAATGGTCGGAGCAGTTAATCTTAGTAATGCCACCTCAGATACTTTAGGCCAATTAAATAACGGGATAAATAATAATGCTAATTTCATAGGAGCAGCTTTCTTATTTGGTATGGTTATAGGATTAATTCTTGCAGGTTACTTAACAAGAAAACAAAACCCTGCAATATTCTTTGTAATTGATTTTGTATTAATAATCTTCTTTTATATATTAGCCACTTATATGGCAAATGCTTATGAAACAACTTTAAACGCAATACCTTTTGCCTCAACTTTCACAGAAACATTACCTCTAGCCTCTAGCTTTTTACTTAATCTTCCCTTGATAACTATTATTACAGGAGCTTTAGTAATGTTAGTATCTTATGCAGCAATTCCAGGAACAAAGGAGGAAGAAGTTGCAGGATTTTAAAATGAAAAACCTTAATTATATCTTAGCAGGAATATTAATTGTAGCCATAGCAATCTTTCTAGTCTTACTTATCAAACCAACAACAGAAATAAATTATAGTGGAAATAATACAGGAACTATTAATTATATTGAAAACTTAGAACAAGTAAATTATATTATAGAAAATGGAACAGCTTATATAAACGATGAAAATATATATTTATCTGCTACTCCAAACGCAGGGATAGGTTGGATTACTTATGAATTAGAAACTAAGGACTATACAGGAGATATAGATGCAGTCTTTTTATTTGATTCTGAATTAGCTTATCCAACTAGAGCTAAATTAAAAAGAGATTCTCCCATATATGTAAATAATTCTTATACTTGTGATTATGAATTTACATATAATAATACTGATAAAACATTTCATTGTTATAAATCTTATAATTATAATGATTCACTTACCAATGAAAGTTATGTGATAAATCAAACCATGAAAAAAGGGAATTATGATTCTGGAAATATACAAACTAAAACTGTTTACTGGACTAAGGAAGATTGGTATAATAATGTTGGAAATGCATTTACTAAATATAATATAAATTATAGTGGAATGGACTTAGCTTATGTAACAACTGGTTTTCCTGTTGAGGCAGGGGTGAGAGAAGAATTAAATGTTTTCCTCCAACCTACTTATGTTAATTCTCCAGGGGGTAAATATTGGTTTTGTACTAAACCTTCTGGATATTCAATTAATGAAGCAATAGACTCTGGATATTTATACTGTTTAGATCCTTTCTGGACGGAGGAATTAAACGATGCAATTATATCTTATTGGAGAATAGACAATAACAATACAGATTCAGCAGATGGAAATGATGCAACTATAACAGGAATGTTATTTAATAATTCTGAATTTATATTAGGAGGTTTTTCTGGATTCTTTGATGCTAGTGCAGATAGATTTGATACTAATTTTGAAGTAGCAAATTTTAGAACAGAAGGAACAGTTTCTTTTTGGGTTTTTACTCTAGATAATACTGCTAATGCCGTAGTTTATAGTAATATAGGGGGGGGAGCTTTTAAGATGTGGGAAAATATAGGATCTGGGAATTTGTTCACCGCAGAGCTACACGATGGAGCAACAAAGAGAGTTTCAGAAATAAGTGGCCATGATGATTCTACATGGTATAATCTTGTTGTTACTTGGGATAGTACTACCTTACAACTTTGGAAAAATGCAGTTTTCCAAGGAAGTACCCCCGCAGGGGCAATTAATGCTGCCTTTGATAATTTTGACCTTCAATTCGGAGGAGATGCGGACGATTACTTTGGAAATATAGATGAAATTGCTATTTATAGTATAAGGATTGCCAATACTACTATTGCAGCATTGTATGGTGGGGGAACTCCTCCTAGTTTTGGAAATTTTAGTCCAGACAATCCCCCTAATGTTTCATTAAATAACCCTGCAAACTTTACTAATTTTACTCTTTCCAATAATGTAGATCTAAATTGTACCGCTTTTGACGATTTCAAAGTACAAAATATTTCTCTTTACATAAATGGATCAAGAAATGCAACAGATACTTCGGGAACAAATAATACTTTAATTAATTTTAATTTAAACTTAGATAATGGTCTATGGAATTGGACATGTGACGCGTGGGATAATGCTTCCCAACAAACGAACGCCTCGGAGGTAAGATTATTATTCTTTAATGTAACTCAAGCAGTAGGGATTGATTTAATAACACCAATAGATGATGCTAAGGTTACAGATACAACCATATTTTTTTCCTATAATTTAACCGCAAAACTTACAAATATTACAAATCATACGCATTATATCTGGTTTAATAATGGAACTAATTTTCTCACAAATACAACCGCCCTACCAGGAGGGACTAACGAAACGGTTACCATACAAAATTTCCAACCAAACTTATTAGATAATATCTATAATTGGACAGTTAAAGTATGCGGAAATGGAGTAGATTGTATCATGGCATCTAATAGAACATTCCAGACACATACGGGAATCCCTAGCGTTGAGATATTATTTCCAACAGGAAATTTAGGAGCTGTAATAGATGGGGCAAGTATATTTTTAAATTGGAGTATTAGTGAAACAGGAATAACAAATTTCTCGGAACATGTAAGTAATTGTAGCTTTTTATATAATGGAGTAACAGAGTTTTTAGATAATGTAAGCGAATGTGTAGAAAAGAATTTTACAATCTTTAATTATGTATCTGGAATCAACACAATCAATTTTACTACTGTTGATATATTTAATTTCTCTTTCTCCAACACTAGTTCATGGGTAGTTTCTATTTCAGAAGTAAATCAAACGTTTAATAATGAAACTATAGAAGGAAATCAAGAATCTTTTACAATATTTGTAGTTACAGATCCTTCATTTCAAATAACCGCCGCACAATTAACTTATAATGGAAGTGCAACAGCAGGAATTTTAACAAATCCTACCACAAATCTTTTTAAAGCAACTACAGACTTTATAGTTCCAGAAACTTCCGTAGATGTAAATGTAAGTTTCTTCTGGACGTTTGCCTTAAATGATTCAACAAATGTAAATGGTTTAACAAAGAATCAAACCATAAAGAACTTAGCCATAGATGATTGTTCTTCTTTCACAGGATTGTTTTTAAACCTAACCTTAATAGATGAAGAATTTCAAAACCAATTAAATGAAACAGAAGATAACACAACTATTGAAGTAGATATTACAATAGAAAGCTTTGATAATTCAATAGTAGTTGCCAACTTCTCCCAAACATTTAATGAAACAAATCCTGTAAGTATATGTTTAAATATAAATCTAACTAATGAAAATAAGTATTCTTATGACACAACTATAAGATATGATGGAGATCCTTACTCCAATGAATTTTATCATATCCAAAGAGGGAATTTAACTAATGGAACAATTCCCAATAATATATCTTTATTTGATTTGCTCTCCGCAGATGCAACAGAGTTTCAAATAACTTTTAAGGATAGTAGCTTTGTAGTAGTTGAAGATGCAATTATAATTATTAGTAGAGAATATGTTGGGGAAGGATTATTTAAGACAGTTGAAATTCCTAAAACAGATTCTAATGGACAGACCGTAGCTCATCTAGTTGAAAAAGATGTGAAGTATAATATGTTAGTAATTAAGAATGGAGTAATCTTAGGAACGTTTAATAATCTAATAGCATTTTGTGAAGATGAAACTATAGGATCGTGTTTTATTACATTAAATGCTTTGGGATCTAATACACCTATCTTTAATTATAATGAAACTTTTGGGATAGCTTTTCCTCCTATGACTTATAACTCTACAAGTAGAGCTTTAACATTTACTTTTAGTACGATAGATGGGACAATTAAAACAATAAATCTTACAGCAGTAAAAATGGATCAAATAGGAAATAATACTGCTTGTGATGAAGTTTTAACTTCTTCCTCTGGAACTATCACTTGCATAGTTCCCACAGCGATAGGAAACGCAACAATCTTTGTTAATATATTTGTTAACAATGAGCTTAAGCTAGTAGATTATATTATAACAGGAAAGAATTTAGATTCTGGGGATTTTGGATATTTCTTATTTATAATTATGGTTTTATCTTTTGCTTTAATGTTATCTTCAACAAAGACAGGAATGATAATAGGAGTGATAATAGGTTTTATTTCATCAACTTTATTTGGATTTATAGAAGGAGGTATAATAGGATTTGGAAGTGCTACAATGTGGCTCATCATCTCTGGAATAATTTTAATCTGGGGATTAAATACTAAATCACAATCTTAAGATGGCAGTAACTTCGTTTAGGGAAATGTGGACGACTTTTATTATTGTAGGAGTACTTATGTTTACCACAATAGCTTTTATAGCAACCTCTCAAAATGATAATGGTGTAGACAATACTATCCTAGAAAATCCTTTAATTAATAGTACTTTTATTAAGCTAGGCCAGAATCTAACGATCTTAGAAAACAATACTCAAACCCAAAGAGGAAATTTTGAGAGTGAAATTCCAGAAAGAGGTTTTGGATCATTAATTATATTTTCCATAGTAGGAATAACTCAAAAGTTCACAGGTCTTTTAATTGGAATATATAATATTTTTATAGTCTTGCCTTCTTCAATATTAGGAGTATCTCAAGTAGTAACAAGTGCCATAAGTTCTATATTAATTGTGAGCTTAGTATTATTAGGATGGAGGGTTTATAGAATAGGATCTTAAAATGACATATACAGAAATACACGATTTAGGGAATATAACTATTAGACAGATCTTTACCTTTCCAAATATAGATACTCCTAGTTTTTATCCTATATTATTATTTGTAATTTTCTTAGTGTTTGCATTAATGAGTTTTTTTAGAGAACTAGGAAGAGAAGGTAAAGGAAATTTTCTCTCTAGTCTAGCAGTTGCAGGGTATGTTACCACAGCAATGGCAACAGCTATGACCTTCTTAGATATGATTCAGTATGAAGTAGTTGTGGTAATCCTAGTCTTATCATTAATATTCCAAATATTATTCTTTATTTCAAAGAAAGATTAGTTAGGATCTTGTTTCCATGTTGAACCTTTCTTACGGTTCTCTTCTATAGTAAGCCATTGAAGATTATCTTTATGCCACGCCTTTTTGATTTCTTCTTTATCTAGGGTACCATCCTCATTAATAAACTTAAAAGACCATAGAGGCCTTATATGATCTATATTATATTTAGATAGGTCTTTAGGAAAGGGTTCAAGAGATTGTATAAGTTTT
>SDBS01001388.1_pt1 | contig 24560 bp, 21 predicted proteins | sample 2277091 | NCBI WGS metagenome assembly SDBS01 (sample SAMN10404972, study PRJNA504765) | marine sediment metagenome | isolation source: marine sediment core GS10_PC15, 163 cmbsf | place: Arctic Ocean: Southern Knipovich Ridge | collected 2010
TTGATCATCGCCCTGCTTTTCCTGACTCCCCAGCTCGGGTTTGAACCGGGAGGAGAACTCCAAACGCTGCACTTCAGCGAACCACTCGGCGGGGCAACATCGGCGGACATCTCCCTCGACCTTGAGAGATACTCCACGACCATCGATTCGCTATCGAGCTCTGAGGTGTTAATCGAGGCGGAATTGGATACCGTAACGGATGTCTCTTTCTCCGCCAGAGGAAACCAAGAGAAGATCATCCGCCTAGAACCCGCGGGAGACTTCAGCTTCTTCGATTTCGATTGGGATAGCTTGCTGATACACGATGCCAGTTGGGAGATCGGGCTCAGCCCTGAGGTGCCCATAGATCTCTACGTGGATGTCGGCTCTGGTTCGGTTGTACTCGAACTCATTGATTTAGATCTGTCCGCTCTGGAAGTTGATGGAGGATCTGGGAGCACGACCCTAACGCTTCCCGCAAGTGCATCTTCGTACACAGCGAATATCGACGGCGGTTCGGGCAGCTTCGATATCGAAATCAATGACGGCGCTAAAATTGATTTTGCGATCGATGTTGGTTCAGGCTCTTTTGAAATGGTGGTTGGAGATCGTGCAAATATCGAGGCGCAAATTAATGGTGGGTCCGGCAGCCTCACTATCGAGGTCCCTAAGAACGTCGGAGTGCGAGTCGTCATCCGCGATGATGGTTCAGGCAGCGTACACATCCCCGGGAACTACACACTTGTGTATGACTTTGGGAAAGACGATCGGGACATCGGCATCTGGGAATCTGATGGTTACGACGACGAATTGCATCATGTCGAGATCGGCTTTGACCCTTCGTCGGGGAGCTTTACGCTGAGGTAAGCTTGGTTTTTGCCCTCTACCCGAAGTCAACAGAACGCCCCTCCATTGCTGGGGGGCGTTCTCGTTCTTCTTGATGATGTCAAAACGTTGAGCCAATGCTTAGCTACAAGTGAGCCACTGGACCGATCACAGGACCAAGACGAGAAAAACGGTCCGGGGTGAGCGTATGCGCTGATGAAATTCGGACTCGTTACCCTTCCGTCATGATGAAGAGGGGATTCATCTCGAAGCTGCGGTAGGTCGGACGCAGTCGATCGACGTTGTAAAATTTGTTGACATTCACTAATTTACTCTTGCTCACCACAACATCGATGGGGACGTTGTCATAACGACCGTTCCTGAGCACCACCAAACGACCGTGAACCCTTTGTATGATGAGATCCAGAGCCAGGTTTCCGTACGCCATTGGGACGATGGAGTCGATCGCATCCGGATCCCCGCCCCGCACCAGGTAGCCCAACTTCTGGGTTACAACATTAACATGAAATCCGTTGTTGTATTTTGCTGAGAGTTCTTTCAGCTTCACCGACACCAGGTCGCCGATTCCCCCCAGTTTTTTATGCCCATAGGCGTCTATCGCGAGATCCTTGAAAACCCTCTCGCCGCCTTTGAACGTTGCGCCTTCCGAGACCAGCACGATAGAATACTTGCTCGGGTTGCGATTGCGGTCGTATGAAAGAAGCTCTGCCAATCGATCAATTTCAAACTCATACTCGGGTATTACGCAGCGGTCTGCTGCCCCGGCCATCGTCGGCAACATAGCGGTGAAACCAGCATAGCGCCCAAACACTTCTATGACCATGAACCTTTCATGCGAACCGGCGATTGTGCGCAAGCTGTTGGTGATCTGGATTGTGCGCGTGATACATGTGCTGAAGCCAATGCAGTAGTCCGTACCGGGCACATCGTTATCCATCGTCTTTGGAATGGCGACGATCTTCACGCCTTCTTGGAATAACCGGACCGCATAGCTCAAGGTGTCATCGCCCCCGATGGGAATCAAGTACTCAACATTCAGGAATTCCAGGTTTTTAAGCACCTCGGGAGTGAGATCGTTCATTTCCTGGTTGTAGGTATCTTTTAAATGATCTGGCACCTGGCTTAGCTTCATATGGCTTGGTCGAGCACGGGAAGTGTGAAGGAAAGTGCCCCCGGTTCTGCCCGCCTTATTTACGACCTCTTCCGTCAGCTTCATTGCATTGTTGCTGTTGTCAGCCTTCTTGTCCCTGATGACGTCAACGATTCCCGCCCAACCGCGCCGTAAACCCAGAACCTCGTAGCCTTCCCGTAACGCCCGTATGGTGACCGCCCGAATGGCGGGGTTCAAACCCGGGACGTCTCCGCCACCTGTCAATATCCCAATACGCCCTTTCTTCTTCGCCATGTCGCAAACTCCGTGTGATTAACTGGCCCTATTGTACTCGCTTGACTTGGTTTCTTAGCAACAAATCCACTCTGCCGCTAATATCTCTCTCTCCTGGGAAATGAATGTACGCCGATCACAAAACCACCGCTTCAACTCGCGGTGGTCGAATAGGTGGTCGCTGCCCTTTTTCACTTCGCTCGGACCGCTTCAAGCACTTTATCGTCATGGCTTAAAAAAAGAAGTAACCACTGCTTTGAGGGCAGTGGTCAAACAGTGGGCGCGACCCCCTCCGCTTCGCTCGGGGGTGCTCCGTGAAAAACATTATTTAGCCCGCAAATAAAAAATCATTGCAACAAGTGCAGTGGTTGAACAGGTGGGCGCGAATGGACTCGAACCATCGACCTCACGGATGTGAACCCAGTGGTCCAAAACCCCTACCGCGGACCTCACGGATCCTTGATTTGGCGAACCATGTGGTCACCCCTAGGTGGGTAACCGTGTGGACTACGGTTGGGTTATAAACCCCTCTCTGGTCCTGCTTTTCACCCGGAATTTGGTTCCGAGTAAGGCATCTTATCAGAATTCTTAACACTACACAAAATGCACGCGGGACCGTCGGGTTTTCACTAATATTTGCATTCATTTACCTGGCCCCCTGATGACCCCTGACATCTAAGAAGCCGTATTTGTATTCACTGGTAGCCCTTACTAGCTTGGAAATTCATGTTATCGGATCTTGAGGCACCAGCAACGTTGACGTCCAGGCAAATCTGAGCCATGAAAAACTACGTTCGCCATTACAACATGCGAGCCCAGTAAAGGAAAAGTATTATCACTTGCCTCGAAGAAAGGGGATGGTTTGAGGTCCTTCGGGTAGGATGCAGATTTTTGCGAGCTGACCATATTGTCTAACGAGCATGTCGAGCGCTCCTTCGATGTTTGAGATCGGCCGCATCATTGCCATTTTAATCTGTTCTTCAGTGAGCTTGTGTGAGTACACGTACACATCAGCTTTGAGAAGGATTTGTGAAAGTATTTGCACTTGCCACTGATCTTGTTTATGGAATTCAGACTTGTGAATAACCGCAAGTAAATCTTCCGGGCTATGAGCATCTTTTAGCATTTGACTAAAAAGACCATGCTCGGGAACACCATCCCAGCATTCCGTGGCAATTATGATAGCACCTCCATCGCGTACAATTCTTGCCCCAGCGGAAATTCCTTTAACAGACTGGTATAGATTTAAATCTAAAGGGTATCCTGCATTTGTTGTGATAACTATGTCATATAGGCAAGGAGAAGAAACCATAGAAGTTTTTTTAACAAAGTCACAGCCCTTTGAATGTGCTACCGAGATGTCGCCAGAGTAAACACCGGTGATTTGTTTCGCCTTGTTTAAAGTGACGTTAACTAAAAACGTTCGACCAACAAAACGAGTAATTTCTTGGATTTCTTCCCAAATTGGATTCCCGTTCCTTTGGCCCCATGTAGCTAGGGGGTGGCCAATCATTTCAGCACCGTGGTTTCCCAAGATAGTCGTTATACCTGCCATGCCCGGAAAAATGGCTTTTGCACCCCCCGAGAAACCAGCGAAGAAATGTGGCTCGATAAATCCTGTAAGGATCTTGATATCGCATTCAATAAGTTGGCGGTTCAGCCAAAGTTCATGCCCTTTTGTGGTCATTCCGATGCATTCCTGAGTGGAGGTTGTGAAGGCATCATTTTGAACGATGTCAAAGCGACTGAAGAGTGAATCGCCCAGCATGCTTCGCAGTTCTGGGTCCGAGTTCGTGCGATGTGAGCCGAGAGCGATAAAGAGCGTGATATTTTCATCAGGAACATGACTCAAGGACTTAAGAATGGCTGGGAGGATAATGTCATTGGGGGCGGGTCTTGTGATATCGCTAACTACTATCCCGATTGAAGTATCTGGTGTCACGAACTCGCGTAAAGGAGGGCATCCAAATGGGTTACGAAGGGAGTAATCTATTGATATCTCTGGATCCTTAAGTGCCTTTGTTGACACGGGCTCAATCACGGTTGTATCAAGATCGGATGGCAGGTGGATGTCCAAACCCTTTTTTCCGTAAGCTAAGCGAATTGTCTTCATTGACTTGCTCTACTCTCGTCTTCTAGTCTCTTTTAGGCATCGCTGCCTGGCGTAATAAATGGTATGGCAAGTAATATTCGATATATGTCCGTGCTTTTTGTGAACATAATTGCAGCGGGCATTCCAAACCTAAACATGTGAGCCTAGTGTAGTATTTACCAACCTATCAACAATCATGATGCCAATCCGTTCAATCACACTTCCTTATTTTCTAAGAGGAAGTCTTCCATTAAATATGCCCCTGCAGAGGTCAGTTAACCCGCCCCCAATATTTGTGCCACTTCTTATATTAATCCAACTAGCTTAAAGTAAGAAGGTTGGAGGACAATCGTTGCTGGAACTGGTGGCCTGTAACCGAGCGAACTATGAGGACCGATCGTGTTGTAGTGATTTCGCCACATCTCGATCAAAACCTGAGCCTCCTTGATCGAATAGATAATCTCTCGATCTAGCAACTCATCTCTCATCTTCCCGGTAAACGAGTCGATATAGACGTTTTTACAAAGACTGCCAGGTTCGATGAACAAGAGTTTGACTGCCAATCTTCTCAACTACTCTCTCACATATTTAGCAGTAAACTCCGTGCCATTGTCTAACCGAAGGCTTCCCATACTTATGCCAATGCTGCCACAACATCCGGCCTATAGGTCAGGCGGCGACCACTCTTTTTCTGCGACGGTCGAGGCCGGTTCGGTTCGGATGAGCTGGATGGCAAAATTTCGGTTGTAGCCTGTCGCCGCCATAAATTCACCCAGTATCTAGCTTTTCTCACTGTTGCTTGCTTTCCGATATCTTGGTCGGACTGCTTTGAGCAGCTCTTGTTTGCCTTGTTTCGTCATTGAGGCCTTCCCAAGCTGATATTTGGTGTGTTGGGTTAGATTCTCTATGAGGCAACGTATATGCCAAAGTTAGACTATTTAAGACGCAATGTGAGGACTGAACGGATACAAACGGATATAATGACTTGACTTACGAAACAATTACACTTACAGTTAAGTAATATTAGTAAGAATGTAATTTCGGTTTTCATTTGGAAATAATAATATAAATTTTTAGGTTAGTGGACCATCGAATGGTATAACCGTCACGTTGGCAGCATTAATGAATGTTTAATTCATCATTCTCCAAAGGTTATCAGTCGTGATTTGGAAGAAATATCCAACAAAAAAGTTTTTCGATGTTCGTTCAGTCACATTCTTATTCAATTGTAGCTGAGCATGCCCAACGGTGTGGGCATGTTTTTTCTTAACAACGGTTTGAATCTATCACAAATTACACATCTATTGCGTCATAAATAAACTGCCAGATGAGTTATCTGGCGGTAAAAATTATATAACAGAATTGCACATTGTTTTCCGAGTCCTCTTCATTTTATCTGAAAGTGTACATTATTCTGATTGACAAAACCGTTTAAGCTCGTCGACGTTGTCCAGTGTAAATCGCTCGCCATAAATTACAAGGAGTAGATAGCCTTGAAATTCAAAGATCACCGTTCAAAAAAGATTGTCGCCGTCTCACACTGTATGATCAATGTCAATAATCGATTTCCAGGTTTCGCGGATACAGCTGGTGCTTATCCTGATTTCATCATTCCTATCATTGAAGCCGGTATTGGAATTTTCCAAAACCCGTGTTGTGAAGTGCTCGGCTGGGGGGGTCGGGCAAAAGCACATAGAATTTGAACTCGATCCAGATAATTTAGATCAAGACTGGATAAAGGAATATCCAGAATTATGTAAGAAATGGGCTAATTGGACGGCGGATCGCTTTGAAGATTATATCGAGAATGGATATGAGATTCTCGGCATCATTTACCTTGGGGATAGCCCTACGTGTGGTCTTGATTATGTGGATCCTTTCCCTCAAGTTCACTTTGACCTATTAAGTAGCGGTTTTAAGTGGGATGAGATTAACTATGATGAAATGATAAATTGGCTGGAAACCCCAGAGGAATCAGAGGCACTAGGTGCGCCTGGAACAGGATATTTTGGTGGCGCATTAAGAGAAGAATTGAAGGTTAGAGGGATGGAGATCCAATGGCTCCCCTATGTAGCTACAAAGCCGATGAAAGAACAGAGCGCAATGATTCTCAAAGCACTTGGAGTGAAATCATAAAGTACTGGCAGTAGGGACCATCTCAAGTTGTATCGGGTACTTCAGAAATTGTCGGTTTGCATATGAATCAATTGACGGAGATAGGAGGTGAATAATATAAGAAGAAAAGGAGCTTAGTGGAACACATCATCGCAGTATGGAAAAAAGATCTGTTCTTTTCTGCATAAAAAGACTGTTCCACAGAGCAGCATAACTGCTTAACCGGATCGATATGAGAAAAAAGTATTTTTGCACCATAAACATTCCAAGGAGGAGTTCGATGACTTTCAAAATAAGGGTAGTCGTATTGCTGGCCATCATTCTGTTGCTAGTGATTCCAATGGCTGCATGCCAGGATGCCGCAACCCCTGCTGAACCAGCAGATGTAGCAGAACCAGCAGATGTAGCAGAACCAGCAGACGCCGTTAGTGAACCTGAAGAGGTTATTACGCTACGATATGCGAGCTTTACGGCAGAGGAGATGCCAGCAGAGGTAGCGCTTGTCGAAGAGTACAATGCGACCAACCCAGGAGTAAATATCGCCCTCGAGCCTTGTCCTGCATTTGAATGCTATGACAAGCTTGTGCTCTCTCATATGGCAGGAACATCACCGGACATTTATAGCGGCTGGTGGACATATGATGTCGCTTCGGTTGGATTAGCGATAAACCTTGATTCATACATTGATGCAGCCGGTGGGCAGGAGTTCATTGATAGGTACGTCCCGGGGGCGTTTGCGTTTGGAATGAAGGATGGTTCTTCCTATAGCCTTCCTTGGAGGACGGGAGCAGCGGTTACGTACATCAATGAAACTTTGTTGGAAAAGGCTGGGTTGCCATTACCGGAACAAGGATGGACCTGGGAAGATTTCCGAGAATATGCCATCGCGATGACCGATCCTGAAGCAGGACACTATGGCTTCGCGCTCTCAGGGCATCCAGCAGATACCGGAGTAGAGTGGGAATATTGGGCGTTTCTACTCCAGAATGGAGGATACTGGCTTGAGGATAATCGTGCAGCATTCAACGGCCCAGAGGGCGTTGGAGCGATGGAATACCTTTTAGAATTGATTTATGAAGACAAGGTTGTGCATCCTGGAATCGCAGAGATGGATGTTAGCCAAGTCCTTGACCTCCTTGCTGCAGACAAAGTTGGAATGTGGGTGGAGGGACCATGGTATATCAATTCCCTTCGAGCTACATACCCCGATTCTAAGGTTACTCTGGTATACAATCCAGTAAATGTTCAGGATGGTGCCACAGCTGGTGGTACGAACTTGATGATCTCACCAGACTCTGAGCATCCTCAGGAAGCGTTTGACTTCATCGCTTGGATGACTGCGCCCGAACAGCTCGCCCGATGGGCTGCAGGCGCTGCATTCTTGCCGGCGGCGGTAGGGGCAGATACGGATCCCGCATTTCAGACCAAGGAAATGCAAGCGGCTATCGGCACAACAAAACTGCCGAATAGCAAGACTTCTAATCTCTATCCTGAAAACAATGCTCTGAACTCGATCATACGCCAATACATCATCGCAGCGTACTTGGGAGAGATGGAGCCACAGGAGGCATTAGATCAAGCTGCCGTGGAATGGAACGAGATACTTGCCAAGTACGATTCGTAAGATACCCTAGGCAAGGGACCCTTTCACAATTGAGATAAAGATCCGAGATGCGATATGCATCATGGGGTTGGGGTGAGAAAAGATAAATTCACCCCAGCCCCATCCATAACTCCGTAGATTCAACTCAAAAGTGTAGCTTTGAAGGTTGGAATAAAAGGTAAGCACACATGCAAGTCTTTGACATTTTTAAAAAGGCTAAGAGCAAACCCTCGAAATCTAAAACGCAACGCCCGAGAAACAGCGGCAGTAGAAGAACGATTGGACTGCTCTTTTCAATGCCCGCAATGGTTTACATGGTGATTTTCACGATCCTCCCAGTTTGTTTTTCCCTCTATTTGGCATTTACAGCGGACATCCCAATCCAACAAGAAGCAAGGGAATTCGTAGGATTCGAGAACTTTGAAAGAGTTTTAACGAATGTTAAATTTCACCAAGCTGCGAAGCAAACAGTTCTCTTTGCATCTGCTAGCACGATCCTACATCTCATCTTAGGACTTGGTGTGGCATTGTTGTTTTCTCAAGACCTTAATCGCGGTTTCCTTTACGTTGCTAGGTCCTTATTCCTCTTGCCATGGGCAATCGCTCCTGTTGTAGTCGGAATCATCTTTCGCCTCGTCTTCAGCGCTCAATTTAGCTTCATAGCCATCATTTTAAATAAAATTTTCCCAAGCCTTGTGTGGCAGCCTCTTTCCTCCACAACGACGGCTCTCTTGGCGGTTACCCTGGTAAATGTGTGGCACTTCACGCCCTATTTCGCAATTAACATCTTGGCAGGTCTTCAGGCTATATCAAGAACACTTTATGAAGCTGCGAAAGTAGATGGAGCCTCAGTAGTTCAATCATTTCTACACATCACCTTGCCTGGTATTCGCAAGGTTCTTCTTACGATAGCGCTTTTCGATTTCGTTGTTTCCAGTGTCTATTTCGACCTGGTGTGGATCTTAACGCAGGGGGGACCCGTCTGGTCTTCTGAAGTAATCGTAACGCATGCCTATAGAAAAGCATTTCAGCAATATTCAATGGGTTATGCCTCAGCAGCTGGGTTGTTAGTCTTTGTTGTTTTGATCACACTAACGGCTCTTGTTGTCCGCGAAATGGAGAAGGAATAGTGCGAGATCATCTTTCTTGGATGCGTTTCCTTCAACAAGCAAGGAAGTTGCTGATCTATATACTTATTATCATTATTGTAGTGATTTGGCTGTCTCCCTATGCTTGGATGATCCTTGTATCCTTACGACCTCCTTCTCAACCTTTCTCAACCGGTATTCTTCCAGAATATCTTACCCTGACAAATCTAATCTCACTGATGACAACCACAAATGTGTGGCGTTTCCTGGGTAATTCTGCAATTATGGCATCGCTCGCGGCCGCCATTTCAATTACTCTTGGTACCTTAGCAGCATATGGCTTTACTCGGTTTAGAATTCGTGGACAAAGCCAAATGATTGGCAGCCTACTTATCTTACGCTCACTTCCACCCATCGTTTTGAGCATTGCCATATTTGTGATGATTGCAGGCACCCCCCTAATGAATACAATCTGGGCTCTGGTATTGGTAAATGCTGCGCTAAATTTACCCTTCTGCATTTGGAATCTTCGAGCAGCATTTGAGTCGATTAACCCAGAGCTTGATGATGCCGCATTGGTTGATGGGTGTACCCGATTGGGCACCTTAGTTCGAATCATTCTTCCCTTGACAGCCCCCGGAGTTGCTGCCACAGCAATTTTTGCGTTTATGTTAAGTTGGAACGAGTTTCTTATTGCCACGGTTCTAATTCAGTCACCAGACAAGCGAATGATCACAACCTTTATGGCAAACAACGTCGGTCAATTTTCGATTAATTATATTAACTTGATCACAACTGCGGTTGTCGCCACATTGCCAATGGTCATCCCATTTTTCTTTATCCAAAGGTACCTGGTAGCTGGACTGGCGATGGGAGGAGTGAAGGAATAGATGGGTATATATCACAAGTGGGAAGAAAGCATATGAAGGAAGTGGGAAGGCATATTTTACGAATCGACGCGAATACGAAGGTGATGGGGAGTGCAATTTATATTGGCGATATGACCTTGCCGGGGATGCTCGTTGGAAAGGTTGTAACGAGCCCTGGCGTCCACGGGCTGATACAAAGTCTTGATATTAAAAGCGCCCAAGAACTCCCTGGAGTACATGCTGTACTTACAGCGAAAGACATTCCAGGCGATAACCGCTTGATGTATGCGATGGAGGATCAAGAATACCTTGTCTCTGAACATGTCCGCTCCGTAGCTGATCCCGTCTGCATTATCGCAGCGGATGATGATCAAATTGCTCGAGAGGCTATGAACCATATAAAAATCGACATAAATCATCTTCCAGTCGTTCGCACACCAGATGAGGCATTAGAGCATGATGCTCCAATGATTCATCCAAAAGGCAACATTGCGAAACATGTACATATTGAAAAGGGGGATGTTCACAGGGGCTTCAGAGAGGCTCACATTATTGTTGAAGATACATACACTACACAGGTGATTGAGCACGCGTACTTAGAACCTGAAGCCGCAATTGCATATTTGGACGAAGACAACGTACTGCATGTCTATGTTTGTTGTCATAGCGTGCATCAAGAGGTATTAAACCTTTCGCATGCCTTGGATTTACCTAAACAAAAGATCCATGTGGCGATGCCAGCCGTAGGGGGATCATTCGGCGGGAAGGACGATCACCTAATTTCGGTCTACGCCGGATTGCTTGCCATTAAGACAGAAAGGCCCGTGAAAATTGTCTGGTCACGATCTGAATCTTTCTTAATGAGCTTCAAGCGGCACAGCACATCAACGTATCTGAAGACAGGCGTTAATAAAGACGGACGATTAACCGCGGTTGAAGCCAGGACTGTATATGACACAGGTGCCTATGCACATTGGGGTCCTGCAATCGTTAGCTTCGCAGCCTGTCAAGCGACGGGACCTTATGAGGTGCCAAATGTCCTCATAGATGCCTATGCTGTGTACACAAACAATATTCGAGCAGGCGCAATGAGGGCGTGGGGTACACCACAGGTCGCCTTTGCTTGGGAGGCGCAGATGGATCAACTGGCTTATGAATTACAGATCCACCCGCTCACATTCAGATATATAAACGCTGTGGATGAGGGTAGCAGGGGGGTCACGGGTGGTCCACTACCGGACGGAGTGGGCTTACGTGATACCATCCGAAAAGCAGCAGACCTCAGTAGTATTACGCTATGAATATCACGCGCTGCTATTAGTTCAACAATGGGAGAAAAGACAATGAAATTCAGTGTTGTAATCGCAACGTGTATGGAGGGGTTGCTTTATCCGACACCATTCATCGAGGACGACACATTCGTTAGAGTCGCACAATCTGCCGAGAGAAATGGGTATACCTCCGTTTGGGGGAATGATCATATCAGCACTCAGCGATATGTGGCAGAAGAACACGCTCTTCCGCCTCGCTATTATGATCCACTCATTACACTAGCTTACATCGCATCCCAGACTAAACGATTGCGCTTAGGCATAGGCGTTGTAGTTATGCCATTTAGAAACCCTGTAATCCTCGCAAAGCAGATGGCCACATTGGATGTTGTTAGTGGGGGGAGGTTGGAAGTCGCGGTGGGTATCGGCGCATATCGAGAGGAATTTGAGGCGATGAGACCGGACGCGAAAGGTGCGCATCGAGGCGATATGCTAGAGGAGGGTATTGAGAGTTTACTAACCCTATTCAAGGATAGGCGTTCATCATACCAGGGGAAGTATTTCCATTTTAAGGATGTTGAATCTTTCCCCAAGCCTTTGCAGGACCCTTTTCCTTTGTATGTGGGTGGCAACAGTAAAAAAAACATATTGCGTACGGCAAGGTGGGGAAGGGGATGGTTACCTGCAGTCCTGAATCCGGACGAACTTCGCAATGGTGTCGACACACTGTATGAAGAGGCAGAGCGTTGGGGAAGGGAAGATATCGCTTTTGAAATCGCACCACAGTATGCGGTAAGTCTCGGTAAAACGGAAGAAAAAGCCATCGCACGTTTTCGAGACAGTCATCTTTACAATCACCTGATCACCCTTAAAAAAACAACCCTGAAAGATCAGGTTGGAGATATGTTTTCAAGGAATTTGATCGGAAAACCCGAATCGGTCATTGAGAAGATTCACAAACTTGAAGATGCCGGGATGACGCATTGTGCAGCCTTATTATTCCCGGCAAATTCAGCCCAAGAGATACTTGATCAAATGGATGAATTTGCGGAAGAAGTCATTCAGAAATATTAATAGGAAGAATGTTAAAAAATGGAGGTTGTAGCATGCTAATAAATACGGCGAGAGCCATAAGATATATGAAACAAGCAGGTGTTCGGGCCCTTCTTGGGACGACTATTGAAAACACCTTTTATTTCGCTGGCTTACGGAGCATTGCTTCCTATCTGTTTCCAAAGGACTCTCAGGTGTATGTCCTGGTTACCATCGATAATCTTGAAAAACCCTGGGTGATCTTACCAACTACAGATGTGGATTGCTTGCTGGAATGCTTTGTCGTACCGGAAGAGGTATTTCCGTATGGCACATTCTATCGCGAGGTCTTCAACGAGGAGGGTTTTAAGGAACGCGAACGACTGATGAAGCATTGGGTGATCAATCAAGATCCTTATCCTGATCCATTGGCGGCTTTGGTAGCAGCTATAAAGAAAGCTGGTCTCTCAGAAAGCAGTATCGCAATCGATGAGAAAGCTTTTAATCTCTCTTATTTTGATTCATTGGCTGATCAATTCCCTAAGGCTCATATTATTCCGGGATTTGATCTGATTCCGGAAATCAGATCTGTTAAAACTCCGGAAGAGATAAAGCGGTTGCGACGGGCTTCAAAAGTAAATGAGCAGGCAATTTCGGACGCAATGGCCATTGTGGAAGAAGGAATTACGGAAAGAGAGCTGTGGTTGGCGTATAGGACATCCATTATCCGGCAAGGTAGTACGCCGATTTTTGAGCTAATCAATTTTGGTGCAAATACAGGCTTCGGAAATCTCTACTCTACGGAACAGAAGCTGCAAAAGGGCCAGCATATTCGCTTTGATGTCGGTTGCAGGGTAGATGGATATATCTCAGACATATCTAGGATTTTCAGCTTTGGTGAGCCCACTAAAAAAGTCCTTGAATATTACAATGCTTTGCGTGTAGGGAATGAAGCAGGCATTGAAGCACTAACACATGGAAGACAAGCATCCGAGATCTTCAACATCGTTGTGGAAACTGTGCGCAAAAACGGATTACCTCACTATCGCAGGCACCATACAGGACATGGAATTGGGGTTGAAATATACCAACCACCACTCATTGCGCCAACGAGTGACATGGTCATTGAGAACGGAATGACCCTTGCGATAGAGGCACCGTATTTCGAAATGGGTTTCGCTGGTTTACAAATCGAAGATATTGTCCACGTAACCGCGCAAGGTGCCGAATATCTGAGCACTTCAAGCAGGGATCTTGTCATCGTAGAGTAAATCGAAACAGGAATGTTTATTGAAGGGACTAGTTTGACAAAATAAATCTCGTTTACCATGAAGTAACATCCGCGGAGAGTTCTTAATGAAGGCCATAGGAAGAGGTTTCGCATGTATTCACTTGGGTACCAATTATCACTTTGGAATGCATGATGAATCACGGGTTAATTTAATCATTGAGGATGACGGAACGATAACTATTGCTACTGCAATGCAGGAGTTGGGGCAGGGGACAAGTACTACCCTTGTTTACTTGGTTTCGGAGTCATTTGGTGGTATGGATTTCAAAAAAATCCATTTCCCTTATGCGGATTCAATGCTACCGAATGGTGGTTACACAGCAGCTTCTAGAGTTCTAACAGTTTTAGGAAGAGCAGTTCATAACGCTGCTGAAAATCTCACAACTATCCTTCAACCGATAGCGGCAGAGATAATTGATGCTGATCCAGAATCGTTTTCTTGGCAAGATGGCAATCTTGTTAGCAGCGAAAAACCAGAATTAAAAGTCTCACTTAATGATTTGTGTGATTCTGCAAAAGAATCAGGGTTGGTTCTTGAAGCATCAGGCATTTTTATTGCCCCAAGAACGACATCACTAGAAGATGGTGGGCAATTTCCCATCAATTCATTCAGTTATGCCACAGCCGTTGCAGATGTTGAGGTGGATACAGATACTGGTCAAGTACGTGTGATAAAGCTGACATCTATCCATGACTCAGGCAAAATACTAAATCCCGATGGTGCGGTTGCTCAAGTTGAAGGGGGACTGATGATGGGGTTGGGCTTTGCACTAACAGAAAACTTCATCAGTCACGATTGCATACCTATCATAGAGGGCTTTACGCAGTATGCCATACCGACGGTTTTAGATATGCCCAATATTGAGGTCCATTTTGTTGAAGGTGTGGAAGGATTTGGCCCGCTTGGTGCAAAGGGATTGGCAGAGGTCCCTATGGTGGTTGCAGCACCAGCCATCACCAACGCGATTTATGATGCTGTTGGTGTGAGAATCAAAGACCTGCCCGTCTCTCCGGAGCGAATTGTAAGAGCATTGCGAGACAAGAATGGATAAGCTTCAGAATGGTTCAAAGATGTGGGAACGATATTTAATTCCAACCTCTCTTGATGACGCTTTGGAGATCTTAAAGGATCACCAGCACGAAGCCAGGATTCTTGCTGGTGGTACTGATGTCATGCGAGAGATTGATGCTGGTCATTGTGATCCAAGAATAATCTTAGACATTTCACAAATTGGCGGAAGAGATGACATCGTACTTGAAAACGATGGGCTTGTTCGCATTGGAATGAATGTAACCCATAACCAATTTATATCAGAATCACGAAGTAGAAATTTTGTTGTTCCATTAGCGCAGAGCTGCCTTCAAATAGGGTCACCACAGATTCGTAATTGCGGGACAATTGCCGGAAACATCATGACAGCATCACCGGCAGCTGATACAGTGCCATCCTTAATAGTGCTAGACGCGGAAGTTGTTTTATGCAGCCACGAAAGAGGAGAACGTGTTGTTCCAGTCGATAAGTTTATTGCAGGACCCAAGAAGGTAATTGCAGAGCCAGATGAGATATTAACAGAGATACGCGTTAAGTCCCTCAAAGAGAATGAGAGAGGTTGCTTTATTAAATTAGCAGATCGACAAGCTATGGGGATTTCCATTGTTAATATTGCTGTTCGAATTACCTTCGATGAAGGTCATATGGTGAGGGATGCAGTAATTGCACTTGGTTCGGTGGCACCAAAAGTAGTTCGCGCATCAAAAGCAGAAAGCTTTCTTATAGAGAAGGAACTTAATGATGATGTCATTGCTCTTGTAGCACAATTTGCTACGCGCGAGATCAAGCCAATTAGCGACATTCGAGGTAGCGCAAAATATCGTCAGATGATGTCGGAAGTACTAACAAAGCAAGCTTTATCGAAAGTTCGTGATAGGAAGGAGATGGATGAATGGCCCAAAGATATTCCTAGCCTTTCTTTAGACACGGATAAACATGTTTATGAACCACGTTTTGCATATGATGGGAGTCAGCCACTGAAATGTGTGGTAAATGGAAAAGATTATTCGCTTGAAAATGTAAGAGGGAAAAGCTTATTGCAGGTCTTAAGAGACGACCTCGGGCTGACAGGCACAAAGCTTGGGTGTCGCGAGGGCATATGTGGTGCATGTACAGTGCTGCTTGATGGCAAGGCCGTCATGTCTTGTCTTATTCCAGCCCCTCGGGCACACAATCAAGAGATATTGACCGTAGAGGGTTTATCTGCGAACAGTAAGCTTTCTAATATCCAGAAAGCATTTGTTGAGGAGGGGGCTGTTCAATGTGGTTACTGCACCCCAGGTTTTTTAATGTCGGCATATGCATATATCCATTCATCATCTAGCGCAAGCCCCGAAGCCGTAGCAAATGCTTTAGCAGGGAACCTTTGTCGATGCACAGGGTACAAGAAAATTGTGACTGCTGTTGAAAAAGCTTTCTACCTTGAGCAGGTTGGGTGATTGTTTAATTAAATTCATTAATTGAGAGGAAGATCATGCCTTTTGAAGATGGGAAGATCGATCTTAGAAGCGATACGGTAACTAGGCCAACTCCAGAGATGCGTAAGGCAATGTATGAAGCTGAAGTTGGTGATGATTACTATAGGGATGATCCGACTGTTAATAAAATGCAGGAGATGGCTGCGGATATATTCAACCGCGAGGCCGCTCTTCTTGTATCGAGTGGCACAATGGGGAATAGCATATGTGTCTTCACTCAAACTCAGACGGGACAAGAGATAATCCTGGAATCACAGGCGCATATGTGGCGATGTGAAGCTGCGCATTTGGCAATAATTTCGGGTGTAACGATTTATTTGGTTCAGGGTAAGAATGGTATGTTAGTCCCTGATGAGCTTGATGTTCATATCAGAGGCAAAGAGATCTATGAGCCACGGACAAGTCTTGTTGCTTTAGAAACACCGAACAACGGTGCGGGAGGAACTGTTCCTCCCCCGGAGAACATTGAGGCAGTATCAGAATTTGCTCAGAAACGAGGTTTAGCCTTTCATATTGATGGTGCACGCATCTTTAACGCGACTGTTAAATTGGGAGTCGACCCCGCGCGGTATGTGAGCAATGCTAACAGTATTATGTTCTGTTTGTCGAAATCGCTATGTTGCCCTTTCGGATCAATCATCCTCGGAAGCACGAACTTTATCGAAGAAGCTAGGCGCTGTCGACTTACATTTGGCGGGACATTAAGGCAAGCTGGGATCATGGCAGCTGCGGGTATTGTGGCACTCGATAGGATGATCGACCGCTTGGAGGAAGACCATCTAGTCGCACGGAAATTAGCCGAGGAACTTCTTGAGAATGGTTTGGCTGAATTAGATATTAATCTTGTTCAAACTAATATGTTGAGAGTAGATTTCTCACCTATCTGTAGCAATGGATTCGACCTAAGAGATTTCATGGCACGCGAGGGAATTATGATGTCTATTACTGAGAATGCATTCTCTCGACTTGTGACCCATTACTGGATCTCCATGGATGATGTAGCCAAAGTGATCGAGACACTTCAATCCTATACTAAGAAGAGTTAATTGTTATATTGGAAATGTAGAGGAATATTATCTGATGGGAACACTAGGTAAAGCTATTCGAGAAGAGAGGCGCAAACAAAACCTAAAAATAAAGGACCTGGCAGAAAGGATTGGTTTCTCTCTGAGTTATGTAAGTCAAGTAGAAAGGGATTTAATCGTCCCCTCCCTTTCTGCTTTAAGGCAAATTGCAGGTGCACTGGATATTTCTCCGGGCGCTCTCTTGGATGGTAACGGAGCTTCCGCGGAAACGGACAAAGTGCAACAGGTGGAAATTATCCGTCATAATGAGCGCCTCGTCTTGATCTACCCTGGCAGTACTGTTAAGAACGAACTGCTACTCCCAGAGTATAATCCCCGTTTTTCCATCACGTGGTTAACGTTTCCCGCTAATTCTACAAATGCTGCAATTGGCGATAGGAGCCACAGAGGAAAACATCACGTTGTCATAATATCAGGACAACTGAAATTTGCGTGCGAACTTGGTGAATACAACCTCGTTAGAGGCGACGCTATAGTATACAACTATGCACTTGATCATAAATGGATTAATGATAAGGATGTCGTCGCGGATGTTATTCAGTATACACAACCCGAGACAAAGAGAGGGTAAATTCTCTGGTGAGCGACCCAAATATTGGAGCATGGAACTGGCAATATGAATTGACATTATAAGAGGAGATGAAATCATGTTTGGTTATGCGGGACGTATTCTTCATGTGGACCTTTGCAACCATATTATGAAATCCTCCTATCCACTCGAGTCTTTCTATCGGAAATATATGGGTGGAAGTGCATTAGGCGCAAATTTTCTTCTGCACAACACACCTCCCGGAACAGATCCGTTTGATCCAGAAAACACACTAGTCCTTGCTCTAAGTGGTCTCACTGGAACGGCCATTTCCGGCCAGAGCCGAATGACGATGGTTGCTAAATCCCCTCTTACAGGTGCGATTGGGGATTCACAATGTGGAGGCTTTTTCCCGGCGGAAATGAAATTTTCAGGTTTTGATGCTGTAGTAATTAGTGGCAAGTCTGAAACACCTGTTTACTTATGGCTCCACGATGGAGAAGCAGAGCTTCGACCGGCAGATCACCTGACCGGTTTATTTACTGGTGACGCGGAGAAATTAATTCGAGAAGAACTAAACGACGAGAAAATCGAATTTGCACAATGCGGTCCAGGAGGCGAGAAATTAATCCGATTTGCGTGTGTGATAAACATGTCCAACCGTGCGAATGGACGAACGGGTATGGGCGCAGTTATGGGAAGCAAAAACTTGCGAGGTATAGCAGTACGTGGTCATAAAAAACCTGAGGTGGCAGATCGATCACGACTTCAGGCTCTCGCGAAATGGGGGGTTGACAACTTTGAAGACTCAGGGATTTATACCCTCGGGCGGCTTGGGACAGCCGGGATCTTAAGTTCTCAGAACATGGCTGGAGGACTCCCTACCCACAATTGGGATAGTGGCACCTTTGAGGGGCACAAGAAACTTGATGGAAGGACCATTGAGCAAACGATCCTGAAGGAAAGAGATACATGTTATGCATGTGCAGTTCGATGTAAGCGTGTAGTAGAAGTCAACAATGGGCCTTATTTGGTGGATCCTAAGTATGGTGGACCAGAATATGAGACCCTTTCAGCATTTGGATCTTATTGCTGCATTGACAATCTCGAAGCAGTGTCGTATGCAAATCAACTTTGTAATATGTACGGAATCGATACTATTTCCTGTGGAGCAACAATTGCTTTTGCGATGGATTGTTATGAAAAAGAGTTGATCTCAATTGAAGATGCGGACGGGATTGATCTTCGATTCGGAAATGTAGAAGCAATGGTGAAGATGGTAGAGAAGATTGGGAAACGCGAAGGAATAGGAGATTTATTAGCGGAAGGATCTGCGCGAGCAGCATTAGTAATTGGAAATGATGCGGAAGATCTTGTCGTGGCTGTGAAGAATCAGGAATTGCCGGCACATATGCCTCAAGTTAAGAGAAGTGTAGGCTTGATCTACGCTGTGAACCCATTTGGAGCAGATCATCAGTCACATGAACATGATCCCTGTTACACGGATTATCCTGAGAGGATGAAGCAGCTTGGGTTAACTAATCCTCAACCAGGTGAAGTGCTGAATGAAGAAAAAGTTCGATACGCTCTTACAACACAATATGCATATTCTTGTATGGATACATTAAATCTTTGCCAATTTGTATATGGACCGAGTTGGCAATTGTATGATATGAACAAAATTGTCGAATTAGTCCATGCCGTAACTGGGTGGAACGTAACTATTGATGAGTTACTGAAATTGGGTGAAAGGCGATTGAATTTGCTTCGATTCTTCAACGCCCGAGAAGGAATCGGACGGGAACAAGATAACTTACCAAAGAAACTGGAGAAAGCGCTGGTAGGAGGGAAAAGCGAAGGTATTTATGTAACAAGGAAAGAAATCGAAGATGCTAAAGATCGGTATTATGAGATGGCTGGTTGGGATGTTGAGAGTGGGACTCCAACTCGTGAGAAATTGACAGAGCTAGGTCTAGAATGGCTCGATTAGAATCTTATTTTGAATAAATCAAAAGTGGAGGGAGAGATATCCGATGAAGAAAATAATTAACAACCCAGATGACTTTGTCGATGAAGTTGTGGAAGGTATACTGCTTGCTCATAAAGATTTCCTTAAAAGCGTATCAGATGATAATCGTGTGTTGGCACGAGTAGATGCACCTGTCCCTGGCAAAGTTGGAATCGCAACTGGTGGTGGGTCCGGTCACATCCCGGTATTCCTTGGGTATGTAGGAAAGGGATTGGCAGATGCGGTTGCTGTAGGAAATGTGTTTTCGTCCCCAAGCACTCAGCAGATGGCTCAAGCGACGCGAGCGGCAAATGGAGGGGTAGGTGTCCTTCACCTTTTCGGGAATTACACTGGGGATGTAATGAATTTTGAGATGGCGGCAGAGTTGGCTGCGGCCGAAAATATCCAGGTTAAACGCTCTTTAGTTACTGATGATGTGGCGTCTGCTCAAAAGGGTAAGGAGGATACTCGACGAGGAATAGCTGGTTTATTTTTTGCATATAAAATCGCAGGCGCAAGAGCAGAAGAAATGGCTTCTCTTGATGAAGTGAAAGCGGCAGCTGATATGGCAATTTCTCATACGAGGAGTATGGGAGTTGCATTGTCTCCATGTACGCTCCCTGCAGCTGGAAAACCAACTTTCACAATTGGCGATGGTGAGATGGAAATCGGCATGGGTATACATGGGGAACCTGGTATCGAGAGAGGTCCTCTTAAATCCGCAGATGATATTGTTGACAGTATATTGGGACATATTCTCGAAGACTATCCGTATAAAGAAGGGGATGAGGTTGCAATGCTAATAAATGGCTTAGGGGCTACACCTCCAGAGGAACTTTATATCATGAATCGAAAAGCACACCAGATTTTATCTGACAGAGAGATTGATATTTATAAGGTGTACATTGGAGAATTTGCTACATCGCTGGAAATGGCCGGGGCTTCAATATCTCTTCTGTTCCTAAATTACGATCTTAAACGTTGGCTTGATGCTCCGGCGGAATCACCTTTTTTTAAACAATATGAATTTACCAATTAAGGAGAGCTATGCAATCAGCTAATACTAAAGAGTGTGCTGAATTATTAATATTTATTGCGGGTGTGATCAAGGAGAAGAAAGATTATCTTACTGAATTGGATTCGGCAATAGGGGATGGTGATTTAGGAGTTTCGATGACCCTAGGTTTTAATGCAGTTATCGAAGCTCTTGGAGAGCCGTGCGCTACTTATGGTGAATTGCTTCAGAAGTGTGGTATAGCTTTCAGCAATTACGCTCCTTCAACAATTGGCGTTCTCTTTGCGACAGGTTTCTTACGGGCTTCTTCGGCAGTTCAAGGTAAAACTGAAGTAAGAAATTCAGATATCGTTCACATGCTGGAGGCTGCGACCCAAGGAATAAGAGAAAGAGGCAAGGCCGTATTGGGTGACAAGACGGTATTGGATGCATTAGTGCCAGCGGTGGAGAGTGCACAAAACCAAGGTGATCAATCAAATGATATTTGCAAGTTAATGAAAAAGGCAGCTGAGGCTGCAGAATTGGGCGCTGAAAGCACCCGGGAGCTTAAGGCGGTTCAGGGTAGATCGCGCTGGCTACAAGCTCGATCTATAGGACATCTAGATCCAGGTGCAATAGCCGTTGCAATGGTACTGCGCGCAAGTTCTGATTGGTTTGATTATGTGCCCAAGTAGTTGTCGGTCATAATCCGACAACAGACTTATCTGGAGCCATTAGTCTGCAATTTCAATAAACAACATTTCCGCTGTTGACACTCAAGTTTCAAATACAATATTCTTCTCAAGTGCCGCTCCCGTTATTACTGAACAAATCGAATTCAGTCTGCCAAAGCCGGCTGTTTGCATTTGTGTCTAATAGTCGAACTCCTCGCCGATGTTCAATTTGAGCTCGTAGGCTAACAGGCCAACACCACTCTGATGCAAACTCGATTGCCGAGACCCACCATAACAAATAGGATGTCTTTATGACAACAGACAGATGGGTAGGCGAACTAATGGAGAAACTCAATGTATGGTTCGAGCGCGCTGCAAAAACTAAAGCGCCTACCGAAGCCAACCAGGTCAACCAGGCATTTGCAGAAGGACTCAAAGCTGGTGCTTTCCCGGGTGAAATAATCTGATTACATTATGTGTGCACAGCAACAAGTCAGCCACCGACTAACACAGGTCGTCTATTGCTCTCATCAGGTATTTCGGTATTTCCGATTATCCAGCAGCTCATATATCCAAGCAGAATATTATATAGGATAATCTCAAACCATTTTGGTCCACGCTTTAGATTCTGATGAGCATACTCGGGAACATTGGGAACAACGATGCACACGGTTCAGAGCCGTGATGTCAAAATTTAGCACCGTGAGCCTCAAGAATGTGTGTTTTAACAACATAGTGGATGGTTTATCGCGAGTAGCCGTGTGGACTACGGTTCAACCGAGGATTGGGAAACCACCTTACCGTGGACCTCATGGTTACCCAAATCGGCTATCCGTGAGGACTACAGTGGGCGCGAATGGACTCGAACCATCGACCTCACGGATGTGAACCCAGTGGTCTAAAACCCCTACCGCGGACCTCACGGATCCTTGATTTCGCGAACCATGTGGTCACCCCAAGGTGGGTAGCCTTGAGGTCTACGGTTCGGTTTTAAACCCCTCTCTGGTTCTGTTTTTCACCCGGTTTGTGGTTCCGAGTAATCCATCATACCACGATTAATTTAATGCTTTAATCGATGCTTGAGATAAACTTTCTAACAACCTAAGACCGGGATGGAGGAACCGTCACTCTGTCCTTTGTATTACAGGTTCTGATTGATCCCGTCTCGGCGACAGAGCTCACCGATCGTATCGTTTCCCCTTAATCTTTCTAGTACGGTCCGGATTTTTTCTTCAGTCGAATCCTTCCTCCGAATTCTTCTGCGGATGTTCTTGACAACTGCATTGGCTGATATTTTCTTCTCGGCTATCCCTCACTCTTTTTGTGTTTTAACTGTGTTTGGCCTTATGGTAATTCTTAATCTTTCACCCTATTATGTATCATAGGTTCTGAAACGCTACAAGTCAGTTATTACTTCCACCTTCTCTAAGACAATTTTTCATATGATAATGCCATTAAGCGAGCACCTAAATATAATCTCTCGATTTAGAATATCTACTAACAATATAGCGAGGGTTACTAATGCTATGGCGTCAATGAGCAAGACTTCTACATTCCAAGAGGGAGAAGGCAAGTACCAGCTTCAAGCTACAATCACAACTTGTGGGAACGATGTCGTTGTGGTAATAGTTGGAGGAACCCGTCCCCATATTGGCGCTGTATCCCTTGCGATATCACATCCAAGGTTAAAAGATCCAAGAAAGACGTCCGCAACGGCATCAGTGATATCAGTGCCTGGTCATAAAGAGGACCAGCTTGCCCGAGAAGCCGCCTTGCGTCTCTCCGGTTCGTTGAAAACCACTGTCGTTATGTGTGTCGGAATCCACATCGATGATGCCGCCACTGATGAGATCGACTTGTTAACTATAAATTTTACTGAACTGATCAATGATGTTGAGTTAGCCTTGAAAAAAACACTGATGATCTGATAGAAGCATTTAGTCTTTGACGATAATAACATCTCTTTCTTGCTACATTTGGTGCCCAATTATTCCATCCCTGGCCATTCTGTATAAAGTTGATTTTCTATTCCCAATCGAAGAAGGGCCCTGCCGACAATTCCATCGATCATGTCTGAAATCTGTACGGGATTATTGTAAAAGGTTGGAATCGGCGGCATAATGACAGCCCCGACTTGAGTCGCCAAGTGCATCAACCGGAGGTGTCCTCCGTGCAGGGGGGTCTCGCGAACAAGCAAGATTAAAGGTCGTCCTTCCTTTAAATGAACGTCTGCCGAACGGGCAATCAGCGTTGAGCCATATGAGTTGGCGACAGCGGATAGGGTTTTAATTGAGCATGGAGCGATTATCATTCCATTGGTTGTAAACGAACCACTGGCAATTGTCGCTCCAATATCATCTTGAATGTAAGACACATCTGCCAGTGATTCAACATCCGCAACCTTCCAATCAGTCTCTAGCCCAATGATAGCCTTAGCTGATTCGGTTACTATGAGATGAACTTCTATCTCCTTATTCTTCGTTAGGGCTTCCAAGGTTCGTATGCCCAATATAACCCCACTAGCCCCTGAAATACCAAGAACAATCCGATTAGACATTCATCATCCTCCCAACAAATGATTTTCTCGATAGAATATTTGATAAATGGCTTTACATATTTGCCTGACTCGAAATCAAGCCTGAATATTCCACCTGACGATGCGGATTGTACCAGCCCTCGATGAAGTGAAAAACTGTGTGACGAGCTTTGTTTCCTTAACGCAGTTTCCGCCAACCTTGAAGTTCGCATTCCATAGTGCAAAGAAGCTCTAACAGAGCGCATTATCGAAGCAATCTCCGATTGGCCCCATATACGGACGCACAACAACTTCGCTGCAGCACTTCCTGTTGCCCTTTTCGAGAGCATCAATCACGAATTCTGCCCGTAGATGATTGTCCATGGTCCAGCCCACAACCCGGCGGCTCTACATATCGATAACGACAGCTAAATAAAGGAAGTTGGCCCAGGTGGAAACGTAGGAGATTTCGGCGACTCAGAACCTGTTTGGACCGCCAGAGGTAAAGTCTCGCTCGATATCACCGATCTAGTCGATGATCGTTATAGCAATGGTCTTGTCCACTCTCTGTATGCTGGCGAGTTGTTTAGCCTCAGCTTCTTTTCCCGTCGCGAGTTCTGGGCTTTGGATTGTAGTTTCAACGGGCTCATTATATC
>SDBS01001389.1_pt1 | contig 24550 bp, 27 predicted proteins | sample 2277091 | NCBI WGS metagenome assembly SDBS01 (sample SAMN10404972, study PRJNA504765) | marine sediment metagenome | isolation source: marine sediment core GS10_PC15, 163 cmbsf | place: Arctic Ocean: Southern Knipovich Ridge | collected 2010
TAATTTATCACTTTCTTTTTATCTATCAGACTTATTGAATTATCATCCTAATCTAGCACATATGAATAACAACTGATATGTAGTTAAATTACCAAATGTTTCCATCGAGTCAACTCTCACGAACTTTTTCATTAAGTTCCAGACGCCTCGCCCTTCATTGGACTCTGCAAGTCTCTTGAACTTTTCGATAAAAAAGGATCGCCAGTGATGAATCTTTCTATTTTTTGTGCATATCTAAGAACGAATCCCCAATCCACTGTAAGGACTTGATCCATTGATTTAAATTTTGGATGAACTGAGGATGCAAAAACCAAAGCAGCATAGTATTGTCTCATACCATCAGCCTCTTTGAAATCTGACATCTTAGCTAAAACCGTAGCTTCATTAACCGTTAGTTTTTTATATTTAACCCTAAGTGTTTTAGGATCTCCATTCTTATCAAAGATTTGAATTTCATCAACTGATTCCACCAAACGATCAGCTAAAAGATCCTCAACTGTTGCATAAGGAGTTTTTGGTTTAGTCTCATCTTCTGGTGCTACATTCGTTTTAAATATATTGTCTAAATTCTTTGTAGTGTCCATATTTTATCCGACTTCATGCATCCTTAAAAGTTATATCTATTCCTTTTGCAACAAAATCAAGTGGCCCCTGCCCTACCACCATATTAGAGTCTATGGTGAATGTATTGCCTACGAATACAGGATCACGAACTATCATAACTACTTTGAAACCACGAATTAAGAAACGATCTAACTCTAATTCAATAACACGTCCTTGTCCTACTGGTTGATAATGATGAGTTGGACTCTGTTCACCTATTGCAACAGAAGCTCTTGATAATTGCGTATTCAGAGAAACCTCAGAAGTAAATGTTCCGGTCTCACCAAATAATAAACGCCAATCAGCAAATGAAATAAAAGTTCTTGTTAAACTACCACTAACACCTACATTACCAGCATAGGTAATACCAGACTGTTTTCCAGTCTCATAATAAATATCTATATTATTAGATAAACGAACTACCGCACGTTGAATACGAATAATTTCATACCCAATACCAGTTCCATCTTCAATACGAACTGCACCATTAGATGATACAAATACTCCAGCAGGGAGTGTATCAACAATTACATCTGTTATTGCCATTTAATCACTTCACACTGCTTCCCATTTTGCACCTTGTGCTACAAAATCAATGGGGCCGGATGTAATAATTTCACCAGCCGCACCCATAGTAATAGACGCTGTATCAATAATAGCACCCTCTATTGTAGCGGTCATTAGTTTTCCGGTTTGAATTAGTCCAGCAGCACTAACACTGTTGAGTCCATCAGTATTAATTTCAAATTGTATATTACATTTGACAGGATAGGTATTTCCTTCACCTGCTTTTCTACCAGATGTCCATAACTCATCGATACCAATAGATCTAAGTTTAGCTAATTCTAACACTAAATCAGATAGAGAACTTTTCTCTGGTAAGGGAACACCGGGATTATAATCATCATTAGGTGGTGCACCCAGTGCAAACAACCATTCTAAAGCATTAACATATGATCTGGTTAAAGATCCAACCACACGAACTTGACCAACATAGGGTGTGCCTTCACGTTCTCCTACTTCATAGTAAACAGCCGCACCAACTGTCACACGAAATGTGGCACTGGATATACGGATAATAGGAACACCATTTAAAATAACACGTCCATTGAAAGACTGGTAAACACCAGTGGTAGGAAACGATTCTGTTGTTACCTGATCTGTGTTTCCCGGTTCAATGGGTAAGCCTTCAACTACCATACTTATTCACCTTATTGTAGTAACAAACTAAATTCTATAAATTCCGCAAAGAACACTGGTTTGATAACAGCATCTACTTTCATAACACCAAGAATCTCTTGGTTACGTGTAGCTGCTATCACAACTGAGTTTTCTACATCAATGACCTCACGGCTTACATAATCATCCAAAGTTGCTTGTAGTAACCGTTGTAGAGTTGATCTAACTCTGACATTATTCTTACGCCCTATGAATAATGAACCTAACAATCTAAAGGCATAACGAATCTCATCTACAATAGCTCTGGTTGTAATATTGACAAAAGCGTCACCAGCGGGTGCGGATGTAATAGCCTTTCTAACTACTGGAACTCCAGCAGAACCTAAGGCGAATAAACTACATCGTGCGGCAATCACACGTTTGGAATCACTCTGTGAGAAATCATGTTCTAATCCCAACACGTTTAATGATTCATTAAGTGGTGATTCATCAGGAACACGTTTAGTAATAATACCTACATATATAGCAGCCGAATAAGCAGAACCCATTGTTTCAGTTGTTGGAGTATCTGTTATTGCTGGTGAACTATAAGTCATACCAGTAGTGGGATTGGCTACTATAACACCGGGTGCTACTGGTATTACTCTTGGATCACTTTGAGTATCTGCTTCAACAGCAGATATTACGTTAGCAGATGTGTCAGCCATATAACCAGTTACGAATGATCGCTCATTATCATTACCAGAAGATGAAGCCTGTAATACATGGGATACACCTTCTGGTTGTAAAGTATTACTTTCATGAGCACCAGCAATAACCAAGTAACGACCAGTTTTCTTAATTAATAATCCACAAGCACGTCGGATGTCAGCGGCTGGAATTTCGGTTCCATCCATAACATTCCAATTAGATCCACCACCATCAGCATCCAAAAGAAGATCAGCTTGGGCTAAGGTAGGAATGGCTGTTCCAGTTCCAGCATTAATATCATGGGTAACAGTGAAGTGAGTTGAAACATTAACGTCTCCATTTAATGCAGTTAAAATCTCAGCAATGGTAGGAACTGATGCACCAATCTGACCAACTTCCACAACGAAGGCGGGATCGGCTTGAAATACTTTATTACCCGCTAAAGTTTTCTTATGAGTTGCACCCTTGAAGGTATCCATCTTAAGATCACTCGGCACTGCAAATTCAAATAGCATAACACCAGTATCGGCATTAGGATCATTATCTGCGGTCTTGGAATTAGTAACAGTAACCTGCCAGTGGTTATACCATTGACCGGGATACGCAGCAGCAAAGGCTAACCAACCTAAATCATCATCTTGAATTGCTGTTGCTAAAGCGGTGGTAACACCAGACTCAGCAGCACGAACTACCCAGACTCCACCGGGTGGCCCCCCACCATCAAATAATAAGTTGGCAGCACGAACCAAAGTAAGTTCAGCAACAGGATTTGTAGCCACTCCACCATCGGCATATGAGAATGGATCTAAGGGGCCAAACATTCTTTGCAATAATAATAAGTCTCCTGATCCAAAAAAGACAGGAGTATCAACGGGGCCTTTACTCGCAGTGCCGACTAATAGAGCACCAACTGAACCCACTGCGGGTTGAGACAGCAACCCCTCTGTAATTTCGGTAAACGAAGTTCCGGGCAGTATTCTTTCACTTGCAGACATTATATTTCACTTAAAAATCTGTTGATCTAATAGTCCAACCTTTTACAAACCAAAACAACGATCCAGAATTGACAGTGACATCACTACCAAATACTATTGTAATATCTGTTACAGTTAAACCGACTACGCCCTTGCTTGGGGGTTTCATTTCCTTAACAAAAGCATTGTCACCAGTGAGAACAATCTCACGATCTGTGCCCTGTTTAAGTTCGGCTACGGTATTATAGGTTAGTGTAATTGTATTCTCCCCTTTGTAATCTGGGTAATTAATAGTTACCAATTCACCCGAATTAACAGTTACATTGAAAGTGGCATCAATGAACCTTATCTCTGATATGAATAAGGTATGGTCAGCAGGAGAGGTTGCTGGTGTAATGGTTACAGTCGTTTGTGTGCTGTTATCCCATTCCACTGGTGCACTTTCATAATAGTGCCCTCTGGGAACACCATTCTGATACACAGTATCAATTGTAAAACTCACTTCTTATCACTTTTCTCAGTTATTATATACGGTATAAAAACCTTATTAGAGTAGGTTGGGTGCTATATTGTGCAACCCATAAAATTGTTCTTCAGCCAACAGATAGGCAAATGAAGTTCCTAATATCATTTGTTCAGTAAAGTCATTGGTAAATGTAAACACAACCTGTGAGATTACACCTTCTGTGGCAAGTTTGTCAATCCAAACAACTTCAAAGTCTAACTTCATATAGACTAAATGTCTTCGAACTTTAGTGGTATAAAAATACTCCCTGAAGTCCCAAGCTAATCTAAAATCAAACCCATGTGTAGGACGGGAATATATAATGTTAATATCTTTAAATCCTTTCCTTTGTAACTCAATCTTATCACGTTGAAATAAAAAAGTAATAAATCCACCTATTTGATCTGCCTTAGCCATATCAGTAGCGTGAACATCAAACTCAATAAATACAGTTTGATTAAAGGCATATGCGGGGCCATCTACGGTATCAGAAAATAAACGACCTACACCTATCTCAGACATGGGGCCAAGTCTTGTGCTTATTACAACTATGGGTATCTTAAATTCAGCCTCAAATTCGGCTGGTGTGGTATCTACACTTGGATAATCAGGAAACGCACCTTTAAATGTGACATTAGTATTTGCCCCAAATGATTGACGAAGATGTGCTATGATATGCTCCGTGCATTCTTTTATATAATGCTGACTTAAACCATCTTGAGTCTTACCTTTTGTGGATGAGTTAAGTGCAAACTCTTGTTGCACAAGTCCAGCTACGTGTTGAATTGTTAATAAAGTCATGTTATCGCCAAGTGTGTTTCTATACTCTCGATACTATCCCTTAGACTACTACGATTCTTGTCCGATCTAAGTTTAAATTCTAAATCAAATTCCATTAAAAATATTTCTTTATATTTACCCTCTGCGTAAACATACCACAGAGCCGGTTTCAAATAAGGTCTGGGTGGTATATATGCAACACCTTGAGCATCTGTAACTTCCTTTAATTCGTCGTAAAGACTCATAGCAATAGCAATAGCTTCTTTGTGACCTTTTGAACCTTTCTCACCGGGCATACCCAATTCACGTTGAATACCCCACACCAGACGTTGTGAGGGAACTATCTGTCCAGTCGCATCATCTTTAACAAATCCCAAATGTGTTCCAAAATCATCAGGATGTCTATAACCACCTTCTTCTAATATCTTAGCCGCAAAGAATCTTGTTCCGATTGTCACTTCACCTTTATCTGGTTTAACGTCAAAAATATTTAATCTATTACCCTCAACTAAACTATTAAGTAACATATCAGCACCAGTAGTAAGTCCAGTAGCATATGGATCATAACCCATAAACTTGTATAATTTCTTGGTAATTTCAGCTCTCTGTGTCCAACTCCAATCACTACTACCATGTTCTGATTGACCCTGATAAGTTGCTTGACCAGCATTATATCCTATCTCAGCATTCTTTTTGGCATATTCTAAAACCCTTCTTCCCACCTTTTCCAAAAATTCTTTCTTAAATCGTCTGGACTTCATTACTTCACCCAACACATCAATCAGTATCTTTAACCCTTCTTTCATATCATTTACTGATTCAGTATATTTCTGATATGCAGTAGCTAAGTCCATTTCCTTCACATAGAAATAGACCATTGACATATCCAATTTTGGTTTAATGATAATATCCAGTATGCTATAAGTCATTATATAAACTTCTTGATATTTTCTGCTTCTGGTAATACTTGATAAGGATGTCTTTCAAAGTCACAACGAATGAATACAATTTCATTCTGGTTTCCTAATCTGGGGTTCTTAGAGATAATCTTAAGCTCATATCCTGCTGGATCAAACTCAGGTCGCCATACTATGATGTCTTCTAAATGAATGATTTCCCAATATCTACCTTCTACGAATACCGTTCCATCTACTGAATCAACTGGCCCCGCTTTTGCGTGTAACCGTTGGTGTTGGTCTTGACTAAATTCTGGATTGATGGTAAGTATAGCCTTAAATGAATGTTCAGGCTCAGATGTAAATCCAACTACCGAACCAGTTCCTTTACAGTTATCACAATCGGGATCTGCCGTTCCGTAGTCAAAATCAAAACATGTGCAATCAATTTGATTAGTTCTGGTGTATAAATCTAACCATACACCTTTAAGTCTGAGTATTTGTGCAAAATAGTTTCTGGGTATGTTAGGTGCAATGTTACCACCAACTTCACCCTCAAATTGTTTATAGCTCATCTGTTATGTCTCCCCAAGAAATTTAGTGCGTCCTTTAAATAATATGAACCATTAACACGAATATTCATAAATTCAAATCCGATCTTCTTACCCAGTATTTGCATCCATTCCATGTATTCTTCTTTGTATAGAGCAAACAATGATTGTGCAATCATACCTTCACCCCATAGTTTTGATTGTATCTCAAACTCATGGATACGAAAGTTATATCCTAACTGTGCTGCATTAGCACCGTTAATCATCATAATAGCTGTAAGTGTTGTTCTGGCTAATGCCATCTGTTCAGCTTGTTTCTTTAAGTCAGTATTTGCTGCACCATAGTTAAATTTTACCCCTGTCCACCCCTCAACAAATATACGTGATTTTTCCAACTGATCGAATATTTGTTCATCAGCCAGTCCACTTTTCCACACATAGTCACATCGTAACACAGTATTATTAGCGGATGTAGGTGTTCCCAATATAGTTTTACCAGAATAGATATTAACGGAGCCACCCGTAAAAAAATTTGTGCCACTCTTACTATTGTCAGTGCCTAACCAGATACCACTAACGATTTCAATTCGACGATGATGAAGATATACTTGGTCAGTGCCTACACTAACTTGTTGTTCATCTTCTACAAAAATTAGATGATCCTCACCGGCTTCTTGAAGCCTACCACGTAAAATTTCTACTTCAATAGATCGGAAAACCAACACATCAAAGAAACCAATTAGGGCTGGAACACGATGAGCTGTTACACTATCGGTATGCCATAATTCATAAATATATCGTTTGGCTTCCAAATTTAATGTATCTGCTGGAAGAAAATAAACAGTGGCTTCACTTGACCCCGTTATGGCAATCTCAGTTGCAAGGGCTGTGGTTTTGGTAATAACTGCGTCACTCCCAACATATTCATATACAAAAAATTCAAGAGTATCACCTATTAAGGGTTCTGAACCTGATACACCTAATACATTAATAATGATTGATCTATCTGAATTTTTATAAATCGTTAGATCGTGAATGGGGGGTTTAGTCATACTTATCTACTTTTCCAGTTATATTATCTATTCTATTTATTTTTCCAGTTATACTATCTGATTTATCTAATTGTGCAGTTATGTTTATAATTTTTCCTTTTATAGATGCGGCATATCTTTTGGCTGATGAGGGATTAGGAATAACTACATATCGTGTTAAAGTTCTTGAGAATTTGTTGAAATGCTGAGCTGTTCTTACAAGTGTTCTACTTTCTTTGGCACTTTTTAATCCCGGAGTTGATCGTGCTAAGGTTCGAGATACACGATTAAAATGTTGAATGGTTCGTAATAATGTGCGTGAGTCTCTATTAACTATTTGGACAACACGAACCAATGTCCTACTAATTTTGACCGTGTTTTGAACCGTTCTGACTAAGGTTCTTGAAAATCTTGCAACTCGTTGAACGGTTCTAACTAACACTCTTGATTCATGATTAAATTGTTGAACAGCACGAACTAATGTTCGTGATTCTCTATTAACTATTTGAATTGAGCGAACTAACGTTCTACTCTCTCTTGCAGAATGTTGAACGGTTCTGACTAAGGTTCTTGATTCCCTATTGATTTGCTGAACTACTCTTGATAAGGTTCTGCTATCTTTTTGGAACCCTAAAACTATACGTGTTAATGTTCTACTAAAGTGTGCAGTCTGTTGGACTGTTCTGACTAACACTCTGGACTCTTTGGCAGTCCACTGAGTTGTTCTAACTAATGTTCTACTATTTTTCTGAAACCCCAGTATGATCCTTACAAGGGTTCTACTCTCCCTATTAAAAGTCTGAACTGTTCTAACTAAGACTCTACTATCTTTCTGAAAACGTAAGATAGTTCTTACTAATGTTCTACTATTTCTATTAAAACCCTGAACGATTCTGGATAATACTCTACTATCACGATCACGTTGTTGAACTATCCTGATTAATGTTCTACTGAGCTTAGCTATTCCTTCTACTGATACAGATCTAACCAGTGTCCTACTAAAACGTGCAATTTGTTGAACTGTTCTGACTAAGATCCTTGACTCTTGTGCAGTTTGTTGGATAGTTCGGACAAGTGTTCTACTCTCCTTGGCAACAATAATAACTGTTCTAACTAAAGTTCTACTGAATTTGGCAAAATGTTGAGCAATTCTTACTAACGTGCGTGATTCTCTTGCAATTTGTTGAATAACCCTAACAAGAACCCTACTATCTCTGTTGAAGGCTTGAATAGTTCTGGTTAAAGTTCTACTCTCTCTGTTAAAGGACTGAACTATTCTCACTAAAGTTCTACTAAACTTAGCAAACCACTGAGCTGTCCTAACTAAAGTTCTTGATTCTTGTGCAGTCCATTGAACTGTTCTAACAAGAACTCTACTATCTTTCTGGAACCCTAAGACGATTCTGGCTAATACTCTACTTTCTTTAGCTACAAATAACGCTACTCTGGCAAGAGTCCTACTGGTTTTCGCCGTTTGTTGAATTATACGAACTAATACCCTTGAGTCCCTATTAAAGGCTTGTATAGTTCTTACAAATGTTCTGCTAAATTTAGCTGTTATTATAACATCTCTAACCAGTGTTCTTGAAAATTTGGCAAACCATTGTGCTGTTCTAACTAATGTTTTACTCTCTCTTGCATTAGCTTGAATGATTCTTACTAACTTTCTTGAATCCTTTTGAAACCCCAAAATTATACGTGACAGTGTGCGTGATTCTCTTGCGTTCCATTGAGCCGTTCTTACTAATGTTCTACTCTCTCTTGCAGAATGTTGAACGGTTCTCACTAAGGTTCTTGATTCCCTATTAAAAGTTTGGACAATACGAACTAATGTTCGTGAGATTTTAGCATTCCATTGAACTGTTCTAACAAGTGTGCGTGAATCCTTTTGAAATCCTAAAACAGTTCTAACCAAAACACGACTAAATCTGGCTGTTTGTTGTATAGTGCGAACTAATGTCCTTGATTCTCTATTAAAGGTTTGAATGATTCTTACTAATGTTCTACTTTCACGGTTAAAAGTCTGAATTGTTCTTACTAAGGTTCTACTATCTTTGGCTGAGCTTTGCACTAACACAGTTCTGGCTAAAGTTCTTGAAGATTTAGCAAACCACTGAGCCGTCCTTATTAAAGTCCTTGATTCCCTTGCGGTTCGTTGGACAGTTCGCACTAAGACTCTACTATCTTTCTGGAATCCTAATATAGTTCTTACAAGTGTTCGACTCTCCTTATTAAAAGTCTGAACCGTTCTAACTAATACTCTTGATTCTCGATCAAAGACTTGAATAATTCTAACTAAAGTTCTACTAACTATATTAAAATCCTGAACTATACGCACCAGTGTTCTCGAAGTTTTTGCTGGAGAAGATACTGATTTATCTGCCTCAGAACGTAATCTTAAGTCTTTATCTGGAGAGGTTTCACCTTTATCGACATCAGATCTTAAGAATCCATCGTTAGCAGCCATAATAAACCCTCTATTCTAATACAGGTTGTAATACATGATCCGTCACATCCATAACATGTGGAGAATCATCTTTGAAAAAAACTACAAAATATTCTAAATTATTATTTTCGATACCAGTAAAGCTATAAACTCCTGTGCTGGAATGAGATACTTGATATGCCAAAAACGTTACTGTGCTATCACCATTATCTCTATACAGATGACATTCTACTGAACCTAACACATCCCCACTTTTATCATTAGTAATTCCATCAAGTTTATAGGGAACTACTAAAATTTGAGCATAATGAAGACCTGAATCAATATCAGAACTTGCTCCTGTTGGATCTTCTTCGGCAATAATATGAATAAATCCACCTTGAGCTTCCTGTGATGTTGAAATGGTAGTAACGGTTTCGTCGAGTGTAATTGTTTGTTCTGATCCAAACGAAATAGTCCCAGTAGCCGATTTCCTATAATTATAATCTGTGGTATCTGCAATTACATGATAAAAAACATAGACTTCATCATTAACACGATCTATACTTACAGAACCCGTATCTACATTTTGACCTGAATTAACCGTAGTTTCCGTCTCAGAACCTAATCCACCTGCTGTCGGATATTTTACATGAATAACCGATGTTCCAAAACGATAACCAATATGCACTTTATCTGAATCGTCTATAATACCTGAAATCCAACCTGCTGTAAGAGAACTACCTGTCGTGCGGTTTTCATCGGCAGCTTGTTCTAACATAGAACTCCCTGCCCAGTCATATATCCAAACTGACATATCATACTCAGTAGTACCTGTTGCATCTGGTGTACGAGCATATACTAAAACTCGATCTCCAAAGCTACTACTAAACGCCTCTAAGCCAACAAAAACCTCATCTTTGTCATCATTATTAGTGCCCCCATCATCAAACGCATCAAAGATTTTTGCTTCACCAGACCATGTCGGGGCTGCCCCAATTCCATCAGAACCAATTAAATTAACTGTTCGATACTGTTTACCCATTGTCGTGCGATCCTCTGTAAAAGCTACAACCAATCGGTCATTATCTGTTTTAGCAATTGCAACAGAATGTATAGCATTAACATCAGTCGTTATTGATCCATCAATAACATCATCAGATGAAAAAGTTATAGTTGAACCAGCATCAGTAATTGATCCTTTAATATAAGTAAGATCATTGAGATTACTGTCATGCAAAACAACAAAAACATCAAGAGTTGTGCCATTGTCATGAATCTTTACGTCAAAAGCAGTCACACAATCTTCTGCATTAGTATTAGTATAAACCGTAGTTTCTGCACTCCAAACTGATCCATCCCAATATTTATAAAATAGCTCAGTATGAGGGTTACTACTCGTTAGATTGTTCTGAATATAGAACACATAGATATACCCATTACTCGCAGAGCGAGGGTTCGTAAAAACAGCACGATTATTACCACGATTTCGATCTGAAAGATGATACCAAGTTCTGCCACCTTGGACATTTGGTGATAAACCACTTCCATCTCCCTGTATAACTAAAGCATCAACAACCATTAATCAATTCACCAATCTCCAATCATAACCTAACGGTTGATTCGCCACATCAGTTATGACAATCAAGCCACCGAAAGTAACTCCAAATTTAGTTTGCCATGAGCCTTCGGTTATTACAGCGTAGAAATCTGACACTCTCTCCGTAAGACAATAAGTCTTACCTGTATTTTTCCGAATCCTATCCATTTCTATTAAGGCTAAAGTTTTTTGTGCATCATTTAAACAATCCAATACACCAGCAGTTATTATTAAATCAAACCTTTGTGCTTTGGTAAAGGTCGTTCCAACTACAATATCTTGAACAGTAAATTCCGATGATAACGCAGGAAATAAAGTCTGAGCCTGAGTAATTGCATAACTACTAACATCTATACCTAAACACTCTGCTCCACGATCAGTTAGCTCTTTAACTAAATACCCAAAAGCACAACCTACGTCTATGATTCTTTCACCACTAACAGAACCATACCACGTTTCAATATCGTCAGCCACACGAACTGCCCAACCACCACTTCCGAGTAATGTATAATCTGAATAACCAGAGGTATTATTATTAAGAAAATAATCTACATCGAATGGAGACCCAATATAACTCATTTTTATTCCGCCACAGGCACTAATACATGATCGGTAACATCAAAAACATGTGGAGAATCATCCTTCCATGCAACTACTTGATAATTTGCACTATTATCCAATAACCCAGTAAAACTATATGCACCTGTGCTGGAGTTTGATACTTGATGTGCTATAAACGAAAAAGTGTTATCGCCATTATCTTTTAGCAAATAACATTGGCAAGAACCTAATGCCACACCAGCATTGTCTTTCGTAATACCATCCATCTTGTAAAGAGTAGGAGCTTCTCTAATTAGCACCAAATTTCTTTCCTCTATGGATCTTGAATCATCACTGGTGCTACAAGACCATTTCAGTGTTATATCATCATTTAATTTTGCGATAGTAACACGACCAGACATGAATATAGGCGACCATGATAGATCCACTGAGTCTTCCTGTTCAAATGTTCTTCTAAGATCAGTAGTAAGCTCAGAACTATCACTAAAGACCTTAAAGGTCATTATAACATCGGTAGTAATAACGCCGGTAACAAACGAACCAGTAAAAAACATTAAATAATCTACATTTCCCAAATTATCAATAGACATATCAGCAATAATCTGATCTGTTGTATAATTACTCTGAACGTCTCTCGTTCCTCCTACTTCTACAATATCAGCATCATTTGCAACCGCAATCAAAATTAGATTGCGTTCATGACACGTTTCAGTATTTGCGGCATTCCATCGTTGCCATTGAATATCTATTGCCTGTGATCCATTTGGAGTAACACGTGCCACAACTATTGCACAATAACTTGAAGGATTGGCTGAATTTTCCATCCATATTGTTACTACTGAAGCTGATATAGCTGTGCCACCCTCACGCATTCTAAGGTTTATAGCCGATTCATCACCACCGGGCGAAAATGAAGCTGTAAATATTGCTAAATATGTGCCTGATGCCGGAGTGCGTGTCATAGAATCTAACACAACAAAAGAATTATTAGTAGTAGTAGTATCACCAGTCGCAGTATCTTGATAGTTAGTATTTGGAGCAGGAAGTAAATTTAATTCTCTATTTGTTCCTGTCATACTACCACCATCGATAATATATTTAATCTCTACAACTTCACTACCTGTTGTAGTAACAAGTGCCGAAGTAACAACACCCGTATTCATATCGGTCAGAGAAGCATTATCTAACAACTCTCTCTCACTATGATCGACTATTGATCCATCAAGATAGACTGCTATTTTAAGAATATTGCCACCCGGCGAAGCTCCAAATTTAACATTCATACTAAATACTGCTAAGTATGTGCCTGATGGTGGTGTTAGCGTCATACTATTGACTTGAGTATAAGAAGTTTGATCTAATGTATCACTGGCACTTGCAAATGCTCTCTCAATGGTCACTGTATCTCCACTCCAAAAAACGGAAGTAGAGATACTTCTATTGTATTAAACCTTAGTCTATTTACTATTTCCATGAATACTGGCAATTACCGATTCCTCACTGTCAATTTTGACGTGAGGTGGTATGCCCAGCTCATCCAAATATTCAAGCCTTCCAAAGAGGGCTATATTTACTGCGAAACTATTACGCAAATGTTTAGAGCCTGTTTTAATGGTAGGCATACCATCCGCAAAAAAGTCTTTACCTGCAATATTCTCTCTAAAGTCTTTAATCACAGCACTGTATTTTACTGCTCCACCCACTGCGTTTTCAAGTCTTTCAACACTCCAATCTAAATATTTATATGCCAAGTTCATCATTTTGTCCCATTTCTTATAAGTCGCTGCAATGAAAGCATCATGGTTTATACGAATAGTCATAGCGTCACCATTAGAATTATAACAGAATCCTATTCGTTCTTCCATAAAGGGAATATTTCTACCCTGAAACAAACCCATAACACCAGCTTTACCCGCTCTAATATAATAAAAAAATCCAGAAACCAATTTACCATCAACCTTACGACTGATAGTAAACTTAGATTTACCATCCTGCATTCTTAAGGCAGTAATATTTGATTTCTGTTCCAATGATAACTTTGTAAATTCAGACATCATATTAGAATTAAGTGTTTTACCATCCTTAAAATTAGCAGTCCATAACATAGGCTGTAACTGAGAAAACATTTCTTCTAATAATTCTACTTCTGTAACACTCATTGTTTGTCCTCACGATGCTGTCAAATACAACAGAATGAAAAACCCAAATTTGCGGATTAAGAATCCACAGATTTAAAAACAATTCAATTCATAACAAATTAGCTTTAATAACTTACTATTTTTTGTTCTGGAGAAATCCACACAATGACAACAATCGGACTCTCTATCATTGTCAGTGATAGACATGAAGAATTAGAGCACTGCTTAGAAGCTGCTCAAGGATTATATGACTACCTTTCAATAACATTAGTTAAATTTCCAACAGCCAAAACAAAGAAATGTGAAAAAGTAGCCAGAAAACATAACGCCATAATCACAGTATATAAAACAGCATACAATTGGAAACATCATTTCATTGACGATTTTGCTGCCGCACGTAATTTATCATGGAGAGCATTACCCAAAGATTGCACATGGGTTGTTTGCTTGGATTCTGATGATCTAATACAAGACGCTAAAGAAGTCAGAGAAAAGATTTTAAAATACGAAACTCCCTCATTGTGCTTGGTGACTCTTATGAACAGTCATAAGGATGGAGCTTTTTTACAACCCCGAATTTGGTCAAAAGGTGATTGTTTCTGGAGATACCGTATGCATGAACAACTCATTAGAAAGAATGAAGATGTTGTGCAAATGGGAGATAGAAGTATTACCATTATACATGATTATGATTATGATAACCCTGATAACAGAGAAGTTAGAAACAATACACTTGCTAAAGAAATTATTAAATCTGGTGACCCTAATCTTCGATTTTCATTTTTCTATGCCGAAAAATTATATATTAATCAAATGAAACAAGGCTTTAAGAAAACTCCAAAGTTAGATGAAGCTATGGAGATATTCAAGAAAGTAATTGGTGAAGGAGTGGGTAAGAGAGACAGTATTATTGTATTTAAATCTTACTACTTCTTAGCTGATTATTATTCTATATCTGAGGAAAGAAACTATCTCAAATCCATCCGATACGGATTAGACGCCCTCAAACAAAACTTGGATGATGGACGACCTTATTTCACCATAGGTAGGGCGTTGTATTCAATGAAACATTATGAACAAGCAATCGTGTGGTTGGAACATGCCATGAACTTACCTGACTCTTTAGGCCCCTTTCCCATTTTTAATGCTTTTAAGACATACCTTCCAATTGAACAAATTGCGTTCTGCTATAAGCATATGGGAGAAAAAGAAAAAGCACAAGGTTATCATTCAAGAGCAAGGTTTATACACAAGGAGTATGAAGCTCATGATAAAGAATTTGAATGATCCACTTATCCCCTCACTATATGATGACTATATGGTAGAAAGTATTAAAGAATTGATTGATTATATAGGTATAGATTATTGGATAGTCTATTTTAATTATGAAGATAATACCCCCACATATTTGGTTATCCTGTGCTGACGATAATCAAGGTGGGAAACAACACACACGATATTTTCTTGACACAGCACACTTTAAATTTAAACATCCAGATGAGGTAATTGAATAATGGCAGAACCAACAATAATACATGACCCAGAAATAAAACCCGGAAAGAAAATATGTGAAGCTTGCACTGAGGTTGAAATCACCACAGATAATATGAACGCAATTAATGATATGATTGTTTGTTCTGAGTGTGCCAAAGAAATGAGAGAATACCAACAACCACCAGCCACGCCAGAAGGGGAGGTATTACCACCCGAATTTCTACATTGGGTGTCCACCATGACGACAGGAGGACATCAACCATTCCCGGAAATTAACATGATACCACCACCAATAGAGGATGATGATGAATAAACTTAAAATATCTTATTCAACGCAACAAAAATGTTCAAGCTGTCTTAGGTATAATTGCACTGATAACTGTGGTGATATATGCCCCGATATTAGTGAAATAACTATTCCCCCAGAATATGAATATATAAATTGCCACTGCACATCTTATAGATATGAAAGTTGTCAAGCAGAAAGACATTGGAGTAATTTAACTTCAGATGAATATTTCCAGTTATTAATGACGGAAGTAACCTCTGACATTATTGAACCATTTATTAATCCACCAGAAAATAATGTTGTAGAAGAAAACCAAATAGATGTAGATACTACTCACACTTTAACGTGGAGTGAATACCAAACCTGATTAAGTAAAGTAGTATTTATAGGTCAATTCACATTGATCCAAACCAGCAGTTGAATCATCTACTACAATCAAATGCATAGCAATTCTGTTTTGTTGTCCAGCCGCAGTAATAGCACTGGAAAACGTCAAGCTGCGAATATCACCTTGCAATTGCCATGTAGTTTGTTGTGCGGTCTGAGTAGAATATCCAGCGGGTATTGTTCCTGCACCTGTTGCAATAACTACATTAGAAGCCGTTTCTACTGCCCTAACCTGTGAATGAACACCTAAGTTGGTCGTTCCAGCCAGAATTTCATTGGTAGTAGAGTTAAAGGAAGTGTTATCCCATGCCTCTAATTCACCCGCTTGGCTCTCAGGATTAGTATCAGCTTGAATTGCTAATGTATTAGTTGTTGTAGGATTTGATGCGAACATATCCACAGAAAAGGAGTCAGTTTCCAGTCCACCTGCGGGATCGTCAGCATAAATTGTGATTTCAATGTCTGTTGAAGTATCAACCCATAACTCATCTGCTATACGAACTACATTTGAACCCGTAGGCACTGGAATGGGTTTTAAATCACCATCGGATGATCCTGCACCAGTAAAGGTAATAGTGGTGTTAGCATCAATCGTTACCCAAGCCGGTGTAGTTTCACTTGTGGTTCGCCTAAATAATATTGTTGGTGCTGCCATTTTTTATCATATCCATTTTTTATTATAAAATAAAGAAAAAACTATCATGGAAAAATATATGATAGTCAATATTTTCTTAAGAAGTTATACCAGCTAATGTGGTAGATAGACCAGTTACGTTGGCTGCACCATCGTTGTTTAGGATACCAGCACCATATCTTTGTGTATAAACTACTGATTGCAATTGGTGAATTACATCACGTTCTTGTTCAATCAATAGAGGTTGTCTTTCAGCCAAGATACCATAGTTTGCTTTATCAATCACTAAGATTGTTCCAGCAGTTTGGGTGTTTGTAACATGTAATTTCATACCCAATACAGCTTCAATAGCACCAGTTCGCATAGCTTTTGCGGTTTGGTCATTCCACACAGTAAAGAAACTATCTGAACTGTTAAGGTTTCGGAACTCAGTCAAACGCAATAATTGTGCCCATTGATATGGATGAACAATCATATCCGTAGGAGTCAAATTTTCACGTTCAATTGAAATGAAACCTTTGATTAAATCTTCCCAAGCAATATTGGTGGTTTCCACTGAAGCAAAGCTGTGGTTATTCTCATTAGTTCCTGTTCTCAATGCTGTGCTTTCATCTGGCACACCGTTATTAAGAACGGTCATAATATGCGTATCCTCAAACTTTACCATAGCCAAACCAGCTTGTGAAGTTAAACGAGAAAGGATTCCGAATTTGTTATCAGCAATAGCTTCGTATGAGATTAGAGGTCTGATACCAACTTTGAATACGCTGATAAATTCTTTCTCATGGCGAATCTTACCGACAGGAACTTCTTGTCCTTCGTCCACTTTACTGGCAACCATACCAAACTCTTTCAAGAATGATTCGGTTTCAGAATTGATTCGCATTACATCAAGTAATTCACGTCCAATCCTTCTATCTTCAATCAGTGTCTGAATACGTCGATTCAACACTTCGGGCATTAGCAACCGTAGATCAGTTGTTAATGTGGTATTATCTAAGCCGGGCGTTGAGGTAGTTGCGGTTGCTTCCGAAAAGTTCTCACGCCAGTTATAGTATTTGTTTTTATGTGCAAATGACCCATATGAAGGCATATGGGGTAAATACATTTTACCATCTCTGGTTTTGTTCATTGCTTCGTCGTATGTTAATTGGCTACTCATTTTAATCACTTTACCTCAAGAACAGCTTTGCTAATACAAAGCCAACAACATCGGCAGCGGCTGCATCTGTCGCAGTGGCTGTGGCGGTCTCGTCAGTTCCCAGAGAGGGTTCAAATCCTGTTTGGGCTACTGGAATGTGCAATCTTGATAAACACTTACCGAAAATTCTGTTACGAACTAAAGCCTCTGCAATGAATTCAACTTCATCAAAAGTTGTATTATAAGCAAGAGGAGCATAAGGAATAGCTCCACCATCGGCAGTTAGACCAGTCGTTGAACCAGTTGTGGTATCAGTAGAAGGTATTAAGAAATTTCCAATCTCAAAAGTGAGATCAGTTCCAGCTTCGGGAACAATAACTCTTACCCATGAAACACCTTCAACTTGAGTCGTTAGACGATTCTGAACTGATGTGTCCCATACACCGGGTGACCTATCTTCTAATACCGTAGCATTTTGATCTATGTTAGCAGTTGGTGCGAGATGTGGAAATTCATTGAATGCCACACCGAATACACGATCACCATCACCAATAGTGCCGGGTCGTGGCATGTGAATTTGATGAAGTAACGCATCTAAACAGATAACTGAATATCGTTTGATTATTGGGCTGATAGTCTTATTGACATCAAAACCGGGTTTTTCTCCCAATGCGGGAGTTCCTACACTTGACATATGATATTACTCCTTAGTTGAATATGTTCTCCATTGGATTAATCCATCGTCCTTTACGTTTATCCCAAGAACTTAGGGTCTCTATGGCAGAGGTTGCAACAGGTTCGCCCGGAAATAGTTTACTATGAAGATAATCTAATCTGGCTTCCTTAATGTATTCATCAGAGAATTGTCGTTCATCTGAGAAGTCAGCGGATTTGCCAGTTACTTTCTTTTTCTTATTGGGAGAAGAATCACCTTGATTAAGATCATACTTTTCTTGTATGTATTCTTCTCTTGCTTGTAATCTTGAAGAAGTTAATCCATTAAGCTCAGTTCGTAATTTATCAAGATCGTCTGATTTGACACGCCCAAGTTTAGTTTCCATTTCAACAACACGGCGAACTTTGTCGTTTTGAATGCTGATCTGGAGAGCAGAACTTGTTTCTTCTAAAGTCTTAACCTTAGAAGTTGTGGTAGCCAATTCATCATTTTTCTCTTGCAGTTGCAGAGAAATTTTCTCATTTTCAAGTTTTAATTTTTCTATTTCATCCATGTCGGATTCCACAAAGCTCATTTGTTCGTTGGGCGTTTCGTGTTTATCATTCTCATCAGATTCAGTGTTCTTGAAGTATTCAGCAATAGAATATTCAATACTTTCTCCGAAACTCTGAGCAACCTTGACACCCGCTTTTGTCATGCCCGGAAAGGTCACAACACCTAAATGTTCAAATACTACACCCTTCAAATCAATTTTAGCTACAACCTTTTTTCCCTCTTTGGTTTTATAAGTTCTACCGGGAATGTGTTCATGTAACCAACTCATCTTTTCCGAACATACTGAACAGTTAGCTTCTTTTGCCTTCCCCGCAACAGATACATTTCGCACCAGTTTGCTTTTAACTTTCTGGGCTACTGGATCATTTGCTTGTAAATATCCCTCAAAGTTTAAATTCCCATTACCTTCATCGAACTCAATCGCATCGACCCGTCCTATGGTATCTCTGGCAGATCTTGAATGATCGGCTTGTATGGGAACACCCTTAAGAGAATTAGCCGCTTCTTTAATAGTCTCATATGTCCAAAGATTGAAATTCTTAGATGTGCCCGGATACAGAGCTTTACCTTTAATCCCGACTTCATCTACGTTTGCACCACCATTAACAGCAGCACGTTCATATACATCAATCTCAGTCACATAATCAAATGTTAAAGGAGCTAACAGTTGTTCTACTTTTGAAGGCATGACGAAAACATCTGATTTTAGTGAGGTGTCTAATCAGCCTTATAACATATTTCGTTTTTTGCAATAGAATCAAAAATTTTATAAAGGTCTTTCACGGTTTTCAAACTGAGAATTATAGTTTGATCTGGAACTTGTTTTTCTTTGATTTCTATACATTTTTGGACACCAGTGTTTCAACGGAGCTGTCAGGTGGGCACTTAAAACAATCACCTGCTGTCTTCACTCTCATTTCCTTAATCAACCCTTTCTATGGCTTAGTAAGATAAGAGATTCGTCTGCCTATGAGGTATGAAATAGTCGGAGCGTAGCCGACTCTTCGCCGCCATTTGCTTGGGTAGTATAACGGTAGTGCGACTTTGATTTATTCCCTCGCTTTAATTCCTTAGACCACAGTCATGTAGGGTGGCTGTCAAAATCTTCCCCTACATACCTAATGGTCATTGGTGTAGTGTTAGCATACTGGCATCGTGTCAGCGACGCATGGTTCGACTCCTGCATGACCAATTGTTCGCCCAGTTCCATTAAACTGGGAGCTAAATAATGAGCTATTACTTAGACTGAGATGCACGGTCTCTCAGTATAATCCCAAACGTGATCTACTGGAAGGATTCCAGCCCTTAACCGTGTATGGGGTAGGCTTGGCGACGAGCCAAAACACGAGAGAATTTTTATGCGGGAGATTTACTCTTAGTCTTTTGACGTGAAGCTGTTGATCTATCTTTAGGCTTCTGTTGGATAGATCCAGATTTCCCACCACCAGATCCAGATTTCCCACTGGGAGATCCACTACCACCACCGGGCTGTCCAAATGCCCCTACTGGTCGTTCCTTAATCAATTTCATTTGGTGCTCTGGATCAGAATCAGGATGAAGATCACCTTCATGTTCTGGTATGAACCCGAATTCTTTACGTGTTTCTTGTCTTGTAAGATAACCAAATCTAAATCCATTTTCTAATCTGATACGCTTATCTTCCTCTGATTCAAATGGTGCAAACCACATCTCTGGAATTGAGTCCATATCAGCCGGTGTTAGGTTCTCAGGATCACCAACATTTTTACATAACATAGGGAATAATCGTAACTCTACCTGATCTCTTAGGGTTTGTTGAATGTTTCTAAAACGTCTTGAAGCTGTTTCCAACTGTATCTTGGCTGTGGCTTCAGTAGTATCATTACCCTGTCCAAGCATAATTTCTGGGAGACCAACTGACCCATATAACAATCGTAGCATTTGATCGAAATAGGGGCCTATATTCAAAGTCTTATCTCCACCAGCGATTACATCAGGTTGCACCAACGTAGATGTTACGAGATTATTTGAATCAGTAAGCTGATTCCGTAACCATGTAGAAAAGTCTGTTATAGTTTGTGCACTGGCTGGAATTAATTCAGTGCCTAATCGGAATATAACTAAGGGAGCAGCAAAGTTACGAATGATTAACCCAATATCTTCACGCATACTAACTAATAACGCTAATATATCCTTTAAGGATTCCATCATACTTGTTCCATAAGGTGCAGATGGAAATGGATTCCATTTAAAATGTAAAATTTCGTTTGTTTCAAAAAATACAGCTCCCTGACTTATGAATGATCGTGCACCTCTCACAGAGAGTGGCATTAACATATTGGACTTGAAAGGAAACTGGACATAACCAAGAACATCACCTTTCTTGCCTCTGATAACACGAATTTCATCTGGTTCTAATGCCTTGAGTTCAACAATCTTCCAATCACTTTCCTCATCCATGACTATCTCCATATACCCATCTCCAGCCCAGAAGCCAGAGACCAAGAGTTCAGTCATTTTGGATTTAAACCCGATATATCGTTGCCATTGTCTAATGAATTGTATGTTCTCTTTTAAACCTTTAACTTCTTCTAACTTAGTATTGGCTTGTCTTAGATGTTGTGGTATTCGTAGATCCTGTGCAGTCTGCATAACAAACTCTGCGGTTCTATCTATTATAGATTTAGCTATATCTATACGTTCATACATCTGACGATAAGTATTAATAGAATATATAGGTTCTTCTGTAACCATCTCAGCCTTACGTGCACGTTTTGTCTTGGGGAATAAAGATCCTACTGAGACAATAGCTTTCCCTAATTCAGCAAAAGCCTTACGTTGAATTGCTGGATCTATACTTAATAACGGTGATGATTGGTTAAGTATGGAAGATGTGTAAATGGATTCCATACTGGGTTCAACAGTCATGTTCATTCATACCAAAAGTGTTATATTATAAGTTATAGAAGTCGATAAATTTGTTGTCCGTTAAATAAGCCTCTGATATGGGCTGACATAAATAATGAATATGGAATAATTATATGATCTGTAAACTTAGTTTTGATTTTGATTCTTTGATAACGAATATTACTGAGATCCATTCTGGGGGGAAACCCATGTTCTTTCAGATTCTCAAACCCCACAAGGGTTTTCCAATCGGATGAATGATAGCGACCTACATACTTATATTTCTTCTCATCATCAATCGCATACATATACGCTCCACAATAGATATAAGTTACGGGGCCAATGTCGTTGGTATGATGACCACGAATAGCGAAAGGAATATCAGCCTCACGTAATACTTCGTTGTAATCTTTAACGGCTTTCTTATCACTTTCAATATTCTTTTTTATGATCTTCCACCCATCCAATATCAGAACACTATTGTTCTGTCCGAATAATGCGTCTTGTTCTAAGTCAGCTTTTTCTTGGATAGACTCATTGTGTCGTGATTCAAATTCTTCTTTGTAACTGATCGTTACATTAGTAGAAACTCTTTCACTGAGTGGCTTTTCATGTTCGGCAACAAGTGGACGTTTGGGTGTGGACATACTATTCCTCTAATATGGGGAGATGAAGTTACAGCAGTTACAATTGAGGAAATAATAAGATAATGCACAAGAAAATGATTTCAAATGTTTAACCTCTATTTTCATAGTTTGATATAAAAAAAGCTCACTACTGTAACCATTATCAATAAGCGAAAGAGGTCTTTAAAAAGGTTTTCAGAAAGGCTGTTGAGGTATATCAATGGGTCTATTTCTGTCCGCTGAACGTCGTTTAGTGTAATGATCTATCCACGAACTTATAATACTTTTATAGTGTTCAGGGGGATGTTTAGCCAGAGAAATAGCCGGAATATTGGCTGATTTAAGCACCTTACATACTTTTTCATCATTATCGACATATATAATCATATATTGTTGAGCAATCGGATGACGCAATACCCATAGTTTGAATCGGATTGAGTTAAAGGAATTATAATATTTCTTATCCACCTTAAGATTACGTGCAGATATATAGCTTAAGGTTTCCATAGAAAAATACTTATTACCACCATCAAAGCCCATATGACTATCATCCTTTGTTGGATGCCGACCAGTTACAATAACCTGTTCAATTCCTTTATCTTCTAAATCAACTATCAGCTCTGCCATTCTATTGCTGATAGTCACCCTATTATGAGAAAGCGTGTCATCATAATCCCACGCAATAAATGGTTTCATAGGTAACCAGCGAGTCACGGTCTTTCCTGCCTCATCCCGATCATATGAAAAAGGCAATAAACTCTGCATTTTATAGGGACGCATTTTCCCCAAATTAAATGATCGGGTCATGGTTTCACCTTCATAAAGCGTTTACGTGAGGTAGAATGAGTTACTTCTTTCTTTAATCGTTTCTTGGTCTTAGGTTTACAATCAGAACAAAAATAGAGTATAGATTTAGTTTTATTAGTGTGGGATTTCACTGGAGTCAGTTCTTCTATGGGATACCGAAAGGTGCAGTTCCAGCATATCTCAGTATCAATCATGGTCACAGTCACACTGGCATGATAGTTTGTTTACATCTATCATAATACCATACTTATGTTGTCCGATACTCCACTGGATCTTTAAATAATGTTTGGATTCCAAATGGTCGTGTTCTATGGTAAACGTAGGCACTATATCATCACTCATCAGCACGTCCCCTCTTTGAGACAGACAGTTAAGGCTTCGGGGTTAGAAACCAGAGATAAATTCCATGCGATGACGCTTATGAAAAATAGCCAGAACATAAAGATACCGATGATAAGCCGGTATTTTTGATCGTCATTAATCAGGAGATGGCATCTCCGAATGAAGGAATACGTCCACATGAGTTTGTGAGCAAAAGAGATAGATGTGGATTTCGGTAGTGTAAGGGGGGTCGGTTTGGACAAAGAAGTTTTTTCCGATTAGTTCATCAGTTAATTCGACATCACAGGTCGATAGTGTGCATATAGTCATGGGAACACCTCAACTTTGACATCGCCAGTGAATATAAGAACTTTGTGGTTTCCATCATCTCTTTTAAAGAATTCAAGAATATGGTTGATCGTATCTTCATACCGTTGGTGCGACCAATCCTCAGGTAAATTGAAGATAATCAGGCTATCTTGTTGGGGTTTAAAGGTGTGCATTTTCACTGATTGTGGGAGTTCTAATTGGGACATAGGTGTAAAACCGGCTTTCATTTTATAAAATTTTGGTTATACTTGGTAATTTTACTATCCATTTTTTTTTATCACTCCCCTTTGATGTAAAATTGGGATTTTTTCCAAAAATCCTAATAATTTTTAAAAAAATTATTTTATATACCAAGGTTACAGGTATAATACTAAGGTAGTTAGTGGTCGTTGGGAACAAACAAAGCCAACTATATTAATATTTATAGGTGTTATCGTTATCTACGATGATAAGGGTATATATGCTTGGATG
>SDBS01001390.1_pt1 | contig 24541 bp, 22 predicted proteins | sample 2277091 | NCBI WGS metagenome assembly SDBS01 (sample SAMN10404972, study PRJNA504765) | marine sediment metagenome | isolation source: marine sediment core GS10_PC15, 163 cmbsf | place: Arctic Ocean: Southern Knipovich Ridge | collected 2010
CTGAGACGATCGACAAGATGATCGATGATATCGTAGCCAGAACACTGGAGAATTATCCGCCGCCGAAAAAGTAAATCCCCTAAGAACAGCAATGCCCCGGGACCTTGCTCGAGCCCCGGGGCATTCATATGGGCAAACCCTCCAACTCGCCTGGTTTCCCTACCCAAAGGAGCCCATCGTATATCCTGGTGTAACCGCTTGTCTATTGTACTTTGGTACAATATGGAAGCCGGGGTCGTCCTTGTTGGCTGCTGGGGGGTGTGCTATAATTATTGCCGCTAAAACATGCCGGAGTGGCGAAATAGGCAGACGCGCTGGACTCAAAATCCAGTTCACCTTACGGTGAGTGTGGGTTCGATTCCCTCCTCCGGCATTAGGTTCCCCCCAAAAGGCACTCTCGGAAACGTGGGATACTGCCCGAAAGTTTAAGAAAACCTGGCCGTTGAATCGACTAAATGATTAGAAAATAAGGGTGATGTACGGACAGCAAAAAATGAGCTTAAAGAAAACCATGGTGTTTCTTTCCTTACCGCTCATCTGTGCGGTGTTCCTGTGTTCCCAGGACCTGGTTGAGCTGGCGAGAAAGGAAAAGGCCAGACGTGCCAGGCTTCAAACGAAGGAAACCGTCGTCGTGACCAATCGTGATCTGCAGAGGATGCAGCCTAAATCCGGCGTGAAATCCCGCGCCACTCAACCACTCGAGTCTGAGCTCCCTGTAACGACTATTCGATCCGGGCAGGCCAATCCTGGTGAAAAGGTCGAACAACGCGATCCTGCGGTCAGGGTGACGGTAGAACAGAGCACGGAACAGATCGAGGCACCGCCGCAGATCAGCCTGGAAGAGAAGTGGCGGCGCGCCAACAACCGCGTCGGGCATTTGCACCTCAAGCTGACCCAGCTCGGCCAGCAGTACTACAGTGCAGAAACATCGGAGCGGAGAGCGCAGATCCAAGGCCAGATAGACAGCACGTCACTTGAACTCGAAAGAGCCAAACTGGAAGCGAAAAAGCTAAGAACCGAGCTGGATAAACCAAAGAAAAAATAGTGGTCAGCCCAGATCCTGATGTGAATACAGAATCCGGCCGCATTCCTCACAGTTGTAATTGAAGACCAGATTCACACCCAGCTGCCCCCGGGTGATCCCTCTCTGCAGCTCGGCGTTGCCGCACGCCGGGCATTCCTTGATTTCGATCATCAGGGGGAACTTACAGAGGGAACAGATGCTGTTGAGTTTCTTCAGTTCAGCCTTGCTGGGCCCTGGGAAGGCACTCTCCTTGTTTATGCGCCGGTGCAGATCAACCAGGTCCTGATGATGACAGATCTCCTTGTCCCAGAGGGTGCAGATCTCATAAATGGCCTTCAATCCGAGCCTCCTTTGAAATCTGCATGAAAAATCGACCTGTCAGCGAAATCATTTCTCTTGGTGATGTGGGTCACCCGATCTCAAGAAAATCACGGCGGCATCAATAAACTAATCTCAAGTTGAGTAAATATAATACTCAACTACGCTAAATGTCAAGCCTCTTTTTTTATGATATAATCATGGCCAAGTTTGATAGGAGGAGGAACAATGGGTAAAAAGTTCCAGGTTGTGCTTCCCATGTGGATGGAGGACTACCTCCAGAGCATCTGCAGCGAATATGACCTCACCATCTCAGAGTTACTCAGGTTAGAGATCTCCCTCGCATTCATCTGCTTCGTCAGTCATTTTTTCCCGGAATACAAGGGACCTACCATGCAGGACCTGGGCATCCCGCTGGCCAAAGATGCTCCTCCCCGAGAGAAGGTAGATAGGGAGGTCATGCACCGTGTCCTCTCGAAGATCTATTTCGAGGCCAGGAAGGCTGCCGATTATCATATGAAGGTCAAAGGCAAAAAGAAGTAGATCAAATCCGGCGGAACACCCCTTCATCTGTCGGGCCCGGCGATGAAAGGCCTCGGTGTATATGGATACCGACACGGTTGAACAGTGGATCCTGGATTTTATATCGGATTATCCAGACAACAGGGAGAGCCTGGAAACCCGCTGGCAGACACCCCTGGTGGGTGTGGCTTCGGCCCAAGACCCACTTTTCGACACTTTTAAAACCGCTTGATCGCCGATACGTCGGTAGCTTTAAAGGAGAGATTGGAGGCCATGGGGAAAATCGATGGCCGTCATAATCACCTTCCCGGACATGGGATTCGTTCTTTATCTCTGGCGGGGCCGGAATGATCACCAGGCGTTATAAAAAAATACTGGACAAATCGGCGCGGGCTCTTTTAAGATAGAGTTCGCTTTTTCGTTTAGGGCGGGGTTAGCTATCCTGGATTATTCACGAGTGGAGGTGAAAGATGTGGGGGAACTGGCGTTTCAATAAGGACGCGAATGTACTGGTCATCCAGAAGAGCCTTTGCCCGGGGGAAGAGGCCAAGGACCTCTACAAGATCGATCTGGAACGCTGCAACACCTCTGCGGCCATCCTGGACTTCATCGTTCAGATGAGCCAGAAGCTGTGGATCACTCGAGATGACCTCGGTTTCCTGATCGAGGCATTCGACGACTTGTTCACCCTGCAGGTCAATTTCTGCGGCTCCGAATTCGAACACTCAGACGGCAAGACCGATTACGCCAGGCGGATCCTGGAGAACCGGATTTAAAAACCACCCTGGACATCGACACCAGCACCGGCACGGCTTTTCTAGTCACATTTTACGCCGAATCTCCAAAATATTTCCTTGCATACCGCTCCAGGAAATTATAATAATATTGTCAGCTTGAATTATTAAAGTGCCGACTAACGAAGCAGAAAGGGATTGTGAATTGAAGAGTCTGCAGCTTTTATGAAATATCCAGAAAGGGGAGGAGAGAGACATTGGCAAAAAGAATCGGAATCCTGGGCGGGATCAGCCATGCATCCACTATCCGGTACTATGAATACATCCTGAAAAAATACTACGCTCGCAGGCTGGACTATCACTATCCTGAGATCGTGATCTTCAGCCTGGATCTGGCGAAACTGATCGGCTATGAGGAGAGGGATGACCTCAACAGCTATGTCCGCTACATCACATCCGGGCTCCAGGCCTTGGAGAAAGCCGGTGCCGATTTCATCCTGATCGCCGCTAACTCCCCCCATGCCGTGTTCGATATCGTACAGAAAAGTGTATCCGTTCCCATGATCTCCATCGTTGAGACCACGGCCCAGAGAGCTGAAAAGCGGGGGCTCAAAAAACTGCTTCTCACAGGGATCAAATCCACTATGCAGTCTGCGTTCTATCCGGATGTTTTCCAGAAATACTCTATCCAGGTCCTGACACCCGATGAGGCCGAACAGGATGAGATCAATGACGCCATATTCAGGGAACTTGTCCTGGGGATCTACAAGGATTCCACTCGTAACCGGGTTCTGGAGATCATCAACGGATACGATGTCGACGGGGTCATCCTGGGCTGCACGGAACTTTCTCTGATGCTCAATCAGGAGGACACGCCCCTGCGCCTGTTGAATACCCTGGAGCTCCATGCACAGGCAGCCCTGGATTTCGCACTGACCGAGTGATACTGTAATAACCTGACACGAGGGAGGTAGGATCATGAAGAGACTTGCCATAATCCTGACTTTGGCGGTCGTTTTGGCTGCCACAAGTTACCTGTCGGCTTTCCAGTTGGACCCCGAGATCGTTAAACAGCGGGCCAAATGGGAATCCATACTCAAAAAAGGCGAGATCGTCAGGCATGAAGACATCGGGGAAGGCATCACCAAGCCCAAGAGGATGTACCTCCAGCTGGGGGACCTTGAGGCCAGCGGCTGCTGGAAAAATCCCCAAGGAGTCCAGAAGGGCTACAAGGAAGACTGGGAATATGAGATCGCCGCCTACAAGCTGGATCGGTATTTTGGGATGGGGATGGTGCCGCCGACGGTGGAGCGCCGTTTCCGAGGCCGCAGGGGGTCTCTCCAGCTGTGGGTTGACCTGGCATGCAGCGAACTGGAGCGAATCCAGGAAAACATTGCCATACCTGAGGAAAAAAAGGAGCACTGCGACACAATGATCTACCTGGCGCGTGCCTTCGACAGCTTGATCGGCAATATCGATCGCACGCAGCAGAACATCCGTTGGACCGAGGACTGGCGCCTGATCCTGATCGATCATTCCCGCTCTTTCCGGATCAAGCGGATTTACACAGATCAGCTGATCTATGGCAAGAACGGCCTGCGCAAGACCATGGGATTCGACAAGCTTCCGCGTGATTTCGTTCAAAAAGTCAGGGCCCTCAACAAGGACAAAGTCCGAAGCATCGTGGGGGAATACCTGAGCTACTACGAGATAGAAGCCATGATGATGCGCAGGAAGCTGCTGCTCAAGGACATCGAGGAGCTGATTGAAGAAAGGGGCGAAGCCGCGGTCCTCTACTGAGGGCTTGACAGTTGACCTCTCTCATACACCTTCAGGTGTAGTGAAATCGTAGCACTCGAAGGGAATTCCCAGCTCTTCAGCCAGGGCCTTGAGTTCGGAGAGATGATCCCCCAAGACCGTGATGGGGTGATTGGAATTGATCTTCCATTCGATGCGGCCGCACAGCCTCAGGTACCACTGCGGCCAGTCCGGGCTGCAGGTCTGAGACCGCTCCCGCCACTGCTCCTCTGAGGGAACATCGGTGACACCCCGGCCGGCGCACAGGTAGAGCTGGTGGTTTCTATAGGAGAAGCGCGCCCAGGTCACCACTCCCGGGACCCGGACCACGACCGAGCAGGTCCCCCCGCCCTGCCTGAAGTACATGAAGGTCTGTCTCTCCGACCAGGCTCCGGCCAGAGAGTCATGCCGTCCATGGGCGAAATAGGGGGCCAGGGCTCCGGAATTGACGAACCAGTAGAGGTTCCGGCTGCTGTCCCAGTAGCGCAGGTCGTTGAATCCCACGGGTTCGCCGCCGCTCAGGAGCTTGAGGACCTGCATGGTGATGGCGGCCCCATCGTCCGCTTCGGTGGCGGCGACCACGGTTTCCCCGTCGCCTTCAGGCCGCAGCCTGTTGTTGAGGAGCCCGAGGACCAGGTCGGTGGCCGGGTAGTAATCGATCCAGTCGAGCTGGTCCTGGACTCCCAGGAAGTCCAGCCCGTAGCGCTTCTTAAGCTCGAGTAGGGCGAAATAGACCTTCATCTGGAAGAGGACCATGTCCCGGGTGAGGAACTCGGCCGGGTCATGGCCCAGCCGCAGGTCCATCCCTTTCTCGACGAGGAACTCCAGGGCGGATTCCGCCCGGGCATCGGGGATGTCTTCGGCCATCTTGAGCAGGCGAAGGCCGTCGAATCCTTCCCGGGCACACCCGAAATAGCGTAGGAAATCGGCCTCCGAGATCTTGTTCCACATCTGCATGGAGCGGGGCCCGACCACCCCGTAGATCCGGCCGGCCAGGGATGCGAGGACCTGACGGGCCCTCTGCCGATGGGCTTCTGTCACTGGAATCTCGATGACTTCGGGGTCATCCGGGGCGTAGGTCCCCGTATCCAGGAAATCTCTCAAGGCATCCCCGTACTCTTCGTGTCTGTCGAAGCGCTCCACGAAAAGCCGGCTGGTTTTTATCCCCACATGTTCTGTGCCGGCGACAGCAGCCAGCAGGCCCACGGCCCCAGGGTAATCCGAGATGGCGCTCCCCAGAAAAAGCTTGGGCGTCTCCGGTGGAAGCTGCGCCATGGGGCTCACGGAAAAGTCCGGATAAGCCCATCCCCCCATGAAGTTGATGAAGCGTTCTCCTGCGGCTTTCCGCATGATGCCCAGGCCCTTGGCCACGCTGCTGACGGGCACTTCGGGATTCAGGACATGGGGCGTCCATCCATACTGCTCCACGACCCTGATGAGTTCGCTGAGCTGCCTCTGTGTGACGGGCCAGACCTCGTTATTGGGGTCTTCCCGTTCATCCAGGGGGAGATATATGTCGACGACCTGGTTAATTTTCATTGGATCCATTCGCCTCCTTCGGAGATGTTGGCCTGCGTGAAGACCCGTGAAGGCAGGGTGATCTCCTTGTCCACGGGTTTTCCGTTCAGGATATCCAGTGCGGCACGGATGGCCTCCCGGCCTCCCGTCGGATACTCGAAGCTGGCCTCCAGGATGCCCTGCCGGACATAGATCCGGCCCTCCTGAGGAAGGGCGTCTATCCCGACGAATACCATCCCCTTTTCCCGGCCTGTGGCCAGGGCGGCCAGGTAGGCACCGTGCGCACCCGGATCGTTGTGGGCGTAGACCAGGTCGATGGAGTCGAATCGTGCCAAGGCCGACTCCATTTCCCTGCGGGCTTCCGGCTCCAGCCATTTCATGTCGGCCTCGAAGATGATCTCCAGACCACTCCCCCTGATCCCTGCGCGGAATCCCGAATGGCGGTCCTGTCCGGGAGTGGAGGTCATCAGCCCTTTGAGCTCGACCAGATTTCCCTGTCCTCCCAGCCGCTTCACGATCCACTCGCCGGCCGCCTTGCCGATTCTCTTATTATCCGCGCCTATGAAGCAGGTGTATCTGTCGCCCAGGACTCTCCGGTCCAGCACGATCACGGGAATGCCTCTGTCGAATGCGTCGGCCACAGGAGGCGTGAGCGGAGCCGCCTCCTTGGGAGAAACGATGATGAGGTCCACACCTGCGCTGGTGAACTCCTCGATCTGCGCCCTTTGTTTGAGGGAGTCGTTCTGGGAGTCCTTGAAGATAACCCGCAATTCGGGGTGTTCTTCTGCGGCCAGCCGGATATCCTGATTCATCTGGACCCGCCACGGCTCCCCCAGGTTGCACTGGCTCATGCCGATGGTCCAGCGGGTCGTTGTCTCGGTCTGAGGACCCGGAGCACCGGCTTGGTCTTGTTTTCTGCATCCGGGAAGAGAGCAAAGCATGACGAGCCCGAAGGTGATAGGGTAGAGAAGCGTCTTTTTCATTTGGCCTTCCGATCACTTGCGAAATTTCTGGAACAGAACCGCACCGACGATTATAACACCGGTCAGCATCAACCGGCTAGCCTCACCCACCGCATTTATGCTCAGGATCTTCTCCAAGTAGCCGATGATCATGGCACCTATGAAGGTCAGCCCGATCCCTCCCCGGCCTCCCATCAGGTTGGTGCCGCCGATGACCACGATGGCGATGGCTGTCAGCTCATAACTAATCCCGGCTTCCGGGTCTCCCTGCATCTCCTGTGCGGCCTGACAGATGCCGGCCACGGCGCAGAAGAATCCGCTGAGCCCATAGGCCAACAGCTTGGTGGCGGTCACGGGTATGCCGGAGAGACGTGATGCCTCTTCGTTGCCGCCAATGGCATAGATGTGGCGTCCCCAGCGCAGCTTTGTCAAAATGATCCAGCACAGACCAGTGCACCCGAGCAGCACCAGCGTTACCACCGCCAGGTTCTGGTTGAGGATCTTGGAGTTGATCACGTTGAAGATATGGGGCACCTCCACATACTGATAGGTACCGTCAATCTGCAGCACGGCGGTGGAGATCTTCTGCCCGCCCGAGATCCACTTGGCCAGGCCGCGGGCGAAGACCATCATGGCCAGAGTGGCGACAAACGGCTGTATCTTGAAGCGGGCGATCAATCCCCCCGATGCCGTACCCAGCAAGGCTCCCACAGCCAGGCAGGCCAGGAAAGCCGGCACTGGAGGCCAGCCCATCCGGATGCTGAACAGGGAGAACAGCACGGCCGACAGGCCCAGCAGGCTGCCCACGGAAAGGTCGATCCCCGCCGTGATGATGACCAGGGTCATGCCGCAGGCCAGGATGCCGAAGACCGAGATGTGGCGGAGCATGTCCCGGTGTGTGTCCCACTTAAAAAAGGCCCCCTCTGCGTTGAAGATCAGGCCCAGCATCAGCACAAAGATGAGGGCCACTGCGGCCCGGAACCAATGGGAACGGATCCATCTTTGCATGGTTGTCATCTAGTTTTCCTGTTCGCCCATGGCGGCGTGGATGATCCCGGCCTGCGTGGCCTCCTCCCGGTCGAACACCGCCGTGCACCGGCCGCGGTGCATGACCAGGATTCGGTCCGACATGGCGAGCAGTTCAGGGAGTTCGGACGTGACCAGCAGGATGGCGATCCCCCGGTCGGTCCATTGGTTCATCAGGGTGTAGATGTCATGCTTCGCCCCCACGTCCACACCCATGGTAGGCTCGTCCAGCAGGAGGATTAGGGGCTTTGTGCTCATACACTTGGCCAGCACGACCTTCTGCTGATTACCGCCGGAGAGGGTCATGGTCTCCTGCTCCGGGCTGTGGAAGCGGATCCCCAGGGCCTTGATAAGGGCCCTGGCATTGTCGTATTCCTCGGCCTTCCGGAGCCAGCCCCGCCGGGAGAACGAATCCAGCGAGGCCAGGGATATGTTCTGGATGACGTTCATGGCCGGGACCAGCCCCGTGCCCTGGCGGTCATTGGTCAGCAGGATCATTCCCTCTCTTATGGATGCCGAAGGAGATCTGATCTCGAGGGAGCGTCCATCCAGCTCGACAGCCCCCTGCGGGAGCCTCCCGTAGGTGCCGAAGAGGCCGTTGAGCAGTTCGCTTTTCCCGGATTCCTGAAGCCCGGCGATCCCCAGGATCTCACCCTTGTGGATGGTGAAGGACACGTCCCGAACGGCCCACTGGTCTGGCTTCGTGGGGCTCTTAAGGGAAACTCTGTGGACGCGGAAGTGAGCCGGGGCCGGTGAGTGATGCCGGTCCGGGAACTGCCGAGTGATCTCCCGCCCCACCATCCAGTGGACGAGCACCTCCGGCGTGAGGTCGTCGGCGCGGGCGGTCCCGACCGACCGGCCGTCCCTCAGGACGGATATGCGGTCCCCGATGCGGAAGATCTCTTCCATCCGGTGCGATATGTAGATGATGGAGCATCCCTGATGTTTGAGGCGCTCGATGAGCTCGAACAGTCGATCGACCTCCTGATCGTTAAGCGCGCTGGTCGGCTCGTCCATGACGAGGATGCGCGCCTCGAAGACTAGAGCCTTGGCGATCTCGATCATCTGTCGGATGGGCAGGGGAAATTCCCCGATGGGGCGGGTGATGTCGACCTCCAGCCGGAGCTGTTTCAGCAGCTCCCTGGCTCGCCGCTGCTGCGATCTGTGATCCATCCAGAAACCGCTGCGCACGATTTCCCGGCCCAGGAAGATATTGTCTTCGATGCTCATCGCGTTTACCACTGAGAGGTCCTGGTGGATGGCGGATATCCCGTGGCGGGCTGCGTGTATGGGGGAGTGGAAGCGGATGGGCCGGCCTTCCAATCTGATCACGCCCCGATAGTCGGTGTGCACCCCGGCCAGGATCTTGATGAGCGTGCTCTTGCCTGCACCGTTTTCTCCCGCCAGGATGTGCACCTCTCCCGGTTCGAGATCAAAGGAAACGTCGGTGAGGACTTCCACCCCTGAAAAGGACTTGTGGATGCGGTGCATCTCCAGCAGCATGAGGACGGGTTGAGATATAACAGAGCGTGTACCTTGTGTCAAGGCGGAGCACCCCCAGGTCATCATCAGAGATGTTAACCCTGGAGATGTTTGACATTGCGTAAAAAATTTATGTAACATGGCGATATATCTGTTGCGTGGGAAGTTTGGGTTCATTACGAGACTGACATCGAGATTCAGGGATGTTTTTTGAGCGCAAATCGCATGGGCGGTAGCCTACCCATAAGACCGGCCTCTGTCCGGAAGCGGATTCGCAACTAAGGAGCCAAGGGATCATGCCGTTTAAATTACACATCACCAAAGAAGACGAGCCCGAGTGGCGCCAGGAATATACGTACGACAAAGACACGATCATAATCGGCAGAGATATCAACAGCGATCTCCAGCTGGAGGGCTCGAAAAGCGTAGTGAGCAGGCGTCACGCCCAGATCAAGCAGCAGGGGGACTCCTATCAGATCGAGGACCTCAACAGCCGCAATTTTACTTTCCTGAATGATGAGAAACTCAAGGCTGATGTCGATTACAACCTCAAGAACGACGACATCATCCGGATCTGCGATTTTCAGATCCAATTTTCTCCGGTGGAGCCGGAAACCGCTAAATATGCCGAGAGGACGATACTGGCTTATCCCAATCCCTTTCTTCAGGATGCCGTCCATCTCTCCTCCCTGTTCAAGCAGATCTATACGAAGTATGACAAGGAAGATTCCGACCGGAAGGACGAAGCCCTGCAGGAAGCGTTTCAAGAGCTGTTCTCCAACCTCCAGACGCACAGGGTCCTCGAGATCCTAGCTCAGTCCCTGCAGCCGGGGCTCCCCATCGCCGTTCCTCCCACAGAAGAGTTGGGCGATCGACTGGAACTCTCGACATCGGAGGAACAGGGCTTGTTGGACCTTATGCTGGATTTTTTCGTCAAGACGGTCCAGGCCCGCAGGCAGTTCCGGATGGAATTCATCGGTGAAACAATGATCAAGTCCGCCAAGACGTTCTCTATCTACAGCTGTACTCCTGAGGAACTGAAGAAATTTCTCTTCGACCCGAACCTCCCGCCCGATGAATCCCGGAAAAGGATGACTCAGCTGAGGAGCCTGGTGAGTGAGCTGATGCTGCATCAGATCTCGCTTCTGGATGGGTATAAATCGGGCGTTAATGCCGGAAGCAAGCAGATCATCCAGCGTTTCGACCCGGAGGCTGTCAAAAAGCAACTGGCCGAAAGAAAGACCTCGATCGCGGGCCTGAAGTTCGCTCTTTCCAGCCTGCCTCTGTTGAAGGCCGTGAAGCTTGTGGAACAGTATGCCGGCATCTACCGTGAACTGGCACAGGAAGACCAGAGCATCATCGAAAAAAAGTACTACCGGCCCAGCTATGTGAAGCGGTACAACCGGTGCATGGATGCCAGGCTCCAGGATGACACACATTCTCCCGGGCCTGAGGAGGACGGATCGAATGATTGATTTTGGACGGATGGGGAAAAGGAAAATGGCAATGTCACATTTCGGTTCTTCAAAGACGATGCGTGTGATGGCCCATGGGATTCTGCCGGTGCTGATGCTGGCTCTGGCCGCATGCGGCGGGCCCAAGCAGATCAGCCTCAACCTCCAGGGCACACAGGAAATGAACAAGCAGCAGTCGTGTGTGGTCTATGTCTTTCAGCTGCGCAGCGACACCAACTTCCTGAACGCGTCGCTCGAGTCTTTCTGGGAACAGGGGTGGGAAAGTTTCGCCGCCGACATCGTCGAAGAGCGTAAGTATCAGTTGGTGCCGGGCGAAAGCCGGACCGATTTTCTGATCCGCAAAGAAGACACGGTGGTTATCGGTGCGGTGGGGGACTTCAACGAGCCTGACAAGGAAGGCTGGCGGCAGGTCTATGTTCTGGGAAAAAAGACTCCCAAACAGCTGTACATCGTCATCGGGTATAACAGGCTTGACATTCAGTAAATAGAACAGAGGCGTTGCCCCTGGCGGAATGCCCAAAGGAAATCGCATGTCACAGAATCAAAAAGTGGTATGGTTTGAGGGGATGAATCTCGACCCCCATCACTTCCAGCAGTGGGATCGTTACCATACATCGGCCCTTGCCTCCCGTGTTCGGGCGGTCGCGCATTATGATTGGGGAGTGCTCGAGGTCGATGTGGACAAGGATGCCCTGGTCAACGGCCAGTTTCACCTCCTGCGCTGCAGAGGAGTCACGCCCGATGGGCTGGCGTTCAGTATCCCTACAGATGATCCTGCCCCCAGATCGAGGGCCATCCAGGATTATTTTGCCGCTACCGAGAATGAACTAGGAGTGTTTTTGGTGATACCTGTGGAGCGGGAAAGAGGCAACAATTGTAGGCTGGAGGGCGAATCAGCCGGCAGGGAGACGCGGTATGTTTTCCAGAAAACAGCGGTGACGGATGACAACAGCGGAGCCGATGAGCGGGAGATCGGAGTGGGGCGGACTAACTTTCAGATCCGCTTTACCGGAGAATCGTATGAAGACTTCAGCACTCTCAAGATCGCGGAGATCGTCCGCACCCAGGATGGCAGCTTTGCCCTGAGCAGAAGCTTCATCCCTTCCTGCCTCACCATTGATGCCTCTGAGAATCTTATGGCCATCACGCGCCGACTGCTGGAACTCATGATAACGAAGAGTGCGTCGCTCGGTGCCAGGAAACACTTCAAGGGGCAGACGGACTACACGTCTCAGGATATCACCATATTCTGGGCGCTCCAGACCCTCAACATGAACATCCCTCTGCTCAACCACTATCACACGATCTCAAAAGGCCATCCCGAGGGGCTCTACCTCGGATTGCTGGCCTTAGCCGGTCAGCTGACCACGTTCTCTCCCGAACTCAACATTCACCCCCGCGAGCTCCCGACGTATGATCACAACGGCCTGTCCAAATGTTTCAACCTGCTTGACAGCAAGATCCGCACACTGCTGGACAGCATCGCACCCTCGGCTAATTACCTCAATATCCCTTTGGAGAAAAAAAGCGAATCCCTTTACACCGCCCATGTGAGCGACGCCAAGGTGTTTCACGAGATGAAGATCTTCCTGCGGGCCAGCGGGGACCTGCCCGAAAAGAAGATGATCGATGAAATCCCGACCAACCTGAGGGTCGCCTCGCCCGACCAGATCGATGCCGTGCTGAGCAGCTTTCAGACAGCGCTGGCGATCAAATATGCTTCCGTCCCCCCTTCTGTCCTGCCGATGACGGAAGGGAGCTACTACTTCCAGCTGCTGCCGTCCGGCCCCTTCTGGGATGCCATCGTTGCCAGCCAGGGCCTGGCGGTGTTCGTGCCCAGCGATCTGAGGGGCATCGTCATCGAGGCCGTCGCGGTCTGAGCGGATGAAGAGCCTGATGCCCTCTGATTGCATATTGATAGAGGATCGAAAGCGGTGGCCTGAATGCTCCGCCTAGCTCAGGACAAAAGGAAAGTCTGATGAACACTACGGATACGGTTATTCAGAAAGTGAGGAGAGGGGACAAGAAAAGCCTCATGGAGGTCTGCTCCGACGGTTTCGCCCTCATCCTCAAACTGCGGGACACCAGCGAATACGGCGATCCCGAGCTGCTGCGCCAGCGCATACTGGATCTCTTGGGCCGGATCGAACATGACGCCAAAGAGGCAGGGATCGAGTACGACGATATCCATCAGGCGATCTTCGCCTTGATCGCCTTCCTGGATGAGACCATCATCGCATCCGGATGGGTCCATAAGGAAAACTGGCTGTCCAAGCCCCTCCAGCTGGAGTTCTTCAACCGTTTCGATGCGGGCCAAGAGTTTTTCAACCGCCTGGAAAAGCTGCGCCAGCGAGCGCATTACCATGGAGACCTGCTGGAAATCTACTATTTTTGTATGGCACTGGGATTCAAAGGGAAGTATCAAGTGGTCGACCGGGAGAAGCTTCGGGCGATCATCGAAGGGACCTACACGGATCTGAGGCAGCTGAAAAAGAGGCCCACGGACGCGCTGTCTCCCCACGGCGACAGGAAAGAGGAATTCATCGAGGTCGTGACCCGGGAGGTCCCGATCTGGGTCGTGCTGGTGACGGCGGTCGCTCTCGGTTTTTTCTTTTACCTTGCCATGACGTTTCTAATAGGCGGAGCCGCCGGCCGGGCTCTCGACCTCATCAGCAGGATCATTTGATGCCGTGACGACCGGCTGACGGAATGCGGGACGGATCGAAAAAACAAGCATGCTGGAATGAAAGGTGACGCATGAAAATATTTATGCTGCTATTGAGAAATAAAAAATTGCTGGGTGGGCTGGGATTCATCCTGCTGGTTCTGATCATCCTGCGCGGCGGGGCGATCCTAAAGCTGAGCATGAACACCCGCATCCTGATCATCATCGTTCTGCTCTTTGTGGGGATCCTCTACCTGCAGATCAGGGCGATCCAGGCAAGACGCGGGGCCGCCATGCTCGAACAGTCCATACAGGCCCAGGCGGATCAGCAGAAGCTGGGCATGCGTCCCGAAAAAAGGGAAGAGATCGACAGCCTGAAATCGGAATTGACGGCCGCCATTGAGTCCCTGAAAAAAACCAAGTTGGGAAGGGGCCGCAGTGGTACTTCTGCCCTGTATGCTCTGCCCTGGTATATGTTTATCGGCCCACCGGCTGCCGGTAAGACCACCGCCATCATCAACTCCGGGCTGGAGTTCCCCTACGGCTCGGACATCAAGGGAGTGGGGGGAACCCGCAACTGTGACTGGTTCTTTTCCAACTCCGCCATACTGCTGGATACGGCGGGCCGCTACACCACGGAGGAGGATGATCGGGAAGAGTGGCATGCGTTTCTCGACATCCTCAAGAAATACCGAAAACGCCGCCCCATCAACGGCGTGCTGGTCGGGGTTGCCATCACGGATCTGGTCGGTGCCAGCGCTGAGGACATCGAATGGCATGCCAAAAACATCCGACGCCGCATCGAGGAGCTGGTCCAGAAGCTGGGTGTCCGCTTCCCGGTCTATCTGGTGTTCACGAAATGCGACCTGCTCCAGGGTTTCGTCGAGCTGTATGAAAACATGAGCCGTAAAGAGCGTGAGCAGATCTGGGGTTCCACCTTCTCCCGGGAGCAGAGGGCCCAGGACCCCCGGGAGCTCTTCAACCGGGAATTCGAGGTCTTGCTGCGCGCGCTCTATGATTTTCGCTTGAAAAGGTTGAGCGGACCGACCAAGTCGGATCTGCGCAGCCAGCTCTACATCTTCCCCATGGAATTCGCTTCCGTTAAGGACAACCTGGGCCATTTTATCAGCTTGCTCTTCCAGCCGAATCCCTATCAGGAAAACCCGTTTTTCCGCGGCTTTTACTTCACCAGCGGGACGCAGGAAGGGGTGCCCATCGACCTGGTGATCCAATCGCTTGCCAAGCAGTTCGACCTTCCGGCGGGCATGCTCAGCGAACCCGAGATAGAAAAAAAGAGCTACTTCATCAAGAAGCTGTTCACCGATGTGATCATCCCCGACCAAAACATGAGCATGCAGACCTCGGGAGCGGCGGTCCGGCGCAACCTCGTCCGGATCGGCACGGTGGCGATATCGGCGCTGGCGCTGGGACTCTTCATCATCGGTGTCATGCAGGGGTTCATCCGCAGCCGGGTGGAGCTGAGCGGGGTCAAGAACTCCGCCGCGCTGATGGAGAGGGTGCGCTGGGATTCCAGTGCTACTCTGGTCTCGAACTTCACCTACCTGGACCGCCTGCGGGAGCAATTGGCGAGGCTGATGGAACACGAAGACGGGCCACCGGTGGCCCGCTTGGGGATGTACCGCGGCAACACGGTCCTGCCTCCGGCCCGGGAGCTGTACTACGACCGTTTCAAATTCTTTGCCGAGAGAGTCCTCTACCGGGGCCTGCTGCAAAAACTGATGGATTACGGAACCGGCGCCTCCTATCCTCCGGGGAAGGTCAAGGACTATCTCCGGGCCTATCTCCTGATCAGCTCGGAGATAGCGCGCCTGGAGGAGGACCCCTCGTACCGGGAATTCCTCAAACAGCATTTCCTGGTCATCCTCGATGAGGCCTATGCGCCTCCCGCCGTCCCCGAGGAAAAATATGTGGAACTGCGTCCTCTGATGGAGCGCCAAGTCGAGTTTTATGTGCAGAACCTCGGAAAAGAGGGGATTCCCGGCTATGAGAGTGATTCCCGCCTGATCCAGCAGGTGAGAAACGCCATCCTGATGCATGAGAGAGACAGCGTCGAAAGCGTTTACGCCGAGCTGAAATACGACCCCCGCGCAGCACAGTATTCCTACATCACCCTGTCCAATGCCCTTGGGGATAGGCGCGATGACCTGGTCACCAGCTCCGCCCGGGTGGCCGGCATCTTCACCAAAGAAGGCTATGAAGAATTCTTCGAAAAAGCTGTCTATGAACGTCTCAACCGCATGGGCAGGGAAGACTGGGTCATGGGAGGGGTCGGGCCTCAGACAGGCGCCGAGCAGCAGAACATCGAGGAACTGGCGAGAGAGATAAAACGCTTGTACTTCAGGGAGTACGCAGAGCAGTGGTGGGAGTTCCTGCGGGCCGTGGAGTATAAACCGTACGACAACCTCATGAAAGCCACCAACGCTCTGAAGACCTTCGGGGATTCGGATGAGTCTCCCATGGTCAAGCTGGTGGAGATGGTCTCCGTGCAGACGCAGTTCGTCCCTCTGGCGGGAGAAGCGGGCGGGATCCTGGACAAGAGCAGAGAGAAGATCGGGGATTTCTTGGAAACAGGGGAGGGCACATCGGCCTATGATCAGCAGTTGATGCGGGAGCTGACCCTGGCTTTCCAAGATATCCATGATTTGAGCCCCGGCCCGGGAGAAGGCGCCTCCGAAGCGCTCGCCGGGATCCTGGGTCAGTACATCTCCGTCAGTAGCCTGCTGGAATCCATGCTGGACGATCCGGAGACCAAGGCCAAGGACTTCGCCGCCAAGGTGCTCTCGGACGGTACCGGTGAGCTCCCCCTGGCCGTGACCACCATCCGCCTCAACCTGAGCAAGCTCGATTCCCCGGCGCGCCGGGCCATGTTCGAACAGCCCCTCATCCAGGTCTGGCAGGCCCTGCTCGATGAAGCACAGAAGGAGCTGAATTCCCTGTGGGCCGATAAAGTCTACGAAGAATACCAGAACAAACTCGGGGACTACTATCCTTTCAATCGAGAAGGAAGGGATGCCACCATCGCGGATGTCGAGGCCTTCTTCAAGCCGGAGGGCGGCATCCTGTGGGGATTCATCGATGAAGACCTGGCTCCCTTTGTCAACCGGGATGACTGGACCGCCATGACCTGGGAAGACAGGGGAATCCGGCTGTCCGCACAAACCCTCGAGGCTCTGCAGAAAGCCGATAGCATTCGCAAGGATCTCTTCGAGCAGGGTGGGTTCCCCATCAATTTTCGCATGCAGCCGGACGGGTACACAAGGGTGTCCGGCTCCGTGCCTTTCGTCATCAAGATCGAGTTGAGCGTCGATGGCGCTCAGCAGTCCTACGAGATGGGCCACAAGCGTTTCCAGGAATTTTTCTGGCCCCGGCAGGAGGGCTCTCCGGGTGCGAGGCTGCAGATTCTCATGCGGGAAAAGCGCGCGGAACCGCCGGCCAAAGAGTTCCTCGGTGCTTGGGGATTCTATCGCCTCCTGGAAGAGGCGGAAATCGAGCTGGAGGCCTCTTCCTCTACCATGTATAAAATCTCCTGGCAGTTCTCGCACAGTCAATATAAGCTCAATGTCGTTTACCGCCTCCAGGCCCGCAGCGTGGCCAATCCCTTTAAAAACCTCGGCGAATTCTTCAGGTTCCATTGTCCCTCTCGGCTTGATTGAAAGGATCAGCGGCAAGCCCATGAACACGATGTATTATCAGGTTTCCAGTTTCGGGAAATTGCCCCGCTTTGGAGACTTTGTCCGCTACAATTCAGGGGGGCCGGAGATCCGGATCTTTGAGAAGTGGATCCAGGAAGGCCTGTACTATGCCCAGAAACACTATGACCGGGAATGGCCCCGCATCTATGCGCATTCGCCCGGATATCAATTCCTGTTCAATCACGATGGTGCGGACAAGTTCCTGCTGGGCGCTCTCCGGCCCAGCCATGACAAGAGCGAGCGGAGATACCCGTTCGTGGTTACCCTGCGGATCACGAAAGACATCGCGGCCGGTACGGATGTGTTCGCCTATTTCCCGGTCATGCTCAGTCGATTCCTGCAGCAGACCGCACCCGTTTTGGAGCAGGTTGAGCTGGCCTTGACCCCCCAGGATCTTGCAGCCGAGACCGAGAGGCTCAACGATGCTGTCGAGGTCGACATGGAGGCTGCTCTGGCCGGATTCAAGGATTACTTGCAGAACACGAGCCTGTCTCAATTCTGGGAGGAGGTGCTGGGGGATGCGGATGACCCCCGCAGGTTCCGGCTGATCAAGAACCTGGCGGATATCCTGCTCCCCTTGCGGGGGCACCCTCCCCGGCAGCTGGCGCTGGGGCTGCGCTTCCCCCTGGGGAGTAATGGGTCTTCCCTCCATCATGCGGTCTGCTTCTGGATATTGGCGGCCGCCCGGATGCTGGGAGACCCTCCCCTCAATCCCAACGCGTTCTGGGGCGGGGCGTCGGACCGGTTCCTGTTCCTCTTCCTGAGGCCTCCGGCCTCCAAGAATCTGATCCAGCTGGTGTGCCCGGAAGCGGAGAACGACGGTGTCTGTCACCTAGAGGAGGAGGGGGGGGGCGTCTCCCCGGATGCAGCCCTTTCCAGCCTTTCTCCGGAGCTGGGGCCGGCCTTTGCCGAGGGGCGCATTTCTTTGGGTGAGTTTCTGGGGCTGATCTGAACGCCGGGGGCAACCGTACATCCGCGGAAAATTTGCATTGAATTTTAAAAATGTTTCAGATATAACTAGTTCAGCAAGTCGGCGTTCACTCAGGTGTAATGATCGTCAGAGCAGGAATGAAGTTGGTACAGTCGAAGTTATTCTCGAAACACAGCCGACATGATGATTCTTGACGCAAAAAGGGGAGAGAACGATAGTGGCAGAAGAAGAAACGACCCAGGAAGCGCCCGAAGCCTCCTTGCCTGAAGGGCTGGCGGAGCTCCTGGACCCCATATCCGGGGATTCTCCCACAGGGGAGAATGCCAACACAACGGAAGAGTACTTCAAGCTGGATATGGAGATCGGCAAAGTCATACCGGATTATAACGTCTGTATCGAGCTGGCCAAGGCCGTCCTTATGGAGAAGAGCAAGGATCTCCGGGTGGCATCCTGGCTGACGTTCGCCTGGTACCGCACCGATAAGATCCCCGGGCTGCTCAGCGGTATGACGCTGATGCTCGAGATGATGAAGCAGTTCGGCGACAAGCTCTTCCCTGAAAAGCCCGCCCATCGCAGCAAAGCGCTCCTGTATCTGAACACGGGACGCTTCGTGAAGCTGCTGGAACAGGAACCGATCAGCCAACAGACGGCCCCTTTGATCCCCGAGCTGGAGAAGGTCCTGATGCAGCTCGGGGAGGAAGCCAAGAAGCAGTTCCCGGACAGCCCTCCTGTGCTGAAAGACCTGGAGAAGGTCATCGAATCTCATATCGAGACGGCCAAGGAGGCCGCGCCTCCCGCTAAGCCGACGAAGGAGGAAAAACCGGCTGAATCCCGAGAGGGAGAGCCGGAAGCGCCTCCACCTCCAGAAGAACCAAAGCCTAGGGTAGAAAAGGAACCGGCCGCTCCCGCCAAGGAGGCCGCGACAGGCTCGGAAAAGGATGCGGTACTGGCGTTCAAGAAATCGCTCCGGTTTCTCTTCCAGCAGGATAACGTGAAGGTGAAGCATCAGGCCTACCTCTATGGGATAGCCAGGTCTTTGGTCTGGGACCGGATGAGCATCCCATCCCATGATGATTATGTCACCCAGGTCGCACCTCCCGATTCCGCGGTCCTCAGCCGGTTTCAGCAGTGGCACTCCGACCAGGACGGGGACAAGCTCATCTCCAACCTGGAAGTGAGCCTGCTCGACCAGGACAGTACGTTGAAGTACTGGCTCACGGGCCAGAGGCTGGAGGCCCTGGCCCTGGAAAACGCAGGGGGCGGCGGGGCCAAGGCTGCCGAGGAGATCAAGTTCCAGGTCGCCAAGCTGCTTCAGCGATTTTCCAACTTTCCCAAGCTGAAGTTTCGCGGCGATGTCCCTTTTGCAGACTCTGAAACCGTGAAGTGGCTCGAGGATGAGGTCAAGCCGGTCTTGGGCGGAGGAAAAGGAGGGGAGACGATCCTTCCTCCCATCATGGGAGAAGATTACGAACCCCTCACCAAGGAATACGAACAGGCCTGTGAGACGCTGCCCGACGGCTTCGAAGAGAAACTGAGCAAGATGCAGCAGGGGATCGCGGCCGAGCACCGCCGCAAGGGCCACTTCCTCCGGGTCCTGAACCTGGCCAACTTCTGTATAAAGGCCGGGGAATTTGAACTGGCCCGGGTGCACCTCATGGACTTGATGGACAAGATCGAGGCCTATCAGCTGGCCTACTGGGAGCCTGCCCTGAGCGCCTCGGCCTGGCAGTCTATGTACATCGTCAACCAGAAGCTCCTGGAAGCGGAGACGGATGAGGAAGACAGGGAGCTCCTGGAGAAGAAGCAGAGAGAGTTATTTTCCAAGATAGGAAATTTCGATGGGCTGCTGGCATTAAAGCTGGCTGACCGGAATCAAAATAAAGGAGACTAAATTATGGCAAAACCGACCACGCCGAAAATCGGTACTCGAGTCAAGGTGTCTATCCTTCCCAGCTCTGATGCAAAAGAAGAGGTGGAACTGGATTATAGGGTTCTCATGCCTGGAAACTTCAGCAAGAGCGAGCCGGGCTCCCTGGGGCCGGTAAAGGAACGCCGACTGCGGACCATCGGGCGGAAAGGGGACTACAAAAAGGTCCTGCAGGACATAAACCCCAAGCTGAACCTGGTGGTGCCCAACAAGCTTTCTGACGACCCGGAAGCGGAGATGGAGGTCAACCTGGACTTCAAGGACATCAAGGATTTCCATCCCGACCAGATCGTAAGCAAGGTGGAGCCCCTCAAGGAACTGCTGGACGCTCGGGATAAACTGAAACAGCTCAAGCTCCAGGTCCTGAAAGACGTCAAGCTGCGCAAGGCCATCGAGGCCGTGCTTAAAGAGGGCGGGGGAAGCGTCGACGACCTGATGAAGAAGATCGCAGTGGCCGAAGAAGAGAAGAAAGAATAGGCCCGGCCAGAATAAATAAGGAGGAACATTATGGCAGAAGAAAAAAAGACGGAAACAGAAGTCGAAGTCAGTGCCGTCGACAGCCTGGTCGAAATGCTGGGGACGGATGAGCAGAAGGGCGCCGTCGCCGAGCTGATCAACCGGATCGGAAAGGAAGCCGAAGTCCACCGTGTGGGCGGGGCCTTGATCGACTCCTACATCTCCGAGATCGATAAGGTGCTGGGTGCCCAGATGGACGAGATCCTGCATCACAAGGATTTTCAGGAGCTGGAAGGCACCTGGCGCGGCCTGCACTTCCTGGTGCAGAACACCGAATTCAGCAAGGCGGTCAAGTATGAGCTCCTGGATGTGACCAAGGAGGAACTGTACGAGGATCTGAACGAGGCCGCCCTGGGAGAAGGCTACGAGAAGGATTCCGGGCTGTGGCATCACATCTACTGGGGTGCGTACGACAAGGTGGGGGGGCACTCCTACACGGCCATGGTGTCCGACTTCGAGTTTGTCAACAATCCCCAGGACATCAAGCTGATGCAGCACCTGTCGGTGCTGGGAGAGGCCGCTCAGCTCCCGTTCATCGCCAATGCGGGCGCCGAGTTCTTCGGAGAGACGGATTACACTGCGGTCATGACCAACCGGTTCCTCAAGGAGCAGGTCAATGACGGGGCCGAATATACGGCCTGGAGGGCTTTCCGAGACGACGACAGGTCCAAATATGTGTCCCTGACACTGCCTCGGTTCCTAGGCCGGCTGCCCTATAATCCCAAGGAAGATCCCACCAAGAACTTCAACTACGATGAGGGGATCTACCGGGACGGGAAGGACAACAGCCTGTGGTGCCATGCCGCCTTTGCCATGGTCTCCAACATGGTGAAAAGCTATGAGGAGTGGGGATGGAGCGTGAAGCTGGTGGGCGTCGAGTCCGGCGGGATCGTGGAGAATCTCCCAACACCGACCTATGAGGATCACGGCCAGACCAAGCTCAAGGTTCCTGTGGAGGCCTCGGTGGGGCAGGCCAAGGACTTCGAGCTGGCCGAGATGGGATTCATTTCCCTCGCGCACTGGGACCGCACCGACTACGCTTGCTTTTTCGAAGTCCCCTCCGTGCAGAGGGCCAAGGTCATCAAGAACAATCCCGAGGCCACGGCCAACTATTCGGTCGGCGCGCGCATGCAGTACACGCTCCTGGTGACCCGCATCGCCCATTACCTGAAATACCGACAGCTCCGCTTCGTGGGAGCCAACAAAGGCGCCAGCGAGATCCAGGAAGACCTGAGCAACTGGCTGAAGGGCATCACGTCCGACCAACCCAGCGCGCCGGAAAGCGTGATCGCAGAGCGCCCTCTGCGTTCCTTCCAGCTGGAGGTCCATGAACTTCCGGAAAAACCCGGTTTCTTCCAGATCAGTGCCGAATTCCGGCCGCACATCGCGATCACGGGGATGGACATCTCCTTGAGGCTGGTGGCATATCACTCGGGTGGAGAATAGGATCGATTCTCTCATCAAGAAAATAGAAACTAACCAGGATTATTCATAAATTTTCACGACAGAAGTGTGGCAGTATTTGTGAATAATTCAGGCTAAATAATTGAAGGAGGTTTGGATATGGCTTTTAAAGGTGAAATTTTTATCGAAGGCCCGGATGGCCCACTCGAAGGCCCGCGGGAGAACGGGAGCAGTCTGATCTACGAATTCGATCAGGAACTCTATCTCCCGTTCGATTTGGAGACCAACAAGGTTCAAGGCTCACGCAGGCTCAAACCAATATCCATCACCAAGGATATCGACAAGCTGACTCCGACCATCGCCCAGTACCTTTGTTCAGGCACGACCCTTCCCAAAGTCATCATCGTGCTCTACAAGATCAAGCCGGACAGCTCGTCTGAAGTCCCGTATTTCAACTTCACCCTGGAGGAAGCACGGATCGTCCAGGTGAACACGCTAATGCCCACCACCAAGAAAAAGGAAAACGAGAACATCGGGCACCTGGAAAAGATCAAATTCATGGGCACGACGTTCACATGGAACTTCGAACCCTCGGATGAGGAGGGCAAAGAAGGCGGAGCCCCTACGTACTCGGAAACATCCTTCTGATCCCTGGGACACGCTGTCTAAGTCCGACAGGAAATATTTCTCTTCACTTTAACGCGGGGATCGGTTTGGCAGGTTTGCATGGCCTGTGAGCCGGTTCCCGCAGAAATCTGCATTAAGGCCAGGTCTATTTGAGAAACCTCAGTCTGTTCAATATCCTCATCGGCTATTTCACCACCGATAGGGTCGAACCCACGGATGTGGACCTATCCTATTTTGCCGCATTCTCGGAAGAGGAGAAGATGCGGCGCAGCATCGTGGAAAACCTGACCTTTCTCCTTCAGACCCGGCAGGGGTCTGTCCAGCACCTCCCTGATTTCGGGCTGCCCGACATCATGCAGATCTATGTGGATTCAGGGTATACCTTCGAACCCCTCAAGAAGCACCTGCGGGACATCATCCTGAGGTACGAGCCCAGGATCGAGAAGGCGAGGGTGGAGGAGCCTCGTTTCGATAAGGACGACATGCGTATCTATCTGCGCATCCTGGCGACCATCAAGGATTTTTCCGATACCGAGGTCCTGCTGACGGAATTTTCGACCACCGGCTGGTCCAAGGTCGTATGGGAGAGGGACGAGAAATGAACATCAAGAAGTACTTCGAGCGCGAGTACAATTTCCTCCAGCAGGAGGGGGAAAAATTCGGCGAGAAGCATCAGGCGATCGGCGGCGAACTGCGGATGTCTCAGCGGCACCGAAAAGATCCTTTTGTCGAACGCCTGTATGAGGCATTCTCTTTCTTAGCGGGGCGTATACACGAACGCCTGGATGATGAATTCCCCGAGATCACCGGAGGACTGTTGGAACAGCTGTTCCCCCATTTCCTGCGGCCCTTTCCTTCCTGCGCCATCCTTGAGGCGCGCGCTCATATGGGAGCCGTACAGGAGCCTCTCCGAGTCGCGAGGGGCAGTGAGGTTCAGACGCCGACTGGTAAATACCAGGTGAAATACAAGGTGTCTGCCGGTCCTCGGGAAAAAGCCCGAGTGGTCGAGAAAACCGAGCCGGCCGAGTTCCTCTTCCGTACGACTCAGGAGCTGGTGATCCGCCCCATGCAGCTCAAGGAAGCGAGCGTGGTGGACACACCGGATGCCGCCTCTGCTCTGGTTTTGAAGATCCATCCCTACAGGAACGTGTCCTATGCGACCTTGGACCTGAAGCGGTTGACGCTCTTCCTGTACGGCTCCGATTTTTTGCGCTACCAGCTGCTCCTCTTTCTGAATAGATACGTGGCGTCCGTATTCGTCCGTGAAACCCAGGGCGAGAACCAGGAATTCCGGGAGGTCGCACCTTGCAAGATCGGGATTCCCGGCCTGTCCGATGTCTTTGAAGATGACCCCGAAGAGTATGCCGTTATCCCCTACGCCAGACAGATATTCACCGGCTACCGGCTGCTGCAGGAATATTTCGCTTTCCCGGAACGGTTTTTCTTTATAGCTATCGAAGGATTGGAATCCTTCCCTGCGTCGGAGGACGGGCACCCTTTTGAGATAAAGATTGTTTTTAACCGGAAACTGTCACACGAAGTCAAACCGTCCGCTCAGAACATCCGCCTGCACTGCACGCCTATCGTGAACCTGTTCGACCGTCCTACGGAGGAGGTCATCGTCAACCAGCGCATGCCGGAATACTATGTCATGCCCGATGGGGACCGGCGCAAAAGCCGTGAGATCTATTCCATCAACAAGGTGAGGGGGGTGAGCGAAGACAATCTCGAGCAGTACAAGTACCTGCCCATCACCTCCTACGATATCCTGGATACCCAGGACCCCGAGTATGCATACAAGCGCTTTTTTTCTATGGTCTCCCGCCCGCTCAGGGGAGACATGGGGGAGACCTACATCCGGCTGTTCGGCCCCAGCATGGAGGAGGAGTTCTTCCCCAAA
>SDBS01001391.1_pt1 | contig 24536 bp, 21 predicted proteins | sample 2277091 | NCBI WGS metagenome assembly SDBS01 (sample SAMN10404972, study PRJNA504765) | marine sediment metagenome | isolation source: marine sediment core GS10_PC15, 163 cmbsf | place: Arctic Ocean: Southern Knipovich Ridge | collected 2010
GCCCGGGATCTTTGGGCTGGGCATATTCCAGATCAACCTCGCACTCAGCCGCATGCTGGCATCGGGGCTGGCCGAAGGCAGTGCGTCGGCCCTGTATTACGCCACGCGTGTGGCCGAATTCACCCTGGGGATATTTTCCCTGGCGGTCGCCAAAGCCCTGCTGCCCACGCTCTCCCTCCAGGCAGCGGATGGGGATGTCGCGGGCATAAAAAGGACCCTCCTGTTTTCTCTGAAACTCATCGCAGTGGTTACGATCCCGGCCGCAGCCGGGCTGGTCCTGCTGGCCAGGCCCATCATACGTGTGCTCTTCGAGCGGGGCGCCTTTACCCCCGAGTCCACGGCCCTGACCGCCTCCGCCCTGGTCTTTTTCTCCCTGGGTCTGCCCTTCTCCTCCGGCAACAAGGTCCTGAAGAAGGGCTTTTTTTCCCTCGAGGACACCAAAACTCCGGTGGTGGTGGCCGGGGTATCGGTGGTGTTCTATCTTTCCTCGTCTTTAGTTCTCATGCGGGTCATGGGTGTCGGGGGGCTGGCCCTGGGCCTGGCGCTCGCCGAGACCCTGTATTTCCTGCTGCTCTGGGTCCTGCTCCAGAAAAAGATCGGCCCCTTCCCCCGCCTCGATCTTCTGGCCTTTATCCTTAAGATCCTGCTCTGCACCGGCTTCATGGGGGCAGTGCTTTACCTGTTGCAGCAGACAGCCTCCGTGCCTGCGGGTTTCTGGCACAGGCTGGCCCTCCTGCTGGGACAGATCGCGGCGGGCCTGGTGGCCTACGGCCTGTCCGCCTTGGTCTTGATCCGCAAGGAACTGCGGATGCTTAAGACAATCTTTCAGAAGAAGACAAAGGATACAGGATCATCCATCAGCTCGCTGCAAGGATAGGACGGCTTACTGCATGAAATCGAAATGGAAGTTGATGCTGATGTTCCCGGCCCAGTTGCTGAGGTCCAGGTTCCTGTCACCCAGGGTGAACTTCGCCTTGTGATACCGCCCCTCGATCCCCAGGGAAACGCTGCTCCCTAAACGGGCCGCCGCGCCGATTCCCAGGTTCCAGCCCCAGCTGCGGTCCTTGTCCAGGTCCGCAAGCTTGACGCCGTAGGTCCCGAAGCCGCCGGTCAGGAACGGCTCGACCACCGGCACCGGCAGGAACACCAGGAGGTTGAGGCCGGTCCAGTTGAAGTTGAGCTTGAGCCTTTCCAGGCCCTCGGGCACCTCTGTTTTCGCTTCCAGGAAGTGGTCCACCTGATGGTAGCTCAGCTCCAGAGCGACCAGGCCGGCACCCAGCCCCAGACGAAATCCGTACAGCGTACGGGTGTCGACGTTGTACTCGACCTCTTCACCCTCGAATGTCGGCACCTGGGAGGAAAGGCCGAATTTGACCCCCAGGTAAAATTCCTGGGCAATGGCATCCCGGCCGCAGAGCAGCAGCGCGGCCGTGATCATAATCAGGACAGAAATCTTTTTCATGCTCGACTCTCCTTCATGTGCGGCTCAGGGCGCCGGGACCGGGCGCCTCTGGAAAAGCCAGCCGCTTAGAACGCCAGGATCAATCCCGCGTTGAGGGATACCTGGACCATGAGCTCGCCGCCCACGGTGATCGCACACCCTCCGGGCAGGCCGCACCAGAAACCGCTGCCTCCACTGATAAAGGGGAAGTGCATCCGGCCCTCCAGGCGCAGCCCCACGTGCTGGGTGGGGAACACCTTGACCCCGCCGCCGAGGCCGAAGGCAAAGCGCACCTCGCTGGACACCTCGGGCGTCTGAGGGCTGAAATGGGCCAGGCCCAGGGTCATGATACCGAAGGGCCTGAACATGTCGTCGCGGTAGACCTCGTACAGGCCGCCGATCTGATAGTACTCCATAGCCAGGTCGAAAAGTGGCTCTTTCGGTTTGTAGAACGTGTCGATCTGCATCTCAGTGGACTGCCGGCTGTACATGAACTCCAGCTGGGCCCCGGGCCTGAGAGTGATGTTCAGGGCGAAGCCATAGTTGATGTCGTCCTTGATCCTGAGGTAGCCGTCCCGGATCCGGATCGACCCACCGAACTGATATCCCACGAAGGGCGTGATCTCGACCTTGTTCCAGGGGGGCTGCTGCTGCGCGAAACCCGGCAGCACCCCCAGCATCAGGGTCACGGAACATAGAATTAATATGCGTTTTATCATGTGATTTTCCTCCCAAGTCGATTCATGCTGGAGATCACTGGCTGTGCAGCCAGAGGAAGCCGAGGCTCACCGAAAAGAAGGATTGGGTGGGCATCTCTCCGGATTCAAAGGCATGGAGGTACTTGATGTTGAACAGCACCCCGACATCGGTCCCCAGCCTGACGATGGCGCCCAACTCAGGCACCAGCCCGAAATGCCAGGAATCTCTCTCTGTGATGCTCAACACCCTTTCCTCTCTCTGGTAGACCCGAACCGCTCCGACACCCACTCCGGCATAGGGGATGAACTTGTTGTCTTTGGTGGGGTAGAAATGGAGTGTGGCCATGAGCGGGTACGCGTTCATGGTATTCGTGGCTGGGATCGGGTCCGTGACATCCTGGAAGAAGGAATTCCACTGGAAGGAGACGCCCAGAGTAACGAAGTCCGAGAGGAATTTGCGTCCCTCGAGTGAAAATCCCAGATAGCTGGTCTTGTCGATAAACTCCTTGGTGTTCTCGGTCGGGGAGGAGATCAGATAACTCATCCCGGCGATGTAGGCCCGCTGCCCGTAGGACAGCCCGGTCACCAGAAGCAGTAAGATCATTATCCCGGTCAGTTTTTTCATCACGCTACCTCCTGATTGTTATTCCGATATCTCAAGTATATACGTATATCCCAAGGTTAGGTTCGCGTCATCCCGGCAGAGAGCCTTCCGACCGATTGGACGTCCCGGACCTCAAGTTTCTTCCCTCATGCCCGAAAGAATAATTAAACCGCGCAGATAAATCAATTGGACCTTAGTCCAATACGCGATGATTCAGTCATAATATTCCAGGCCCAGATGGGTGATGAGATCCTCACCCTTGAGATAGCGGAGCGTGTTCTTCAGCTTCATGAGCTGGATGAAGAGATCGTGCTCAGGATAGAGCTCGGGCGCGCAAAGGGGGCTCTTGAAATAGAAGGACAGCCACTCCTGGATGCCTCGCATGCCGGAGCGCTGAGCCAGGTCCAGGAAGAGCGCCAGGTCGAGCACGATGGGCGCGGCCAGGATGCTGTCGCGGCACAGGAAGTCGATCTTGATCTGCATGGGGTATCCCAGCCAGCCGAAGATGTCCAGGTTGTCCCAGCTTTCCTTGTTGTCACCCCGCGGGGGGTAGTAGTTGATGCGGACCTTATGGGTGAAGTCCCCGTACAGATCCGGATACATGTGCGGCTGCAGGATGTGCTCCAGGGCCGAAAGCTTGCTCTCCTCCTTGGTCCTGAAGGACTCGGGATCGTCCAGGACTTCGCCGTCGCGGTTGCCCAGGATGTTGGTGGAAAACCATCCGTTGAGGCCCAGCAGGCGGGCCTTGAGGCCGGGGGCGAGGATGGTCTTCATCAATGTCTGCCCGGTCTTGAAATCTTTCCCGGCGATAGGGACGTTCTTTTCTCGGGCTAATTCGGTGAGAGCCGGGATGTCCACAGTCAGGTTGGGCGCACCGTTGGCAAAAGGCACGCCGGAAGCTATGGCGGCATAGGCATAGATCATGCTGGGGGCGACGGCGGGATGGTTGTCCTTCATGCCCTGCACGAAGGCAGGCAGGCTCTGGTGCACCGCATCCGGCTCCATGAACACCTCCGTGCTGCCGCACCATACCATGACCATACGATCGAGAGTGTGGGCCTCCTTGAAATTTTGGATGTCCTCCATCAGCATCTGCACCAGGTCGTATTTGGTGGGGGCTTGTTTCACATGGTCTCCGTCGAGTTTCTTGATGTACTCCTGATCGAAGACCGCCTTCCAGGGCTTGATCTGCTCTATGTCGGAACGCACCTCGTCCAGAAGATCTTTGCTGAGGACCCCGGCTTTGCGGGCGGCCAGATACACGTTGTCGGCGAAGATGTCCCAGCCTCCGAACACGAGGTCGTCCAGGCCGGCCAGCTCCACGAAGTCCTTGATCATGGGGACGCGTTTTTCCGTGCGTTTGCCCAGGCGGATGGTGCCCATCTGGGTGAGGGAGCCGATGGGTTTGGAGATGCCCCTGCGGATGGCATAAACGCCCGTGATAAATGTCGTGGCGACGGCCCCCAGACCGGGAAGCAGGACACCCAGTTTCCCTCTGGGGGGATCGATGGGAACCGGACCGGTCAATGTCAATTTTCCTCCAAAATAAGTCAAGGCATGAATGTGTGAATCATTCTAAAGGAAAACCGGTCTAAATGCCACCACCCGCATGTTATTATCAATTTTATAGTTTAATCGTTTGATATCAACACATTTCGTGGTCTGTCCCCGAATCAGGGATTGAGGGGCCGGACTCTCAGGACCGCTCTCCGGTTGACCCGGCCGCGCCGATGGGCATAGAATAGGAAAACGAGGGGCCATCCTTATGAAATCGCAGACAGGAAAAGTAGGCATCCTGATCTGGGGCGCCCTTCTGCTTGCGGTGCTGATGGCACCGGGCAGCGCCTGGGGCGAAGATCCCCAGGAAAAGAAACAGTCCGTGGTTCCCGAGCCCACGCTCAAGGCGGGAAAGACACACCGGTATTTTTTCGGGGACGGATACCGCGATCTCTGGACAACGGCGATCGAGGTCGATGTGCTCGACCTCAGGAACTATGCGGGCGGCCTCACCATCACGGGAACCGGGAAGGGGCAGCAGAGCCTGGGGCTGCGCTTCGTGGGCGCTGACGGGAGGCCCTACACCTTTCGGCCCCTCAAGAAATCCCTGCTCGACCTGATCCCCGATTTTCTCTACGATACCTTCGTGGAAGAGATCTTCAAGGACCAGCTCAAGTCCGCTTTCCCCACCGCCCCTCCGGTCATTCCTGTCATCCTGGATGCGGTCAACGTGCTCCACGTAACCCCCAAACTCATCGTGATCCCCGACGATCCCAATCTGGGGGAGTATCGGGACCATTTCGCCGGGATGGCGGGGACCATCGAGGAGTGGCCCAACGAGGGAAAGGACAAGACGCCCGGTTTCGCCGGGGCCACGGAGGTACACAGCACGGAGGAGCTGTTCGAGTTCCTTAGGAGCGATCCGGCGGAGCGCATCGATGCCCGCAATTTCCTTACAGCCCGACTGGTGGACATCCTGATCGGAGACTGGGACCGGCACGACGGTCAGTGGCGCTGGGCCAACGTGGGCGAGGGAACGCCGCCGGCCTGGCTCCCCATTCCGGAAGATCGGGACCAGGCATTCGCCAAATATGATGGTGTCCTGTTCGGGATCGCCCGGCTGGTTTCCCCCCAGCTCACGAATTTCGGGCCCAAATACAACCTTATCCATGGGATGATCTGGAATGGAAGGGAGATCGACCGCTGGTTCCTTACCGGGCTAAGCAGGTCGGAGTGGCAGGAGGTCGCTTTCGAGGTCCAGTCCCGGATAGACGATGAGGTCATCGCGGAAGCCCTGAAGGAGCTTCCCGCATCCCACTACGCCTTGATCGCTGAGGACACGGCCGCAAGCCTGAAAGCGCGGCGCGAAGAACTCCCTGAAAAAGCGGAAAAATTCTACAATATCCTGGCAGGCGAGGTCGATGTCCATGCCACGCATGCGGCAGAGGTTGTGGAGGCGATCCGACTGAAAAACGGGGACCTGGAGCTCTCGGTCTATACGACGGAAAACGGGGAGAAGTCTCTTGCACCCTATTATTTCCGGCACTTCCTGCATGAGGAGACAGACGACGTCCGCGTTTATCTCTACGGGGGGAACGACCGGGTACTGGTCCAGGGTGAAGGGTTGCCCAAGATCCCCCTGCGCATCATCAGTGATGCCGGGCAGGATGAGGTGATCGACGCATCCGAACACGGCGGCACCAAGGTCTACGATTCCCGGAAAGAGGGGGGTGTAACCGTTAAGGGGGATGCCAGCTTGAACCGCAAGGCATACATTCCCCCTGAGCAATCGATGTTCCGGCCGCCTCCCAGAGATTGGGGAAACATGTATCAGGCAGCCGGTGCGGTCAACATTAACTCCGACCTGGGTTTTCTCATGGGGGCCGGGCTCACCATTAACAGGTTCGGCTTCCGCAGGTATCCGTTTGCCACCCGTGTGGACGGGAGCCTCGCCTATGCCACGAAGCTACGGAATTTCCGGTTGAACCTCGGCTTCGATTACACCTGGGAAAACTCCCAGCAGATGGCGCAGGTGGAACTGCTGGCCTCAGGGATCGAGACCATACACTTTTACGGCCTGGGAAACGATACCAGGCCGCCCGAAGATCCGAAGGCCGCCCGGGCGATCCGCCAGATCGTGCAGCTGGCGCCCGCGTTTACTTTCGTACTGACCCCCTACTGGAGGTTTCAGGCCGGGATGTCCTTCGAATACTCCAAGACCGAAGACGATCCGGACACCATAATAGGGCAGATCAGGCCTCCCGGATCCGGTGAGTTCTGGCAGGGGGGATTCACGGCCCACTTCGAGCTCGATGCCCTGGATTCGCATGCCTGGCCCAGCCGGGGCCTTTACTTTAAACTGGGCGGCGAGTATTTCCCCGCTGTGGCCTACGAGGATTCCGGGACGTTCGGTGCTGTCGAGGGCCGCCTGACCGGAGTCATTCCAATCTACAAGAAACTCGCGCTGGCAACCCAGGTCGGGGGGCGGCAGGTATGGGGGGACTATCCCTATTACAAGGCCGCATATATAGGCGGCGGCCGCACCCTGCGGGGCTATGACCGCGAGCGTTTCGGGGGAGATGGTGCGGTCTACGCCAACCTGGATCTGCGCTTCCCCGTCTCCAAGTTCTTCTTTTTTCTGCCGGGAGAGGTCGGCTTGTTCGGTTTCGTGGACACGGGCCGGGTGTTCTATGCCGGAGAATCATCGAATAAATGGCACACCGGGTATGGAGGCGGGATCTGGGTGGCACCCCTGCTCCGCCAGCTGACCCTGAGCCTGGCGGTGGCCGGCAGTGAGGAGGGAACCCGGATCTACGTCACCTTCGGGATGGGTTACTGAGGCTTAGGTCGGACCCTCAGGTCAGGAGTGTTCCCATCTTTTGCAGCACCTCGGAGCTACTTCATGTTCAAGCGCTGGCGGAGGAGCTGCTCGAGCTTGAGGAAGGAGGGGACATCCGGATAGATCTCGACCAGGCGGGAGGCGTATTTCAGGGCGTCTTCGAACCGGCCCAGGTCGCGGTTCATGGTGGCCAGGGCATAGAGGAGGTCGCGGTCAAAGGGATGCCGCTCCCGGGCCTGTTCGAGAACCGTCAGGGCTTCCTGTGAACGCCCCTGGGAGTTGAGGGCGACACCGTAGACATAGCTGAAGCGGCTGTTTTCCGGCCCCAGCTCGGCCGCGTTTTTCAGGGACGACAAGGCCTGCCGGATATTCTCCTCCCGGACATACAGGAGGCCCAGGGCATGGTGGAGATCTGCGACATCCGGATTCAAGTCGAGGCCCTTTCGCAAGATCTTTTCGCCATCGGCCTCCCGACCCTGTGTGCGGTAGAGGTCAGCCAGGTTGATGTAGGTGAATGGGAGCATGGGCTCCATCTCCAGGGCCTTGCGATAGGAGGCCTCGGCCGCTTCCTGGTTTCCTTCGAGGGCGGCCAGCACACCCAGGTTGAGGTGGGCCGTGGGGTGATCGGCGTTGAAGTACTGCACCTGGCGGTACTCCTCCACCGCGTTGGAGAGCCACTGCCGTTCCTGGGAAGTCAAGGCTCTCTGGGGGGCGCCGCCCAGCATGAATGCGGCCCGGATCCGGACCAGGCGCACGGGATCGCGCAGCAGGTGTTTGATGTGGGGGACGCGTTCTTCCACGGCCAGCATCTCGAATCCCTGGACCGCGGTCATGCGGATGAGCGGGTCGTTGTCATACACGGCCTTTTTGAGCGCCTCCAGGGTTTGGTTAGAGGGGTATTGGGGAAGCAGGCTGAGGGCCGTGGCCCGGACCATGAGTGGGGCCTGGGAGTCGTTCGCCAGGGAAAGCAGGCCGTCCTGGGCCTCCGGGTAGCCGCGCCGGCCGGCGAAGAAGACCTCACCGTAATGGATCTGTCCATCCTGAAGATTTCCGTACCACTTCTGCGTGAATTCAGCGGCCCATTGGTTAGTCTCGTCCTTGTGGTCGTGGCACAGGATGCAGGCATTGGGTGTTTCCAGCCGGTCGGCCAGATCCGGGCGCGGCACCCGCATGCTGTGATCGCGGCGCGGGTCGACCACCATGTAGGTGCGCTCCCGCATGTGGCACTCGACACACAGGGCGCCTGTGGACTCGTCCTTGTGGAAATGGTGGGAATGCCCTCCGTATTTCTCCGGCATGTGGCAGCGGAAGCACAAGGCATTGCCCTGGGCGAAGACCCGGGCGCTGTGGGGCTCGTGGCAGTCCCGACAGGACACGCCGGCCATGTACATCTTGCTCTGCAGGAAGGATCCGTACACATAGACCTCATCGTAGATCTGGCCGTCGGGATAGTAAAGCTGCTCCTCCAGCACACTGGGCCAGTGGGTGTCCATGAACGAGCGACCATGCACATATTCCTGGTGGATGTTGGTCCTGCGTGCGTGGCAGCGGGCACAGGTCTCGACGACGGTTTGGGCCTGGCGCGGCACACTGCGCTCCGCGGTCCCCTTCTCGGTGTCCCTGAACACCCAGGTGCCGCCGTCGTCGTCTTTCAGACGCAGCACCAGGCCGAGGTAGCCCGATGTCTCGATCTGCTGTCCCCTGTCCGCCGCCTCGGCCCAGCGCACGTGTTCGGAACCGGGCCCGTGGCAGGCCTCGCAGGACACATCGATCTCCGTCCAGGTCGTGTCGTACTGCTCGCGAAAACGGTCATAGTTCTTACGCACCCTGGTGGAATGGCATTCGGCGCACATGTAGTTCCAGTTCTGTGTGACGCGTGTCCAGAAGAGGATGTCATCGGGCGCGATGCGTTCCTGATCATAGATGTGGAACCAACGCTGCCCGCCCTCCTCCGCGGGGCGGGTGTCCCAGCAGAGCGGCAGGCACTGAAAGGCACCCCCGGGAAACTTGATCAGGTACTGCTGGAGCGGGCGGACACCGAAGACATACTTGACCTCGAAGTCGCGGAAGTCTCCCCCGGGGCCTTCGGTGTTCACGTAAAACCGGCCCTCCCGTTGGAAGAAGCGTGATGTGATCGCATGCTGGGTGAAGGTCGCGTCGTTGAAATCGCCGAGCACCGTCGCCTCCGTGGCCTCGTCCATGGCCAGGTCATGATCGGATCCGACAAAAAGATCATACTGGTTCCTGTGGCACTCGATGCAGGCCTGGCGGCCGATATACTCCGGCTGTACGGCCGCTGCCCGTGCATCGGAGCGCTGGGATGCGGGCTGGTCCCCAGATTTCTTGCAGCCGAAAGAAACGAACGAGGCGGAGAGCAGAACCGGAATAATAATGCGATAGAGTTGCTTCATGTTATCCCCATCCCATGGTAATCATGATGGATACACGTTACTTGCTCACCCCGCAAAATGCAAGCCGCAGATAAATGGGGACAGTCCCCATTTATTGCACCTGTCCCCATTTTTCGGTATGATACCTGCGACCCTCATGGAGAACCCCGAAGGCAGCCTGACCCGTCGCCGATTCCTCGGCAAGGCGGCGCTGGGCTGTGCCGTGGGAGCCGGGGCACTGGCCGCGGCAGCCGCCCTCCGCAGTGTCTTCCCGGCACTGACACGCACCAAGAGGGTCTTCACGGTCGGATACCTCACCGATTTTCCGATAAACACTTTCAGCTTGCTCCCTGAACACAAGGTCTTTATCCTGAGGGACCACGAGGGCGTTCGGGCCGTCTCCGCCGTGTGCACGCACCTGGGCTGCGTGCTCAAGCGGGTCGAGGATGAGTTTCGATGTCCCTGTCACGGGTCCCGGTTCGATGACAGCGGGCTGGTCCTGTCCGGCCCGGCCCCCAGCGCGCTTCCTTGGTTCAGGATGGACCTGGCGCCGGACGGTCAGCTCCGCGTTAACACCAATCAGAGGACCCGTCCCACGGACACGTTTAAAATTTTCTGACCATGAGCGACATCCCTTCAGGCAGCCGGAGATCCCGCATCCAGAAGGTTTCACGCAACTTTTTCCTGCACATCCATGCGCCCCGTGCCAATCTCCGCAGCCTGAAATTCACCACCACCTTCGGCCTGGGGGTGGCGCTCGCATTCCTCTTCCTGATCCTCATCCTCACCGGAGTGCTGCTGATGCTCTACTACACCCCCTCCGTGGGGCAGGCCTACGCGTCCGTAAAGGACATTGTGTACGTGGTCAAGGGCGGCCGCTACCTCCGCAACCTGCACCGCTGGGCCGCGCACGGCATGGTGATCCTGGCATTCCTGCATCTGATCCGGACTTTCTTCACGGGGGCTTACCTCAAGGGACGGACGCTCAACTGGATCATCGGCGTGGCCATGCTGCTGGTCACACTCTTCCTGAGCTTCAGCGGGTATCTGCTCCCCTGGGACCAGCTGGCCTTCTGGGCGGTCACTATCGGGTCCAACATCGCCGCCTCGGCCCGGGAACTCACGGATGCCCTGGGCATGACTCATCTCTTCGACCCAGGAGGATTCGTAAAGAAACTCCTGATCGGTGACGAGGTGGTGGGCCAGGAAGCGCTCACCCGCTTCTACATGCTGCACATCATCTTCCTGCCCTTGACACTCCTGGTCCTCATGGGGGTCCACTTCTGGCGCATCCGGAAGGACGGGGGGCTCGTCAGGCCCGAGGGCGACAACACGCAAGACATCCACACCTGGCCCACCGCCCTGTGGGCCGAACTGGCCGTGCTGGCGGTCACATGCGCCGTATTGATGGCGGCCGCTTTTTTCTTTGATGCCCCGCTCAAAGAGCTGGCCAATCCCCTGCTGCCGGAGAACCCGGCCAAATCCCCCTGGTATTTCCTCGGGATCCAGGAACTGGTCTCCTTCTCCGCGTTCGCCGGGGGCATCATCATCCCACTGCTCTTTGTCGCTTTCCTGGTGTCTATTCCCTTCCGGGATCGAGAAGATGCTCATTGCGGTGTGTGGTTTTCCGGTGCCGCCGGGAAAAGGGTGACCCTCGAGTCCCTGATCTTCTCCGGGGCGACGACGATCGGCATCCTTTTCTTTCAACTGAATTTCGGCTGGCTGGGGGACTGGTTCGCCGGAATCCCCCAGCTCCTCATCATTTTCGTCAATCCAGGTACCGTGCTGGCCGCCGCCTTCGTGGTGTGGTCATTTTACATTCGCAGGAGAACCGGGTCCGCCCACCACGCCGCCATGGCCCTCTTCACCTGCGCCCTGGTCGGCCTCATTATTTTTACCATTGTCGGGGTATGGTTCCGCGGGCCCGACTGGGAATTCTTCTGGCTGAGATCACACTGGCCGGTCCAATAGGATGAGTAAAAAGGAAGAACGCCTCAACCGACGCTTCCAGCGGATGACCCTGGCCGGCAGCCTGGTCTTTATTCTTTTTCTGGCCGCGGCCGCCCTGAAAGAGAGCCGGCCGGAATGGCGTCGATACCAGGCCGAGTACGCAAAACTGGTCCTGAATCGGTCACAGGGACCGGAGGGGGGCCCGGCTGCCCGAATGGAAAGACTGAGGATCCGGCAGGTTCTGCTGGACAATCTCGAGCGCACGGACCGCTGCCTCACATGTCACCTCGGGACGACAGATCTGAATATGCAGGACCAGCCCACCCCGCACCGCACCCACAGCGGGAACCTCCTCGAACACCACCCCGTGTCCCGCTTCGGATGCACCATCTGTCATGCCGGTCAGGGACAGGCGGTCGATAAACAAAATGCCCACGCCCGCTCCCGGGATGTCCACTGGCCCACTCCCCTGCTCTCCCTCGATTACCTGGAATCATCCTGTGGGCAGTGCCACCTGGCCATCTTCAGCGACAGCGCTCCCCTGGAGGGGACCGAGACATTCCGGAATGGCCTCCGCGTATTCCGCCAAGAGGGCTGCCTGGGCTGCCATAAGGCTCGGGAAGTGGGAGGTACCGTCGGCCCGGACCTTACGGTCCAGGGAGAAAAGACCCGGCACGAATACGATTTCTCGCGTATCTCCGGTGAACGGACCGTGAGCAACTGGCTTTACAGCCATTTCAAGGACCCCGAGATGGTCTCCCCCGGGTCCCAGATGCTGGCCGTAGACCTGGACGAAAGCGAGATCCAGGCGCTCATCACCTTCACCTTTGGAATGGCCAAGCCGGACATCCCGTTCGAATATTTTTCCCTCGAGACGCTCCAGGAATTCAAGGGCCAACGGAGCAGGTTGAAGGGGGGCGAGGCCTACCCCATGCTGTGTTCGGCCTGTCACGGCAAAGAGGGCGAGGGAAAAGGCTACCAGGTGTATAAGACCGGGATCCCCTCCCTGGGCAATCAGGACTTCCTGTCCGTGGCGTCCCGGGATCTGATCGCCTTCACCATCATGCACGGCCGCAGCGGCCGGCAGATGGCGGCCTGGCAGCCGCGGTTCTCCGGTCTGGCGACCGCAGAGATCCAGGGCCTGGCAGCGCATGTGAAGGCCAGGCGCCAGGTCCGATCGGACCTGGCCACCGTGCAGCGCTCAAGAGGCGTCAGCCCGGCGGGAAATGAGCTGTATCAGAAGAATTGCGCCATGTGTCACGGAGAGGACGGCAGGGGCGCACAGGTCATCACCATCTCCAACACCGACATGCTGGCCGCCGCCTCAGACGAGTTCCTTTATAAGACCATCGTCAGGGGCCGGAGAAACACAGCCATGCCCGGATGGGGGAGGTTCACATCAGAGGAACTCGCCCACCTCCTGGCTTTTCTGAAGAGCTGGGGAGACCTGCCGGCACGGCAAGGCCAGGATATCGGGAGCGGCGGGGATCCCGCTCGCGGCAGGGACAAGTACCACTACCTCTGCTCCCGCTGCCACGGCATCTACGGGCAGGGCGACACCGGGCCGGCCATCCACAACCCGGATTTCCTGGATGCCGCACCTGATTCGTTCCTGGCCGCCATAATCGCCAACGGCCGGCGGGGTACCGCCATGTTCGGCTGGGCCACGGCGGTCTCCCGCCAGGAAAGGCTATCGAGACAGGATGTCGCGGACGTGATCGCATTCCTGCGTGACGCCGCCGCCCATCCCCCGGATGTCATCTATGCGGGCCCCAATTTCGGCTCGGCGGAACGGGGCGCTCCGCTGTTCCGGACACACTGTGCAGAGTGCCACGGCCAAAACGGGGAAGGGCCGAAGGCGCCAGCCCTGAACAGCCAGGAGCTGCTCAACGCCGCCACCAACGGCTATCTGTTCGCCACCGTCTCGTTGGGGCGCCGCGGCACGGAGATGCCGTCGTGGGGGATGGGATCGGAGGATCACCCGGCCCTGGGGATACAGCAAAGACAGGACCTCGTGTCCTTTATCCGGGGATGGCAGCGGGTCGTCATAAAGACCATGGCCGCGGCCGATCGGTGATTCAACACCCACGGGATGACCTCGATTGCTCTCTTAGAAGTCCGATTTTCCCTAAGGCTTATCGCAATAGTGAGTACCTGAAGAGGTGTTCCCTGTCATTGCGCGGCTCCGTGGGAGGCGAAGCAATCTCATCATTCAAAAATGAGATCGCCACAGCCCTCCAGGCCTCGCGATGATATACTGGTATTGCCTGGTCCGTCCCCTAACGGAAAGACCAGGAGATCTTGGTGTCGAAGCCGAAGTCGTTGTTCTTCGTGCCCCCGGACCTGAGGATGCCGTCGAACTTATCGAACAAGCTCACGGTAAAAAAGAAGTCTTTTAAGATCTCGTAGCGCAGGCGGGTGTCCAGGTTGATCCGGACGCGTCCCCTCTCGACCAGGCTGGGGAAGGCAGACAAAGTGATACTGAAGTCCAGTTCAGGGCTGACGAAGCGGAAGGCCTCGAACCGCCCGCCCAGGAGGAGCTCGGCGCCGCTGGTGAATTCGGTTTCGCCCGTGGCCTTTTCCCGAGTGTAGGTCACACCGCCCAGCCACGAGAACAGCATGCTGTTGTTCTGGACGATATACCGGCCGACGGCGACACCCAACAGCTCTCGCAGGGTCAGGCTCAGCTCGTCGTTCTGCTCCAGCTGCCCAAACCCCAGGCCCAGCCACCGGTTCTGGAAAATCCTTTCGAGCGAATAACCGGCGCTGTTCCTGCGTGTGTCCTGGGCCTCCTGCTGGTTCCGGAAATAGGAGCTGACCGTAAGCCCGGTGGCCCATTTCGTAGTCCGGTAGTTGGCCTCGCCTCCCAGGGTCCACGTCCACTGGTCGGTGGCCTTTTCATAGCCGAGGCCGGCGTCCAGGTAGCCGCGGATCCGCTTAAAGAATGTGCTGCGCAAGCGGTCGATCCGGACGATGTCCTTGAGATAGAGGGTGACACGCGCGCTTTCGGTGTTTACGATCATCCGGCCCCTTTTTTCCCCCTGGTCGAGTGTGCCCTGATACCGGCGCCCGGACACGGATTCCACATCGAACACATGGATGCTCTGGATGAAATCGACCTTCAGCCATTCGACCTCCAAGGTCCTCATGTCATCGGTCTTGTATTCCAGCCTCCCGCGATCCAGTTTTTTTATCTCCCCCGTGATCCGGTCCCCGTTGTGCAGGATGATGATGTCGGTCCTCTGGGTACAAAGAGCAGGCAGGCCCCCGAAGCCATAGATCAATAGGGCCAAAAGGCAAAAACGCTTAAGGCTGCCCAAGGATCGCATGCCATTACATATACCAGTCGAGCCTATTCCAGTCAAGGAAGGAGCATCCTCTACCCGCTCTCCCGGCTGTCGCGGCTGGAGGAAATTCCCGCGTGTTCTGCCAGCCGCACCAGCTCTGCCAGGGAGCCGACCTCCATCTTGTGCATGACCCTGGCCCGGTGGACCTTGACGGTCTTCTCGCCGGTGCCCATTTCAGAAGCGATCTGTTTATTGAGCATCCCGGTGATCACCCAGCTCAGGACCTCGTACTCCCGCGGAGTCAGGGTATCCAGGCGGCGCTGGATGTCCTTCCGTTCGTCACGCTCGGCCCGCTCCCGGACGTCTCGCCGGACAGCCGTCTCGATAGCGGCGAACAGGCGTTCCTCATCCACGGGCTTGGTCAGGAAGTCCACGGCCCCGGATTTCATGGCCCTCACACTCATGGGGATCGTGCCGTGTCCGGTCAAGAAAATGACGGGCATGAAGAGATCCCGGTCGAGCATCTCTCTCTGCAGGTCCAGTCCGCTCAAGCCGGGCATCTGCACATCCAGGATCAGGCAGCGAGGCGATCCCGCCTTTTCTCCTTCCAGGAAAGCCTGGGCCGAGGCATATGTGTCAGAGGCATACCCGGCCGATCTGATCAGCCTCTGGAGGGCCTTCCGCAGCGAGGCATCGTCGTCCACCACGAGTATGGTAGGCTTACCCTCTGTCACGCCTTCTCTCCCTCTGAGATGGGCAGGGTGAAGCTGAACGTCATCCCGTACTCAGGGTTGTTCCGGGCCCACAGCCTCCCCCCGTGCGCCTCGATGATGGTCCGGTTGACGCTCAGGCCCATCCCCATCCCCTCGGATTTGGTCGTGAAGAAGGGATCGAAGATCCGGCCCAGTTTGGCCTCCTCTATCCCGATCCCCGCGTCCTGCACCTCTACCCTGAGGTGCCGTTCATCCTGCCGGCGGCTGCGTAGGACCAGCTCCCGGGTTCCCTCCTCCTGATACATCATGGCCTCGAAGCCGTTCCGGATCAGGTTCATCAGGACCTGCTGCAGCTGTACGCGGTCGCCCAGGACAGGGGGAAGATCATCCTCCAGCTGAAGTGATATGTCCACACGGTGGCCTACAGGATCACGCTTCACCAGGGAGACCACTTCGTGGGCGACCTCGTTGATAGCGAGTGGCAGGAACTCTCCCTCCTCCTTTTTCATCATGCGCCGCAGGTTCTTGATCACGGCGCTGGCCCGTTCCGTGTCCTCTGCGATGTCCTTCAGAATCTCGGCCAGCTCCTCCATGTCTGGTTCGCCGGCGGCCAGGAACCGCCGGGCCGCCTGGGCGTTGCTCAGGATGGCGGCCAGGGGCTGATTGATCTCATGCGCCAGGGCGCCGGCAAGTTCACCCAGAGTCGTGACGCGCGCCACATGCGCCAGTTCCTCCCCCAGGGACCGGGCTTTGATCGTGGCCCGCTTCCGGATGATGATATTGACAAAGATCTCCCCCAGCAGGCGCATCCTTTTCACCAGCTCATCCGGCCAGCGCCTTTCCCGGCGGAACGAGCTCAAAGAGATGGCAAACTCTACATTGCCCCCGACTTTGATGGGGATGAGGACCTTGGATCGAAGCCCGATGCTGTGCAAATAGGCAGTATCTGTGGACGCCTCAGGGGGAAGGTCGTCAAGGATCCGGTTCAACACCACCTGCTCACCTTTTCCAACCTGTGCGGCTATCCAAGGCATCGAGTGGGGGAAGTCGGAAGACCGGTAAGGCTCGAAACCGGAGGCCGTGAATGAGGCAACGGGCTGAAGCGTGGACACTCCCTCTGTGAACTCGAGCAGCGTCACTCGCTCCACGCCCAAAAATTCTCCGGTCTTCTGGAGTCCCCCCTCGATCTCCGTGTCGATCTGCTTGATCGGGATATTCACGAACATGGCGGATAGCTCCGAGAGCAGTTGTTCGAACCGCAGCCGCTCCTCTCTTTCCTTCTCGATCTGTTTCCTTTCGGTGATGTCCTGGACGGTCCCCACCATCCGGACCGCCTGCCCGGACGCGTCGCACAGGACTTCCGCCTGTTCATGCACGACGCGGACCGTGCCGTCGGGCAGGACGATGCGGTGATCGATGTTGTACGGCTCGTTCGCTCGCAGGGCCCGGTTCACGGCTTCCTTCACATGCTCCCGGTCATCGGGATGAACGGTATTCAGGAAGGCCTCGTAGGTGGCCCCAAACTCCCGGGGCTTCAGCCCGAATATCCGGTAGCTTTCATCGGACCAGTACAGGGAATTGGCCCGGAGGTCCAAGTCCCAGTTGCCCAGATGGGCAATGCGCTGGGCCTCGGCCAGGCTCGACTCGCTGCGGCGGAGCTGCCTGACTGCGCCGCTCAGTTCCTCTGTCCGCTCGGCAACCCGCTTCTCCAGCTCATCCCGCATCCGCCGGAGCTCCTCCTCGTCCTTCTTCCTCCTGGTGATGTCCTCTTTCACAGCCACGAAATGGGTGAGGTTACCCCCTTCATCCCGCACCGGAGAGATCGAAGCGTCCTCCCAATACAGATCGCCGTTTTTCTTCAGGTTGCAGATTTCCCCCCGCCATTCCTTCCCCTTTCTCAGGGTATTCCACAAATCGCTGTAGAATTCCGGAGGGTGGTGCCCCGATTTCAGCAGTCTGGGATTCCGGCCGAGGGCTTCCTCGGCACGGTAGCCGGTCAGTTCCGTGAACTTGGGATTGACATACTGTATGGATCCCTCGGCATCGGTGATGATGATGGTGGCCGGGCTGTGCTCCACGGCCATGTACAGCTTCCGGATTTCTTCCGAGCCGGCCTCCCCCAACTCCCTTTTAGCCGCTGGGGCCTGGACAGCCGTGTCTTTCTTTTCAGCCATGTCGAAACATTTCCAAAAACAGATTGATTTTTAGACCAGTCGGGTGAGCTGATAAGGAAGCCATCCGGAGGCGAGCGGGCATGGTTCCTCGAAAAGGCTTCCAGAGCGCAGGCAGCCGGGCCTAGCGAGCCCCCCAGAACAGGCCCAGCGTGAGCGCATAGTAGGCCTGGTCCTGCCTGACCCCTTCGGCGACCGCATAATTGAACTGGAAACTCCCGACCAGGTTGACGCTGTCACCCAGAGGAAAGACCACGCCCACCTCGGGAATGAAACCCAGGTACCACTTGTCAGCCGTGACCGTCCCCTCCGGCGACTCGGTTGTGCGGCTTATCCGGAATCCCCCCAGGCGTACTCCGGCAAAGGGCAGGTACGCGGCATTGTTCTGTACGTAAAAATGGAGGGTGGCCATGACTGGAAGGGACTTCAGAGTACGGGTCTCTGTGCCGGCCTCACCGGCATTGTCCTGCTTGAAATAGCTGTAGTCCACGGACACACCCAGGGACCAGAACTCGTTCATGAAGCGCCGGACCTCGACACCACCGCCTAGGAAGCTGGTCTTGTCGATGAAGCCCTTGGTGCTGCCTGCAGGGAAAGACACTTTGTAGTATGCCCCGGCCAGCCATTTCTGGCCGAAGCTCATCCCGCTCAAGACGAGGATTAAAACCGAAACGAGTGCGAGCTTTTTCATTAACAACCTCCTGCCCTATTGTACCCGGACTTCATCCTCCCGTCCAGATGAGGCCGATGCCCGCCGCCCAGTAGGAGACGGTAAAATCCTTGGCCTCCAAGCCGTAGTAATACCTGACATTGAGGAGCAGGCCGGCATTCTCGTTAAAGCGGATGATGCAGCCCGCCTCGGGCATGAAGGCCAGATGCCAGCTGGTTTCATCCAGGTCCCGCTGATCCGTACGGGTGGTGGCGCGGGTGTAGATGGTCCCGGCGCCGACCCCCACAAAAGGGATGAAGCGCTCGCCGCTGTAATAGGCGTGGGTGGTGACCATGATCGGGACGCTGGTCAGGCCGTGTTTCTCTTCGAGGCCGGCGCCTTCGAGCGACACCACATGCTCGAAGCCGTTCCAGGCCAGGGAAAAACCGGCCGAGATGCCGGGCCGGATGATCCGGCGGGCTTCGAAAGCGAACCCGATGTAGCTGTTGCTGTTGACGAAACTCTTGGTGTCTCCGGTCGGGAAAGACAGGTTGTAGGTCATTCCCACATAGCTGACTTGGGCATAGGCCCCCAGGGTCAGCAGGGACAGCAGCCCGACAAGGACTGGGATTCTTCTCATGCTTCTCTCCTTTATGGCGCTTCTGTATCTGTTTTCGCCTCTTTGATGTCCTTTTTTATCTGGAAGAGCGTATAGGACATGCGGAACGACAGATAATACTTGTTGATGTTGCGCACGTAGTGCACGGGTTCGAGCCCGACACGCTGCATGGTCCCGAACTCGGTGTGGTTGAACCAGCGGTTGGCGTCGTATCCCAGCTGGGTGGCGCTGGTCCGGGACCGGCGGATGTTGGCAGGGCCGGCATTGTAAGCTGCTAGCGCGAACCGCACCCTGTCATCGTCGTTGATGTCTTCCCCGGTAAAATAGCGGTCCATGACCCATCTCAGGTACTTGACCCCGGCGTGGACGTTGTTTTCCGGTGTGCTGATGTCATCGATGCCCATGTCCTTGGCCGTGGACGGCAGCAGCTGCATCAGCCCCCGGGCTCCGGTCCGGGACCGTGCGTTGGGATCGAAACGTGACTCCTGGAAAGACTGGGCCGCGATCAGGAGCCAATCGATGTCGTACATGTCCCCATACTTCTGAAACAGGGGAACATAGCGGGTCAGCGCCTCCAGGTCCTGGTTCTGGACAGCCTCCCGGGCCCAGGGATTCTCCTTGAAATACCGTTTATAGAATATGTTCCCCATCAGGGTCCCCTTTTTCACGGTCTTGACGAATCGATCCAGGCTGGCCTTGAGCTCGGGGTTGTTCTTGCGGACCATCCAGCCGAAGCGGACATCCTCGTTGAAGGCGATGTCTTCGTGGATCCTGACGTTTTCCATGAGCTCCGCGACCAGCTCCGCGATGTGGCTGTCCGCCACGGTCATCTCGATGGCACCGGAGTCCACCATCTGGATGATCTCTCCCGTGTTGACCACCCCGGGGAGCAGTTCGATCCGGATGGGTGCCAACTTCCGCGCGGCGAGATCCTCGTTAAACTGCAGCAGGCTGGTGTGATAGCTGCTGCCCTGGCGGACATGGATGCGGCGCCCTGCCAGATCGTCCCTGTTCTTCACAATTCCCGCATCCTTGCGGCTGACCAGGACCTCCCGGATGCCCCATAGGTGGGGATCGCTGAAGGCCACCAGTTCCGAGCGTTCCGGGGTGATGGTCAGGTTGGCGGCCACAATATCGCCGTATCCCTGGTTCAGGGCCTCAATCAGAACATCGTACGGGAGAGGGATGTAAAAGAACTCCACCTGCAGGTCTCTGCGGCTTTTGCCCTGGTTCAGGAATATCTTGAACTCCTCCATCTTTCTGTATTCGTAACCGTGGGCCTGCCCCTTGTAGACGAAATAATTCCCCAGTGTGTAGGTGGTCAGAACACGTATCTCTCTTTTTTTGATCATCGCAGGGAGGTCACCGGTGCGCTTTTCCAAAATGTCCGTGGCCATTTTCAACTGCTCCCGCAGCTCCTCCCTGTAGGCTTGGTAGGGATCGGATTGGGCCGGCTTGTCCGGCGCCCGTTCCTGGGAGGCGACCAGGGCGGGGGCTTTACTGACATCCGCAGGAACCACCCCGCCGGGTCCGGCGGAAACCGCACCCCTCCCGGAAAACAGAAGCGCGGCGGCCAGGATCAGGCCGAATAAAACCCCTAGAAAGACATGGTCACGTGTCATCTTCATGCTGTACTTCCCCGTATGCGGCATTTGAACATAGTATATCACGTGTACAGGGAGGAAGAAATAACAGGCGGATGCCGTCCATGATCTCTCAGCCGGGTTTGATGAATGTCCCGTTGCGGTACTCCTCGAAGGCCAGCTGGAGCTCCTCGCGGGTGTTCATGACGATGGGCCCATACCAGGCAACAGGTTCACCGAGCGGTTTCCCTGAGATCAACAGGAAGCGCAGGGGATCACGGGCACCCGCCCCCTCCAGAGTGGGCCGCCCCGAATATGTGGTTTTTACCCGACGTGTTTTGCTCATTTTGAATCGGTAGTCTATTTCGCATCATCCCAGACGGACAGGATAGCCTGCAGCAGTTTCTTGTGGTCGACCGGTTTCTCGAAAAATGCCACGGCTCCCAGGGCAGAGGTGCGTTCACGCATCTTGTTGTCGGTAAAGGCCGTGATGAAGATGACCTTCAACCGGGATCCCATGTCCAGCAGCCGGCCCTGGAGTTCGAGCCCGCTGAGGCCGGGCAGCCTGACATCCAGGATAAGGCAGCCGAAGACCTGGGGGGATATGAACTCAAGGAACTCTTCAGCCGAGGCAAAGGCCTGGACCTCAAAACCCACTGATTTCATAAAACGCCTCATGGCCTTGCGGATCGAAGCATCGTCATCGACCAGGAATATTTGTCTTTCCATTTCTATTAAGCCCGCCTCACCCCCATATTAGAGTTATGCGAAAAGACCGTCAATTGGACCTTAGTCCAATACGTGGTTTTGGGGGAATCTCGTAAAGACGGCGGTAATCGAGTATAATGCCTCCGGCATCCATATAATTCGGGATAGGAATACCGGACGTAAGTGCTCTAGTTCGTAATTTCGGTGACGTATTATTTATAAGTAATAGTATTTATGAAACAGTGTTCTAAGGAAGGGAAGATGATACACCGGATCACAAAATACAAAATCAGGGAAAGTTCTCTGGGAGGGGTGAAGATCGACCTCATCGCCTCGACCCTCCCCGAGTGTCAGTAGAAATATCGGATCCCGATCTGCAGGCTGAGCGAGCTCAGGTTGACCGAGAAGGTTTCCGGGGGATCGAACAGGTAGACGGTCTCCACATCCGTGTTCCGGAAGAGATAGAGCACCTCGCCGTAAAACGCCAGGCTGGGAGATGCCCGGTAGTGCACCCCCATCCCCCCGTATAGTCCCAGGCCGTCCTTGGGCTCCTGTTTGACCACGGTCGCTTCATCGATCGACTGCCGCGCTTCCGCGTTGAAAGAGGCGAAGAACCACCCGAGGCCGCCGAAGACATAGGGCACTATGGGTACCTGGTCGGCAAACTTGTACCGGACCGAAAGCAGCAGGGGAGTGACGTATAAATTGCCGCTCAGGAATCCATCCTCGACCTTTGTGACCGAGTGCTGGGCATATTTCCATTCTAGGGCCAGTTGGAGCCTGTTCCGGACGGGGAGCACGAATCCGATGGTCGAGCCGTACCCGTTGCTGATATTTTCTGCCGCCGGGATGTAATATGAGGCTGCCAGCAGGAAGCCGCCGCCGCGCAGCTGGGCGAATCCGGGGCCTGCCATCAAAACGACACCGAGCAGCATGCTCAGGATGACTGCTGTCTTCTTCATGGACATCTCCTTTTCACCCGTACCGGCTGAATAAAAGTGTGGCACAAACCGCATGACCTGTCAACGAAGGGGGGCCATTTAAGCGTTTTCTTTGTATCCTGCATGCCAAGTCGCTCCGCCGTCACTGCATCCGGCATGTTGGGGGGATCATTGATTCAGTATCAAGCTTTGATATACAGGGCTGGCACGCCTCAAGGCATCTTCTCCAGACGGAGCGTGGTCCAGACAGGCAGGTGGTCGCTGGCGCGGGCCTCCTCTGCCTTGCCGCTGGCCTCGACACGGAAACCCTTGACAAAGATATAGTCCATCGCGAACTCGAAGATGCCCAGGGGACCGCCTTTGGCGGTAGGACCTATCCCCTTGGTGGCCACCGTGAATCCCGCCTTCCGGAAGATGCGTTCGGTCTCGCGCACCGTGTATTGGGATTCCGTGTTGAAATCCCCGCCCACGACCACATAGGGGCTGGTTCGTCCGATGTGATCGATGACCGCTCCTACCTGATCCAACCGTTGTTCACTACCCAGGATGAAAAGCTCCGTATGCACGCTGACCGCCAGCAGCTCGAAATCGGCGATCGTGAGCGTGGCAAAGACAGCGTTGCGGTTCATTTTCCGCAGGGGATTCTCATGGGGCAGAACGACCTTCATGTGCTTAGCAATAGGCCAGGGGCTCAACACAGCATTGCCGAAGCCTTTTTCATTCTTGCTGTGCAGGGCCGCTGGGTAATAGACGTAATTGAGACGCAGCTTCCGGGCTATGGCCTGGACTCCTATGGGGTCCATCTCCTGAAGCAGCAGGACGTCTGGACTCATCAGCTGGGGGATCGATTCCAGCTCCTGGATGGCCTCCTCGATCTTCCTGCTGTATTTGATGTTGTAGGAAACCACCTTGAGGCTGCCGGTGAAAGGTGGCGGGGGTCCTGAGAGGTGCCCGATGAATTTGGGACCTTCAGGCTGGACGTAGTTCTTGAGGACGGGTGAGCAGGAAAGGGCCAGGACGGCTGCCAGGAGGAGAGAGGCCCACCGGAGCCGTTTCGTCACCGCCCCTCGCCCGGTTGCTCCAGCCTAACTGATAGCCAGATCGGAAGGTGGTCACTGGCCGCGGCGTCTTCCACCTTGCCGGAGGAGACCACCTCCATTCCCTTGACGAAGAGGTGGTCCAGTTCCAGGTCCACGAGTCCCAGGAGATCCTGCTTGTGGGTGGGACCGATGCCCTTGGTGGCCCGCGTGAAACCGGCCTTGCTGAATATCCTTTCCATCTCCCGCACGATGTACTCGCTGTCCGTATTGAAATCGCCGCCGACGATCCCGAAAGAGAAACGTTCGTCAAGGTTCTCGGCCACATGTTCCATCTGATCCAGGCGCACCTCATTCCCGAACAGGAGGGTATGGGTGTGGACGTTCCCGACCAGCACTTCCGACCCGGCGACATCCAGCACGGACAGCACGGCGATGCGGTGCATCTTGCGCAAAGGATTTTCATGGGGCAGGACGACCTTCCAGTGTTCCTTGATAGGCCAACGGCTCAGCACGGCGTTGCCGAATTCCATGCTCTGGCGGTACATGGCCGTGGGGTAAAATACGTAGTTGTAGTTCAAACGGCGCGCGATGGCATCCGCCGCAGAGGTGTGGATTTCCTGCAGGAGGATGACGTCCGCATCTTTGAGGGCGTTCATGCTTTCCAGGTCATCGACCGCCGTTTCCAATTTTTCCGCCCAATGGATATTATAGGAGACCGCCCGCAGCGTTCCCTCAAATTCAGGAGTCTCGGTGGCATAGTTTCCAGAATAACTGGGTCCGGGGATGCTGTCGTAGCTTTGCTTAACCGTTACGCAGGCGGACCCCAGGCCGAAAAGGCAGAGGACCGTGATAGTTGTGACAGATTTTTTCCACATGGTTCGATGTCTTGCACAATTTGTAGATAAGGAAGAGCTCATATTATACGGCATCCTTCACCCTCCGGGCAAGCCGGGATCGGGTGTTACAAGCTATTACAACCTCAAAAGGGATAAAAGTGTTACATCCGAGGCGTGGCTTGACTCCGCCGGTCTGGAGTGATAAGTAGTATGATTGGCAGGAAACAACTTAAGCGAAAGGAAGATCAATATGAAAAAAACATCCCTATCCCGCCGAGAATTCATGGGGCGAAGCGCCGCGGCGGCGGCCGGATTGATGATCGTCCCGCGCCACGTTTTGGGCGGACGCGGTTATACCGCGCCGAGCGACACCCTGAACATCGGCTGCATCGGAGTGGGGGGCAAGGGGTCCTCGGACATCCGCTCCTGCAGCGGCGAGAACATCGGGGCCCTCTGCGATGTCGACGACTCTCAGATGGCCAGGTTCCTTAAGTCCGACCGCAGCACTCCCGAACAGAAGGCCATGTATGACAAAGCCGGCAAATACCGGGACTTCCGGGTCATGCTGGA
>SDBS01001392.1_pt1 | contig 24498 bp, 22 predicted proteins | sample 2277091 | NCBI WGS metagenome assembly SDBS01 (sample SAMN10404972, study PRJNA504765) | marine sediment metagenome | isolation source: marine sediment core GS10_PC15, 163 cmbsf | place: Arctic Ocean: Southern Knipovich Ridge | collected 2010
GGAGCCCCTTTTTTCTTGCTGATTACTTGCCCTTATGGTGTTTCCATCCTTACTGTTTCAATACTTCCACCGGTATATTTAAAGATCTCAATAGGTGTGATGACATCGCCGTTCTTGTCAAAATCCACAGAACCGGCAGCCCCCTCATAATTGATATCTTTACCCTTTTTTAAAAGATCAAAGGCTTTTTTAAACTCGCCGGGTAGAATGACTTCTCCGGGAGGTCCAGCTACATAACGTAAATTATCCCGTATATTCTCCGAGGTTGGATCAAGACCTTTTTGAATTGCGGCATAGGCAGCAAGACCTATAACAGACATTCCATCGTATGCATTGGTAATGAACGGTAAAGGCGGCATCTCGCCAAACTCTTCCTCAAAATATTTATTGAAAAGTTCGAGAGGTTCTCCTCCAAGTGAGCCAGGTGCCGTGCCCATCTGTCCTTCAACAATGTCGGCCCCTAGAGCTTCGATAATTTCAAGGGATTTTGTGCCATCGCAGTAGAAGAAATTCTTGAAATTAAAGAACTCAACAGCCTCTTTTAGATAGACCTTGGCATGCTGGGGGTAGCTGTAAGCCGCAAGGACGTCCGGGTTTCCTGCAAGGGCCTTTCTCAGTTCCGCGGTGTAAGACTCGGCAGCTTTTTCATCATGTGGAACCATGGCAAGCACCTTGCCGCCGCTTTGCTCAAATGCTTTCTTAAACACCTCTGCAAGGCCCTGTCCGTACGCGTTATTTACATATAGAACAGACGCTGTTTTGATCATTTCAGCGGCAGCCTGACCGGCTACAACTCCCTGAAGAGCATCAGAGGGGCATGTCCGAAACACAAAGTCCTTGCCGCGGTCGGCGGGCAGATCGCTCATCATCGGGTTCGTGGATGCGGGTGACATGATTATAACTTCGTTTGGAATAGTCACAGACTCTGCCACGGCAAGGGTCACTCCACTGGACAGAGCCCCGATAATTGCCACAACCTGGTTGATCTCAACCAGCTTCTTTGCGGCAGCGGTACCCGCTATCGGCGCAGTCTCGCTGTCTTCATGGATAAGCTTAATGGACAGGCCGGCTTCTGTCAATTGATCAGCAGCAAGAACGGCCCCATTCTTTATGGCAGGACCGTACTCTTTTAATGGCCCTGTGTGAGCCATGAGAGTCCCGACCTTGATCTCCACCACTTTTGGCGGCCTTAATCTTGGAATGACAACAAATATGACCACAGCCGCAACCACTACAACAGCAATGATAATGTAAATAAATTTTTTCATAAAAACCTCCTTATGTAAATTATGATCACTTATTTTATATCTTTTGTTTTAATATGTCAAGATTAAATTTAAAATTATGTAAATTTTATTGACTTTTATATTGACTTTCGGTTAATGTTCGGTTATACTATTTTCGGTAAACATTCGGCTAATTTTTATTCCGGGAGAAAGATATGTATCTCACTGAAAAACAGAAAAGAGTTTATCAGTTCATCAAAAGCTACATCGACACCCATGACATTGCGCCTGCCTATGAAGAGATAAAGGCCCACCTCGGATTCAAGTCTATAAGCACAGTTTTTGACCACATAAAAACCCTGGAGAAAAAGGGATACATAACGAAGGGCGGTCTTAACCAGAAAAGATCCCTCCAGCTGATCAATTTCGGGAAAAAAAGCGTCACCATTCCCCTTGTCGCTACCGTGGCCGCGGGGAGCCCCCTCGAGGTGTATGAAATCCAGGAATACGTCGATGTTCCCGAAGAGATGCTCGGGCAGGGAGAAAATGTCGCTCTTAAAATAAAGGGCAGCTCCATGATCGACAGCGGAATCTATGATGGTGATATAGTAATCGTAAAAAAGCAGAAAACCGCTGAAAACGGCCGGATAGTCGTTGCCCTGGTAGACGGCGAGGCCACTATCAAACGCATCTACTTTCACGAAAACACAGTAGAACTGAGGGCAAGTAATCCATCTGTCGGTTCTCTTTTTATTACGGAAAAACAGAACCTTCAGATATTCGGTGTTCTTGTGGGCCTGTACAGGACCTTTAATTTGTAGGTTATACCGATATGAGACGCTTAAAAAAAAGGATCGTTTTTATATCCATTCCCCACATATTCGCGGAGAGCGAGGAGAGCAGAAGAAAAAATCCTCCCGGCCTCCCGCTGGTCATTGTTTCGGGGAATCTTTCAAAAAGTATCGTTATCGATTACTCAAAGGGCCTTGCCGGGTCTCCTGTAAAAAAAGGCGTGCTTCTGAAAAGCATTGCGTCTCTCAGAGGGAAAATAGGGGTACTGCCTGCTGATTACGAGTACGTTGAAAAATTAAATCAAAAGGTAATGCGCCGTTTGAAAAACTATTCCCCCCTCGTGGAGAGCCCGGGCACAGGGGAGTACTGTCTGGATTTAACCGGCACAAAAAAGCTGTTCGGGAGGGAGCTTGACACCTGCGGAAAGATCATAAACGAGCTCAAAGCAGCCCTTGGATTGACCTCCAGCATAGGAATCGGGAGCACAACCCTCATCTCCAGGATGGCATCTCAGGTTGCGGCCGGAGGCAGTGTATACGATATATATAAAACATCCGAGGCTCTGTTCCTCTCCCCTCTCAGCATAGGGCTCTGCACAGAGATCTCCGGTCCGGTAAAAAAAGCGCTTTCATCCAACTATAATATTCACAAGCTAGGTGAGCTCGGGGTGTTCACAAAAAATGACCTTATCTGTATGTTCGGGAAGGAAGGTGAAACCCTCTACAACTATTCACGGGGCCTGTCACGAAACAGAATCATAGAACAGAGCACTGAAAAAGTTTTAGAAAAGTCGCTCATCGTAAATTCCGAAAGCAACGATGACGGGATAGTGCGGAGATGTTTTTTTTCCATGATCCTCGAGCTCTGCACAAAGATGAGAGAGGACTGTATGTTTCCCCGGTCCTTTCACATCGGGGTCATCTATCAGGACAACTACAGGTACACCCACTCCGGGAGCCTTAAAGACCCGTCATTTTTCGAAAAAAAACTCTACGAAGACCTCGTCATCTATGTAAACAGGGCCCTGGCAAGAAGGACCTGTATAAAAAAGATCATTCTCTCGTTTTCGCACTTTACTCCTTCCTCCCTTCAACTGCCACTTTTCGGGAGTAATGTCCGGGTGGAAAGACTTACAGGGGCCTTCGACATGGTACGGAAAAAGTTTGGAAAGAAATATATCCGGTACGGCGGATAAAAGATGACCAATTTTATCTTTCTCGAAAATCACTCTGTATACTCTATGTGCGAAGGGACAATTTTCATAAGTGAGCTCGTCTCCCACGCGAAATCTCAGGGCTACAGCTACCTCTCCATCTGCGATACAAACGGCTTCTACGGAATTGTAAACTTCATCCAGGCCTGCGCGAAAGGAGGGTTAAAGCCTCTCATCTGCGTGAGGCTGAAAAATTATTCGTTCAACGGTATATTCGTGGCCCGGAACATGGATGGCTACAGCCGTATCTGCCGGTTCATATCAGAAATACATTTAGATGACGCGTTTGATGTAAAAAAAGAGCTCTTAAAAAAGCCCCCAAAAAACTACTATGTCATAACCATGGACAGGGAGGTCCTTTCACAGAAGAAGGAGGGCGTTTTTGCCGAAATAAACGTCTTAAAAAAAAACTACGCAAAGGACTATTCATACGCGAAGACGGCCGGCATCGAGCCTGTCCTGATCTACCCGGTCTACTTTTTAAAAAAACAGGACCTCCATGTGCACACACTCCTGCGGGCAATCCATCAAAATAAAAAACTATCCTCTCTCTATCCCGAAGAAGTCCAGAGCAAATACTCCTACCCGCGGTCTGAAATAAAAATATGCTCCGATTACTCCTTTATGGAGGACGCGATTCGCAACACACGGCATATTGCTGAAACAAGCTCCTTCGAGTTTAAGGCCGGAAAGGCCATTCTGCCGAAGTACTGTGACAACAGCTTCTCCATGCTGAAGGCCCTCTGCCTTGAAAATCTGAAAAAAAGATACAAAAGGATCACCCCTCTCATTCTTGAAAGGCTGGGGAAAGAGCTGAAAATCATCTATAAAAAAGGTTTTGCCGATTACTTTCTCGTGGTCCATGATATTGTGAAAAGGTCGCCTCTAACCTGCGGGCGAGGTTCCGCCGCCGCCTCCCTGGTGTCCTATCTCCTCTTCATCACCCATGTAGACCCGGTCAGGCACAACCTCTTTTTTGAAAGATTCATGAATGAAGCCCGGGCCGACCCACCTGATATCGACGTTGATTTCCCCTGGGATTCACGGGATGAGATCCTGAATTATGTTTTCAAAAAATACTCCATAAGCAACTCCGCGATGGTATCGAACCATGTCACCTTTTCAGTCAGGTCCTCCGTACGTGAAGTCGCGAAAGTATACGGAATGTCTGAGAACGAGATAAACAGGATCACGAAAAACATCAGGTACTACTACAGCCGGGCTACCGATGATTTTGAAAACTACTCGGTAAACAGAGACTATTCCCCTTCCATGATGAAAATCTTTCACGATGCTGTGAAAATCAACGGCAGACCCCGGTACCTCTCGGTCCACTGCGGCGGCGTGGTAATTACGCCGAAACCGGTATTTTCCTATATCCCTGTTGAACGGGCGCCTAAAGGAGTAAACCTCATCCAGCTCGAAAAAGACCAGGCCGAGGACTTCGGCTTTGTAAAGATAGATATTCTCGGAAACAGGAGCCTGGCGGTTGTGAGGGACAGCCTGAAACTGGTGGAAGCGCATTACGGCAGAAAGATCCGGTATGAGGACTTCAACCCCCTTGACGATGAAAAAACAATCAATATGCTCGCCCGGGGGGACACCATCGGGGTTTTTTATGTAGAATCCCCGGCCATGAGGCAGCTTCAAAAAAAGACCCGGAGGGGCGATTACAACCACCTGATTATCCATTCCTCGATCATCCGCCCCGCTGCGAACATGTTCATAAGAGAGTACATTGAAAGACTGCACGGCAAGCCCTATAAACCGTTGCTCCCTGAAATGGGCAGGATCCTGGGGGAAACCTACGGCATAATGTGCTATCAGGAAGACATAACCAGGATAGCGCTTGAGGTTGCCGGTTTCCCCCTGTCAGAGGCTTGCGAGCTGAGAAAGGTCATTTCAAACAGGCGTAAGGAGGAGAGGAAGCTCCAGCTGAAGGCCCTCTTTTATGAAAACTGCAGGGAAAAGAAAATCGGAAAGGCTGTTATCGACCGTATCTGGAACATGATCGAGTCTTTTTCAGGTTACAGCTTCTGCAAACCCCACAGTGCGTCTTTCGCCCTCCTCTCCTTTAAAGCCTGCTATCTAAAAGCCCACTATCCCGCGGAGTTCATGGGAGCGGTTTTAAAGAACCAGGGGGGATACTATTCACCCCTCGCGTATATCTCCGAATCGCGGAGGATGGGATTAAAAGTGGTAAAGCCTGTTATCAACACAAGCAGGAACGAATACTTCGGACGCAGGGACACCGTATATGTCGGGTTCATGCAGATAAAAAACCTCTCAAAAGAAATTGTCAGGAAACTGATCGAAGAGCGGGATAGAAACGGGCCGTATTCGGGATTGCTCGACTTCATGGAGCGGACCGGCGCCACGGTTACGGATACCGTTCTCCTCATAAAGGCGGAGTGCTTCAGGAACATCGAACAGTACAACCAGCCGCAGCTTCTGTACATGGCCCACATTTATGGAAGCCGCGGTGAGAATGATGGGGATTATCCCTCCCGCAGCATATTCCCGGGCAGCATATTCCAGGGCGAAAGGGAGCTCATTCCTCCCCGGCTGAAAGACATCCCTTACAGGCAGAAAATCAAAAATGAAGTTGAGCTTTACGGGTTCATCCTATCCCTGCAGCCCATGAAGCTATGGAGGGAAAAAATCAGGGATAGAAACATTATCTTTGCGGGAGAACTGCCGGATTATAAGGGCAGAGACGTAAAGGTTTGCGGGATACTGATAACAGCAAAAACAGTGCCGACCAAAAATGACGAGCTCATGCAGTTTATCAGCTTCGAAGATGAAACCGCGATCTTTGAAACGATCTTTTTCCCCGGGGTCTACAAAAAACACGCCCTCAAGCTGTGCTATCAGAGGCCCTACATCCTCCACGGGAGGGTTGAAACAGAGTTCGGCGTCATCAGCCTGAACGTGCACGACGTGGAGGAGCTTTCATAAAAGGTAATAATGATTGACAAGTTGCTTGCCTATTATTTATTATAACCGAAAGGAGCATCAAACATGTGCGGACGATTCGTGCAGAAATCCGAAAGAAAAATCATTACAGAGGAGTTTTATGTACAGGAGTTCCTGGATGATGTGTTCATCAGTTACAACGTGGCTCCAAGCCAGAGCGCGGGTGTTATAATCAACGAGGGGAAGAACCGTTACGCCCTGATCAAGTGGGGGCTCGTACCCTCATGGGCTAACGACATACAGATAGGATATAAAATGATAAATGCAAGGGCTGAGACGATTTCACAGAAGCCGAGCTTCAGGTCCGCATTCTCAAAACGCAGATGCTTAATACCCGCGGACGGTTTTTATGAGTGGAAGAAGGAAGGCTCATTCAAGGTTCCGTTTTATATTTACAGTAAATCAGAAAATCCGATCAGCCTCGCCGGCCTGTGGGAAACATGGAACGACCCGGAAGGAAACCCGCTAAAAACATTCACGATAATCACAACAGAGGCAAATGACGCACTTAAAGACATTCACAGCCGGATGCCGGTTATCATCCCGCCGGAAAAAAGATCCACCTGGCTTGACCCGGAAATGAGTGAAAAAGATAGACTTCTCGGTCTGCTTATACCATACGGTGAAACTGAGCTTGTCTCTCATAAAGTTTCACGAATTGTGAATTCCCCAAAAAATAATTCTCCGGAATGTGTCAGGCCTGTTTCAGATATGTTTTAAACTTGAACATATCTATCAAAGCATGTATTTTTGATAAATATTGGATCGAAATCTCTGAGTATGATCTTCTTACAGCAAAATCAATGCTCGATACCAAAAGGTATTTGTATGTTGCGTTTATGTGTCATCAATCAATAGAAAAATTATTAAAGGCATACTGGCAATGTATAACAAAAAAAGTACCGCCAAAAACACATAATATTTCGTACCTTGCATCGAAAGCAGGACTATTTGAGCAACTTTCAGAGAAGCAAAAGGATTTCCTGGATGAGCTTGAGCCTCTTAATATAGAAACAAGGTATCCTGGAAATAAAGATGCTTTAATGAAAAAATTGGATAATGCATACTCAACAGAGATTTATATAAAAACTAAGGGATTATATCAATGGATAAAAAAGAGGCTATCCTAGTCGCAAAAAAATATTTATCTGGAGTCCGTGATTTTATCACTTGGGAAAAAGCTTTTCTTTTTGGCTCATACGTTCACGGCACACAAAGTGAGGACAGCGACATTGATATAGGGATTTTTGTAAATTCTATAAATGATGATTATTTTAATACTTTAAAAAAACTCTATAAAGTGAGACGAGGTATTGATATCAGAATTGAACCCCACTTATATATAGCAGGAAATGATCAATCTGGATTTGCCGAGGTAGTTAAAAAAGCGGGCATACCATTGTAATCTTCAGGCCTGTTTCAGAAATGTTTTAATGTTTGATGTAAGAGTCGCAATAGGGCCTTCAGCCGGCGGGCATCCCCCTCACTGTTCTTTTTCTTGACATTGTTTTAGGGTATAATATGATGTGATGAAGAAACAGTATTAATATATTTCTTAGAGGAGGAATCCCTGTGTCAGATAAACCGAACTTTAAGGCTGATCTGGTAGGTGTATTTGGACATCCGGTGTCTGAAAATCCAACTATCCTCATGGAAGAAGCAGCTTTCAAAGAACTGGGCCTTAACTGGCGATACCTGACGATTGAGGTTTTACCCGAAGATTTAGAGAGCGCAATGAAAGGATTACGCGCCTTTAATATGCGGGGGATTAATCTTACGATCCCTCATAAAAGGGAGGTGATTAAATACCTCGACAGGGTCGCGGAGGATGCCCTGTTGATCGGGGCTGTCAATACTGTCATCAGGGAAGATGATGTACTCATCGGAGAGAATACCGATGGAAAAGGGTTTTTGCAGTCATTAAAAAAGGACGCAGGGATAGAACCTGCGGGAAAACAGGTGGTTGTATTCGGAGCGGGTGGTGCCGCACGGGCGATCTGCGTTGAGCTGGCACTTGCCGGCGCTAAACATATTACAGTTGTAAATCGCACTGAGCATCGCGGTAAAGATTTAGAAGGGCTGCTGAATGAAAAAACACCCGTTGAGGCCGCATTTATCCCCTGGAACAGATCGTATAAAATTCCCGGTCAAACTGATATTGTAGTTAACGCCACATCAATAGGTCTTTATCCCGATACAGACGCAAAACCCGGGGTGGACTATAACACGTTAAATGACAGGATGATCGTGTGTGATGTCATTCCAAATCCTCCCCATACCCCCTTCCTTAAAGAGGCGGAACTCAGAGGGGCAAAAACCCTCGATGGACTCGGAATGCTTGTATATCAGGGAATGATCGGGTTTAAGATGTGGACCGGGAAAGATGCTCCGGAAGTGGTAATGAAGGATGCCTTAAAGAAGGCCTTCGGGTTGTAAACCGGTTTCTCCCCGGATTGCTTTTCCCTATTTAACTTAGCATTTTATAACTGATATCTAAATATTTGCATAAAAGCTCAGACTCCCTTGTATAATCACCGTACGTAATACTCCAGTGATGTCCCGCACCGTTCTGTACAGCTGATTGTAATATTTCCTTCACAGGCTTATCAAAAAAAACACGCATTGGATTGCCTTCATAAACCATATCGGTTTCAACTACTTCACCAACAAGTGCAGACATGCGGTATCCTGCGCGGGAACCTATAAGGTTTACAGCTGTTACTGTACCCGACCTGTTTACAGGAAAGAAGACTGCTATGCCGTCACGTGTCTCAATCGATTCATGCAGGGTTATGTCACCCTTGCTTTTTGCCATCGAAAACGGTCCCGCGCCGCAGTGGGAAAACATGATCTGATTTTCATCTGTATACAGCCTCATAAAATCGCCATTTATGGCTGACCTTCCGTTAAGCATATACAAAAGACGCATCAGTATGGTTGAATGAAGGTCGCCTTCACATCCCGCACCGATACCGAGGTCATTGAACCGGGCGATAGGGAGGCAGATTTTTGATTTTAAATGCGTCCAGCAGTTTATGGAAAGAGCATCAAGCCTTTTATCTTCTGCCAGTTTTACCATTGAAAGAAAAGCTTTTGAAGCAGCTAAACCGTCCTTATCTGTAACCTTGACTGAACCTACTTCCTTTTTCACTCTGTTCCAGTCCTCTTCTGCATCCTTATCTGATACCAGCTTAAGCCGCCTGTTGTATTCAAAATCACGGAGCGGGATAACCGAAACCCCGAATTTCTTTTTTAATCCGTATTCATCTGCAGCCATGCTGAACATAATCTCAGGATTTTCACCCATGTATCCAACGCGCATATTCCTGAGAGCCCTTTTCAACATAGCTGCCCTGGCAAATATCATAAGATTATCCATAATATCTTTATCACCGATATCCCCGGCAAAAAGCCGGTAATGTTTATCAAGCTCGTACAGTGTCGGATTAATAAGCATTGCTCCGACAAGAGCTATACAGTCTATTTCCCGTTCCACAGCCCATAAAAAAATCGGAAAATCACAGGAATCCAGAAGCTCAACAATGAAATGATCCGGCACAAAGGTTGTGAGGACGGCTAAAATAAAATCCACTTTCTTTTCAGCCAGTACCCTTCCTGCTTCTTCCGCACTGAGAGTATCCACTACAACTGAATCTATTTTGACTATATCTAATTCAAGCCCTCTTAGTGAAGAAATCATCTCATCGTATTTGGCAGGGGCTTTTTCCTCGCCAAGAAAATAGCCCGGAAAGGCCAGAGCCAGGACACCTGCACGGGGTGTATGTTTAGTTTCTCGTGACATAGGGCTCCTCCTTGTATCCCCTTTCTTTCCCAGTATTGCGATACTCAAATGATATATTTCATATATGAGCTTTCCTAATGCCCTGCATGTTACATTTTCCGCACTCTTTTCTGCTCTTTTGTTAGATCTTTCATAGACTAAATCCGAACCAGTTTAAACTTCATTGCATCGGCAAATATCTCAAGGGCCGTACTCTGATCACCGTACCCGATAGCAATGTGGTGTGATGGACCCTGCTGGCACCATGCGTCCATAAACTCATGTATCGGCCTGCAGACCTTGACACGGCAGTTCGGGTTCCCTATGCTGAGGATCGGTCCGGGTATTATTTCACCGACCGAATAGATCAGCTTGAATGTTTCGCCGGCATCAAACTGCGTGAGGTTAAGCAGTGTTACAGGACCTTCCTTCATATCAAAATCGATCCCCAGGCCGTGACCTGACTTGCCGTGCTGCACTTTCAGGTGCTGAAGCCTTGGTTTCCCCTCTGCCATATTTATGTTGCCTGGCCCGTCATGGCCCATCAGCAGAAAATCTTCATCAAAATTCATGGCGAAAAATTCCACAAACATACCGCCGGCGCCAAGAAGGTCCATAATTTTCATCGCCATGGCCGATTTTACGTCCCCTTCAGTCACACCGGGACGACCCAGAGCGGCAAGCCTTGATACCGCGAGGTTGGACTGGGCCCTGAGCTGGGTAATCAGCTCCCTTTCCCCCCACCAGTAGTACCCGAAGGCGAATATGTCGTGCCTTCTTATGACCTCATCATAGGCAATCGCAAGCTGTGCAGAAAACCTCATGTGCTCATTTGTTACCGTTCTGTCAACATCATAAAGCGCCCTGAACTGCCGGCACATGTCTTCAAGCTGCTCCTCTGTCACCCGGTGATAGGCGTTCTCAATCTCCTCGACCTCCGGGCGTTTCAGCATTCTGCCGGTCGCCTTTAAAAGCCTGTGCTCATCGATCGGCATATCAGACATGTGTGTGTACACCTCGCCAATGAGCCCAACATTCATTTTCTTAAAAAACTTTGCAGCAGCAGCACCCCTTATATCGGCTTTCAATTCCATACGTAGTCTGGGATCATCAAAAAAACCTGTTCTTACTCTGAACTTTTTTCCCAGATTAACGAGAGCTCCCGAATACTCAGGTACACAGCACACCCCTTCATGATGAAGATATACCGCGGTATCAGCCGTCGTAAAATCGTAAGATCGGTCCTCATGAGCGTTTAAAATCCTTACCGGCACGTCCAGCTCCCGCACTACCGGAACGATCTGCATGCTCGGGGTATACCCCAGTGGAAAGATCAGCAGGATGTCGACATCTTCCCGCTTTAAGAGGTTCGCCGCCTTCCTGGACTTTTCCATAGTGTCGACCAGTTCAGGCGCGACCACATCGGCGTTCTCATTAAGCATTTCAAGCAGGTTTCGGTACATCTTCATACCCATTTCCTTTAAAGCCGGAAACTGCGGCCAGTAGTAGAAGTGGCCGGTTGGCAAAAGCCCGATTTTGGGCTTTATTTCATTTTCTTTCTTCAAAACTTCTAACTTTTTTCTTACTTCATTATAATCATTTCCCATTTCCATACACCCCTTTGAAATTAGCTTTCCCCTGGATACCGGCCTTTTTTAATAGTGACTTTTCTCAACTATGCGTTTAAGCTCCCTTTTCACTGTGCTGTCAAGGGGCTTAACTTCATGACTGTTTAAAATGCTTTTAGTTTTATGAATTGAATTATCAATAATACTCTTCATCCCATCTGCCTGCCAGCGGTCAAAATTATCCCTTACAAGCAGGTCACTCATCCACAGCCTTTTTTTAAAATCCCTAACAGTAATATCACTATCCATAAAATACATCTTATTAACAAGAGACTTCTCTATGTCCTCAAAAATATCATCCGCGAAGGTACCCTGGCGGCTGAAGCCAAATGTATTTATCATATGTTTGATCATTGAGACGATTTCATTATCTACCAGCATCTGTTCATAGTTCGCTCCGTTCATGCCATCCGACTGACAAACCGTACCATGAATTAAGTTTATACCGCTCAATACCGCAATCATCATTGCTGAATACTTTTCCATTGCAAGCTGGATATCGGAATATTTTGAATCACCTGAGATGATGCAGTGGCTGGGAAGGTGGTAATATTCGGCCATTTTTCGACCGGCTAAATAATATGCCCATATTTCCGGAGATGCAGTAACCATTTCACCATTTCTCATGTCCATGGACCCTGCCATTATCATGTATAAAAATGGAGCCCCCGGTTTAATATTCTGTGTAATGACCAGTCCACAGAGAATGTTGGCATTTGCGAGCGCAAGGGAACCTTCCACATAAACCGGGCCGGTTGTACCCATTATGGGATATGATGCGAGGCCGGTCGGGATACCCAATTCAGCGCATCTCATAAGCCCATCGCACTGCTCTTTTACTATGCCAAGGGTTGCTTCGGCTGAAATATCATGAATAGAAAAAAGGGGCTTTTCCTTCAGCTTTTTGACAGATCCCCTGACCGCGACCCCCATATTGAAAATGGCCTCGACATCTTCAGGGCCATCCACCACAAAAGCACACGGCTTAGTGGTATTTCTCAATATCTCTGAAGCCATTTGCACTCTAAAAATTGCCGGATCAACATCAGAGGGCTCAACAAGCTCATGTATGATATCAATATTATCAAGAGAATCCTGAACCCTCGTCATATCCTTAAGGTCTTTCAGGGTGGGCCTTCTATAAACCCCCTCAAGATCTCTAACACGAATCGCCGCAGCGCCGCTCATAAAGGCTGTATTATTACTCCCTATGATAACCTTTCCCTCGTTTGTCCTGTTATAAAGCTCAAAAGCCGGTATCACCTTATCTAATGATTCCCTGACGATATCTCCGGAAATAAAAACAATTTTCTTCTTTCTATCAACCTTACAGCCGATTGAGTATAATAAATCCAGGGCCTTTTCCGAGGCAATGGGAACACCGATTTCTCCTAAAATTCTCAGAGAAATATCATGTATATGAGAAACAGAGAAATCTGAAGTCAATGAAAATATTTTTTTATTGATATTTTCAATCATTAAATACCCCTTTTTGGAGCACCGGGACTCATCACAGTACAACCCGGACAGATAAAAAAATAGTAACAGGGAAAAACCCTGCGCTTTTCCCCATCACTATGTCCTATCCTTTAACGACAACTATTTGTAACCATAGATATTATCAAGCCGGGTAACGATCATAACCTGCGATATACAATACCGGATTCGGGAACAATTCTATCCCTTGACAGCCCCCATGGTCATTCCCGCGATAAACCACTTCTGAAACAGCATAAATATTATGAGAACGGGTATGACGGTTATCATTATTGCTGCCCCGTATGTCCCGATCGGCACTATATATTTACCTCCGGCAATCTTCGCTATGGCTACCGGGATCGTCTGTATCTTCGGATTCTGCAGAAACACAAGCGCGTATATAAACTCGTTCCATGTCTCGAGAAACAGGAGTATAATGCATGACGCAAGCGCTGGAGCGGATAAGGGTAATACTATCCTGATAAATACCTGAATATCCCTGGCTCCGTCAATTATGGCAGCCTCCTTGATCTCATTTGGTATCTGCTCAAAAAATGATCTCAGTATGAGCGTTGCAATCGGCATAGAAAACCCTATATACGGAAATATCACCGCAAGATAATTGTTTAATAACCCCAATCTCTTCATAATAAAAAATAGCGGTATCAATAATACCTGCGCGGGTACGACATAACTCGCTATTATGGTCGTAAACACCAGCTCCTTACCCTTAAACCTGTAGTGACTGAAACTAAATGACGCAAGAGACGCAAACAGTATCGAAATAGTTATCGCGCTTACGGTACAGATTATGCTGTTCCGGAACATCTGTAAAAACGTTACATTCAGCCTCTCCTTCGCATAGTACCACGCGTCTATATAATTTTTATGCGTCACCGCCTTCGGTATTATGAAAAATGTGTCCTGATATACGGTCTCCTTTGTCCGCAGCGAAAGCGAAAATATGTATATTATCGGAAACAGTATCACCAATAGGGTCATTAATATGATTACCCTCGTGAATATAAAAAATACCGGATTCCTCTTTATGCTGACTCCGTATCCCTGAACACTCATCACGCAGCACCCCTCTTCCTTATGGTCATTATCCTCGCCGCTCCAAACAGGATCACAACCGCAAACATAATCACAGCCACACTCGAACCAACACCCATCTTGTTCGGCCCGTTTGCTGCAAATGAATAGTAATACATTATCGTTGTCAGTACCTCAGAATTATGTACAGGCCCCCCTCTCGTCAACACATAAACAACATCAAATACCCTGAAGCTTCCTATAAGATTCAAAATCATGTTAAGTATAATAACAGGCACTAAAGATGGAATCATAACCCGCGTGATCTTTGTCAGCCAGTTAGCTCCATCCACATCAGCGGCCTCAAGCATCTCAATATCAAGCGACTGGAGCCCGGCATAGAATATTACCAGATTATACCCGACCCACTGCCATATACTGACAAAAATAACACACCAGATAGCAAGCTGTACACTCGACAGCCAGGAAAAGTCGATCCCAAGTATCTGGTTAATCACTCCATCCTGCTCCAGCATCCTCCTCCACGCCAGACTCACCGAAACAGGCGCAAGTATACCTGGAAAGAATATTATAGTCCGTATTAATACACTTAACCTGAACCTCCCGATAAATATGATTATTGCAAGAAAAAGGGCAATGATCACCTGAAGGGATATACTCGCTCCGACAAAGTATATTGTATTTCTAATTGAAATCCAGAAATACCTGTCAGCGAATAAAATCCTGTAATTTTTCCAACCCACATACTCCTTGAACACGTTCGAATCATACCCGGAAAAATCGTAATAGCTCAGAGTAAGCGAAAAAATAATGGGGGAAAGTACGAATACAAAGAAAATCATGAGTGACGGCACAAGATATATATATGGTTTGAACCCTTTATGTTCAATTATTGCCTCGCTCTTCAACATTTACCGCACCTTTTCAATTGATTGTATGACATCTCTCATTGACTTGAAAATTATAATAAATAACAGATCAGATGATGTAATAATGCCGGGTCAGCAGGAAGGATCCCACACCTTTAGTCCATCAAAATATTCCCGCAAATAACCTCGGTCACGAGCAAGAATTCTGTCTCCATGATAAAACGCATGGGCGCCAATCAAAAAATCAGGGATGATCTTTTTTTTAGGCCACCCGCGTGAAAGATAGAGCGCAAAATATTTACCTGCAAGCAAAGCACTTTCTTTCGAAGAAGGCACATATACTAATTTCCAGTCCGATAAAAATTCCCTGAACATATCCTCATTGTTTATTGATGGATATATTTCTGCAAGAACATATTCACATATAATCAATTTACCTTCACCATCGGCAGCTTTGAGTGCACCCTCTGATACCCCTGCAAAATTCCCTGTCCCGGCAAGAACATCCAGAATCACGGATGAATCAACAGCGGTAATCATCCTCTCACCTTTTTCAGATAATCATCGACATTCATATTTCCAGGAATTTTACCTTTACCGCGCCATTTTTGAAACACATCTACAACCTGTTTTTTAACCGCAATGAGTCTGCCTCTATCAGTATCTACTTCAAGCACAGTTCCCGGTGTAATACCCAGTTTATCTCTTATCTTTTTGGGTATTGTAATCTGCCCTTTTTCAGATACAATCGTTTTCATACTTATTATATAATAATTCTTACTTTGCAGGTCAAGAATCAATATTCCTTTTTTCTATCCCATTAATTGAGGTTGTCCCCCAACCTCTTATTAGCTAAAATGAACAAAATTTGACGGGGAAAGCGTCAGCGCCTTTCCCCATCATTATCCCTTAACTGTAACAACAACTATTTGTAACCGCAGATCTTATCAAGCTGGGCAAGTACATCATCAATGGTATCAACTTCAAGAAGCACATTTCCTATACCATCACCAAGAGCTTTAACAGCATCAGCATTGAAATAGTACACCTCACTGTACCTCCCGGGTGAGTTATACAGCTCAATACAATCGTTAAACACAGGATTGTCTGTCTTGGGTACATTGGCCGGATCCACTCCAGCTGCCGGATTCACTCCATTGCTTATGAATATCTCAGCGGCACGAGGACTGCTGGTCAATTTGATAAACTTTATTGCCTCTTCCCTGTATTCGGTCGTAGCAGAAACCCCAATATCTGTTCCAAAGTTCTTGTTAAACGAGGTAACCGAGTTTTTATTTACCATCGGAAACTGTATGATCCCGATGCTCGGGTTGTCTGCATTGTTGTCCTCAGGCTTCATGGAGCTCGCGAACCAGTCACCCTGCGCCCACATAAAAATCGATTCCTTCTCAAGCCACTTGCCGAAAGCCTGAACCTGGTAATCCATGTTCAGGGCGTCCCTCCTCCAGGCCCCCGCATCGTTCAGTTTTACAAATACCTCTATGGAATTTCTAAAGATATCCTGCTGCCAGGAAATCTCTCCATCCATAGCCTGCTGCACCATGTCGGGTTTCTCTCCAGGCTGCTGCTGATGCACAAAGTTAAAGAATGGATCAAAATAACACCACGTCTCAATAAACCCTGCGAGGATAACGTCATAACCTTTCGCCTTCGCAGGTCCAATCATCGCGATATAATCTTCCACACTGAACGAATCTGTGAAAGGCCTCGGCTCCCAGCCTATCTCCTCGAGCATGTCCTTGTGGTACCAGATGCACTCCGTCCAGACATCCTGCGCTATGAGATATATGCCGCCCTTGATGTTCATCCCCTTGAAATCATAGGCAGGGCCAAGCCATCCCTTCCACTCAGCGTCAATATAGGGTTTCAGGTCAATAAGCGCTCCGGAATCAACAACTTCAAAGGCATCTGTTCCGGGATAAACCGCGAAAAGGTCCGGAGCCTCACCTCCCGAAAGCGCGGGCTTCAGAAACTCATTGTAGGTCGTTACCGTATACTGCTGGTATTCTACTGTAAATCCGGGATTCTCCTTCTCAAATATCTTTATGATCTCCCTGTAGGACGTGAGAATCCCCTCGTTGCCTCCCTGCCAGTCCGTAAACCTCAGGACAACGATCTCCTCCGGCTCTTTTTCCTTCTCTGCCGCCTTTTCAGACACGGCTCCAGGTTCTTTCCCTTTCTTGCCGCTGGCAAAGGCAACACTGAAAGAAAAGATCAAACATAATACTAACATCAATACAAAAATCGTTTTCCTTGTGCTCATTTTTCTCTCCTCCTTAAAGTTTGGTTTTGTTTCAGAAAAACTAATTTAAAAATATTTTAAATGCAGTCGATCACCTCCTTATAAAATTAAATCTTTCCTTCCAGCTTGAATATCCTTAGCGGATTCTCATAAAAAACCAACCGGGAAATCTCTTTCGCCCTCTCAACATTAAAAACACCTTCCTCGACCTTCCTTGCAAGGGCTTTACTCACATTTTCTCTTGCTATATACTGATGCCCTACTACACCATCGATAAAGAGGTAGTCCCCGCCGAAGGCGCTTATCTTGTTTACCGGCACCGAATCGATCCAGCCTGCCAGCGCGTTTATGCTTGCGTAAGGAGATAAGATGTGAGCCCAGCACATATCGATATACACGTTGGAAAAGTTCTTTGCCAGAACAGCTACAACATCCTGATAGGGGTATCCCATGTGAAAAATATCAAAATCAACATCCGGATATTCCAGGAACAGGTTCGCAAGAAGTGAAGGGTCGCTGTGATACAATATGTTGCCGTTCCCCTCCTGTATCCCGGTGTGAAACTGGACTGTGAGGTGCTTCTTACCTGCCAGCCTCAGCATAAAATGCATCATGTAATCCTGGTACTTTTTCCCAAGCGGAAGAACCGCCGGCAGATAGGTTCCCATGTGCTTGGTTTTAAATATTTCGTTAAACTCTTCCTCGGCTTCATTTTTTGTTACTCTCTCGTAGTGCAATGACCTCACGTAGGCAAGGGCGCTTTTCAGCGCGACAGCGCCGTGCTTTAACGCGTTGTCCAGCAGCATTTCAGCAGCTTCAAGCATATCATTAAAACTGCAGATTGTAATGCCCGCCTGATTTTCTATGCGCTGTATCTCTTCTCCTGTTTGCGGAAAAATTAGAATATCTATGGGATAAACATTCCTGAAAAAGTTCCGATCGCATTCCTGGCTGCTGGTAAAAACAATCTTATCATTTACCTTTGGGATATCGTGCAGAAGGCTCACCTTTATTTTACATTTTTCTTTCAGGACCTTTTTAAAATGGCCGGGATTATGGGTATTTAGGAATTTTTTATTCAACTCCTCTATTGTTTTCCCGCATATTTTATCTATACCGTATAAATCCCTCACTGAAATATCCAGCGCCCTGCCATACCCTGTGTTTCTGGCAAATTCCCAGTAAGGTTCGGCCAGTTTCCACCTCTCCATAAGAGGCATCTTATTGTTAATGACTTTCTCGAAATCAGAAGCGCTTAGCCCTGCCGAAATTAAATCACAGTTAAAATAATGGGTTAGATATTCTTTCAGTACGTCGGTGTCTTTTTCCCTCAGGTGCTCAAAAGCCGGAAGGTGCTCGTGGGTGTCGATAATCTCAAGATCTTTTACATAAGAATATATTTCATCAAAGATTTTATTCATTTATTCCCTCCTTAATCATGAATCAACAAACTGAACCCCTTACTCAACAAATCAGATCATAACAACTCCCTTTTTCAATATGAGATTGCCGTCCGGCTCGCCTGTTGCAACAACGAGAAAAGAGTCGTTTGCCCTTTTATAAAATTCGAACCTCTCTATATACTCAAAATTTTCGAATCTCTCTTCAAACTTCGAGATGATCGACCTGTATTTGTCCCAATTTGAGGGCTCCTCAGAATTCTCTTCAACAGAAGCCATAATCGCGACAGGATTATCTACAAAGGGATCGAGGGGAAAAAATTGAAGAACCGCTTCAAGCAGCTCTGGTATTTCATGGCCGCAGGAATAAACAATCCGCTGAGAGAATGTCTCCACGGGAAAGTCGCCGTCCGCCAGAACAAGCTCATCCCCGTGCCCCATCTTCATCATGTTGTAGAGCAGCTCAGGTGATATAATTGCCGGAATATTTTTCAACATACCCTAGCCCCCTTTCATTCTTTAATTATGACTACTCTGCCGCATTACGACAACGACGGGTCCAGCACTATCTTGATGATCTCCCTGCCATCTAAATTTGTGCCGTCCTTTATCGCTGTTAGAGCTTCCTGCAGCCGTCCCATCGGTATTGTATGGGTGATGAGATCGGGGAGAGGAAGCCTCTCATCCGCAATAATGGGCAGTCCCCTGACGTAGTGCTCGGCTTCGTTGTCAAAACTGCCTATGAGCTTTATCCCTTTCTCGAGCAGGTGCTTGCACGGGTTGAACTCCATGGTTCCTGAATCTACGAAGTTCCCTACCTCGACTACCGTGCCTGAGTCACGTACATAATCCAGCGACTGGGCAAAACCCACAGCAGTACCGACCGTGTTTATAACCACGTCCGCGCCGTACCCGTTAAGAGAGTTTTCAAAAACAAAATCAGCCCTGTCTTTCTGCTCCGGTACATCGGTGTGACAGATTGTGACATCCGCCCCCATTTTTTCCGCAAGGCTCAGCCTGAGCCTGTTCCTTCTCCCGATAGCAATTACCTTTGAAGCTCCCGCGATCTTCGCGTGCCCGACAGTAAGAAGGCCGATAGGCCCCGCGCCGTTTACTACCACCGTATCGCCCGGTTCTATCTGCGCATGCAGCATCGAATGTACAACAACAGCCATCGGCTCGAGAAAGACCCCTCTTTCCGGTGTGGTATCCATTTTTACGAAAACAGAATTCGGGTCATGAATATAGAGATAATCCCCGTATCCGCCTGTGAAATATGGTTTTTTATCCGCATTGGGCCATGTTCCGTAGGTCTTCCAGTCGATACATTTTTCCGGAGTTTTCACTATTGTACAGAAATAGCATTTATGACAGTGAATAGCGGGGATAACTCCGATCCTGTCTCCCGCTTTTAGAGGTTTTCCGATATAATCGGCCGTTACACCTTTACCCAGGGCCTCAACTATTCCCACAATCTCATGCCCGAGGGCCACCGGATATTCAAAGGTCTCGACTTCACTCTGCCACGTGTGGACATCTGTTCCGCACACCCCGCAGAGCTCGATCTTCATCAGCACCGAACCCGGAGCCGGGTCCGGTATTTCATAATCGCCTAGCACAAAAGTCCCTTTCGGCTTATCTAAAACATAGCTCCTCGCTGTTCTCGTACTCATTATGGATCCTCCTCAACATACTATCATAAACCACCGGCCGGCATCGTCCAACGTTGTGCCGGAAACTAGTCAATACTCATATACCCGTCTACGTTTGTATGGCGCCTCTCCATATCTTTTGGAGATATCTTCATCTTATCCATGAGCATCATTATGAGAATGTCCTCCAGGAGAAAGATCGACTGCTCGAAACAGGCTGCCATCGGCTGAAAAGAAGGCAGTTCATCCGGATTGCCCGGATTTACCTGCGCCCGGAGTCTAACTGTGAAGTCGGCAAGCTGTCCTGCCTCGGATTCCGGATGCGCCGTAATCACGCACACAGAGGCTCCGGCTTTTTTTGCAAGCTTTATTACCACCAGACCCACAGCAGTGCACCCGCAATTTACAATGAGCAGGTCACCCTTTCCTATGTTGGGACAGGTTGTATCGTACACCACATGCGCGTCAAGTCCCATGTGCATCAATCTCATTGTGAAAGCCCTCACAGCGCACTTCATCCTTCCCATGCCGAATACCTGTACCTTTTTCGCCTTTGATATATCATCCAGCAGCTTCTCGATTTCGGAATCCTCTATATCGAGAAGGGCTTTTCTGTTTTCTTCAACAACCTTTTCTGCAAGTACTTTAAAATTAGACATGTTATCCCTCCCGTTTTTCCATTAAAAAATCATAATGATTTACAGCTTACCTGCCTATATTTCTCTCTTTTCACCGTGCTCTTTCGGCATATCCAATTTTTTCGCGAAATCCACGATTTCATCAAGATGGCCGGAAACCTTGTTGAATGCCTTCACGATCAGTTCCATCATTTCAAGGCCGTTCGGAGGATATATAGGTATGACTGTAAATGATCTGTCAAACATATCAAGGGTATCAGGGTAGTCCATCGGGTCATATACGATATTCTTTGCCTCATCACTAGCGTGGCCGCAGTTCCAGGGACAGCCTTTCCCATAAGCTTCCTTTTCCAGAAATACCTTCTGGCCGGGTACCGGGAAGCTGTGCCACTCCCTGATATTTACACCTTCCTCAAACAGCGCCTTCTGAAAAGCGTGCCTGAATCTTTTTGGATGTACTTCGGTGATTCCCAACTCTTCCGGATACAGACGGATTCTGTAAAGATGCCATGATGATTCAAAACCATCAGGTTCTAAAGGTACCTTCACTCCTTTTATTTTTCCCAGCTCTTCATTTAAGAAATAGACATTCTTCTTCCTCAAATCCTGCAGTTTGTCATATCTTCTTAAAAATGACCTTACAATGGCGTCGCTCATTTCATTGTTCCGGTAATTGAACCCCATTAGATGAGCGTCATAGACCCTGATATTGTCTTTCGGAACCACCTTTTCACCGAACATTGCCATCATCCGCGCCCTCTGGAAAAGATCATCATCATTGGTAGTGACAAACCCTCCCTCTCCTCCAGGCAGGTTTTTACTCCCGTTCAAGCTGAATCCCGCAATATCTCCCAGTGTACCGGCAAATTTCCCTTTATATTTAGTCCCTACAGCCTGGGCGGCATCTTCTATCACGTACAAACTGTGTTTTTTTGCGATCTGATTTATCCTATCCATATCCGCGGAAAGGCCGTGAACATGAACCGGCATGATAGCTTTTGTTTTATCGTTTATCTTCTTTTCAATCTCACACGGATCAATATTCATCGTTTCCGGCTCGATATCAGCAAACCTGGGGATACCGTTAGCCGCAAGTACAGCCTGAGCTGAAGCCCAGAAAGAAAACGCAGATGTAATAACCTCATCACCGGGCCCGATACCGCACGCTACAACTCCTGCATGAAGAGCGGCGGTCCCTGAGTTTACAACAAGGCAGTGTTTCGCGTTAATGTACGCTGCAAACTCTTCCTGCAGTTTTGTAACTTCCTCTTCCATCGGGCCCCAGAGTACACCGCTTTTCATTACATTTACGACCGCGTCAATATCATCCTGAGTGATCGGGGGCCACGATTTTTCCAGGCCTTCAGGAACAACTTTTTCTCCTCCATTCATTGCAAGCTTTTCGCCCATTCTGCTCTCCTCTAATATTTTTTCCGTATTTTCGCTATTTCTTTTTGTGCCATGGAGGCGATTCTGTCGATTTCTTTCGCCTTTTTTTCATCAATATACACGGGATTATGGGTACTTAATATTTCTCTCACTCTGTCTTTTGCCCTTTCCCGGATGTCTTTCCCCCCTGTATGTGCCTGCCAGCTGTCCCAGCTGGTCCTATCAGTTAGAACCGGCTCCCACCGCTCAGATCTTAAAAACTTAAGCGTTTGCTCTGAAGCAAGAAACTGTCCTGAATGCCCGACTTCTTTAAACGTTTCAACCCCTATCGCCTCCCTGCTGCAGTCAATGCCCCGGATCATACGGAACGTTGCGCCCAGGATCTCATTATCAATCAGGCACTGCTCATAATTTGCAAGACTCATCATTTCCAGGTTTCCTATTGCAACATGGATGATATTAACACCGCCCATTGCACAGCCAAGGAAATGCAATGCCCGTTCATATCCCATCTGGGCATCCGGTAATTTAGAGTCAGGCGTATTCGATCCGTAGTAGGGAAGGTTGTAATGATGGGCCATCTGTGCCTGCGCCATATGAAGCAGTGTAGATTCTGGTGCTGAACCGGCAAGGTTGAGAGACCTCATGTCAAGGATACCGGAAGATGAAGAATATATGCATGGGACTCCGGGATTTACCATCTGGGAGAGGGCAACGGCGCTTAAAACATTCGCGTTTATCTCCACAACAGTACCTGAAATGGTAAACGGCGTTGTTCCGCCGGCAAGGGCGTCTGATTCAATGTAAGCCGGTATTTTATTACTGCCGCACGCGAAAAGCTCCTCAACAAAATCCTCTGTTTGAGTGAGAGGACTTATTACGCACAGTCCTGCTGTAAAAAAGGGGCTCTTTTTCACTTCCTCAATGCTGCCCGCGGCCACCGACGCCATTTCCAGCTCGTACCTGAGCCCTTCGGCGCATCCCCCGACAAGAGCGTAGAAGTTCCTGGTATTGTTCTTCAGCATTTCTGCAAATGTGATCATCTCAAACCCATCCTGGGGGATATCCTGGGGCGTTACAAGAAAATGAGCTATATCCATATTCTCCAGGGTGTCCTCAATCCTTGTCAGGTCTCTGAGGTCCTGAAGCGTTGAAGGGCGGTAAACGCCGTCCAGATCGATGACATGCAGGGCCCCGGCGCCTCCCATAACATACACATCATCCGAGTCGTTCAGCCTTACATCATACCTGTGATCCCTCCCATAAAGCGTCACCTCTGAAGGAGCTTTTTTAACATGTTTCATCAAGATATCTTCAGGAATTTTAACTATCTTCTTATCAAAATCGACCCTGCACCCGTTTCCTTCCATGATTTCAAGGGCTCTGTCATGGAGGAGCTTTATTCCGACCTCTTCAAGGATTTCCACTGTCGCTTCATGAAGATCACTGATCTGGCCGCTGTCAAGTACCTTCGCCTGTCCCCCCTTTATCGGGACAATCCCATCTTTTGTAACCATCAGTTATACTCCCGTTACAGCCTTATCGCCTGCAGCCAGGTTAAAACAGCTAAACCTGCCGCGGCCTTTCTGACATCACAAATTAAATTTCTCTTTGAAGGTCACCATTGCCTTATCCCACAGCGTTCCAGGTATTTTCCCCGTTATACTATGGATATGTTCAAACCCGAGCTTCTCTTCCAGCATCCCCAGATATATTTCATGAATAATATTGTCCTGCAGTATATTGTTCATGTACACATTTTTAGTCCAGATCCCATGGCCCTCATCCAGGGCAAGCGACATCGTTCCGGCTAATACCTCTTTAAAATCGACATCCAGAAGGATATTCAGCCAGTTCTCTACATCAGGCTGGTTGAGTTTATGAATATATAGGTTTTTAAACCTTATTTTATCATCTCCGTAATACACAAAGTTTATTGTTACTTCCCTATCCTCTGCGTCCCTCAGCTCATCCTCAAGTTCTTTGAGCATATTCGGGCCGACAGCTATTAAAATGCTCTCCAAAGCACCGTTAATCATTTCTTTTGATTTTTTTATTATTGACTTCTTACCAATAAGATTCATGATATAATCCGCCGTCTCACCGGGGCTCAAATCATTGAACGCGTTTTTAACA
>SDBS01001393.1_pt1 | contig 24496 bp, 19 predicted proteins | sample 2277091 | NCBI WGS metagenome assembly SDBS01 (sample SAMN10404972, study PRJNA504765) | marine sediment metagenome | isolation source: marine sediment core GS10_PC15, 163 cmbsf | place: Arctic Ocean: Southern Knipovich Ridge | collected 2010
GTCACTGGCGAGAGAATGCAGAGATTGCCGCCCATCGTCTGGCTGCCGTCCCAGTGGTCACTATAAATGTGGCTGGACCGATAGGTTATCCGCTTGACAAACAAGAGCTTCTCGAAGCTCAGCAGCGGATGGGCCAGCATGGCTTCGCACCGCAGCGACTTGAGCGCGTCGGCGACCTGGTGCATCTCCTCGGGCGCACCACGCACGACCGCGTTCTGCTTTTCCTCCAACTCGGCCAATCGCTTCAGATACTCCGGCCCCTTCGAATAGCGTGGGCCGTAGTCTGCAATCACGTCCTCAATAGCCAACCGCAGGGTTGCGACGTTCACGCTGCCCGGCGGCAGAAAGGCCGTACGATAGACGGGCGGGACCCTGCTGACCTTTGCCATGCGGCCAACCTGCTCCCAACCCAATTCGTAGCGAGCCCTTTCTCCCCCTTTGCCCTGCGGGAGCCTCAATTCGGGGCCGGCCGGCTTCCAGTCTTTCGGAAAGGCCACCGGCGACTCAAACCGCAAGGCGCTTACGTTCGGCGGCGCCGCTGCACACGTGAGCTTCAGCGTGTGCTTGCCCTTGGCAACCGACAGCTTGCCGGCCTCTTCCCACTCGGCGCCATGGCGGTTCCACGTGTTCCTGGGCTGCGCGTCGTGCAGCTTGGGGCGGCGATACGGATAGGGCAGCGAGTTGCCGGTGACGTTTCCACAACACTCGCCTACCTTTTGGCCGTCGAGCCATAGTTCCATCGGTCGTGGCGTGGCCGCCGCGTAGCGGACGTGGAGTGTGTAGGTCGCGTCGACGGGAAAGTCGACGTCATATTCGATCACCCAAGGCAACTGGTCCCCCTCGCCGGCGACGAGTTCGGGATAGGTGTCTCGATAATCCACATACAAATCTGGATTCGCGTAGACCCGGGCGTTACCCCGATCGAAGGCCCAGGCGGGAATCTCGAACGATCCGGCCGGACGCGACTCAGCCTCTTTCACTTGAGCCGGGACTGCCGCCACGCTCCAAATCGCAAGACACGCCGCGGCGTGCACCACCAATGTCAACCGGTGAGACCGCCGCACCAGGCATGGTTCGATTCTCATAGCAACTCCTCCCGTAGCAGAATCAGCAGTTTTTTCATTTCTCGAACTCCTCGGAATTTCCTGTCGCTCGCCCCTTGGCATTAACGATCCTCGCCACGAGGATATTGGGGAACCTGCCTCCCTTGTATACCTGCTGAATATCAAGCTTCGGCTCGCCCAGAAACGATTCGAGCTTGCCTTCCGCCGGATGGCCCGCGGCGGTACCCCCCCCATCTTTGCCCGGTGCTTCAGTAACACACAGTGCCACAGAAAATACAACTGCTGCCAAAGCCGCAAAGCCCCGCTTTACGCTCCTGCCGGAAAGCGGCCCACATGTTTCTGTCAGCGTGTTCATCAGAATCGGTGGCGTCGTCATCATTGGCCCATCCTTTCGTTAGCGAATCGCAACCATGCCAAAATGGTACTTGCAGCATTCCTCCAGATCGATCTCCTGGGCGTCTCGGAATCCTGACGCCTCAATCCATGCTTTACATTGCTCGGGAGTAGGCCGGATTTCCGGGGAAGGACCTCGCGGCGTTGGGATATCGCTTCTCCAATGGATGACCGACAGCCTGCCGTTCGGGTGCAGGACACGATAGGCTTCTCTGATGAGTCCGTCGGGGTCCTCGATATGCAGAAGATTGTAGAGCATCGCATGACTTTGGCTCCCCGACCCGAGCCCTGTGCCATCGGCCACGAAATCTCGAATCTCCGCAACGATGTTCGAAACGGCTTCTCGTTTGGCCCTCATCTGAAGTCGTCCGATCAAGTCAGGTTCGATATCAAAGGCGTAAACAGTGCCCGTTGCATGCCTGGCGGCAGGGAATGTGAATGTCCCATACCCGCATCCGAATTCGACGACATTGTCCCGGCACCCTTCTTCCCCGAAGAGTTTCCTGATCACGCATTCGGCATCAAAGAAACTGTTCCAGTAGTCCTCTTCGGGCATCCCGCTTTCACGACCCTTCGTCATCCACTGCCTTTCATACGCACAACTTCTGTTTATATGGTTTCCAAATATACCAGCTTTCGGGTCTTGCTTCCAGATAACACGCATTGCTTTCTTCCTCACAGCCTGTCCACGGGGAAAACTACCGGATCTTTTCTTCTTCTCAAAATCTTGTGTCTCTTGCACCTCCTCGCGACAAAAAAATCCGTGTCAATCCGTGAAATCCGTGGGTAAATCTCTTTCGCGTCTAATCCTTCAACTCTTCGATATCGGTAACCGTTGCATCCAGGCCGGTCAGCAGCGTCTGCACGGCCGGGTCGCTTAGCGCCTTTTGCCTCGTGTCCTTATCCATCCTCGCCCCGGGCGCAGGCACCGCCTGCGCCTGCCCTTCCTGATCGCTCGTTTCAAACCGCAGCCGTATCCTCGTCCCCAGCGCCTCACTCAAAAACGCCTCTATCTGAGCCGAGCGTTTCTCGCACATGCTCCTGGCAAGCTGTGCCGATTTTGCAAAACTCAATTTCAACACCCCCCCCTCAAACCCCACCGGCGTTGCCGCATCAAGAAAGACACCCGTCCCGCTGTTTTTGGCCTTCAACGCCTTCATAACCAACGGCCAGTTATCGGCTATTGTCTCGGCGTTGACATCACCGGTGATAACGGGAGCAATCGGGGAATCGCCTTCGGCCTGTGCGGTTGCAGACGTGGTTTCTGTGCGGCTATTTATCCCTGCCGGGGAGTTTTTTTTTACCCCGGGCCTGGCCGGCGCATAAGCCTTCCCGCCTGCCGCATCCACCCGGCTCAACAACTCCCCCAACCCCATAAAATGCTCACTCAGCGCAAGCCTCAGCATCGACGCTTCCAACAATGCCCGCGGGTTGTCGCTGTTCTTGATGGTCCAGCGAAGCTTTTCCATCGCGGTAATATTATAAATCAGCGCCGGCGTATCGAACTTCTCCGCTAATGCCGACATAGTCTTTCGCTCGTCTGCCGTGAGGACAAGAAGCCCGCTCTTTGCACTCGTGGATTTGATGACGATCAGATCGCGCATCAGGTCAATGAGCGAGTCGAGGATATGCACGGCCACCTGCCCCGTCTTGAGCAGTTCGTCAATCGCCTCAAGGACCGCCCCCGCCTCGTTGTCGCCGATCCTGCCTATGAGATCGCAGACCTTCTGGCGATTGGGCTGGCCCAAGGACTCCTCAAGCAGATCGAGGGTCAAAGGCTCAACACCCGTACTGATCAACTGATCCAGCAGGCTCAGCGCATCCCGCATCGAGCCGTTGGCCAGCCGGGAAAGTGCGATCAAAACGTCATCTTCGAATTTGACCTTCTCGGATTTGAGAATATTCTTAAGCTGTTCTCCAATCACGTCGGGGTTTATCGTGCCAAAGTCAAATCGCTGGCAGCGAGACTGGATCGTCGGCAGCACCTTGTTGGGCTCGGTGGTCGCAAAGATGAACTTGACATGGTCGGGCGGCTCCTCCAATATCTTCAGCAGTGCATTGAACGCGCCGGTACTCAGCATGTGGACTTCGTCGATGATATAGATTTTGTACCGCGCCCGTGCAGGCCGATAGATTGCATTCTGCCGAAGCTGCCGGATATTGTCCACCCCCGTATTGGATGCACCGTCGATTTCAATGACGTCGATATCCTCGCCGGCGTTGACGGAGACACAACTGTCGCACTTGCAGCAGGGCTTCGTGGTCGGCTCATCGAACTCAAGGCAATTAAGAGCCTTGGCAAGAATCCGCGCCATCGTCGTCTTGCCCACCCCCCTCGTGCCGGTAAACAGGTAAGCATGCGCAACCCGACCGCTCTTAATAGCATTCTTCAGCGTCTGGGCAACGGCATCCTGCCCGACAACGTCATCAAAAGTCTGAGACCGAAACCGCCTTGCCAAAACAGTGTAAGCCATAGCGTATGATTCCCAACCCCCAGTTATCGTAATTCGAGTAGAGTTCCAATCAATATAAAATCGAAAATAGTAAATATAAAATCAAAAAGGTGGCCGGGTTTACCACAGCACAGCGACGCAATCGCTTAGAGCTGCTTAGTTCCCTATCTGACTCGGTTCACGTGCGGCGCTTGCATGGGACCCGACCACTATAAATCGTTTGTTACGTGCTGCTCATTCAATCAGTGCATCCGCGGCGGCGTTGCTGTGCAGCACTTGCAGGGACAGTATATCAGGGGCTGAAAAAAAATCCAGAAAAAGATTTCATATTGTTGATTTGGGGACTTATAATCACGTCTGGACGTGTATTATGGTTTCCGTATATCGGTAATAATGTCAAAGAATCATTTATGGGAGGCGATTATGAAAGTTCGGGTAGAAGATAGTTGTACGGCGTGCGGGTTGTGTGTTGATACCTGTCCTGATGTTTTCAGTATGGGGGACGAGGTGGCGGAGGTGATCGCCGATCCGGTTCCGGCGGAGTTTGAGGCATTGGCCCAGCAGGCCGCCGATGAGTGTCCGGTTGAGGCGATTATTGTGGAATAGGGCCGGGGGGGGTAATCAATTATGAATTATGAATTAGGAATTGGCGGGGATTGCGGGTACAATCTTATGTGATTGATCTGTGCGGTTGAGTTTGTGGTATGTGCGGCGCGATCGAGTGAGATAATTATGGAAAAACTTGTTCTTTTAGAGGAGACTTGCGATGAAGGGCATTCTATTTCGTCTTATGCCAGTATTTTTGACCGGCGTAGTTGTTTCGCTTTCCTGCACGGCGTTTGCTCAACAAGATTCTGCCGAGCAGGCTGATTCGGGTGTGAATATTGCCGTTGTTGCCGAACCATCGGCGTCCCGGGTCTCCGGGGATACTTCGCTTGGGTCGCTCAACGATGGTTATGCGCCCAAGAGTTCTCATGTTCGCGGCCGCGGGTCGTACGGCAACTGGCCGGCGAAGGGCACGCAATGGGTTCAGTACGACTGGAGTCGGCCCATCGGCACCAAAAGAATCGATGTGTACTGGTGGGATGATCGACGCGGTGTTCATCTGCCAAAGGCGTGTCGGCTGCTGTACCGGGAGGGCAAGGCTTTTGTGCCGGTGAAAAATCCGTCGGGGTTGGGAGTGGCGGCGAGCAAGTATAACACGACGACCTTCGACGAAGTGCGAACTTCCGGACTCAGGCTCGAGATCGATTCCGACGGCAACTACTCTACCGGCATTCTGGAATGGCGAGTGTATGACTCGGGCAACTCGGGCGAGTTTCCGCCGACGGTCGCCGCAGGCGTCGATCGCGTGGTCGTGCTGGGCGGCAAGACTTACCTGAACGGCGAGATAAAGACGTTGGACGGCAAAGACTCTCCGGTTGCCTGGAGCAAGGTGTCCGGTCCCGGCAAGGTCGCTTTTGCCAACGCCGGGGCCGCCGTGACGACGGCGACATTCTCTGCGGTGGGCGACTATGTGCTGAAAGTGACGGCCGGCAAGGGGCGGTTGAGTGCATCGTCTGCATTGGCGGTCAAGGTGGTTGGTCCGCCGCCGGCGACCCACCTGGATCTGATCGACACGAAACACTATAAAATCGACAGTCCTTTGTGGAGCCCCAGAGCAAAGGCCCTGATCGTCAACTGGATTCGACACTGTATCGAGAAGATTTCCGACCCGGACCTGAAGCAGGGCGGTATCAATAACTTCATCGATGCGGCCAACAAGCTGGCCGGCAAGCCTCATGGAAAACACAGAGGTTATGTGTTCTCTAACGCCTGGGTTTACAATACTATCGAGTCGATTTGTGTTGCCCTCATGGTCGATCCACAGGGCGACGAGGAGATTGTAAAGGCGCAGAAGGAGATGAGGATAACGCTGGAAGACTGGATTCCGAAGATTCTCGCGGCACAGGAATCCGATGGGTACGTGCAGACGTTCTTCACGCTGGGCGACCGCGAACATTGGTCGGCCGGTAACAGAGGTGCTCACGAAGGATACGTCGCGGGTTATCTTCTGGAGTGTGCTATTGCCCACTACCTTATGACGAACAAGGCCGATGCCAGGTTGTACGATGCGGCCAGGAAACTCGCCGACTGCTGGTACGACAATATCGGCCCGGCGCCGAAGAAGGAATGGTACGACGGCCACCAGGCGATGGAGATCGCGCTGGTTCGGTTCGGTAGATTTGTGAGCAAGATGGAAGGTGGAGGCAAAGGCGACAAGTACATCGAGCTGGCGAAGTTTTTGTTAGATTCCCGCAAGGATGGCAGCAAGTATGACCAGAGCCACCTGCCGGTCGTCCAGCAGTATGAGGCGGTGGGACATGCCGTGCGTGCGGTCTATTCCTACGCGGGGATGGCCGACGTCGCCATGGAAACCGGAGATATCGACTACCACAGTGCTGTCATGTCGCTCTGGGACAATATCGTCAATCGGAAGTACTATGTTACAGGTGGCGTCGGCAGCGGCGAGACGTCCGAAGGTTTTGGTCCGGACTACTCGCTGCGCCACAATGCGTACTGCGAATCCTGCTCGAGCTGCGGTGAGATATTCTTCCAGCACAAACTGAACATGACGTATCACGACGCCAGGTATGTGGACCTGTACGAAGAGACGCTGTATAATGCGCTCTTAGGCTCGATGGATCTGGAAGGAAAGAACTTCTATTACCAGAACCCGCTGGATACACGGCGTGCGCGCTATGACTGGCACGGCTGTCCCTGCTGCGTGGGCAATATTCCCAGGACCCTGCTGATGCTGCCTACATGGATGTATGCAAAGAGCGATGACAGTATTTATGTCAACCTGTTCATCGGAAGCACCGTGACGGTCGAAGATGTCGCCGGCATCGATGTCGAGATGGTTCAGGTGACGGATTATCCCTGGAGCGGCGAGGTTTCCATTACGGTCAATCCTGCTGTGAAGAAGAACTTCAGCGTCAAGGTCCGCGTGCCCAACCGCAGTGTCAGCGATCTCTATACCGGCTCGCCTGAATCCGACGGGATCACTTCGATTTCGGTCAACGGGTCTGCGATTACTCCACGCATTGAGAAGGGTTATACCGTTATCACCCGGAAATGGAAAGCCGGTGACAAAATCGACCTGGTGCTGCCAATGAAGGTGCAGAGAATCAAAGCCAGCGACAAAATTGCCGCTACGGCCGGCCGGGTGGCGCTGCGGTACGGCCCGCTGATCTACAGTGCCGAGAGCGTTGACCAGGATCTTGACAATATCCTCAGTCCCGCCTCTGCGTTGACCGTCGAGTGGAAGGGCGACTTGTTAGGCGGGGTGATGGTTATTAAAGGCGTCTGGGCGGACGGTTCTGTGTTGACGGCGATCCCCAACTACGCCCGAAACAATCGCGCTGCCCCGGAGGGAGGCGACGCCCGCGGGGTCAGTTCGTCTGTGTGGTTGAAGGATGAATGAGCAACGTGCCTCCGGGCATCCGCAAATGACCGCAGTGGCTACTCGGCGAGAACACCCGTAAGCAAGCTTACGGGTGCCACCCGATCGGGCGTTTTGCGATATTATCAAAACATCTGTTCTTGTCCATAACTGCCATGGTCCAAGGCAGAGCCACTCGGGGTCTGGGCAGTGTACAAAAAGCCGGTGCAGGCGACCGAACATTTGGCATGGGCCGGGACTATGAAGAATAAGAGCAACGTCGTGGGGGCTTTGGGAGGGGAAACACCCGCCGCCAAAAGCAAGGAGGGACCCAGTGAGCACGTACTCAGGATCAAGGTTGAAATCGCGGAGTCAATGTGAATAAAAGCCGTCCGAAACCTTGGGGATCCAAATCAGACCCCGCAAGGCGCAAAGGGGCGAAAAATGCCCCGCAGGGGGCGCCATGGTGCCTGAAGCTATTGGACTTTGTCAAGAAGCCCGAGTCAAGTCATGAAGAACCGTTATCGCCGGCCGGCGAAATCACCAGGCTGTGTCGGGAACTTGAAGAACTCCGTAAGAAATATTGTGATTTTTTTGACCTCGCGCCCGTGGGCCTTTTGACTCTCGATAAGGAAATGACAATCTTGCAGAAGTCTTTAAAAAGGTAAGCATCAAGTATGCTCAAAGACGTTACTATCCTGATAAGCGAAGACGACCGGGGGCACTTCATACTCATGAAGCATTGCCTGAGGAATGCAGGCATTGACAATGAGATCGTCTGGCTGTGCGACGGCCAGAAGACCCTTGATTTCATTTTCACCCACGACGGTCAACCGAATCTGCAGCCGGCGGACAAGTACATTCTCCTGCTTGACATCCGAATGCCGAAAATCGACGGAATCGAGATATTGGAGGAGATCAAGAAGGACGACCGACTGGACCATTTGCCCGTTGTTATCGTTACGTCAAGCGACAATCCGGACAATATACGCCGCTGCCGAGACCTTGGCTGCGACGGCTATATTGTCAAGCCCCTCGACGAAGAGGCCATTGCCCTGATAGAGAGATTAGCCGCTGCGGCATAACCTGCAACGCACCCACCCGACAGCTATTTCGGTGGGGTAAACCGCGCCCTACTGTAATTTGAATCCGGGCGTTTTCTTGTTGCGTCAGATGTATTCGTTGATGAGGTTCTCGAGCATTTCCACGCGGCCTGAGGCGTTGGGCTCGATTTTGCCTTTCTTCAGGACGTAATCGGTGCAATCCTTCATGCTCGTCTTGCCGGCTTCTATGTCTGCGCCGATGCCGCTGTCCCAGCTTGCGTACCGCTGTTTGATGAAATCATCGACAACTCCGTCGGCTTGAATTGCCGCGGCTGTCTTCAGGCCGCGTGCGAAGGCGTCCATCCCGCCGATGTGAGCGTGGAACAAGTCCACCGGCTCGAAGCTCTCGCGGGCGACATGGGCGTCGAAGTTGAGACCGCCGGTAGTGAAGCCGCCCATCTTCAAAACCGTCAGCATCGCAAACGTCGCGTCATAAAGGTCTGTCGGAAACTGGTCGGTGTCCCAGCCTAAGAGCAGATCGCCCCGGTTGGCGTCGATAGAGCCCAAGATGCCGTTAGCGACAGCGAATTCCAACTCATGGACAAACGTATGCCCGGCAAGCGTGGCGTGGTTGGCCTCGATATTCAACTTCAGATGATCGACGAGGTCGTACTTCTGGAGGAAGGCGAAGCACGCCGCCGCATCGGAGTCGTACTGGTGCTTGGTCGGCTCTTTGGGTTTGGGCTCGATGTAGAACTGGCCGTCGAAACCGATTTGGTTCTTGTAGTCGACAGCCATGTGCAGGAACTTTGCCAGGTGGTCCAGTTCGCGACCCATGTTCGTGTTGAGCAGCGACTTGTATCCTTCGCGACCGCCCCAGAATACATAGCCGGCGCCGCCAAGGGTCTTTGTGACCTCCATCGCCTTGGCGACCTGCGCGGCGGCATAGGCGAAAACGTCTGCGTTGCAGCTTGTCGCCGCCCCGTGCATGTATCGCGGATGGGCAAACAGACAGGCCGTACCCCAAAGCAGCTTAACGCCGGTGCGCTGCTGCTCTTCGGCGAGGACCTTGACCACTTCATCAAGGTTCTTGTTGGACTCGGCAAGGCTATTCCCCTCCGGCGCCACGTCACGGTCGTGGAAGCAATAGAACCCAATGCCGAGCTTTTCAAAAAACTCAAACGCCGCCCGAACGCGATTGATTGCGTTGGCGACCGTCTCGCTTCCGTCATCCCAGGGCATTAAACGTGTGGACTGACCGAACTGGTCGGCGCAGCCGTTGCGAAACGCGTGCCAATAGGCCACGGAGAATCGCAGGTGCTGGGCCATCGTCTTGCCGGCAATGACCTCTTCGGGATTGTAATGCTTAAACGCCAGCGGATTTTTGCTCGTGGGTCCTTCATACGCTATCTTGCTGATGCCGGGAAATGCCTCTTTCATCGTATCGGTTCTCCATAATCTCTGAATATCTGCATATTTCGATTGTCATGACCATCTTCTCCGCATAGAAAATCATATTTGCCGCCCGGTGTCAACCTTTCTCTGGGTGCACGAAAATTGTGCGGCGGATCGGAACGCAGAGCGGGGCAAGCCCCGCCGTTGTGAGCAGGCTATGTGCGGTTAGTGGTGGGCTAAGCTACGGGTTTAGCCATATGTCGGATGGGAGCATGGGCATGGCCCCTGTGTTCATACTTCCATCCACCTCCGGTGGATGCCACCCAAGACAACATGTCAGGCCAAACATGTACGGGCTAAGAGCCCACTCTACCAGCTTCTGTGGAAAAGGGGCCAATGGACTTGAAACCCGCAGTGGGACCTGCTATAATGTTGGCGGGGAGATTGTTTGCAGGCGCCAACAGCCAATTCGATTGGCCGGGCAAGGATGGAGAACGGAGGTACCATGAAAAAGCAGGCAGTTCACATCCGATGTGCGGTGCTTGGGACGGTGATTGTGGCCGCTCTGTTGGGTACGGCCTTTGCCGATGAGTCGCCGCGTTCGGGGCCGTCGGTTGATTTTGGGCACGGCAATCTGAAGGTATCGAAGAACAAGAGATTTCTTGTGCATGAAGACGGCACGCCTTTTTTCTATCTTGGCGATACGGCGTGGGAGCTTTTTCACCGGCTTAACCGCAACCAGGCCAAGAAGTATCTGGAGAACCGGCGAAAAAAGGGTTTTACTGTTATCCAGGCGGTGGTTCTTGCGGAATTGGACGGCCTGAATACCCCCAATGCCTACGGCGACAAACCCTTGATCGACAACGATCCGGCCCGCCCAAATTTCAAATATTTCAACCATGTCGACTACATCGTCGGTCAGGCCGAAAGACGCGGCATATACATCGGGATGCTGCCCACCTGGGGCGATAAGGTGACCAAGGCCTGGGGGAAGGGACCGGTCGTTTTTAACAAAGACAATGCAGTGGTGTACGGCAAGTTCTTAGGCAGGCGTTACCGCGACAGACCGAATATTATCTGGATACTCGGCGGCGACCGCGTTGCTGACGATGCTGAAGATATCTGGCGCGCTATGGCGATGGGCATCAGACAGGGCAACAGGGGAAAACATCTGATGACTTACCATCCGCAGGGGGGGCGGACTTCGGCGCAATGGTTTCACGAGGACGGATGGCTTGACTTCAACATGCTGCAGTCGGGACACTCGGCCTTTAATCTGGGGAACTATGAAAAAGTATCGGCGGATTACAACCGCAAGCCCATCAAGCCGTGTCTTGACGGTGAGCCGCGATATGAAGATCATCCCGTCAACTGGAAGCCGACCGGCGGCTGGTTTGACGGATTCGATGTTCGCCAGGCCGCCTATTGGGCGCTTTTTGCGGGGGCATTCGGCCATACTTACGGATGCCACGATATCTGGCAGATGTATGCGCCCGGCCGAAAGCCTGTTTCATCTGCAAGGAATAACTGGTACGACGTGCTTGATCTTCCCGGGGCGCAGGATATGACGCACGTGAGAAACCTGATGGAGTCGCGTCCGTTCCTCAGCCGCGTGCCCGACCAGTCGCTGATTGTCGAAGGCCAGGCAGACGGTATGAGCCACGTTCAAGCGACCCGCGGCGACGGATATGTTTTTGTCTATATCCCGACGGGACAGGCGATAAAGGTGCGGTTCGGGGTGGTCTCCGGCAGGAATCTCAAGGCATGGTGGTTTGATCCTCGCACCGGCGCGGCGCGGTATATCGCAAAATTTCCAAACAGAAGCGCCTGGACATTCGACCCGCCGGGCAAACCCGCTCGCGGCAACGACTGGGTGCTGGTGCTCGACGAGGAATCAAGGAATTTTCCTCCGCCGGGAACCGTAAAATAGAGGGGTGGGTCACTGAATGATCAGGAGATCAGCAATGACGGGACGACGTGACTTTTTGAAGGGGGTGGCGGCGGGGACTCTGAGCATGTGGCTTCCGTCCGCGGTGGAAGCGAAGAAACGGGCCAAACGCCCCAACATTCTCTGGCTTATTGCCGAGGATATGAACCCGTGGCTGAGTTGTTACGGCGAAACGCTTATAAAGACCCCCACGTTTGACGGCATAGCCGCCAGGGGCGTTCGTTTTGGCCGCGCCTATGTGACGGCGCCGGTGTGCTCGGCGTGTCGTTCGGCACTGATTACCGGAACGATGCAGACTACCTTAGGAGTTCACAATCATCGCAGCTCCCGGCCAAACGCCAGGAACCCGGAGCACAGGAAGCTGGGCATGATTGATCTGCCCAAAGGGGTCAAGACCCTGCCTGAACTGTTCCAGGAGGTCGGCTACGCGACGTTTAACCGGGGCAAGACGGATTATAACTTTGTTTTTGACAACGCGGCGTTGTACAGCGTGAGGGATTGGAAACAGGCCGAGGCCCAGGGCGAGCCCTGGTTTGGGCAGATACAGTTGAAGGGCGGCAAGAACGGCAAATCGGTTCTAAAGAACAAAACGCCCGTCTCGGGCGAAGAAGTGTCGGTGCCTCCGTACTATCCGGACCATCCCGATTTTCGCGAGATGCTCGCCGACCACTATGCCTGTGTCATGGGAACCGATCAGACCGTAAAAGGTATCCTGGATGAGCTGGAAGCCGACGGCGTGCTGGATGACACCATTGTTTTCTTCTTCTCTGACCACGGGATGCCGGGCGGTTTGCGGCACAAACAGTTCTGCTACGAAGGCGGCATTAACATTCCCCTGCTCATCCGCTGGCCGAAGAACTTTTCCGTAACCAAACCGGGTCTTGTGATTGACGATCTGGTCAGCAGCATCGATATCTCGGTCACCTCAATGGCGCTGGCGGGGTTAGCTGTGCCGGAGCATATGGAAGGCCGCGATGTCTTCGCGAAAGATTACAAACCGCGCAACTATGTTGTCTCGGCCCGCGACCGATGCGACTACACTATCGAACGCATCCGTGCGGTGACGACGAAACGTTACAGGTATTTGCGCAACTTTCTGACCGACCGTCCTTATCTTCAGCCGCAATACCGCGACGGCAAGGCCGTCATGAAGACGTGGAAACAGCTTTATGCCGAAGGCAAGTTGACGCCGCAGGCGGCGGCTTTTGTAAGCGACAAGAGGCCCGCCGAGGAGTTGTATGACCTGGAGGCGGACCCGCACGAAGTAAAGAACCTTGTTGACGATCCCAGGTATGCCGGCGAGTTGCAGCGGCACCGGGAGATTCTCAAGAACTGGATCGAGGAAACCGACGACAAGGGACAGTATCCCGAGAGTGCCGAAGGGCTGCTTCAGGTGTTGTACAGATGGGGCGGCAAATGCGTCAACCCCGAGTACGAAGCTGTCCGCAGGAAATACGGCGACATCTTCGGCAAGCGGGGCAGGTCGAGCGGTCGCTGAGGTCTTCATGGCCCACGGCACTACTTTCCAGATGGGCTGCTTGCCAATTTGGCAATCATGCCCACTACATTCTGTTCGTAGTTGGTATAGGTGGTGTAGGATCCTCGCAGCCAGAGCAGGGCCTTGAAGCGTTCTCCGGTCACGCAGATCGGGCGCAGATTGTCGACGGGCGAATCCCTTGTGAGAGCAGTTATCTTCCATGTTTGGCCCGAATCCTGCGTCAGCCCTTCGTATATCTCGTGCTTCCCGGAGTGAGCGGTCCTTCCATCGCCTCGGGTTCCAGTTTTGGGAGCTACGTTGGTGGAGAAATACACGCGTCCGGGTTCCGACGGGTCTATGGTAATCAGCCCCGTGTAGTCGTAAGCTCCTGGGTAAAGGCCTGGTCCGGCAAAAGCCACTTCGTGATCGTTCCATTTTTGGCCGTCCCAGTTGGTGTAGCGAAATCGATGGTCCGCTGGGGACTTCCGCACAGAATAGGCGATATATACCTTCCCATGTCGATCCGCGACGATGGAACTCGTCCATGCCCCATTCTGCGGATCTCCGACAAAGACTTGCTCGGCTTGGCGCGGCAGCAGCGGGCCCTCCTTGCGGATATCCTTGATAAGAGTGCCGTTAGCCCTGTAGAACTTGCCCGCCTTGTACCTGGCGTAGTAAATGCTGCATGGCGGGTATTCCTGGGGATGGGCTTCCGTGAAGCAAACATGGATGAATTCACCGTCGGATGAGTACCGCGGATACGGGCGATGGGTACCCTTCACTTCATGGCGGATCAGTTGGCCCCCGGCCCGCCACGTCTGGCCGTGGTCCGCTGACACCACGAAGAACGGACACCACGTCGAGCGGGAATTGTCACGGTAGAAATTGTAGAGGAGTTTCTCGCAAGGATGGTAATACAGGTTCATGTACGAGATCGCCGCGGGATGTTCGTACGCCTGCTCGGCGCCCCACGTGGTGGGGTCGCCGGGCATCGACATCCGGTAGTAGTGCTTCTTCGACGTGTGCAGGGCGTACATCGCCATAATGCGATTGTCCGGACGAACATAGAACGCCGGCGCGCAATGATCATCGCCCTGGAGTCTTGCGTGCAGGACGACCGTACCCAGGTCCCGGTCGGCCTTTAGATCATGCACGCTTACGCGCACGTCTCCTCTTTCTACGCCGCTGCCCGAGACCGAGCCGACGATCAGCTTGCCGTCGTGGATGATGGCACGTGGGTCCTGGAACCAGCACCAGCCGCCGTTTCTGGCGAACAGTTTTACTCCTGCGGGCAATGATCCGACCCCTTGCTCCTCCTTCTTCGGGCCGCCCGCCGAGGCTGCGACTATCAGGTCCGCCGCGGACAACGTGATTGGGGACCGGAGCAATCGCACCATCTCGCTGCCTGCGAGCAAGAACGCGCCCATCGCGTACTCATGTGTCTCGTCTCGTGTCGCGCCGCCCGGGGCACCGGCGACGCGCTGCACGAATCCTAACTTGCCGTCGGGATGCACGCAGCGTTTGAGTCCGTTCCAGGCCTTTACGACCACCGGAAGGTACACAGCCTTGTCCAGCAGCCCCTCGTTGATGCCCCAGGCCAGCCCATAGCAGAAAAAGGACGAACCGCTCGTCTCCGGATTGGGATACTGATCCGGGTCGTCGAGGTTCGATCGCCAAAGACCGTCCTGGCCCTGACACCGGGCCAGGGACGCCGCCATTGTGCGCAACAACTCCACATATCGCCCGCGGAACTCGTTGTCGCGGGGCAAGTAGGAAAGAACCCGCGGTATGCCCGCGAAGGCCCAGCCGTTGCCGCGAGACCAGAAGACTTTGCGGCCGTTGCTTGTTTTGGCGTCGAAAAATCTCTTGTCCCGGTAGAACAGCCCGTATTCGGTGTCGAACAGGTGCTCGAACACCGACCAATAGACCTTGTTCATATAGTCATAGTATTTCTGTTGGCCGGTCGCTTTGCCGAGCATCGTGATTGTCGGAGGGCCGACATAGAGCGTGTCCACGTAGTGCCACCCCTCCAACGGCGATTGGCCGGCGGCGATCTTCTCCATCCGGCGGTCCACATAGTCCCGAATCGCCGCGATGCGCTCGACTTGCGGCTCGATGAAGTAAAGCTCCAGATACGTTTGTCCACAGGTCTTCTTGTTCGCGGGGAGTTTCTCTGAGCCCTCGCGCCATTGATGTTTCTGCGCCCACTGCGTCGCCTGGGTCAGAATGTCGGGGTCTTTCGTCGTGCGATACATGGCCATGAGCCCGGTGTAATACGTCGCCCGGATCCAGTTGTGATCGGAGGGCCTGTACGGATGGGCGCGCTGGTAGTTGCGGACCTTCGTCATCAGCCTGATCACCTCCTCAGCCTCCCGCCCTGCGTTTGCATCTCCGGCGGATACACAGCCGGCAAAGACGTGCAAAACTATGCCGACCACCAGGCTCAACATCACAATATCGAATCCATGCCTGTCCATTGTATTCATGTTCACCATTCTATAATTCAGGATTTCCCATTCACTTTTATAGAGGGTGCTCCTGGACGCTTTGACACTCTTTTTGCAGCACTCCTGTACAATTCAAGCCCTACAATACCAGGATTTCATCTCATTGTCAACAAGTTGACGGCGCGGCAGTTTGACAACTTGAAATCACAACTAAGGGCATCTGACCTGTGCTGGCATTTGTCCTGTTCCAAGTGGTTTTCGGCGTGGACCCAGCTAAACCGCAATGTCAACCATACAAGACGCCGACTTTCGGCAACATTGATGCTAAACCGTTGAAATCACATGGATTATCGCAATGCGGCGGCGGCTTGGTAATGGAAGCAGGACCCGAAAGCGGGTATATCCGAAAACTATATGAACAAAAGTCAGGCGAAGATACTAGTATGTTAAATGTTTGCGATGGAATCAATTTCACGCAGGGAATTTTTGAAGAATGGGGCACTCGGATTAGCGGGCTGTAGTCTTGCCTCAGGTTTCGCTGGTTGCCGATCATTACCAACCTCCCAGGATGAACACCTTCGGTTTATACACGTGACGGATACGCACCTTGATCCTGGCAGCCCCAAAACTGTCAGTTGGGTTGAGATGTTGGTGGATAAAATCAACAGTGAGTTCTCAGTGGCGGACTTTGTGCTCTTTGGCGGGGACAATTTCAACAATAACGTACCCGGCAATAGTGATGCACTTAAATTCAAAAATATCGCCGATGGTCTCAAGTGTCCCTGGTACTCGGTACGCGGCAACAAGGAGTCCACACCCAGGCCTGAAGGCGATCCACTCAACCAGGGCGATTATGCACGGATGTTTTTTCCGTCCGACCTCAAGCTGTCGGGCCGGGACTGGAAACTTGACAGAGGTAAATATACGATTCTGGGGCTTGATACCACGATCGAGCAAAACAATAATGGCATCTTTACTCCTGACACCCTTGATTTTGTAGAGAAGGAACTGAAGACAAATCCCAACCGCTATTACATTCTCCTCAATCATCAGACATATTGGAACTTCTGGGGAGGTACTGATAAAGGTGACATTCACAAATATGTGCTTAACAATGTTGATGAAGTGAAAAAACGTCTGTTTGGCTATCCAAACCTGAAGCTTACGCTTTCCGGGCACAAACACCTGGACCATGTCGGTCAATCCGAAACGGTAAAGGTGATCTCAACTTTGGGCTTTGTGGTACCGCAGAATTCAGAGAATGATCACCGCTTCCGTTTTATAGAAATCAAGGACGATGCTGTCACCCAGAAAGTCGTTAGCATCGCATGAGAGAACTGCCATAGACATTCTTTATTGCTGATCAATTTAAGGTGAGCAAAGCGGTAAACTTAGCCTGACAAGAGCATCCAGGCGAAATATCGGCCGCTTCTCCGCCGATTTCATGTTCCAGTTGACCACGCGGGAGTTTGACAACTTGAAATCACAAATTGTGATTTTTAATTATTTCCCTTCTGCAGGAATTGGCCCTTTTTTCCCTTGCATTTACCCCCAAAACCTATAAAATTGTCCTGTTCCAAGTGGTTTTCGTCGTGTTATCTGGAAGCAAGACCCGAAAGCGGCTATATCTGGAAAACATATAAATAGAAGTTGGGCTAAAGGAGAGAAATGATATGCAGACCTTTGTACTGATTGCAAGCATCGCTTCGATTCTTGGTTTCCTCATAGGCATTGCGACAACGCACTGGGGCCGTCAGGCGTTGACCGATCTCACACGTGCAATCCGAGTGCCATTTCTTGGCGTCCGCTTGGTGCGAGTCGGAGTCTATGAGTTTTTCGATTCACGTGTCGCGCTTAGTAAGAAACGCAAGACCATAAACATGGTCGAGTACCTTGCGCCAGCAAAGAAGGAGATAGGCATTATCGCCTTGTCACTCAACTATTCCATTATCCATCAAGGCCTGCACAATGAGTTCCGTAAGATGCTCAAGACGCTCCCAAACCTGAATATCTACGTCTTCTTGCTTGACCCCAAGTCCTCCATAGTCGCCACTGTGGCACGCGCTACCGATCGGGAGGGTGAGGAACTGCGAGACTACATCAACCAGAGCATGACGCGTCTCCGCAAGATGCGAAACGCCCTGGATCCTTCGGAGAAGCAACGCTTTCATTTGCATCTCTACGATACATATGTAGCCAATTCAATTCTTGTGGTCGATCCATACGAGAAGCACGGTCGCATCCTCGTAGAGAACTACCTCTATAAGGTTTCGATCCAAGGGCGCTACTCGTTTGAGTGCAAGCGACAGGGGTCCCCCATGTTTGAGAAGGTCCGGACCGCATATGAGCACTTCAAGGAGGATTTCAGGAATGAGCCCAACAATGAAATCCAACCGACAAAATGACGCGCGCAGACGCGGGCCATTTTGCGGCTGATTTCAGGCGTTGAATAGCGAATTGAAAATGCGGTAGCGGAGTTTTTTGAGAGCAGTTGGCCTGATCGCGGCGGCGGCGTGTTATCTGGAAGCAAGACCCGAAAGCGGGTATATCTGGAAACCATACAAACAGAAGTTATGACAATGAACCAAACACAAGGAAATGTCGTTCGCAAACGGGGAGCCAAGAGGTTCCTCTGGTTCATAGCCTTTCTTGTGGTATTGCCAGCTTGGGGATATGGGCTCTGCACTGGGTTTCTGCCCTTGGCACTGCTTGGCCTGCCCGTTTTCGTGGTCCTACTGTATCTGTCGTTTACGAAACTCGTCTGTCCTGAATGCGGCAAGGCAATGAGGACCGTCGGCACCAAACTAACTCACTGCCCTCACTGCGGAACTGCATATGATATGGAGTCATAACAAATCAGTGCATCTGACCGTGCGGGGGGCGCGGTAGGTAACTTGGACGTTGAATAGCGAATTGAGAATGCGGGAGCGGAGTTTCATAGTAGGTCAAAAGTCAAGGTGGAAAGCGCAAAGCTGTGGGATCGCCTTCGGCGATGGGAGTCTTAACAGATTCCTCGGCTTCGCTGGGAATGACAATCGTTACTGTGGGCTCGCCCCTGCAGAGGCGGATTTCTGCTTCGCTTCAACTTCGGCGGTGGTTTCTAAGGACCCCAGGCGAACCCTGGGGCTATATGAATTGGAAGCGCTTCGCTTTGTTTTCTTATTAACGATGTCGGAAAGACAAATTGGCGAGAAGAGTTTTTGGTGGTGTTTTTTAGAACTATGAAGAGTACTGGTTCAACTGCAAAATGAAGATTGTCGTTGCAATGGATTCGTTCAAGGAATCGCTCAGTGCAGAAGCGGCCTGCGATATCGTTGCCGAGGCGATTGTTTCGGTTCGGCCCGAGGCCGAAGTTGTCGTCAAGCCTATGGCTGACGGGGGTGAAGGGACGGCGCGGGCGATGATAAGGGCTTCGGGCGGCAGGTGGATAGCCGCTACCGTGATGGGGCCCCTGCCGGATATGGAGGTCGAGGCGGGTTTTGCGTGGTTTGACGCCGACAAGACTGCGCTCGTTGAGATGGCGACGGCAAGCGGGCTGGAACTGCTCTCGCCGCAGCAGAGGAATCCGCTGCTGACTACGACGTACGGGACGGGCCAACTCATTGCCGCCGCTGTGGAATACGGGGCGCGTAAGGTGTATCTTGCTGTCGGAGGGAGTGCGACCGTTGACGGAGCGGTCGGGGCGGCCGGGGCGCTGGGCTGGACGTTCCTTGACAGTGAGGGCAAGGAGTTGCCCCTTGGTGGCGGGCAATTGGGGCGGTTGAAAAAGATCATTCCTCCCCGGCGGGCATTGGGTACACCGGTTGAGGTTCTGTGCGATGTCGACAATCCGCTCTGCGGCAGGCGCGGTGCGGCGCGCGTGTATGGTCCGCAAAAGGGCGCCACACCGCAGATGGTGGAACAACTCGAAGCAGGGCTTTTGAATCTGGCGGCGGTCGTAAGAGAGCAATTAGCCTGTGAGATACAGGACACGCCCGGCGCCGGGGCGGCAGGGGGGCTGGCCGCAGGGGCCATCGCATTCATGGACGCCCGACTCATCTCAGGGATCGAGTTTATCATCGCACAGTCCGGTCTCGAACAAGCCCTTGCCGACGCCGACTGGGTGATAACCGGCGAAGGGCGATTCGACCATCAATCGCTGGCGGGCAAGGTCATCTCCGGCATCGGCGCAATTGCAGGGCGAACAGATACGAAGGTGGGCATCCTCGCAGGCCAGATCGCCCTGGAGCGCGCCGAAAAGGGGTCTGACCCCTTTAATTATACCCGCGCGATGGCCTGCATGTCGAAGGACATGAGCCTGCAATATGCCATGGAGCACGCCGACGAACTTCTTGCAAAAACAGCCGCAGAGTTCACAGCCAGGTATCTCTAAGCTTCCTTGAGAATCTTTTTCGGGTCGAGGTTGTGTTTTTCGATATCCTTGAAATAGTTGACGGTTCCGACCTTCATCTCAACGGTGGCAGCGTCGTCGCACACGATGATTCCGTGCGGATGAAGCTGCAGACATGAAACGGTCCACATGTGGTTTACGCCGTACTCGACGGTCTGCTGGAGGGCCCTGGCCTTGCTGTGGCCGCTGACGATAATCAGGACCGTCCTGGAGTCCATGACCGTCGCCACGCCCACGGTCAGCGCGGTCTTGGGGACCTTGTTGATATCGCCGCCGAAGAATCGGCTGTTGGCGATGATCGTATCTTCGGTCAGAGTCTTTACACGTGTGCGGCTGGCTAATGACGAACCCGGCTCGTTGAAGGCGATATGCCCGTCCGGACCGATGCCGCCCACGAACAGTTCGATGCCGCCGTACTTCTCGATCTTTCGTTCATAACGGGCGCATTCGCCATCCAGATTCTTTGCGTTGCCGTTCAGGATATTCACATTGGGCTTCCTGATGTTTATGTGGCCGAAGAAATTGTTCCACATAAACGAATGATAGCTCTGGGGATGGTCATGCGGGATATTGACATATTCGTCCATGTTGAAGGTAACGACATTTGCAAAGCTCACCTTTTTGGCTTTGTTGAGCTTGATAAGTTCCCTGTACATGCCCAACGGAGACGAGCCCGTGGGCAGACCAAGCACGAAAGGCTTCTTGGCGGTCGGCTTGAACCGGTTGATGCTCCGGGCAACATACGCCGCCGCCCACTTGCTTGCCAGATCATAGTCTTTTTGAATAACGACTCTCATTGCTTACTTCCTTTCCTGAAAACTGACTTTGGTTTACACAAATAAAAGCACTCAAATAAGGCTCACTATAAGGAGCCGCTTCGCGGATTTATTTTAACAGATTCCTCGGGTGCGCTCGGAATGACGGCCGGGTGGCATCCTTTTGCGTAGCGCAGCGGAGCAAAGGGATGGTTTGCCGGCGGTTTTGCCATCCCTTTCGGCTGCGCCGAGAAGGGATGCCACCCGATCCATTTTCTTGAGACGATTGGTATTCCAATACCACTACAAAGCCTCCAGCTTCTGCTTTAGTTGCCCGATACGCGAGGTGAGATTTTGCACGCTTTGTTTCATTTCCCTTACGAATGTGTTGGCGTCGTAGGTGCCCCTGACCTGCTGAAAGTCTGCCGTAACGTCGTCGCCTGCACCATCCTGTCCGAAACCGCTTCGGCTCATCTCGCCGAACTCCTTCTCTGCGTCGGCGATGACGAGATTGAGGAACTTGCTCCTGACCTTCAGATATTTGTCGGCGGCATCGAGGATGTCCTGCGTTGTGGCCGTATCAAGATGCACGTCAAAAACCGTCTTATACGTATTCCTGACCCACGCCCACTCGTCGATGTCGTAAGAGCGGTGAATGGTCTCGACCGCCTGCGCAAAGGCCTCGATTGTATTGATCTTACCACTCTCGACGGCCTCGGAGAGTTCAAGGAGGCGATCGTGCGCCATGAGTTGGCTGCCAATGTCTACCCATTCGGCACTGTGGAGGCTTTCGGCATCGACGGCGAAGGCGTTATTCAGCGTTGCCCCAGGACCGTTGACAGCCTGTTCGGCTTTGTCGATGACTTTTTCCAGCAGGTACATCTCTACGCCTGTGCGGTAGAATTTCTGACCGGTTCGCAGAATGACCCTGCGCACCAGCGCGCCGCCAACGGACACTTCTTCGATAGATTTGTCCGTGCTGTCCTGCAGGACCTTGAGCTTTTGCCTTGCCGTGAGCATCTTGCCCACGGTGTAAGGGCTGAATACATCGAAAGATATTACATCCCTTTTGACAGGACCTTTTCGGCGGTCGCGTTTGGGCCATTTGGCGCCGTCGCGAACGGTCCCTACCGTCGTCAGATGCAAACCCGGCACCATGAGGCAGCGGCCGTCGGGGCGTGCTTCGAGATGGCTGAAGGGAAAGTCCGAAACGTCGAATGTGCCGGTGTGCTTGCCTAAGACCACGCAAAACGGTCCCGTCCGGCAGGGCCACATCATGTACGAAAATGATCCAGTCTTGGTTCCCCGCTCCAACTTGCCCTCGTGAACCGGCCCCAGCTTGTACATGTGGTTGGACTGGTTCGTTCCGCTGCCGGCGTTATAGAAGCTGAAAAGGCCCGCGATCAGGAGCGTCGATTTGTGATGCGTAACCGTGTACGGGCCCGCAAATACCGAGCAGGCCTCGCCGTGAAAGGCCTCGCAGTTGGCAAAGAACAGACTGTTTTCGGCGGAGTATTGTTTGCCGACCCGGCAGCCCTGGCCGACAAAGACCTTATCCAGCATCGCGCCGCCGGTAACGTGGGAACTCTCGGCGATAATGAAGTCTTCAGCGCAGACGTCGCTGCCGACAAGCGTCGGTGCATCTTGTGAACTGAGAATCGTACCGTTGATCAGACTCGATGCGCCGTTGATTGTTGCATACGCTCCGACATTGACATCGATGATTTGGCCTGCGGAATATATACGGGCGGCCCGGTGGACGGAGCCCCGGTCCGACCTTATCGTTTCGACATAGTCGGCGGCCATGGCTTTTAGTTTCTCGATCATCGCGGGCCGATACCTGTGGAGGCACATTATATATGCAAACTGGACGGACAGTTCGTTGAACAGGACCACCTCCCGGCCGCCGGCTTCATTCAACACCGCAACTTCGACACCGTTGCCAAACGTTGCCTGCGGATTTGTCTGCATGGCTGCAACATTTTCGATACAGACGTTGTCGGCGATATCGTACTGTGCGATATGAACGCCGACATTCGCGATACGCGTACCGTCGCCGATACTGCAATTGATAATCGTCGCATTATAAATACCGCAGTCTTTTTCAACGCCGCCGGGGCCTTTGATTTTTCCCGTGGTGTCGCCCATTTGAACACAGCCGGCAAAATGCGCATTTGCGACTTTCCGCGGGTCGAATGCTTCGCTGACCGCGACATTGCTCCACTCTTCGGCTGAGCAACCCTGGGAGGCCAGCATCCTGATCTGATCGTCGGCAAGCGCCTTGTATTGTCCGTTAGTCATGTGTTTTACCTTTGACTGCAAGCTGGTAAGTGTCTTTTGCGATGGCGGCCTCTTCGTCGGTCGGGATAACGAACACCTTGACACGGCTGTTTTGTGTGCTGATCAGACCTTCCTTTTGGCATGTTGCATTGTTGCTTTCTTCGTCAAATTCGATCCCTATCTGCTCGAGGCCGCTGCATATCTGTTTGCGCACATCAACCGCATTTTCGCCGATGCCGCCGGTAAAGACAACCGCGTCGACTGTGCCGAGGACGGCTGTGTACATGCCGATGTATTTTTTGATGCGATAACAGAATATGTCAACCGCCAGCCTGGCCCGTCGATTGCCCGCGGCGGCTAATTCGCCCAGATTCCGCATATCGTTTGACTCGCCCGATATTCCCAACAGACCGCTTTCTTTGTTGCACATGGCTTTGAGCGTCCGGCAATCGTAGCCTTTCTCAACCAGATAGAACAGAATCGCCGGATCGAAATCGCCCGCACGCGTACCCATCACCACGCCTTCCAGCGGCGTCAGTCCCATCGACGTATCCACGCTCCGGCCGTCCTTGACCGCGGTGATCGAACAGCCGTTGCCCAGGTGGCATGTGATGGCATTGATGTCGTACTTGTCCCTGTCCATCAGCGCCGCTGCCCGCCGGGCGACATACCTGTGCGAAGTGCCGTGAAATCCGTACCGGCGAACCCGATACTTTTCGTAAAGCTCATACGGCAGCGCGTACATGTAGGCCACCTCGGGAATAGTCGTATGAAAGGCCGTGTCGAAGCATGCGACCTGTCTGGCGTGGGGCAGATGCGCTCGCGCAGCGCCGATCCCCGTGAGGTTTGGCGGATTGTGAAGAGGGGCAAGGTCTGCGTATTTCTCCAACGAAGCGATAACTTTGTCGTCGATGACAACCGAACCGGTAAACTCTTCGCCGCCATGCACCACCCGGTGGCCGACCGCCTCGATCTCGCGGATGTCTTTGATGACACCGACGGTGTCGCTGACAAGGGTTTGCAGTATCACTTCCATCGCTTCGGCGTGGTCCGAAGCCTTTACGCCTGCGCTGTGTGTCCTGCTGTCGTACGTGTGTGTCAGTCGCGCCTTTTCACCGAGCGGCTCGACGACGCCCCTGGCCAGGACCTCTGCCGCGGGCATCCGGTACAACTGGTATTTGATCGAAGAGCTTCCTGTATTGATAACGAGTATTTCCATAATCCAACCTGTCTGTTTTCACACCAACCGCAATGGTGGGGCAAGCCCCACCCTACAATTATCAATGGTGGGCTAAGAGCCCACCAAAACAGCTAAAGCAATTGTACTAACGTCAAAACCGTTGTCGCGACAATATCGTCCACACTGGCCCCGCGCGACAGATCGGCTATCGGTTTTGCAAACCCCTGCAAAAAAGGCCCGATCGCCT
>SDBS01001394.1_pt1 | contig 24494 bp, 15 predicted proteins | sample 2277091 | NCBI WGS metagenome assembly SDBS01 (sample SAMN10404972, study PRJNA504765) | marine sediment metagenome | isolation source: marine sediment core GS10_PC15, 163 cmbsf | place: Arctic Ocean: Southern Knipovich Ridge | collected 2010
GGAATTTCACCATTATTTTCATTTTTGCAATCATGGCGTATTCTCTGTCTTCCACAAGTCACGCCCAATGCCCGCCCGCATACACCTTCACCGGCGAGGCAGAGTACGACTACTTCGGCTTTTCTGTTTCTGGGGCCGGGGATGTCGACAACGACGGATATGCTGATGTTATTGTCGGGGCTAACTTTAACGGCGCGGACGGAACTAATGCCGGCCGGGCGTACGTCTATTCCGGGCAGACCGGGGCGCTGTTGCACACCTTTACCGGCGAGGCAAATGACGACCGGTTCAGTCATTCTGTTTCCGGGGCTGGGGATGTCAACAACGACGGATATGCTGATGTCATTGTCGGAGCGTACCGTAACGACGCGGGCGGAACTTGGGCCGGCCGGGCGTACGTCTATTCCGGGCAGACCGGGGCGCTGTTGCACACCTTTACCGGCGAGGCAGAGTACGACTACTTCGGCCATTCCGTTTCCGGGGCTGGGGATGTCAACAACGACGGATATGCTGATGTTATTGTCGGGGCGTACTGGAACGACGCGGGTGGAAGTAATGCCGGCCAAGCGTATGTCTATTCCGGTCAGACCGGCGCGTTGTTGTATACCTTTACCGGAGAGGCAGAGCAAGACTACTTCGGGATATCTGTTTCCGGGGCCGGGGATGTCAACAACGACGGGCTTGCCGATGTTATTGTCGGGGCTAACTTTAACGGCGAATATAGGGTCGGCCGGGCGTACGTCTACTTGCTCGGTGATACAGATGGGGACATGATTGGCGATGTCTGTGATAATTGCCTTACCGTACCAAATACCAACCAGTTGAACTCCGATATCGATACCCTTGGAAATGCCTGCGATAACTGCGATCTGGTGTCCAACGACGACCAACTGAATACGGACACTGATTCGTTGGGCAATGCCTGTGATAATTGCCCCAACGACGACAATGACGACCAGGCTGATGATGACAGCGACAACGTCGGAGATGTTTGTGACAACTGCCCCGAGGATTACAACCCGACTCAAACCGATACCGATGGCGACTTACTGGGTGATGTCTGCGATCCTGACGATGACAACGATGGAGTCGATGACCTTGATGACTTGGACCAGCTTGATCCCACTGCTTGTGCTGATATCGACGCCGATGGATGTGATGACTGTTCTATTGGTATCGATGGTTTCGGCCCCCTGCCTGATAATGACCCGGCTAACGATGGTACAGATACTGATGCAGACGGTATCTGTAATACGGGTGATAACTGCCCCGAGGATTACAACCCCGGTCAGGAAGATAGTGATGAAGACGGCATCGGCGATGTCTGCGATTGCGATTGTCTACTCAAAGGCGATGTCAACAACGATGAGAGCGCCGATCCCCTGGATGTTACCTACTTGGTCAATTACGTATATCTGAGCCAGGATGCGCTGACTGAGCGACCCGATTGTCCCTACCCCAAGGGTGACATGAATTGCGATGACGGAACCGATCCGCTGGATGTTACATACCTGGTCAACTATGTCTATTTGAGCCAAGATGCCTTGTGTGATGGGTGTGCCGGCTTGAACACGATAGCATATGGCGGATATTTTGCTGGCGGTATAGTGTTAATCGAACCCGACGGGACAAATGAGCGTGTCTTAGTGCCGGGGGATTCGGTGTTTTCGCCAAAGTGGTCCCCCGATAAGTCAAAAATAGCATTCATCAAGATTGGTGCATCTGGAAGTTCTGGCGATTGCCTAATAATAGTTGACGAGTCGGGAAATTTAGATACATTGGTATCAGACTGTCGGAGGATGGGATTCGGTGAATCTCCTTGGGCACTGGACGGGGCTTCGATAGTATTTCATGGATATATTAACGATGAATCAGGCGTACATATCGTTTCTGTCACAGGTGGACCGCCGTCGCAGATACTTACCTCGGCAGGAGGTGCCTCATTTTTGACGAACACTGAGATCATTTGTGTATATTCGCCCTCGGACGAGGGTGATTCGACGATAATCGCACGCATAAACACTTCGGGCACCGGACTAGATTCTCTCGCGTGGAGTCCAGCTGGAATGTACTTCCATCCCCGGATTTCGCACCAGAGGGATAAAATTGCATATGCGTACCTAGCCGAAGGCGGGAACTGGGATTACAATAATGAAGTATGGATCATGAATACGGATGGCAGTGGTAAGCAAAACATCGTCATAGCTGGCAACTTTAATGGATTTGTTAGGGAATTGGACTTCAACTATGATGATTCCAAGCTCTTGATCGTTCCTGACCAGGATGATTCTACGCCAATTCGGATTGTGGATATTGCCTCAAAGATGGCAACAAATATCCCTGGGGTAAATTGCCTTGATTCAGGAGACGCAGCTGCTTGGTCTGGGTCCGTAAATCAGGTCGTATTCGTAATATACGATACTGAAGGCATAGCTGTGGTAAATGAAGACGGTACCAGTTATCTAAAAATCTCCGATGCCCCGGCGCGGGCAGTGGACTGGTGACCCACTCTATTTTCATTTGGCCCCTTGGGACCCCCGACCGGATCGCGAACAAATAGGGTCAGGTGGGGTAAGATGATGGCTCACGCCGCAAACTGCCCCTGACGGCCTGTCAACTGCGCTGGAGACTTGGTTTTTTCCCAAATGCGGTTGGCCACGGCCCTTTCACGGGCGGCCTTGCGATTGGCAGGGGAGACCTGCCGCCGTTTCCGGGGTTGGACGATTTGGGCCACCTCCTCGAATTGATCTGGCGTGAAGAGAAAAGCGGCTTCCCCGTCGCCATCATGTTGATAAGCCAGCCCCAATTCCCTCATTTCCGGCACCTTGCGGCCTCCAACGACCATCACCGCGAGTAGCCGATCATCGAATGGATAGATTTCCCCATACCGGCAGGGGAGAACGTACTGCCACGGATCGTGCCTACCACCCGGCTCAAATTTGGCCGCCGGGTCCAGGGTGATCCTGTACCGGTCGCCGAACAAGTTTTTAAAATCGATTGGACGCATAATCCCCCCTCAGGCAACGCGATGTTTCCGCGAAACCATTTGTGTAATATCAGATTGGATTGGTTCAGCAGGGGGTAAGTGCGTCAACGGTTCAATTCCGGCCTCCGGCATTTTAATGTTAGACAAGTCAATTAATTATTTGCGTCGTATTCAATCTCTGCCCCAACTGTGGCTGATGACAACCACCAAAGACTTTATGGGGGCCGTGGTCCGCCGCCGGGCCGGATTAGTGGCTCCTTTGCTGATTGTCAAAGTTATTCATCCGCCGCTTGACACTTGCCACACCGGATGTTAGATGTCTATGGGGTACCTAAAATTGAAGGGTGAAAAAAGGGAGAATCCCGTGGACGATCAATCGTATAATCCGTTTGCCATGGCCCAAGCCCAATTCGACAAGGCGGCCGAAGTCTTAAACCTCGATTCAGCAACGCGCGAGTTTTTGCGCATACCGATGCGTGAGTACCAGTTCAGCATTCCCATCCGCATGGATGACGGGACGGCGAAAGTTTTTCGCGGCTTTCGCGTCCAGCATAATGATGCCCGGGGGCCCGGGAAAGGAGGCATTCGTTTTCACCCGCAAGAAACGGTCGACACCGTGCGCGCCCTGGCGATGTGGATGACCTGGAAATGCGCCATGGTCGATATTCCTCTCGGCGGCAGCAAAGGGGGCGTAATCTGCGATCCCCATAATCTCAGTGTCCGGGAAGAGGAACAAATTTGCCGGGGCTGGGTACGCCAAATGGCCAAATATTTGGGCGCGCAAGTCGACGTGCCGGCGCCCGACGTGATGACCAGCGCGCAACACATGCTGTGGATGCTTGATGAGTATGAAACGATTTATGGGGAGAAACGTCCCGGATTCATCACCGGCAAGCCGGTCGGGATGGGCGGTTCATTGGGACGCACGGAGGCCACCGGATACGGGGTGATCTACACGGTCCGGGAGGCGCTCAAAAAACTGGGTGTCGACGTGGCCAACACCACCGCCAGCGTGCAGGGTTTTGGCAATGTCGCCCAATATGCCATCCAGCTCTATCAACAGCTCGGCGGTAAAGTCATCTGCGTCTCCTGCTGGGACCAGAACGATCAGAAATCCTACAGTTTCAAGAAACAATCCGGCATTGATCTGGACGAATTATTAAAAATTACCAATCGTTTCGGCGGGATCGATAAAGACAAAGCCCAGCAGGCCGAATATGAAATCCTGCCCGGTGCGGCGTGGCTGGAACAGCCGGTGGATATTTTAATCCCCGCCGCCCTGGAAAACCAAATTACCGGGGAAAATGTCGGCCGAGTCGCGCCCAGCGTCAAACTGATCGCCGAAGGCGCCAACGGCCCGACGACCCCGGAAGCCGACAGCACCATCGCCGAACGGGGAATTTTCCTGATTCCCGATTTTCTGGCCAACGCCGGCGGCGTGACCTGCAGTTACTTTGAACAAGTGCAAAGCAACATGAATTACTTCTGGTCCAAGGAAGAAGTTCTTGACAAACTGGAGTTGAAAATGACCTTGGCCTTTCAAGCGGTCAGTGAACTGGCGAGCCAACGAAAACTCTTCATGCGTGATGCGGCCTATTTTATCGCCATCAGCCGCGTCGCGCAGGCCTGCAAGGATCGTGGCTGGACCTGATCTCCGGCCAAAATCAACCGCGCTCCCGTCAGTTACCGGCCCCCAATCGGCGGGGAATGGCTGAACATGCCGCAGGAAGGTTCCGAAATCGAATATAAACGGTGGTTTTCTCTTGACTCGCCGCGCGATGTTCGTGTTGATGGACGCACCGACCGGGGAGTGATCCTGCGATGATCGAAGACAAAGACTCAGTAGACAAGCTGATTGACTCCCTGCGAGAACGGGCCAAAGAGCTTAACTGTCTTTACGCGATTGAAGAGATACTCAACAGACCGGGGGTGGAGTTGGATGAGGTGTGTCGGGCCATCGTCGAAGCCATCCCCCCGGGCTGGAAATATGCCGAATACTGTCTGGCTCGTATCGAACTGTTCGGCAAGAAACACGAACCACCCGGATTTCGGACGTCACCCTGGGCCCTGCACGCCGACATTATCGTGCAAGAGCAGAAAATCGGTTCCCTGAGCATCTACTACACCAAGCAGCTGCCGGAGGCGGATGACGGCCCGTTTCTTAACGATGAAGTAAAATTGATCAATACCATCGCCAATCGGCTGGAATATTATGTCGGCTACCAGCAAATGCGGCGCGTCGTCCAGGAGGTGGAAAGCGCCTGGCAGAACACCTTGGGCAAGACTGGTGGCGAATGGCGGGTAATTTTAAACCTGTTACAAGATACCGATCACGAATTGTATAATCGTATTTCACACAAGATGCTCAATTACCTTTGCTGGAACGGCATTCTGGCGGCACAAAAATTGATGCAATTGTCTCAGCCAAGCCCGACGGAGGAGATGGAAATGGTCGATGACCAAAACCGTCCCCATCGTCGCACCCGGTCCGCTCTTGCGGACGGCTCCAGTGAAGAAATATTCAGAATTGCCGCCGAACACCTCAGTGACGCCGAGATCCTCGCCGCCATTCAAAAATGGATTCAGGAAGACAAATTGAGTTTCCTGGTCCAAGTAGTCAATCGGCACCTGACATTGCCGGTAGTGGCCGATGCTATCCGCCGTTACCATCATATGGGACCGGCCCAGATCGATCTTCACTCCCCGGCCCGGCGGGGCGTCGAGGTAGCATTAATTCGCCGGTTCCTCTCCGACCAGCTTGATTATATCAATATCGCCAAGGAATATATCGGCCTGCCCGATTTCCATAAACTGCTGCAAAACCTGATATATGTTTCGGACAGCCACGGGAAACTGGGGGGCAAAAGCGCCGGGTTGTACCTGGCAACCAATATCCTCAAGAAAACCAAAGACCCCGAAGGGCTTCTGGAGGGGATCAAAATCCCGAAAACCTGGCATATCACCTCGGACGTCGTGCTCAATTTCATGCACTATAACGACCTTGATGACGTGGTGGAGCAAAAATACAAGGAAATCGACCAAGTCCGGCAGGAGTACCCCCATATCGTGCAGATGTTCAAACGTTCCCGGTGGCCGGCGGATATTCTCAACGGGCTTTCGGCAGTGCTGGACGATTTCGGGGAACGGCCGTTGATCGTCCGGAGTTCCAGTCTTTTGGAAGATCGAATGGGGGCGGCGTTTTCCGGCAAATACAAAAGTCTCTTTTTGGCCAATCAGGGCACCAAAGAAGAGCGATTGTCCGCCCTGACCGATGCGATCGCGGAGGTGTATGCCTCCACCTTCGGCCCCGATCCCATGGAGTACCGCGCCGAACGAGGCCTGATTGATTTTGGCGAGGAGATGGGCATCATTATTCAGGAGGTCGTGGGCACGCGGGTCGGCAATTACTTCCTGCCGACCTTCGCCGGGGTCGCCTTCAGCCGTAATGAATTTCGCTGGTCGGCACGCATCAAACGAGAAGATGGGTTATTGCGACTAGTCCCCGGCCTGGGTACTCGGGCGGTGGATCGGCTTTCCGATGATTATCCTATCCTGATGGCACCGGGGCAACCGGACTTACGCGTCAACGCGACGGTGGATGAGGCCTTGCGGTATGCTCCCCAAAAGATCGATCTGATTAATTTATCGACCAATACTTTTGAAACGGTTGACGCACCCGAGTTCATCGAGAAATATGGCGAGGAGATCCCGGGGATGCGCGATGTCGTATCCTGTCTTGTCGATGGCCGTCTTCGCCAGCCGTTGGGTTTGAATCTAGTGCAGGATGGCGGCGAGTTGGTCGTCACCTTCGCCGGGCTGGTGGCCAAGAAAACATTTGTCAGGCGGATCGACAAGATCCTCAAGTTGCTCGAGGAAAAACTCCATACCCCTGTGGATATCGAGTTTGCCTTCGATGGTAAGGACCTCTACCTGCTTCAATGCCGTCCCCAGAGCCACGCCGGAGACACCATCGCGGCCCCGATTCCCAAGGATATCCCCGGGGAACGCATCATATTTTCGGCGAATCGATATATCCCCAATGGTCGCATATCAGGTATCACCCACATCGTTTATGTCGATCCCTTTCAGTATGGCCGACTGACCGACCGTGGCGATCTTTTAGCGGTGGGCCAGGCAGTCGGCCGCCTTAACAAGCTGCTACCCAAACGGCAGTTTATTTTGATGGGTCCCGGCCGCTGGGGAAGTCGCGGAGATATCAAGCTGGGAGTGAATGTAACATACTCGGCAATCAATAATACCGCAATTTTGATCGAAATCGCTCGTCGTCAAGGGAACTACGTTCCGGATTTGTCTTTCGGTACTCATTTTTTCCAGGATCTTGTCGAAGCCAACATCCGGTACCTGGCGTTATATCCTGACGATGAGGGAATCGAATTCAATGAACGGTTCCTCACCCGATCCCCGAATATCCTTGCCGATATTGCGCCGGAGTTCGCCCATCTCGCCGATACAATCCGTTTAATCGATATCCCCAAGTGCACCGATGGGTTGGTCTTGCAGGTGTTGATGAATGCCGAATTAGGAGAAGCTGTTGCTGTTTTGACTGATCCAACATCGGTAGAGGAACCGGTACCTACTGAAGACCGACCGACCGAGCAGCCACTGGAAAACTACTGGCGGTGGCGTCTACAGATGGCACAACACATTGCCGCCCAGCTGGACCCCAAGAAATTCGGTGTAGCAGGGTTTTATCTCTTTGGCAGCACAAAGAATGCAACTGCCGGGCCGGGTAGCGATATCGACATTCTCATCCACTTCCGGGGTACGCCGACGCAACGAGAACAACTCGGCATCTGGCTGGATGGCTGGAGCAAATGTTTGGATGAAGTCAATTATCGGCAAACGGGTTATCGCTCCGGCGGTTTGCTGGATGTGTATATTATCACCGACGAAGACATCGCCAACAAGACCAGCTATGCCGTCAAAATCGGGGCGGTGACCGATGCCGCGCGACCGCTGCCCATCAATCGGGCGCCGTAAGCCGAAAAAATCAATGTCCTGGTCTCTCCCACGACATTCGATCCGCGCCACCGCCAAACTGCATTTTCCCCTCCGATTGGCCTCGACGGTCCCCAGACCATCAGGGGCAGGGATCACCTGGTGGTTCCAATTTTACGGACTCTTCTCCAGTGGTTTCAGCGAAACCGCATCATGGCTTCGTAATTGTTGTTGCTGGTCGGGGTTGGTGGCCCAGCTCGGATTCAGTTTAAGAAAGGTTTGATTAACTCCATGATTTCGGTGTTGTTCAGCGGTTTGGCAAGATAACCGTCCGCGCCCGCATTCAGGAGATCCTTCTTTTCCTGAGGTCCTCCTTTGTTGGCCATCAACACCAGCGGCGTGTGAGGATAGCGGTCCTTGGCTGTTGCCAGCAGCTCCAGGCCGCTCATCGGGGACATCATCGTTTCGGCCACAATGACCCCGACCCGGTTTTCTCCTAAAAGTCGCAACGCCTCGGCCCCCGAACCGGCCATGATGGTGGAATACCCGCCGCGTGAAATGATTTTGGCCAGGAGTTCCCGTGGTAGCTGTTGGTCGCCAACAATCAATACCGATGTCTGGTGTGTTTGTGCCACACTTTTCACTTTAGTCAGCAACGTTTTAGGATCGATTGGTTTGGTAATATAACCGGCCACGCCCAATTTAATCCCTTTGATGACCGACTCGTTGTCTTTCAGCGCGGTACACAAGATTACCGGTACATCACGCAGTCGGGCATCGGCTTTCATCACGCGAAGCAAGGCAAACCCGTCGATCTCGGGCATTATCACATCGGAAATGACCAAATCGACCGACTCGCCGGATTTGAAAAAGGCGAGCGCCTCTTTCCCCGATGTCTTTGGCGTGACCGTGTAGTCGTTCTTCCTCAGTATCGAGGTGATCAGCTTCAACGACGTCAGGTCATCATCTATCGTCAATATTCTCATGGTTGAGTCAGACTCCTTGTAGCGGTTGGAATTGTGAGGTTCTCCGGAGTGCCGACGGCTGCGTCCGCAAGGGACTTCATTTGTTGTTTTCGGCAATCAGGACAAATGCCATGACTGAATTTTGCCATTGAATGCTGCATCATGTATTCCTCGACACTACGCCAATAGTCGTCGTCATCTCGTATTCTTCTGCACCAGGCGCACATTGGCAAAATATTCTGCAGTTGTTTGACATGAGTGAGGGCCTCCTGCAATTCATGAATCTTCTTTTGCAGGGATTCCTCACTAGCCACCAACCGTTCGCCGGCCGTCACCCGCACGCGCAGTTCCGCTGCGGCAAAGGGCTTGGTCACATAATCATCCGCGCCGTCCTCAAACGCCTGGACAAGATCTTCCTTTTGTGACCGCGCGGTGAGCATGATCACATAAACCAGGTGATCTCCGCAAGTCGCCTTGATTGTGCGGCAGACCTCCAACCCGCTGATCCCCGGCATCATCCAATCCAGGATGGCCATTTGGATGGTCCGATCCGCGGCAAACAACTGCAAGGCCGTAGCGCCGTCGACGGCCACCACCAGTTCATGACCCCACTTTTTCAGCAATCCGGTCAGCAGTTTCCGGGAGGACAGGTCATCTTCGGCGATGAGAATTCTCATGCGACATTAACCTCTGTGCTAGGGTGGTCACGGGGCCTAGACCTCGACCCGCTTTTTGGTGGCCTGGGAAAATTTGTGGATTTCAGCAGCCACCTGTTCGTATTGGTTTTTCGCTTGTGCAAAGTCATTGCCGGCGGCGGCCTCCATGATCCGGGCGGCCTCGCTGATTGCTGTGGCGCCGACATTGGCCGCCGATCCTTTGAGCGTATGAGCCGCTCGCAGGAGATCGTCGTTGTTGTGCTCCGTGATTGCTGTTTTGATTTTAGTGAGCAACTCCGCGCTGCTCTCCCGGAATACGCTGACCAGTTCGCCGAGTAGTTCCACGTCGCCGTCGGCGATCTCCAGGGCCTGGTCATAGTCAAAGATTTTCATGCTGGTGCTCCTTTGTTCGACTTGTGTTATCACACGGTTTGGGGGGAGAATATATTTTTCCAGACATGCGTAAAGTGTTTGGGGGTTGATCGGTTTGCTGATATAGTCGTCCATTCCGGCGGCGAGACATTCTTCGCAGTCGCCGTCCATGGTATTTGCGGTCATGGCGATAATGGGCAGGTGGCTCCCCGTCGTTTGTTCCTGGCGGCGAATATGGCTGGTGGCTTCAAAGCCCCCCATTACCGGCATCTGTACATCCATCAGGACCAGATCGAATTGATCATTCTTTAGGGCCTCAAGCGCAGCATGTCCGTTTTCCGTAACGGTGACTTCATAAAAACGTTTCGCCAGCAGTTTCTTGGCCAGCATCTGGTTGACATGATTGTCTTCCGCCAGGAGAATCTTTACGGTCTTGCCGGAGAGCATATGCGGGAGTTCGACCTCATTCCGCGTTGCCGCCGTTTTCGGTGGAGTCGGGTTTTCCGACGGCGATAGGGCGCGAGTCGATCCCGTCACCTCCATAATCGTCTGGCGCAGGTGGTGGTCTTTAATCGGCTTACGCAAAAGTCCCCGGGCCCCCGATTCTTTGGCCCGAGCAAGCTCACCGGCATGATAGGTGGAACTGAGCAGGATAACCGCAGTTTTTTCGAGCCAGCCACGGGCCTTAAATTCCGCCAGCACTTTCCAACCATCCATTTCCGGTATCATGATGTCAAGGAGGACTAACTCAAACGGGCGGCCTTCGTTGCACGCCCTTGCCATGATGGCCGCCGCCTCCCGGCCATCCCGGGCCACTTCCGGGTCCAGACCCCAAATTTCCAAGAGTGTGGTGAATAACCGTCGATTGATCAGATTATCATCAATGATCAATGCGGACTTGCCGGATAATATATCCGGTTCAAGCGGCATACGTGCCGGTTGTTCTTTTTGGATTTCCATGGTCAGGGTAAAGTGGAACGTGGTTCCCGGACCTCCCGTCTCTGAGGTATTGACGGGGCTTTCAATCCAGATTTCGCCGCCCATAAGTTCAACAAGCTGCCGGGAGATAGTTGTTCCCAGTCCCGTGCCGCCGAAATTCCGGGTGGTGGAGCCATCGGCCTGAGTAAAACTGTCAAAGACTGATTCCTGCTTGTCTTCGGGAATCCCGATTCCGGTATCTTTGACACTGAAATGAAATGATGGTGGACCGTCCGCAGATTCGAACTCAAGCTGGACGATTACTTCACCTTCGCGAGTAAATTTAACGGCATTGCCCACCAGGTTGAGAATAATCTGTTTCAAGCGTACCGGGTCGCCGATAACTTCGTCAGGGACTAACGGATCAATGGAGGTAATAAATTCCAGCCCTTTTTCGCGCGCCTTGAGGATTACCGGCTCGATGGCGGATTCAATGGCTTCGCGGAGACTGAAACCGATCGATTCCAACTCCATCTGGCCGGCCTCGATTTTGGAAAAGTTCAGAATATCGTTGATAATAATCATCAACTGTTCAGCAGATGTTTTTACCATCGACAAATATTCATGTTGTTCTTCGGTGAGGGCTGTATCGAGGCAGAGCTCGGTCATGCCGATGACACCGTTCATCGGTGTCCGAATCTCATGGCTCATGTTTGCCAGGAATTGGCTTTTGGCCATGTTCGCCACTTCGGCTTCTATGGCCATGCGGGACGCGCTGCCGATGGCTTTTTCCAGTTGTTCATTGAGGGCCTCGGCATCCTCTTTGGATAATCTGAGCTGTTCCTCGGTTTGTTTGCGCTCGGTGATGTCGCGCACCACCGCCTGAAGTACACTGCGGCCATTCAGTTCCATGACGTTCAACAGCACTTCGGCAGGGAAGTCTTCTCCGTCTGTGCGCCGATGTACCCATTCAAAACGGTTGCTCCCTTCTTTCATGGCCGTCTCTATTCGCTCGTTGGCCAGCGTCATCGAGTCGGTGCCATCGGGCTGGATGGGGGGCGACAGGTCCGCCGGATGCTTGCGGCAGAACTCCTCAATACTCGCGCAACGGAACATCTTCAATGTCGCGCCGTTGCAGTCGAAGAAGCCCTTGTCGTCGAGTAGCATCACGGCGTCGCTGGAGGATTCGTAGAGCGTGCGAAACTTCGTCTCGTTTTCGCCCAAGTTTTTTTGCATTCTTTGGTGTGCGCGTGTCAGGAAGCCCACGACCAGCAGGTAGGCGGCCAGTCGAAATGCGTGCCACAGCCACCACGCGTCGTCCCAGAGCACCGAATATTTGAAAGTCAGCCCGGCCAAGCCGAACAACACCGCCAGGAAGACGAACAGATAATCCTCCCTCCTGCCTGAACGATAGAAACCCCGGCAGAAGTATGCGGCGGCGGTCAGGAACAACACGCCCGCAACCACGTTTATGCCCACGGCCGCGGCCGTGAATTCCCCGTCGCGCACCATCTCCGGCAATGTTCCGGGCAAGACCAAGGACCAGACGCCTAGCAACATGGTGCCCCCGGCCACGACCCACGCCGCCCGGTTCTTGCGCAATGCGCCGCCGACCCATTCAGAGCCCCAGACCAAGGCGAAACCGACGCCGCCCGCCAGCGCCGCCACGCTGTGAAGAAACACGAAGGCCTGACCCGGAGAACACAGTGCATGGAACCCGTCGAAGATGCCCATGCTTAGGAAGCCAAGCGCCGGCCAAAAGAGCGGCCTGAGGCCCGTCTCACGCCTGTGCCGAAGCAGGATGAACCCCATGTAAACCGCGGCTGCGGCCCCTAGGGCCTCGACGCTCGAGTGAACCGGTTGATTTGCCCAGCGCCAACCTTTCAACATGGCGTGAAATGCCAGACTCGCCCAGAGGCCGCCCGCGCACGTCAATACTATCGCCAGAAGAAGCAGGACACGTCTCGGTATCATCGTCTCGCCCTTTGATCTTAACTCATGCGACTACGTTGTTCTACAGCGCCGTGGTCAATCGACGACTCCCGAACCCCAGCGTCTCGGAGTTGCGCGAAAACCGGCGAATTCCTCGATATCAATCGGCTGCTTGAGTCCGGCCTTGTCGGGATTGAGGCTCTTGCAGTTTATCACATTCAAATCCAGATGCAGGCCCCGGATATTGGCATCCTGATTGTGTTCCGGGATATGTTTTCTGATCATATCAGAGATCGCCGTCATTGCTTCGTCGCCCCCGAGACGGGCGGCTTCGATATCTCGCCCAGCCCTGTGGATATGGTAGATGACTTCCCGGAGGGCCTCTTCTTTCTCGCTGATAGCCTTGTCTGTAGTTATGGCAATACACTTCAAGCCCAGGATCCGGACCGATTTAAACACGCCGAAGAGGCGGTTATCCAAGAGAGTGCATCAGCGTATCTACACTAATATAATCGGACGAATGTCCGACGACATCAACTCACAAGTAACACTATTAAAGTCAAGCAGTTACTCGACCTTGCCACCGGTCGGGCTAAAACCAGCGGGTCGATTCTTTGCCGGTTTTTCGGTCGCGGGTCGTCCTGGAATACAAGCTCGCCATACCTAAATCCCTGCCCGCAATATAGCGTACGCGCCATTTTCATATATTTTGCGGGAGTGTTAATTGCTTGTCAGGGCAATAGTTGCAGAAATTGCAAAAAAATAAGCGGAGAGACTGGGATTTGAACCCAGGAGACGTTGCCGCCTACACGCTTTCCAGGCGTGCTCCTTAAGCCGCTCGGACATCTCTCCACGGTTATAGCAATCATCGGGCGCGGTTCTGCCGCCGGGCAACCGCAACCGTTGATCACCGCAGTTTCCATGTTACTTCGGTCTTCCGTCCAAATCAAGGGTTTTTAAGCTCGATATTACCAATGGCCGACCATGTCGTAAACAATTGCCAAGCAGGCAGGTAGTTGATAAACAGATAACAGGATGATCGGCGGAGGTATGCCGCGAGGAAAGGAAATCCGGCGACGGATTATCTGGCGAATCATTGCCGATGTCCTAAATTACCAACCGGATATACCCAAAACCCAATTTGCACAATTAGCTTGACGGTAGCGGTTGATTAGTGACCATAAAAAATATGGCATCTCAGATTTCCAGGGTTATTTTAGGAAACGCCCGGGTAAGCGACCTCCGGTGGCAAGGCGATGAAGAGATTGACGGAAAAAGAGTCCTGGGAGCCACGAAATGACTCCCTACCCGGGGTGGAATCGGATGCCGCCCGCCACTCGTTAAAATCAAGGATTATCAACCGGTTTTTCGGCAAACTCGACCGCGGATACCCCAGATACCTTATTTATGACGTTGAGTGTCGGAGATATTTTCCCGAGGGGGAATGCACGGTTATTGAAATCGGCAGTGCGCCCGGTCGGGAACTGATCACCGTGCACCGGAAATTCGGATATGTTCCCTATGGAGTGGAATACACTGAAAACGGTGTTAAGGCCAACCGAAACCTCTTTTTGATCCACGGTATCGACCCCGAGAATGTGATTCATGCCGATTTTTTTGATCGTGGGTTTCAGGAGGCATATTGCGAACGTTTTGACGTGGTAATGTCTCACGGGTTCATCGAACATTTCACCGATCTCAACGGGGTGATCGCGGGGCATGTGAACCTGTTGAAACCAGGAGGATTGCTGCTGATTACCATCCCGAATCTTCGAGGGTTTAACTGGCCCGTGAGCCGGTTTTTTTCAAAGCGCCCGTTGAAAGCCCATAATCAGGCGATTATAAAAAAGAAGAAACTACTCTTTTATTGTGATCGGGAGGAATTGGCGGTTCTGCGCTGCAAGTATATCGGTACGTTAAATTTCGGCATAACCTGCGAGCGCGACGACAACACGCCGAAGCAGTTTTTGATGGATCTCCTGAAAAAATTGCAACGGGTGATAGATATTACGCTATACACATTTTTCAGAAGAGGGTGTATTGAAACCCCATTTTTCAGCCCAAAACTGCTGATTATCTGCCGCAAGCGGACAACTACGGATGTAGACGCTCAGCGACATGAATGATGTTTTTATTTGCCGGGCGATATGATATTTTCCCAGAGTGTTCCGGGGTACGGTGGTGGTGGGCGGCGACAATTTCGGGGTGAACCGAGCGTATTGGCCATAAATGGATATAATCTTCCCGGTACCGATAATGTATATAGTCGTAACGGTGCGGGTAGACGGCAACAACGGGTAGAATCGGCCGATGAATATTCTGGGAATTTCCGCGTTTTATCACGATAGCGCCGCCTGTCTGGTCACCGACGGCAGGATTGTCTCCGCCGCGCAGGAAGAACGATTCACTCGTAAAAAGCATGATTCTGGTTTTCCGGTCGAGGCGATTGCTTTCTGCCTGGAACATAGCGGACTATCCGCGCAGGAGCTTGATCTGGTGGCGTTTTACGACAAGCCGATTTTAAAATTCGAACGCATCCTGGAAACCTATTTGGCCTATGCGCCGCGCGGATTTGCCTCGTTTATCAAGGCCATCCCGCTGTGGATCAAACAAAAAATCTGGACCAAAGACTTAATTGAGAAGGAACTCGGTTATGAGGGAAAAATCATTTTCCCGGAGCACCATGAATCTCATGCGGCCGCGGCGTTTTTTCCCTCGCCTTTTTCGGAGGCCGCGTTTTTGACCATCGATGGCGTGGGAGAGTGGACTACCAGCAGTTATGGCGTCGGCGCGGGCAACGAGATTAAGATATTGGCCGACATCAAGTTCCCGCACTCGTTGGGGCTTTTGTATTCGGCTTTTACTTATTATACCGGTTTCCGGGTCAATTCCGGCGAATACAAGGTGATGGGGCTGGCCCCGTATGGGGAGCCGAAATACAAAGATGTAATTCTAAACGAGTTGCTGGATTTGCGGGATGACGGCTCGTTTGTGATGAACATGGATTATTTTAATTATTGCGCCGGGCTGACGATGACCAATGAAAAGTTCAACAAACTCTTCGGCGGACCGCCGCGAAAGCCCGAAACCAAGCTGAGGCAAAAGGAAATGGACCTGGCCCGTTCGGTCCAGGAAGTTACCGAAGAGATCATTTTACGTATGGCGACGCATATTCGCCGGGAAACAGGTCAGAAATACCTTTGTCTGGCCGGGGGCGTGGCGCTCAATTGTGTGGCCAACGGGAAGTTGCTGCGCTCGGGAATGTTTGATGATCTCTGGGTCCAACCGGCTGCCGGTGATGCCGGCGGGGCGGTGGGTGCGGCGCTGTATGGCTGGCACCAGTATGCGGGCAACCCGCGTACCGTCGATGGCCTCCTCGATACACAACAGGGCTCATACCTTGGCCCCGAGTTTTCCGATGAGCGAATATTGGCGTATTTGAAAAACCGCGATGCGCCATTTCGCAAGTTGTCAAAAGAGGAAATCCCGGAGGTGATTGCGGATTTGATTGCCGGGGAAAAAGTGATCGGGTGGTTTCAGGGACGGATGGAATTCGGCCCGCGCGCGCTGGGGGCGCGGTCAATTATCGGCGACGCCCGCTCGCCCAAGATGCAGGAGGTCATGAACCTCAAGATCAAGTTCCGTGAGAGTTTCCGGCCGTTCGCCCCGTCGGTGCTGGCCGAAAAAGTCTCGGAATATTTCGATTTGGACCACTCCAGTCCGTATATGCTCCTGGTCGCCGAGGTAAAGAAAGACCGGTGGATACCAATGACCGAGGAGCAAACAAAGCTTTTCGGTCTGGACCAATTGAATATCCCGCGCTCGGACATTCCGGCGATTACCCATGTCGATTATTCGGCGCGGGTGCAGACCGTGCACAAAGAGACCAATCCGTTGTATCATGCGATGATTTCCGCCTTCGAAAAGAAATATGGCTGTGCGGTAATCATTAATACCTCGTTCAACGTTCGCGGAGAACCGATTGTCTGCGCCCCGAAGGACGCGTACCGGTGCTTTATGCGCACGAACATGGATTATTTGGTAATGGGCGGTTATTTGTTGGATAAAACCGAACAAAAACCGTTGGCCGATGATACCGACTGGCGGACAGAATTCGAATTGGATTAGGACGTCCCATGCTACTTGACGATATCAGAAGCATCAAGAGCGCTCGAAAGGACCTCCGCAATTTCGGGCTGACCGTGGGAATTGCGCTGGGGGTCATCGGCGGGATGCTCTGGTGGTGGGAGAAACCACCGTACCCGTATTTCCTGGCCGTGGGAGTTGCTCTCGTTATGCTGGGATTGGCTGTGCCGCAACTGCTAAAGCCATTGCAAAAGGCCTGGATGACACTGGCGGTGGTCCTGGGGTGGGTGATGACCCGCGTGATCCTCTTTGCTTTTTTTTATTTTACTTTCACGCTGGTCGGGTTGATCGGCCGTATATTCGGCAAACAGTTCTTGTCCATCAAGGGGCATGCGGACAAATCGAGCCAGTGGAATTATCGTAAGCAGGAACCGTACGATAAACGTCGGACGGAAATGCAATTTTAGCTACCAAGGCCATGTTTTGCAATTACTTGCAGGCGCGCAGTAATTATGGGAGTGGGGGGTCAATCGAATTTGGCCGATAAACGTAAATACAGCAGGAAAAGTGAACCGAAAGAGAATACTTCAAGATGTCGAAAATTTCGTTAATCTCTGAGCTCTGGACTTTTCTTCGTATGCGCAAGAAATGGTGGCTGGCGCCGATCATTGTTATGTTAGTCCTTTTTGGGGCGTTGATCGTCCTGTCGCAAGGCTCCGCGCTGGCGCCGTTGATCTACACACTCTTCTAATATCCAGGACCGGCACCGATTCCGAGATCGTGATCCTCATTGGTTTTTCCCCGGTAAAGAGGCATCCCAACCGATACCGGAAAACGATATTGCCACTGGCGGCACCTGAGTACGGTACTCGTGGCTTGCGTGGTCCATGCCGATGCGGTATAATGGGCGGATTTGAGACCGAAAGGAGAGAGACAGCTTGGATTTCGATCAGGATCTCAACGACCCACAGCGCGAGGCCGTGGAGACAGCCGAGGGCCCACTTTTAATCCTGGCCGGGGCTGGTTCGGGTAAAACCCGCGCCATTACCTACCGGATAACCCACCTAATCCGCAATTGCGGTGTCCAGCCGGCCAATATCCTGGCCGTTACCTTCACCAACAAAGCCGCCGGAGAGATGAGACGCCGGGTGGAGGAATTGCTGGGCGAGCGTTCTGTGGAATTGCAGGTCTCGACGTTTCATTCGCTTTGTGCTCGCATCCTGCGCCGCCATGCCGACCGGCTGGAATATCCCCGCGATTTTAGTATCTATGATCAGCAGGATTCGCGCCAACTGATCAAAAAAATTGTCGCGCAACTGGGTTTGCCGGCCAGACAGTTTACCCCAGGCGCCGTCGCCGGCCGGATTTCATCAGCCAAGGACCGGCTTTTGGATGCGACCGACTACGGCAAGACCTGCTATGATTATTTCAGCAAGGAGACTGCGCGCGTATATCAGGAATACCAGAAAACGATGCGGGAAGTCGGCGCGCTGGATTTCGACGATTTGATTGGACAGACCGTTCGCCTGCTGGAGACTGTTGATGATGTGCGGGAGTACTATCAACAGCGGTTTGTCTATGTGATGGTAGATGAGTACCAGGATACGAATTTCGCCCAATACCGCTTGGTCAAACTGCTGGCGGACCCGCAGGGAAATCTCTGCGTAGTGGGCGATGACGACCAGTCGATTTATACCTGGCGGGGTGCGGACATCCGTAACATCCTCGAATTCGAGAACGACTACCCGGGCGCCAAGGTCGTTCTCCTGGAGCAGAATTATCGCTCGACACCGAATATTCTCGACGCGGCGTATGCCGTGGTGTGCGGCAACTTCCGGCGCAAGGACAAAAAACTTTGGACTGCCCGGCCCACCGGGGAAAAGATCACCATAATCATGGCCGAGTCGGACACCGCCGAAGCCGACCTGATCGCCGGGCGCATTAAGACCCTGCGCGAGGCCGGACAATACAATTTAAACGATTGTGCGATCCTGTATCGGACCAACGCCCAGTCGCGGTCGTTCGAAGAGGCTATGCGTCGTTTCTCGTTGCCGTATGTCTTGGTCGGCGGGGTGAAATTTTTCCAGCGCAAGGAGGTCAAGGACACGCTGGCCTATGCCGTTTTGGTGGCCAATCCACGTGATATCGTCGCTTATCGCCGGGTGGTCAATTATCCCAAGCGAGGCCTGGGCACAACCACCCAGGCCAAATTGGAAAAGGCGGCCGCCGATTGCAACCGGCCGGTATTGGAATTTTTAGCGGATACAACAGCGGTCCAAGAAGTTGTGGGGCCGCGGTCGGCCGTCCGCGTCGCGAAATTCAGGGCGATTATCGACGAGTTGGGCGAGGCGCGAGCCAAAACGAACCTGGGGGACTGGATGCGTCTGCTGGTCGACCGGATCGGGATCAAGGAGGAACTGCAATCGGATGATCCCACCCAATCGCAGACACGGATCGAAAATGTGGATGAACTGGTGGCGGGAGCGGCGGAGTACGCGATGATCCACCCCGAGGCCGGGCTGGAGGAATTCCTTGAGGAGGCCGCGCTGATTACCGATGTCGACCGCTGGGATCCGGAGACCGATGCGATTACTTTGATGACTTTGCATTCGGCCAAAGGGTTGGAATTCCCGGTAGTGATCATCGCCGGGCTGGAGGAGGGATTATTCCCGCTTTCCCAGGCCATGGAAGACCCCGAAAAGCTGGCGGAGGAACGACGGTTGTTTTATGTCGGCGCCACGCGGGCTAAGGAACGGCTGTGTCTCTCCTATGCGCGAACGCGACGGCGCTTCGGCGAGTCGGTTAATATAAAATCCCGTTTTTTGGGTGAACTGCCCGAAGATTCGTATACCATCGAAAACCATATCGGCTACGACCGGTTGGGGCCGGGTGGGTTATCGTACGAGCGCAAACGGGTGGTGCGGCGGAAAGCCCGTGGCGCCGCAATTGTGCAACAAGCCGCGAGCCGCGTTCCATCCATTCCCGGCGGCGAGAACGATCTATCGGCGATTCTGCAGGCGGGGATGCGGGTTTTACACCCCAAGTTCGGCGAGGGGATGATCGAGTCGATTGTCGGGTACGGTGAGTCGTTGCGTTGTGAGGTGGCGTTCAAAAACGGCGAAGTAAAGACCATCGTCGCCCGCTATGCTAATTTTGAAATCCTGGGCGTTTAGCATCCGGGATTAATCCAGCGTCGGATCAACAACCTTTCCCAAAAAGAGGATGGCACCCGATTGCCGCTCTCTAATCGCAAAAAGGAATGGCCGATCAACGCGCATAGTGAATTTGGGGCTGAGTGGAGTAATCGATAAGGTTTTCATTCCTACAGAAGTCACCGCTGCTGCTTCAGTGCCCTCTTCATTTGTTTCGATGAATGCCTTGTGTATCACTTCATTGATGTATAGATATTCGTCACTGATCCCGCTAAAATCTGCATTTTGAGTTGAAAAACAAATGTCCATGCCTAAGGCGGATAGGTAAGGATTTAAAGTCGCGCTATAGGCGAACTTGAACCGCGGCAGATACAGCATGCCCTCAGCGTTAGCCAGCCGCTTGGTCCAGTTATTCCAGGAATTGCGATCAATTAAACCGATTAAGGAATCCACACTGATCTCAGGAACCGGCAGAAATACAGTCATCGAATAGTCCTTTTGCCCATAGGGCACATCGATAACCTGAAATATCTCATTGGCATGATAACTAAAACGTCTGTCCAAAAACATCATCGGGCACAGAGTGACGGAATCCTCGGTGAGGTAGAATTGTTCCTCCTGAGTATCATCTTCATCGAAGGGATGAGTCCAGGAACCTTTAAAGTAGATGGCGTTAATTAAAATCATGCGCAGTAGGGGCGGAATATCGGTGATGATTTCGGGGATGAGCCCTTGGGTTTTTTCGTTCACCCAGTTATTAATAATCTTGGGGGCCTGGTTGTTGAATTCCAGTCCGGTTACTTCAGCATCATAATATTCCTCATTGACCTTGACGAATTCATCTTTGACCGAAAATGAATTTCGATACCAGATTGAATTTGCTATTTCCAGCTGTACCGCGGAGTCGAGTTCTTGAAAGTAATCAAGTAACATTCCTTGTGATATGTTGATTTGTTCGGTAGACATTCCGGAGAATCCCAACGTATTTTCCATCGCGGTTTTAGTGGCTCCATTCGCGCCGTTGTACACCATGGCCAGGGCCAGCGAAACACTCATCGGTGAAATGCATAGATTTGTTTCATTCCCGGTATTGTTGATTTCCTGGAACAGTCTAAAGCCAAATTCGTTTCCAGCCCGACTTAATTGCCGCTCTGTTGCACCCAGTTTGTGCGCAATCGGCTTGGATTCCGGTGGTTGGGCGATGCCGGGCAATGCCCAGGCAACGACAATAACAGCAAGTGCGATAATAACTTGAATGTATTTCATGACACGCCTCCGATTTTGGTGGCGGATCAAGCCAAAATCCGCCCGGGTCGGCCGAAACCAATTCGGCCCGTTTCCAGTTAGATAACGTCGGCACACCTCCCGGCGTTTACTCCGCCTGCGGCTTGACAATACGCCCGAGGAATAATAGGGTGCCGGAGGTGTTCTCGCGGATGGCAAAGATGAACGGCCGATTGATATGAATCAGCATCGGGCCACTATCTGTGAAGATACCCACCGAGGTAACCGCCGCGGCCTCAGTGCCCTCTTCATTCACCTCCACGAACGTTTTGTGCCGGACCTCATCGATGTATAATCCGCAGGGACAGATGTTGTTAAAATTCGCCGCTCCCGTGAAGGCAATCTCCATCCCCAACGCGCTGAGTACGTCATTCATCTTCAATTCGTACTCGAGTTTGAACTTCGGCATATAAAGCGGTGCGTCCTGAGTAGTGAAACCATCCATCCAGGTCGCCCAGTTCTCCGGGGTAAATTCATTCAACAAAGAATCAAGGTTAGTGGTCTGATGCGGCAGGATGACCGTCATGCTGAACAACTCGTTGCCGTACGGCAGGTCGACTGCGGTAAAGGCGTTGTTGATCAACACCGAATGGTCACCTTCCTGTTCCATCATCCGGCAGGTTACCGTTGATGATGGGGTGGTGAAAAACTCCGCATCTTTGGTGTCGTTTGGATCGAATTGATAGGTCCAGTTCCCCTTGAAGTAAATCGCGTTGATCCACATCATCACCAGTTGGGGGTCCAGCCAGTCGACAATCTTGTCGATTTTGCCGTTGGTGTTGTTTTCGACCCAGTTGTTGATCGTGCTCAGCGCGTCCAGCGAGGCAAAATCCAGGGCCTCGATTGTGGCGTTAAAGTAGGTGCGGTTACGGTCGAGGAAATCATCTTTAACCGGAGACCCCTCGCGATACCAGATGGAATTGGCAATCTGGAATTGGACCAATGGATCCAGTTGGGTCAGCAGCGCGATCAATGATTGATATGATTCATTGATCTCCTCCAGATTCATGCCGGCCAACTCAAGCGTTTGCTGCATGGCATCCCTGGTTGTGCCGTCCGCGCCGTTATAAGTCATCCCCAGCGCCATCGCGACGCTCAAGGGGGAAATGAAGACGTTTTGGTCATTTTGGTCTTTGAGGATCTCCCGGAAAAGCTTGAGCCCGAAGCTGTTATCGGCCGTAACCAGCGCTTTTTCGGACGTGGTTAGATCACGTCGGATCGGGGTGGGAGAAACGGAAACATCGGAGCATTGCCAAATAGTGAGGGACGCCAATACCCCGGCAAACAACATACCCAGTTTCTTTTGCACGGTACTTCCTCCCATTAGAGTTTCGGTTACTCCTCGACCGGGGCGACAATCCTGCCCATAAACAACATGGTGCTGGAATGTTTGTCGTGAATAACAAAGATAAACGGCCGATTAACCAGCATAGTGAAACCTTCGGGTGGTAAACTGGTCGTCCCCACGGTAACCACTGTCACCGCCGCGGCTTCGGTGCCGGTCTCATTCACATCCACAAACGTTTTGTGCAAGACTGAACTGATATAGAGCTGCATCTCTTTATTTATTCCCGAGAAATCGGCGTTCAAGGGATCAAAGGCGATACCCATGCCCAGTGCGGTCAGCACATCGTTTAGCAAAAGATCGTAGCTCAACTTGAACCGTGGCAGGTACAGACTGCCCTCTTCCTCGGTAAAACCCCCCAGCCATTGGGCCCAGTTTTCGGGGGTGAGTTGGTTGACCACGGAATCCAGCGAAACATTCTCCTGCGGCAGGATCACCGCCATGGCATAATCCCCATTACCGTAGGGCAGGTCGACCGCCTGAAACAATTCATTCTCATAATAGGGGAGAGTCGTCTCCTCCTGGGACATCATATTGCAATCAACTAACGATCCATCGGTCGTGATAAAAGTGCTTTCGTGCGTGCCGTCCTCGTCGAACCGATACGTCCAGTCACCTTTGAAATAAATGGCATTGATCAAGTACATCATCGTCAACGGGTTGATGCCGTCGATCACCTTCGATATTTTGCCGTTGGTCTTCTGGTCCACCCAATTGTTGATTGTGGTGACTGCATCCGGACTGTTAAAGTCTAACGCGGCAATTTCGGCGTCGAAATATGTCTGGTTAAGGTCGATAAAATCCTGTTCGACAGAAAACCCCTGCCGGTACCAGATGGAATTGGCGATTTGAAAAGCCACATTCGGGTCGAGAGCGGACAAAATCTCGATTACTGCCTTGTATGCCTCGTTGGCTTCCTCGATGGTCATCCCGGAGAGTTCGAGGGTCTCGGCCATGGCTTTACGGGTTTCCCCGGCGGCGCCGTTATAGGTCATCCCCAGCGCCATCGAAACGCTCAGCGGAGAGATAAAAATATTTTCATCCGTCTCCTGGGCAATAATTTCGCGGAAGAGCTTCAGTCCAAAACTATTGCTGGCGGAGACCAGCGTTTTCTGTGTCGAGGTCAACTCAGGTGTGGGTTTGAGCTGCGGCGAGTTCGGGGTGGAACATCCCCAGAGCACGAATAAACCTAATAACAATACAAAACAAGCTTTTGACTTAGCCATCACAATCCTCCTTAGTTCATGGCTTTATTTCTAATATACCCCATTATTTGTCCCAGGGATTGCCCTTTATAGATAATGTTCAGGATATGGATTTCGGCGCTCCCCGGGTCGCCTGGATATTATACAACATCCGCGCCGGGATATTCCGGAATTATTAATAATTTCAGGCGGGAAAGCTGTTGCGACGCAAGCGGTCATCCGATCTGGAACCAGTTGAACCGCTTGCCGTAACGGCGTTTGAACTCCTCGCGCAGCCGGTGATGTTCGGGCATTTTCAGGGCGGAGTCGGTTTCGGCCAGCGCGAAAGCGGCGGCACGGGCAGCGGGGATCATCACGGCATCCCGTGCGGGATGGGCGATTTTCAATTCCGGCATTCCATGTTGCCGGGTGCCGAAGAACTCTCCGGGGCCGCGCAATTCCAGATCAATCTCGGCGATGCGAAAACCGTCCACGTGTTGGCACAGCGCTTCAATTCGGGAGCGCGCGATCTCCGAAAGCCGGCCGCCGACCATCAGCACACACACCGACTTGCCCGGCCCCCGCCCAATACGCCCGCGAAGCTGATGCAATTGCGACAACCCGAAACGTTCCGCGTTTTCGATTACCATTACTC
>SDBS01001395.1_pt1 | contig 24473 bp, 21 predicted proteins | sample 2277091 | NCBI WGS metagenome assembly SDBS01 (sample SAMN10404972, study PRJNA504765) | marine sediment metagenome | isolation source: marine sediment core GS10_PC15, 163 cmbsf | place: Arctic Ocean: Southern Knipovich Ridge | collected 2010
CGATGTTGTTTTTTGTGACTGGTTTGCTTGATGGTGTGTTCGAGCCCGACCGTGGACAGCAGTTTCTTCGCCACCCTGTCATCCATATCTTCCCAGTGCCCCTGCGAAAGACTGCGTGGCAATTCCACCACCCCGAAGCGCACACGTATCAACCGATTGACGCGAACACCCACCGCCTCCCACATGCGTCGCACCTCGCGGTTGCGCCCTTCTTTCAAGGTTACGTGGTACCAGTGATTGCTGCCCTCGCCGCCGGCATCGGTAATGGCAGCAAACTTTGCCTGTCCGTCCTCCAGCTCGATACCGCGCCTTAACTGACGTTTCATTTCCTCAGTCACCTGACCTCGAACACGTACAGCATATTCACGCTCGATTTCACTCGACGGGTGCATCAGCCGATTGGCCAGGTCGCCGTCATTGGTAATCAGCAGAAGACCGGAGCTGTTGAAGTCGAGTCGGCCGACGGTAATCCAGCGACCGCGGTGGATGCGCGGCAGATGCTGAAAAATCGTTGGCCGACCGGCGGGGTCCGAAAGCGTGCACAGTTCGCCCTCAGGTTTGTTATATACCAGTATGCGTCGTCTTGGCGTGGTTGAGGTGTGGCGCAGCACGTGGCCATCGACGCGCATAATCTGTTCGGCAAGCACACGGTCGCCGAGTTTGGCAACGCGCCCATCTACCGAGACGCGCCCATCGCTTATCCAGCGCTCCATCTCCCGACGCGAACCGACTCCGGCGCGGGCGAGTACCTTTTGCAGCTTTTCCCCCAGCGGTTTATCGCTACCCTTTGCGATTGGCTCACTCATGGCCTCCGCCAGAGCCAGCGGCACTGATAGCAACGGCAGAATTCTCGACAGTATTATCCGATGCCGTTTCGTCTTCGTTGCCAAAATCGAGGCTAAAATTGAGTTCACGACCGATTTCTTCCAGGTCACGCAGTTCCGACAGAGGCGGCAGGTCGGACAGACTTGTCAGATTAAAGTGTTCGAGAAAGCCGGGCGCGGTTCCAAACAGCGCCGGTTTACCCGGTACGTCACGGTGACCGACTTCACGTATCCACTCGCGATCCAGCAAGGTGCGTATCGTATCCGTACTGACGGACACACCACGTACGTCTTCAATGTCGCCGCGGGTGGCCGGCTGGCGATAGGCGATAATGGCCAGTGTCTCCAGTAGTGCACGTGAGTAACGCGCAGGCCGCTCCTCGGACAGCCGCGAGACCCACTGCGAATATTTCTCCCGGCTCTGAAAGCGATACCCCTTACCCACCTGTTTCAGCTCAACACCCCGGTCGGCGTAGTCTGCCTGCAGTTCAGAGATGGCTTGCTTGAGCTCGTCGTTGGTGGGAACGGAATCTTTCGGAAACAGTGCCGCTATGCGCTTGAGTGGCAGGGGTTTACCCGCGACCAGTAGCGCCGCTTCCAGAATGTTTTTCAGCTCTTTGTTTGCTTCTGACATTATGCTGCCGTTTTGATGTGTATCGGTGCAAAGGGTTCCTGTTGCACCACGGTTACCAGCAATTCTTTCAATAGTTCGAGGATCGCCAGGAACGTGACGATTACACCCATGCGTCCCTCTTCCAGATCAAACAGAGCCTCGAAATTGACAAAATTTTCGGAACCGACAAGTTCCAGAATTCGGGTCATGCGTGCTCGCACCGACAATGCCTCACGCTGAATATGGTGATGCCTGAACAGCTCGGCCCGGTCCACCACCTTCTTGAAGGCATTGAGCAACTGGTCCAGCGTCACTGTTGGTTGTGACCGTTCCACCACCGGCGCACCCTGGTACTCGACCACGGCCATTACCAGCTCACGACCGATACGCGGCAAGTCATTAATCTCCTGCGCCGACTTGCGATAGCGCTCGTATTCCTGCAACCGCCTTACCAGGTGCGCCCGTGGGTCATCTTCCTCTTCCTCTTCCACCTGCGGACGCGGCAACAACATGCGTGACTTGATCTCTGTCAGCATGGCGGCCATCACCAGGTACTCAGCAGCCAGTTCCAGCTTCGTCTCTTTCATCAGATCGATATAGGTCATGTATTGCTCGCACACCGGCGCGACGGGAATATCGAGGATGTCGATGTTCTGTTTGCGAATGAGATAGAGCAACAGGTCCAACGGACCTTCAAAGGCATCCAGAAACACTTCCAGTGCGTGCGGCGGAATATAGAGATCCGCCGGCAACTCGGTCACGGCCTCGCCGGCGACGATGGCAAAAGGCATCTCCACCTGCTGGATGACGCGCTGTTCTTCGCTATTGTGTTCCGTCGGTTCCATACAGCACCTGATTCGTGGTTAACGATAATTCAGACCCATGACCTCTCTCACCTCGGTCATGGTTTCTTCGGCAATTTCCGCAGCGCGTTTGCAGCCGTCATCAATAATATGTTTTGCCAGTAACGGATCCGCGCCGTATTCCGCGGTGCGCTTCTGTATCGGCTCCAGCTCGGCCAGTACCGCTTCAATTACCGGTTTTTTGCAATCGAGGCAACCAATGCCGGCGCTCTTGCAACCTTCCTGTACCCATGCGCGCGTCTTGTCATCGGAGTAAACCTCGTGGAATGGCCACACCGGACACTTTTGCGGGTCACCGGGATCGTTGCGCCGCACACGTGCCGGATCAGTCTGCATGGTACGTATTTTCTTTTCCACCACCGCCGGATGGTCGCGCAGGGAAATGGTGTTGTTATAGGACTTGGACATTTTTTGTCCGTCCAGCCCCGGCATGCGCGAGGACGGCGTCAGTAATTCAGTCGGCTCCGGCAGGATAATTTTACCGCCACCCTCGAGATAACCATAGAGACGTTCACGGTCGCCCAGGCTGATATTCTGTTGTTTGTTCAGTAGAACACGGGCCTTTTCCAGCGCATCGTGGTTGCCCTGCTCGACGTAGGATGTACGCAGTTCACGATAGTGCTTGGCGCCCTTTTTGCCCAGTTTCTTGATCGCATTCTCGGCCTTTTTCTCGAACCCGGGTTCGCGGCCATAGAGGTGATTGAAGCGACGGGCAATCTCGCGGGTCAATTCCACATGGGCCACCTGATCTTCGCCAACCGGCACCAGGCTGGCGCGATAGACGAGGATGTCCGCCGCTTGCAGTAGCGGATAACCGAGGAAACCAAAAGTGGCGAGGTCCTTGTCGCGCAGGGTTTCCTGCTGATCCTTGTAGGTCGGAACGCGTTCCAGCCAGCCCAGCGGCGTAATCATGGATAACAAGACGTGCAGTTCCGCATGGGCCTTGATCCGCGACTGGACGAAAATATTGGCGTTTTCGGGATCGACACCAGCGGCCAGCCAGTCGATGACCATGTCCCACACACTCTCCTCGATCACTTGTGGCGATTCGTAGTGGGTAGTCAGGGCGTGCCAGTCTGCGACAAAAAAGAAACACTGGAACTCATGCTGCAACTTGATCCAGTTTTTCAGCACACCATGGTAATGGCCCAGATGCAGGCTCCCTGTTGCGCGCATGCCGGACACAACACGCTGCGGATAACCGGGGAGCGGAGTATTCATGAATCTAGTTAAATGCCGGAAAAGACAAACTGGTTAACGGGAGAAATAGCAGGATAAATACCGGGTTCAAACATTAACGCAGTATATCAGGCTGCGGGGGGTTAGCGCGGGCTAATCCATTTAAATTTAGCGCCTTAGCTAACAAAGGGTGCTGCGTCCCCCTTCCCTGCGCGGGCGATCTGCGCCACGCCATCATTCAGTATCACCACCGTGGTGGGCTCCACATCGCAGGTCCCACCCTCGATTACCAGATCAATATCGTGTTGCAGGCGCTGGCGTATTTCGTCAGGCTCATTCAGCGGTGTTTCCTCATTGGGCATTATGAGTGTGGAGCTCATCAAAGGCTCACCCAGCTCCCGGAGCAGGGCCATAGTAATGGCATGATCCGGTATGCGCAGGCCAATGGTTTTACGCCGCGGGTTTTGCAGGCGCCGGGGCACCTCCCGCGTCGCCGGCAGGATAAAGGTATACGGCCCCGGCGTGTTGGCCTTCAGGATGCGATAGTCGGCGTTGGATATCCTGGCATAGGTGGCAATTTCCGCCAGGTCACGACACACCAGGGTAAAGTTATGCTCATCACCAACCTGCCGAATACGACGAATGCGCTCCATGGCGGCTTTGTCACCAATATGACAACCCAGGGCGTAACTTGAATCGGTGGGATAGACAATAATGCCACCCTGACGAATGATATTTACCGCCTGATGTATCAGGCGGTGCTGCGGGGTTTCCGGGTGAATATGAAAATACTGGGCCATGACGTCAAGTTTGTGCGGGCAACCCTTCTTCCCGCCGCGAGCACCTCATCGCATCAGTCGGTCTGAGGAAAGGAATTAATTGCTTTTTTTGGTCGTTGGTTTCTTTTTCTTGTTTCGTTCTTTTTCCATCAGTTTGTCAAACTGCGATTCCGCCCATTTCTTACCCCCAAGGCCGAACGCCAGCGAAAAGGCGAACACGACACCACCAAGCAGAATCAGGAATGCCGAACGCGGTATAGTAGTACCGATATCCATTTGCTCAAGTGCAATAATAATGACAAACGTGATGATGGCGTATCGTGCCAGCCGCCCGACCAACTCGGCATCCTCGAAACCAACGTTCTTGCTGTAGGCGGTAACAATGTCTGACACAAATCGTGCAAAGTACATGCCGACGGTGATAATAAGTACGGCAACAATGACATTGGGTATAAACTTCAGGATCTGGCTGAACAGCTCGGAAACCACGTCCAGCCTCACCACATTGGAAGCCACCAGCAGAGTGACGAGTATAATAATCCAGTAAATCAGCAGGCCCAGTATTTCACTGGTGGTTTTACCGATACTGCCGTGCTGCAGAAACATGTCCACGCCGGCCTTGTGCGTGAGTGATTCGAAATTGATCGCCTTTAACGCTCTCACCACCAACGAATAAAGCAGTTTGGCAAACAACCAGCCGACCACCAGTACAACGATCGCAATCAGTAATTTGGGTAAAAAGAGTGCGAGCTGACTGGTAAAATATTTGACGGGCGCCAGAACAATTTCGACCTGATCCATGATCTCCTCCGGGTGACTGCTGTCATGCAGCAATATTGCTTTGTTTCCAGACTAAATAATACACGCCAATCGCCACGCCTGTCTTTAGCCGAAATGTTACGTCTTCCAATCCTGCCAAACCGGCGTGCAGCCCTCAGGAAACCGGGTCAAGCGCCCCAGTTCGCGCCAATGCTGCTCCGGACCGTGAAAGTCGGATCCGCAAGATGACAATAATCCAAAATCACTTGCCAGTCGGGCATAGCGTTCGATCTCGTCTCTATTATTATTGCCACAAACAACTTCGATAGCGGCGCCGCCAGCGTCACGAAACTCACCGAGCAAACGCCGCATGGTACCGCTACCCATAGGATAACGCCCGGGGTGGGCAATGACAGCTTGCCCGCCGGCACCCTGAATCCAGCCGACACATTCTTCAAGGCCAACCCATTCACACGACACGTAACCCGCCTTGCCGCGCAGCAAATACTTTTTAAATGCCTTGCCAATATCGCGGGCGTAACCGGTTTCAACAAGATAACGCGCAAAATGGGTACGACTCAGTATCTTGCCGTGGGAATAACGACCGGCACCCGACCAGGCATCTTCCACGCCCGCACGTTCAAGGCGATCACCGATCTCGCGACCGCGTGCATTGCGCCGCTTCCGCAAGCCAGCCAATCCCGATTTCAGGACATCATCATCGTGGCGAATACCGAGACCGATGACATGAAGGGTGCGGCCCTGCCAGGTCACGGACACCTCCACCCCCGGCACCAGTTGCAAACCCGAATAATCTGCCGCGACCTGTGCCTCCGTTATGCCGTTGGTAACATCATGATCTGTCAGCGCCAGTACCTGTACCCCCATCCCGGCGGCGCGCTTTACCAGTTCGGTCGGCGTCAGGGTGCCATCGGATTCCAGGGTATGGGTGTGGAGGTCGTAAATCGTGCGCATATTTCCGGTCTGCCATGCCAAGGGGAGGAGAATATCACGCCCGCGGCCAGATCGGGGCGTCTGGGAGTACAGTGGCGCGCTACGGTGGTCACGTTGCTCTGTGTGGCGGGGAATGCCAGAATAACCCGCCCAGCATTAGCGGAACCCGTTTTAATGAAGATACTTTATGATTTTTTTCCGTTGTTGCTCTTTTTTGGAGCATTCAAATATTACGATATTTATGTCGCCACCGCCGTCGCCATCGCCGCCTCGCTCATACAAGTCGTCTCGTTCCGCCTGTTCAAAGGCAGATTCGAAACCATGCATCTCATCACATTTGGGGTGATCGGTGTGTTTGGTGGACTCACCCTGTTATTACACGATGATACCTTTATTAAATGGAAACCCACCATTGTTTACTGGCTGCTTGGCAGCATCACACTTGGCAGTCATTTTGTGGGCAAGAAAACAGCAATAGAACACCTGATCGGAAAACAGATCTCCTTACCGGACCGTATCTGGGTAAAACAGAATCTGTCCTGGGGATTTTTCTTTCTGGTGCTGGGCCTGCTCAACATCTACGTCGCATTTTATTACGAACTGGAACTCGACGCCGCCCGTCGCCAGGAGATCTGGGTAAACTTCAAGGTTTTCGGACTGATGGCAATTACCCTGGTGTTCGTCATTATCCAGGCGATATTCATGGCACGGCACGTGGGTACTGTCGATAAGCCTAAAGAAGGCGACGATGTTATACGTGATTAATGGTACCGACGTCGCCAATAGCCTGGATAAACGCCAGACCGCAAGATCCGACCATCTTGCCCGACTGGAGCAGCTCAAAAATGAAGGCCGGCTAATACTTGCCGGTCCCTGCCCTGCAATCGACAGCAACGACCCGGGTTCCGCCGGTTTCAGTGGCAGCATTATTGTCGCCGAGTTTGACTCGCTGGAACTGGCGCAGGCCTGGGCCGATGACGATCCCTATGTCAGTGCCGGCGTTTATAATTCCGTCAGTGTGAAGCCATTTAAAAAAGTGCTGCCATGAGTGATCGCACCGACAAGATCGAAATACTGCTGACCAACGCACTGGCACCGGAATCCTTGCAGGTTATCGATGATAGCCATGAACACGCGGGTCACGGCGGGTACCATGAAAGCGGCAGTCATTTCAGTGTTACTGTTGTGTCACAGTCATTCCACAGTCTGGATACATTATCCCGCCATCGCATAATTTATGACGCCCTTGGCGACATGATGCAAAAGGAAATCCATGCACTGAAGATCGCCGCCTACTCACCCGACGAAATCTGACATCAATTATTTGCTCTTATAATAAGGAACCTGGCTATGCGCAAAAGAATTGTGTTGCTCACTTTACTTGTCTTTACCCTGCTTGGGCTCAATGCATGCGACAATTCCCCGACAGAAGAGCAAGTGGCTACCATTAATGGCAACCCGATTACCGTCAAGGAGTATCAGAACATTCTGGGCGCACAGTTCGGCACCACGGTTGCCCGCAACACGGCCGAACGCAAGTGGGCTATCGACTATTTGATCAAAAGAAAATTACTGATCCAGGAAGCGCAGCACCAACAGCTGGATAAAAACGAAAACGTGGCGCTGGCAATCAAGCTGAGTCGGGAACAGCTGCTCATTCGAGCATTGACTTCAAAATATCTGCAGGATAACCCAGTAACAGAACTGGACCTTAAAAAACGTTACAATGAACTCAAAAAGGAAATGGAATATAAAGTCAGTCATGTCCTGTTGCCTTCAGAAGAAAAGGCAAAACAGTTCATTGCTGACATAAAAAAAGGCAAGTCGTTTAAACGTATTGCCATGAAACATTCGCTCGATGTGGATTCAGCCAAACGTGGTGGTTCTATCAACGGCTGGATTAACCAGCACGGCATTGCGCCAGAAATTTATTTTGCCGCAGCTAAATTAAAAACAGGTGAAGTCAGTGCAGCACCAGTTAAATCAGACTACGGCTGGCATATCGTGCGCCGCGAAGGTAGCCGTAAAACAAAACTACCGTCTTTTAACAAGCACAAACTGAAAATGCAGGAGCGGGTACATCGCGAGAGAATCGATACGCTGATTGAGCACCTGCGCGACAATGCGTCTATTGTGGTGTTAAATAAATAGCGCCCGGGATTTTCTTCAGGATTTTTTTGCGTAAACAATAACACCATCAAATTCCCCGGCGATGACTGGCTCAATGTAGAGTTCCCGGATTCCGTTTCTCGTCAGAAGCGATACAACCGAGCTCAAGTTATAGATATTCATTTGCATTGCGGGCTGATTGAACGGCACACCCCTGACCAGATTGCGCAACATATTGATGGGGGGAAACTTGTAGCGCAATCTTACCAGTGCCCTGATCCACCATGGAGCATTGCATCGATAGTGAAAGTGCAGAACCAGAACCCCACCTAGCTTCAAACGATTCGTTAGTGACTCGAACAAGCGCATACCCCTGGATGAAGGAATGTGCTGAAAAACCAAATATGAATGAATCAGATCAAATTCCTGCGAGAATTCCGATAGCGCATCATCCGACTGGCAAAACGAGACATTACCCAGATTCGCCACCTGGCAATTCTTCTTTGCCTCAGCCAACATAGATGGCGAAACGTCTATACCCATCACTGACGGGCAACAACGTGCAAACGCCAATACTAGCCGCCCCACGCCACAACCAAAATCCAGAACCGCTTGTGGCTCGAAATCCGGGTCTAGATGCACCTGAATTGTTGAAAGAACATGTTCAACGTGATTCTCACCAGACTGGAAGAACCTCTTTCTTGCGCTTTCAGTAATATTCTGCGAAAGAAACTCATCCGAAGCAAGCACACCATAATAAGGATGCTCGTTTCCCCATCTCTCCCATGCTTTGTCAGTATTCTTCATTCGAGCCCATAGCGAAATTCAGTCTACACAACTCAAGTAACCACGTTCTCCAACGCCTGATTATATCCTGGCAATAGAGTCTCTATTTTAACAATTGTTTTAACTCGTTCTCATTCAGAATCTTTACACCGAGTCGTTCGGCCTTGGTGGCCTTGGAACCGGGGTCGGCGCCCACCACCACATAGCTGGTTTTTTTGGACACACTGCCTGCGACTTTGGCACCCAGTGCCTGCAATCTGGCTTTGGCATCGTTACGGGTAATGGACGACAGTGTGCCGGTCAACACAAAGATCTGGCCGGTTAGTGGCATTTCGGCAGCCGGTTTTACCTCGATATCATCCCAGCGCACGCCCGACTTGATCAGGTGGTCGATGACTTCCTTGTTGTGGGATTGTTTAAAGAATGTGCTGATGCTCTCGGCCACCACCGGACCCACGTCCGCCACGAACTCGAGCTCCTCCGGCCTGGCCTTGCGCAAGGCCTTTAGATTACCAAAATAATTGGCAAGAGCTTGTGCCGTTGCTTCCCCCACCTGGCGTATGCCAAGTGCAAAAATGAAACGCGGCAAGGTAGTCTGCTTGGATGTTTCCAGAGCCTGAATCAGATTCTCTGCTGACTTGCCACCCATGCGCTCCAGCACCGCGACATCTTCTACTTTAAGTTTATAGAGATCGGCGACGTTTTTTATTAGCTGCTGCTGATCCAGCAGTTCGACCAGCTTGTCGCCCAGACCCTCAATGTCAATGGCGCGGCGTGAGGCGAAATGGCGGATCGCCTCACGGCGTTGCGCCGGGCAATAGAGCCCACTCGTACAACGCGCGGCAGCTTCGTCTTCCAGCCTCACGACTGCGGAACCACATTCAGGACATTTTGTCGGCATCTTGAACCGATGCGCACCCTTCTTGCGTTTTGATGTTATGGCGCTGACCACTTCGGGAATGACATCGCCTGCCCGCCGAACAATCACCGTGTCACCAATGCGGATATCCTTGCGTTCGATTTCGTCCTGATTATGCAAAGTGGCATTGGTCACCGTGACGCCGCCGACAAACACCGGCTCCAGCCGCGCTACCGGCGTCAGTGTTCCAGTACGCCCCACCTGTACGTCAATGGCAAGCAGTTTCGTAAGTGCCTCCTCAGCCGGAAATTTATGTGCCACCGCCCAGCGCGGTGCACGCGAAACATATCCCAGTATGTTTTGCTGCTCCAGCGAGTCAACCTTATAAACAACACCATCGATATCGTAGGCAAGTTTGTCGCGACGCTGCGCGATGTCATGATAATAATGGATGCACGCGTCAATGCCGGTAACCACCCGGGATTCAGTGCTGGTGCGAATTCCCCATTCGCGCAACGCGGCCAGAATTTCGCTGTGCTTGCCCGGCAGCGTTTTGCCTTCAACACGACCGACACCGTAACAAATCATCTCCAACGGACGTCTCGCGGTAATACGGGGATCAAGCTGACGCAGGCTGCCAGCGGCGGCATTGCGTGGATTGGCAAAAGTCTTGTCATTATTGTCACGCTGCGTCTTGTTCAGTGCTTCGAATCCCCTCCTGGACATAAACACTTCGCCGCGCACTTCCAACACCCCGGGATAGCCTTTGCCAATCAGCCGCAGCGGTATGGAGTCGATGGTGCGCACATTGTGGGTCACTTCCTCGCCCGTGTAGCCGTCGCCCCGGGTGGCACCCTGTACCAGCACACCGTCTTGATAGATCAAGCTGATAGCCAGTCCATCCAGCTTTGGTTCGGCCGTATAGGTTATGTGATCTATCTCAAGGCGCTCACGTGCGCGTCGATCAAAATCGCGCACCTCATCATCACTGAAGGCATTGCCCAGAGACAACATGGGTACCTTGTGCTTGACCTCACCAAACTTGTCCAGTGGCGCTGCGCCAACACGCTGGGTTGGCGAATCGCCGGTAATCAGTTCCGGGTGGTTTTGCTCAAGCACCTGCAGCTCGCGCAACAGACGATCATACTCGCTGTCCGGCATCTCCGGATCGTCCAGTATATAGTAACGATAATTGTGATAATTGATCTGTTCGCGCAGCATGTTGACGCGTGTCTTAACCGGACTCTTCCTGCTCATATACGGAACAACCTTAAGGCCGCCTCTGCACCGGGCGGGATTCCCCGCTTGCGCATATCGCTGGCAATCAATTCTATTTGCGCACTTATGGTATTGGCGCCGGAATCGGTCAGGGACTTCATGTCCTGATCTACCACTCGACCCCCCATACGATCTGCCAGCTGTTTGGCAACTGTGACCATATCGCTAAACACCGTGACACATTCCAGCACACACGGCACCTGCAGAAAAAATGTAATTCCTTTGGTGCGAAATTTTTCCAGATTTTCCCGGTCAAAACCACCCGGTTGAAAGAGATTGGCCATACTGTATTCCAGTTGACCACGGTCATTGCAACGATGAAAAATGTCCATCTCGCCAAAACGCAGGCCCATATCGTTCGCTACCGCAGCAATAGTATTGCCCGGAAATCCCACCGGGCTATTGGCCACCACATTGACACTGGCAATCACATCGTGCTGTTTGCAGAACGCATCGAGTCCTTCGGCAACCATAATGGCTTCATCAACATCAAGCGAGAACAGGGTGCGACGTTTGAACTGATCACCAAAGGTCAGGCCCATTTGCACGAAGGTATTGAGTTCAGACTCCCCCACCGCCCCGCTGCCGTCAACCATTTGCAGAGCCAGCATGAGATCATCATACTCGGTAGTGTCGGGATCTGTTTCGAGGTTGGTCCAGACCCGGGTGACATGTCGCAAACCATAGATCGCCCGCGGTTTTTCAAGCATGTATTCGTTTTGTTTGAACAGGCCCAGGGCGCGATTATGCGAAATTGTCTTTTTGCCAGGTAGCGAAATTGTAAAATCGATAACCTTGTCCGCGACAGTCGGAGAATCTCGCGGCGAAGATGTCTGAACGTCTCTTGATTCGGCGACACGGCTGTCAATGTCGGGGTCCACATCCAGACGCAGGTCCGCCACTTGTTCGTAACTCTCGATCTCATCGAGCAGGCTGTGATCTTCAGGTGGCGACAGGATTTTCGGGGCCGGCATACTGGTTTTCAGCTTTCTCTTTCCGAGGACGCCTGGACTCTTTCTGCCAGAGTCCGCCCGCGGACTGCCGGGGTGAACATCGTTGTCCACCACCGCGATCGAGGACAAGCTAGTTTCGTCAGGGGGGTGGGAACGCCGTATACGGCGGCGGCGAAAGCGAGCCTTGCCCATCGCCCCGATTGCTACCGTGATGACGATAATGACACCAACCAGCAACAGGGCAATTTTCAAGCTCATTGATTCGCGACCATCTCCATGGCTTCGTCGACATCAACCGCCACCAATCGAGACACACCGGGCTCGGACATGGTGACCCCGATCAGTACTTCGGCCTTCTCCATGCTGATCTTGTTGTGGGTAATGTAAATCAACTGCGTATTCTCTGACAAGGACGCCAGAGTTTCCGAATAACGTTCCACATTGGCGTCGTCCAGCGGCGCATCCACCTCATCGAGAAAACAAAAGGGAGCCGGATTCAACTGGAAAATTGAAAATATCATCGCCACTGCCGTTAGCGCCTTTTCGCCACCGGACAAAAGGTGAATAGTACTATTGCGTTTGCCGGGAGGACGCGCCATAACAGTAACACCGGTAGTCAGCAAATCATCACCCGTTAGTTCAAGATAGGCATGGCCACCACCAAACAGCTTGGGGAAGAATTCCTGTAAACCCGTATTAACCTTATCAAAAGTTTCCTTGAAACGGGTGCGTGTCTCGCGATCGATCTTACGCATGGCCTCTTCCAGCGTCTCCATGGCCTTGGTCAGGTCATCGCATTGCTTGTCCAGATATTGCTTGCGCTCGGACTCCTCTTCGTACTCCTCGATCGCTACCAGATTAATAGCGCCAAGACGACTGATGCGACGCTCGACCCCTTCCAGTTTTTCCTGCCAATCACTTTCACCGGCATCCTGAGGCAATTCAGCAGTGACTTGTGCCAGTTCATGCCCTGTCTCTTGTGCCTGCTCCACCAGGGTTTCGCGGCGTACGATAATTTCCTGACGCTTTACGCGATCGGTCTCCATTACCTCGCGTTGGTGCCGCACACGCTTTTCATGCGCCGATCGGCCCTGCTCCTGCTCACGCAGTCGGTCTTCCAGACCCGATGCAAGCTCACGCGCCACTTTTAATCTCTCTTCTACATTGAGCCTTTTCTCCAGATAGCTCTCCAGTTTCGCTTTCAACTCGAGTTCCGGCTGATCTCCCTGAGCCATGGTTGCAGCCAGTTCTTCGCGCCGCTTTGCCAGATGCTGCAACTGTCCTTTTAATCGCGCCACACTCTGCTGTGTTGAATCGACGGTGGTGTGCATGCGTTGGCGTTCGATTTCTAACTCGTATGCCATGTCGCGCGCGGTACCGGCGTTGGTGCGGGTTAACTGCAGGCGATCCTCCAGGTCAATGCGCTGCTCCTGCAGCTGTGTCCGACGTTGTTCGTGTTCACCGCGCTCACCTTCAGCCTCTGACAACAAGGCACGTGCGGATTCCATCTCCTGCCGGTCCTTTTCCCGCTGCGTATTCACCTCGGCCGACTCGGTATCAATCTGCGCCTGGCGTGATTGCAACTGCTCAAGCTGTGCCTCTTTATGCCCGAGTTGCTCAAACAAGCCAGCACGCTCCCGGTTGGCCTCATTCAGCGAGCGCCGTACCCCGTCTCGCGCCGCCTCCCGTTGCTCAAGCTCGTCTTTCATGCTGGCGGCCTGCGCCTGAAGATCGCCGATTTTCTCGTCACCCCCCGCCATTTTCTCTTCCAGTGATTGCATCTCCTGTTGGCGACGCAGAATACCGGCACGCGCACCCTCTTCATTGGCGAGGCTGACCCAGTTCCTGCCAACCCAGACACCCTCACGGGTGATAATAGTTTCACCATTTTCCAACTGGTCGCGCAGAGACAGGGCTTCCGCAGTCGTTTCGGCGACGCGTACGGATGACAGGAAACTGTCCAGCGACACATCGCCCTGAACCAATTGACTTAAACGAACGCCATCAGTTTGTTCGGCGGCACCGGCATGGTTGCCGTCCACCAACATCAGGTCGGCCTGCTGTAAATTACCGATAGCGCTTTCAAAGCGATTGAGATCATCCACACAAACGCCATTGAGGCGACTCCCCATGATACGTTCAACCGCACGCTCCCAACCGGGCTGCACCGTGATGCGGCCGGACAGGCGTGGCGCTTCACTCAAGCCCTGACGTTCCAGCCAGTCCTGAAGATCGCTATCGTGCTTGCCCTGGGCGGCATCCTGCAACTCTCTCAGTGACGCCATGCGACCTGCAAGGGCCTGTTGTTGCCCACGCAGTTGTTCCAGTTCGTTGATCCGCTCTTCGCGGGCCAGTGTCTGACTGCGAATACGCTGTTCCAGCGATACCAGCGACTGCGTTTGCTGCTCCAGGTTATGATCGGCGTGCTGCGCCTTGTTCTGTATCTTTTGCAAATCCGTGTCACTCAATTGGCGCGCTATGTTTTCCGCCTCTTCGGTCAGTTTGCGACTGCGTTCGCTTAGCTGTGTGATATGGACATCCAACTGGGCTAAACGCGCACGCTGGATTTCGCGCACCTTTTCAGGCTCCGCCGACGCCTCGCTAAAGATTTGCCACTCATTTTGCCAGACCCGCATGGCCTCTTCGACTTCGCTATATTCCTCGCTGGCCCTATCGCGTGCTTCCACGGAATGACTGACTTGCGGTTCTTTTTCTGCCAGCGAACGACTGAGTGCCTCGATGGTCTCAATGTCAGATTGCAGCAGCCGGGTCGCCTCATCCCAGGAATGATTGACTTGCTCATGTTCACGCACCTGTTGCGAGCGCGTATCGCGTGCATGATGAATGCCTTGTTCGATGCTGGAAATCTCTCCTCCGAGGGAATAAAACTCTTCCTGCACCTTGTTTAATGCGTCATTGGCCTCTGATTGCCTGACTCGAACAGATTCGATATCGGCCTCAATTTCACGCTGGGCGGCGATGATCTTTTCCAGTTCGGTTTGTTTGCCCGCCAGGATGCTTTCTGTCTCCTGTAGACGGGCATTCTGATTGTTCCAGCGCAGCGCCAGCAGTTGCGCGTGCAACAGGCGCTCTTCCTGTTTCAGTTCCTTGTAACGCACCGCGTTACGGGCCTGACGCTTCAGCCGACCCAGTTGTTTTTCCATCTCGCTGCGAATGTCGTTAACGCGATCCAGGTTTTCCCGAGTGTGGCGAATGCGGTTTTCGGTATCGCGACGACGCTCCTTGTAACGCGAAATACCGGCTGCCTCCTCAAGAAAACCGCGTAAATCCTCGGGTCTGGACTCAATAATGCGTGTCACCATGCCCTGCTCGATAATGGAGTAGGCGCGTGGCCCAAGGCCGGTGCCGAGGAAAATATCCGTAATATCCTTGCGCCGGCATTTGGTTTTATTCAGAAAATAGGTCGACTGGCTGTCGCGGCTGGTCTCACGACGAATGGAGATTTCGGCATAACTGGCGTACTGGCCCGGGGCCTTGCCGTCGGTATTGTCAAAAATCAGCTCGACGCTGGCCTTGCCCACCGGTTTGCGCGAACTGGAACCACTGAAAATGACGTCGGCCATGGAATCGCCACGCAGGTTCTTGGCTGAACTCTCGCCCAGGACCCAGCGAATGGCATCGATAACATTGGATTTGCCGCAGCCGTTGGGGCCGACAATGCCGGTCATGGCGCTGGTAATCGGAATGGTGGTGGGATCGACGAAGGACTTGAATCCAGCAAGTTTTATTTTTTTCAGGCGCATTAATCAAGGATACTAACGAGTAAAGGGTTTCGGAGTCAGTTACAATTTATGCTTCTTTGAAAGCCCGTCGTTCGCCCTGCTTATGACGGCAGGCGGCGGCCAAAAAAGCCACGCAACGCTAGCATAAGGGATGAAAAATGCCTACCAAGCCCGGCAAACAACTGGAAACTTTCGATAATCCCCATCGGCAGCGGGATTATACCATCGAGATTGAGTCTCCGGAGTTCACCTGCCTGTGCCCGAAAACCGGCCAGCCCGATTTTGCCACCATCTATCTAATCTACATTCCGGACCAGAAATGCGTGGAACTGAAGTCACTCAAGTTGTATTACTGGTCCTGGCGCGACGAAGGCGCTTTTCACGAAGCCGTCACCAATCAGATCCTGGACGATCTGGTGGCGGCAATTGCACCACGTTACATGAAAGTGCGGGCAGAATTTAATGTACGTGGCGGCATCTATACCAATGTCGTGGTCGAGCATCGCCAATCCGGCTGGCAAGGAGATACCCCGCCAGCACAACAGATCTGAGCTCGGGGATCTGCGCTGGCCACACCTACCTTCTTTCTCGGTATCGACTTCGGCACCAGCGGTTGTCGCGCCGTTGTGATTAACGGCGAACAACAGATAATCGCCAGAACCGAAGTCGCCATTCCACCTCCTGACAGAAAAAATGTTGAGGTTTCGCAAGACCCGCATTTCTGGTGGTCGGCATTACTCGATTGCATACATGGCCTCGGCAGTCAATGCGACACAAAACACATCACTCGTCTCGCTATCGACGGTACCTCGGCAACCGTACTGCTGTGCGATGCCAACGGCCGACCGCTGGCACCGGCGCTGATGTATAACGATGCCCGCGCCACCAGGGAAGCGCAGCGGTTTGCCGGGATTGCTGCGCAAGACTCGGGTGCCATGGGTGCCAGCAGCAGTCTCGCCAAGGTACTGTGGTTGCAGAACAATGTGCAAACGCCCGACACCGTCCATATTCAGCATCAGGCCGACTGGCTCAGCGGCAAACTTACCGGCCGGTTTGGCCACAGTGACTATCACAACGTCCTGAAGCTGGGTTTTAACCCGCAAACGGATACCTTTCCTGACTGGATTATTGGGTCAGGTATAAATCGCAGCTGGCTGCCGCAGGTGTATTCGCCCGGTGAAGCCTACGGTTGCATTCGACCGGAGATGGCTGACCGGCTGGCATTGTCCTGCAAAACCGAAATTATAGCCGGCACCACTGACAGCATCGCCGCCTTCCTTGCCAGTGGCGCCCACCAGATTGGTGACGCGGTCACGTCATTAGGCAGCACCCTGGTGATAAAACTGTTGTCGGACAAACCCGTTACTTCAACTGAGCATGGTGTCTACAGCCACCGCCTGGGCGATCTCTGGTTGGTCGGCGGTGCCTCCAATAGCGGCGGTTCGGTTTTAAAACAATTTTTTACCGATAAGGAGATGCTTGAGCTCAGTGAACAGCTGCAACCCGGTACACCCACTGGCCTCGACTATTATCCCCTGCCGTGTCCGGGGGAACGCTTTCCAATCAATGATCCAGACTTGCAGCCGTGTATCGAACCGATTCCGAATGACAAGACAGTTTTCTTTCAAGGTTTACTCGAAGGCATATCCCGAATCGAGCAACGTGGTTATTGCCTGCTGGAAGAATTAGGCGCCCCGCCTCTCAAACGGGTCTTCACTGCCGGCGGCGGCTGCCACAACAAAGCCTGGTCAAAAATTCGACAAGGCATGCTGGGTGTGCCGGTAACAGCGGCGATGTTTAGCGAAGCGGCTTATGGCAGCGCCTTGCTGGCAGCGGGTCGCGCCATGCATCTGTCATCAAATCAATAAAAAACCGCTGCAATATATTAATATCGCAACGGCTTATTCCAACCTGGTCAGGGTGATTTACAGCTTCAGTGTTTGACTATAACTACCCGATTCTCCCTTGTTGTCTTTCCAGCTAACGGTAACCTTGTCACCCGTCTTGGCGCCGATGAGTCCAAACCCCATCACCGGATTCCTGGATACGGCGATACCCATGTCACAACTCACGACTTTTTTACCATTGTGAGTAACCGTCATATTCTCGATGTAGTGCGCTGGAATAATTTTCTTGGTCGCCTTGTCCTTCCGCATACCGGTTTCCATCGGGTGCTGGATGCGCACCATGAGTTCCGCAATATCGCCTGTCTGGCGTGCACGCATTAACATTTTTCTGGCCATTGTAATTCCTCTTGTCGGATTAACCGCCGCAACCGCCGGCCGTTACTTTAATCGATTTTGATACGGTGTACAGTTTCCCATCGGCCTTGACAACAAACTCAACCTTGGAGGTCTTGGCCATTTTAATATTGATGCGCAAGTAACCGCCGCCGCCGGTAAGGGTGATACGGGCGACCAGGGGTTGCGCATTCTTATGCACATAAATGCTCATTGTCTCTACGTTTTTCAATGTCGTCTTGACCGCAACCGGTACCGAGATACCGTTTTCTGCCTGCTCCGGTGCATTTATGATAATGCCCTTGCTGGAGACACGCTTTGAGGTGCCATAAAGTGAGGTCAACGCCGCATCCACAGATTTGCTACTAAAAGCAGCAGCCGGCCAGTTGGCTGCCAACACCTGCATTGGTTTCAGCAGGCCTGCGCCGGCTATTGCTGCCATCGCGCTGCCGGTAATTGTTGCCCGCAGGAAGGTTCTTCGTTTCATGGGTGTCAAAATACTCTCCTGAGTTTGCGCCGGTTCATTGCTGCGAAACCCACAGGCCCCGGCGCACTGGATTCATCTGAAGAGTTAGACCCGGCGGGGACCCGTTTTATTCCATTACCTTTTCCGCACTGAGCCTTCTGGAAACCAGCGAATAGATCACCGGCAACAGCAGCAGGCTCACCAGCATGGAAAACGATAAACCCGAGACAATGGTAATCGCCAGCGGTTGCAACATCTCCGAACCATCGCCAATCCCTATCGCCAATGGCAGCATGCCGAAAACGGTGGTGAAGGTGGTCATCATAATCGGCCGCATACGCAGGCGCGCCGCTTCGATAATGGCTGGCATCACGGACAGTCCATTGCGACGGGAAATCTCGATGTACTCCACCAGCACAATGGAATTGTTAACCACAATACCCACCAGCATGATTACACCCAGCCACACCGGCACCGACAGCGGTATCTGCGTGACCAACAATCCGATGGCGACGCCAATCATGGCGAACGGCACACACATGAGAATCACCGTGGGGTTTCGTAGCGATTCGTACTGTACGGCCATGACCACATACACCAGAAACAGGGCCAGGCCGAGCAAGACACTGGTCAACACCCTGCCCTGGGTCAGAGCCTCATCGGTGCCGCCGAAATACATGAAATATCCCTTGGGCAATTGCAACCCGGCCAGTTTTTGTTTGACCTCTTTCACTACCGAACCAAGGATGCGGTCTTCTGTCAGCGAAGCGCTGATTTCAATAATGCGGCGTTGATTCTCGCGCATAATGCTGGTGGGTACTGGCACCAGTTTCACCTGCGCAACATCACTGAGATAGACGGCCCGGCGTCCCTTTTGCTCACCGAACAGCAATAGACCCCCCAGAGCCATGGGGCTGCGAATATCCTCTTGCGGCAGGCGTACCCTGATATCGTAACTGCGGTCACCCTCAATATAGTCACTTACCACCAGTCCATCGAGCGCAATACTGAGCGCGCGGCCCACGTCCACAACGTCGATGCCAAGCTCGGTAGCGCGTTGGCGATCCACCTCAATGGCAAATTCCTGACGAATGTCTTCCGATGAATGCTTCAGGTTCATTAAGCCAATCGTGCCCTTCAGGCGGCCAACAATTGTTTCACCAATTTCAGCGAGGATGTTGAGCTCCGGTCCCTGTACACGAATGCTCAAATCGTCGTCGGAGCGGCTGGTACGCAGGCCGCGAATTCCGCGTGGCCGTGCACGCACTCTGATTCCCGCAATTTGTGCTTTTTCCAGCGCCTTGTAGAATATTTTTACCCACTGCTGGCTGCTGACGTCACGCTGACTTTTCGCCACCAGTTGCACAGTGAATGAACTGCGATTGGGTGTTTCGCGCTCGGTACGACCGAATATCCGACCGCCCACGAGTGTGTATAAACTTTGTACGTCGCCCAGGCCCCAGATCAATTTCTCGATACGCATTACGCTTTGATCCATGGCATCCAGGGAAGTCCCGGCGTCGGTCAGAATGCTGATGCTGATTCGACCCTCATCCATCTTTGGCAGAAACTCCTGTTTCTCCGAAATAAACATGGGCAACGATAACAGTAACAGCACCACCGCACTGACAATCACTGCCTGGGGTCGCTCAAGAATTTTGGCCAGCAACAGCGTGTAGCGGGTCTGTGCAATCTTGACATACCGGTCAACCAGGCGATGCAGTTCTCCGTGACTCTCATCGCGCATGCGTGCCGCCAGGCTGGGCACCAGCGTTACCGCCACCAGCAGCGACGCCACAATGGCGGCGGAGATGGTAAAGATCAGTTCGCGGAACAACAGTCCGACAAGACCGCTAACAAACAGGAACGGCAGCACTGCCGCCAGGTTGGTGGTGGTCGACGCGACGATAGCGCTGGTTACTTCACCGGCGGCTCGGGTGGCAGCCTCAAGCTCATCAGGGTCGTCCACGTCCTGTCGATGTCGTGCAATGTTCTCCAGCATAACGATGGTGTTATCGATCAGCATACCCACACCCAGTGCCAGCCCGCCCAGGGTCATGATGTTCAGTGTTAATCCGCCCAGCGCCATGATAATAAATGTCACCATGATGGATATCGGAATCGCGGTTCCAATAATCAATGTGCCACGAATGTTACCGATAAACAGGTACACCACGATCATCGCCAGCACGGCACCACTGACTGCCGCCATGGAGGCATTGTTAAGTGACCGGCGCACATAAATGGATTGATCCGCAACAATGCTGATGGTGATATCTTCCGGAATCAGCTTGTTGGTCACCATCCACGCCAGCCTGGCGTGCACCCGGTCGGCGACTTCCACCGTATTGGCCGTCGGCTGTTTTTGCACCGACATTTTGACGCCTTTGGTGCCATTGAATCGAATACGAATGCGCTGGTCCCTGTGCGTATCGACCACACGCGCCACATCGGACAACGGCACACTGCCACCCCCGTCCAGCCGCAGTGGCAACGCCGCGATTGCCGCAACACTGCTCAATCGACCGGTGGCACGGCCGCCGTATTCCTGTCCGGCAAAACGCATGCGGCCGGCAGAAACGTCTTCATTGCCTTTCTGAATTGCGCTGATCAGGTCATCGATCGACAGACCGAGCCCGGCCAGGCGGCGCTGGTCGGCGAGGATCTGGATTTCACGTTCGACGCCACCTCCTACTTCCACTGCGGCCACACCGGGCAGGTTGAGCAGGCGTTTGGAAAACACATCATCCACCCAGGTACGTATCTCCAGCGGGCTGCGCAAATTGGAACTGACCACGTATTCCATCACCGGAATCTGTGCCGGGTCCATTTTATAAATAACCGGAGGCTGTATGGTATCGGGCAAAAATCGCTTGGCGCGATCGAGTCGGGTGCTGGCATCGCGAAGGGCGACATCGATATCCTTGCCGTAATCAAAGTGCAGATCGACTGAGGACGCGCCTTCGGAGGTACGGGACTCCACGCGAATGGCGTCTTCGGTAATGGCCAGTTGCTCTTCCAGCTGCCGCGTCACCTTTTGCTCCATGATGCTGGCAGATACACCGGCATCAAGAATGCGGACGCGAATTTGCGGGTAGATGAGATGGGGAAGGAGATCAACGGCCAGACGGCCCAGACCGAATACACCCAGCACGACGATGGTGAGGGTAAGCATAATGGTACTTACGGGATGGCCGATGGCCCAGGCAGCAATGCCACCCTTACGCACTGTTCTTGCTCTTTGTTCCCGGCTTCGGTGGGGGCTCTGAATCAGATTTGACGTTGACGGCCTTGATGGTCTGGCCCTCTTCCAGTCCGATGAAACCTTTTATGACGACCTGCTGTCCCTCGGTGAGACCGGACTGAATTTCTATTTTGTCGGCGAATCGCAATCCCACCAACACCGGAACGCGTTTGGCGCTGCTGTTTTCACCGGCCACATATACGAATTCACCACGTTCGTCACGGCGCACGGCTGTGGATGGCACCACCAGTGGCCGACTGCCACTACTATATAAAGTAACGCGGCTAAAATGCCCTGCGCGGGCGCCCTTGGGAACAGGCTTCAACAAGACTTCAATACGGCCCAGGCGTGTGGCTGGATCGATTGTAGGATAAATACGCAGAATCTTGCCGACATAGACCTCGTCGCCAAGGGCGTCAATCCTGACTTCTGCGCGATCTCCGAGATTTAAACGCGCAATTAACAATTCTGACACCTGCACATCCGTAACCAACTGCCTGGTATCGACCAGGGTCAACAGGTGCGTGTATTTAGGCGCGATATCACCCGGCTCAACCAGGCGCGCCGCGATTTTGCCGGCAAAAGGGGCACGAATGGTCATATAGCTGACCCGGGCCTTGAGTACGCTCTCGTCCGCGTGGGCGATATCGAACGTGGTTTTCGCACGCTCAAGTGTGTTTTCCGATACCAGCTTTTTCGCTGCCAGGTTTTTCAGGTTTTTAAGCTCAGATTCCGCCTGACGTCGCTTCGCCGCGGCCTTGCGCAACTCGGCCCGCAATATGCGTGCATCCAGTTTTGCCAGCGCCTGCCCCTTGCGCACGCTATCCCCCTCACGAACCAGTACGCGGATAATCTGTCCTTCTTCCTGATTAAACAACTTCACCTGCCGCAGGGCGCGCAGACTGCCAGCGCGCTCGGCCGCATATTGCACAGGTGCTCGCCGCACCGGACCCAACTCAACCAGGTGGGGCTTGACCAAACGCCGTGCTTTGGCATTGCCGTTGTCACCACAGGCCGCCAGGATTCCGGCAGCCAGCACGAACACGGCAACAAGGATAATAAGTTGTTTTGGCAGTATCGACATTATTGAATAAGGAAATCCTGTACTCATGTTCCGCTTAATGAAGGTTGAACACAAACCACCGCGAGTGGTTCGACCTCATTTGTGCAGCAATGGTTCCAGTTCACTGAGTGCCAGATGATAAACCTTGCGCTTGAACGCAATAATGTCATCGGCGGCACTCCAGTAATCTGACCAGCGCCAGGCATCGAATTCCGGATTGTCGCCACCATTAAGCACGATATCACTCTCTTGGCCCAGGAATCGCAACAAAAACCAGATCTGTTTCTGGCCGCGGAATTCAGACCTCGATTTAGAGCTCAGCATGTACTCGGGTAAGTCATAACGCAACCATTCGCGGGTGCGACCAATAATTTTCACGTGGGACTCGTCCAGCCCCACCTCTTCTTTAAGCTCGCGATACATCGCTTGCTCCGGGGATTCCTTGCTTTGCATGCCCCCTTGCGGAAACTGCCAGCCGTCCCTTTTGCTGCGCCGGGCCCACAACACCTTATTGTCGGCATTACACAGAATAATACCGACATTGGAGCGATATCCATCTTTATCCAGCATCAAAAAGCGTTCACAAATTGAAATAATAACTGCATTTTTTCACGATATCTGTGTTCGGGCAATGTATAGACAATACAAAACCCCCGCCAATTGCGTCCTCTCTTTCCTCACCGCGACTTCCCCTCTATGCTTGGCGCCCGGCTTACATGAGGGTTTTGCGTTGAGTTTGGCAATTTTCGATCTTGATAATACCTTGATCAATGGCGACAGCGATTACGAGTGGGGTCAATTCCTCATTGAGAACCATATCGTCGATGGCGAAGAATACGAACGTGAAAATGCGCGCTATTTCGAACGCTACCAGGCCGGTACCCTGGATATTCTGGCGTTTCTCGCGTTTACGCTAAAACCGCTGGCACAGCATGATCGCGAACAACTGAACAAGTGGCACACGGTGTTCATGCGACAGAAGATCCTGCCCATGATTGGTGACAAGGCGCGCGCGCTGGTAGAAAAACACCGCCATGCCGGTGATACCCTGGTCATCATCACCGCCACCAATCGCTTTGTTACCGCGCCCATCGCACGTGAATTCGGAATTGATCACCTCATCGCCACGGACCCGGAAATAAAAAGCGGACGCTATACCGGCAAGGTGACGGGCACCCCATGCTTCAAGGAAGGTAAGGTCGAGCGACTTCAGGACTGGCTTGAAGCCAATCAACACAATCTTGACGGCAGTTGGTTTTATAGTGACTCCCACAATGACCTGCCGTTACTTAATCTGGTTGAGCATCCCGTTACTGTCAATCCGGACCCACAGCTCAAGGCCGAAGCCGAACGATTACACTGGCCAACCGTGCAACTGTACTAATGATGGATACACCCCGCAGTCTGACACTGCTACTCATTACACTCGCATTAACCTGCATTGTTATTTCTCTGGCCATCGGATCGGTTAATATCGAAATTGGCGAGGTACTGGCGGATATCGTCGCTGGCAACGACTCAACCGCCAAACGAATTATGCTCGAACTGCGTTTACCGCGAACTCTAACCGCATTTGCCGTTGGCGGTTTGCTGGCGCTGGCGGGCGCCCTGTTGCAGGTATTGCTGAGGAATCCATTAGCCGATCCCTACATTCTTGGTGTTTCAGGCGGAGCCGCCGTGGCCACCCTGACGGCAATGCTTGCGGGAATCAGTGGCGCCTGGCTCACCGGTAGCGCATTTGTCGGCAGCCTTGTCTCCATC
>SDBS01001396.1_pt1 | contig 24468 bp, 25 predicted proteins | sample 2277091 | NCBI WGS metagenome assembly SDBS01 (sample SAMN10404972, study PRJNA504765) | marine sediment metagenome | isolation source: marine sediment core GS10_PC15, 163 cmbsf | place: Arctic Ocean: Southern Knipovich Ridge | collected 2010
AGCCCAAATCTTCACTTGTGAATTAAGATTTTTGCTTTGTGCATCATCTGTTAACTGCTTTTCAAGCTTTCACATATTTGAAATACCACTCTTCCTTCACACAGGTATTTTTTGTAGCCTCTTCTTTTTAGCTGCACGCCATCGACGTTCAACAAGTATTATAAAGTTGTTTTCATCTACTTCTATAGGATTGATAACCTTTTGGGTATCGTAGCTTATTGCCAATTGCTCTATTTCTTCTTCATCATAGTTCTTTCTATGGTGGTTTGGGTCAGGCTTCAAAACGTTGTGATTTATGTATTCGATTAGTTCACTCATCTTCTGCCAATTCCATGATAGTTTTTGTTTGGCTCATTTTTCTTCACACTCCTCAGCTTTTTTCATGAGCCCCTTTATAACATCGTCGTATGTCTCTCCCATTTTTCCAAGTTCTTTTAGTTTATTTCGGGTTTCTTTAGACAGTTGAATGGTGGTCGCGGTTTCTTTTAACATTCACATCTCCTAAATTCTCTATGGTGGTTATGGTTATTTAAGTGTTGCTATAGCCACCATAAAGCTTATATAGTTATGGTTACTATAGTGGTTATAGGGATTAAACAATGATAAGTCTTAAAGAGCTTGAGAAACTTCGTGAAGAAAGAGGTTTAGAGATCGTTAACAATAACAAGAATCACATACGAAGCGTTAATGCTTCTTCTTATTCGGTTCTTTCTCAGAGTGGAAATGGCAGTTATCTTATTTCAAGTGTTGAGGATGGTTGGAGTTGTGAATGTCCTGACCATCAGTTTAGAGCTGTCAAGTGTAAGCATATTTTTGCTGTAGAGTTTTCGATTGCTCTTAGGAAAACAGTAGAAGGAATAAAAATTGAATCCACTGTGAATCTGCAAACGTGTCAAATTTGTGGCTCTGAAAATATAGTTAAGGATGGAGTTAGACATAACAAATATGGAGATATTCAAGTCTATTATTGCAAGAATTGTGGAAAGCACTTTACAATCAATCTTGGTTTTGAACGCATGAAAAGCACACCACAGATAATTACAAGTGCGTTACAGCTTTATTTCAGTGGAGCTTCTTTAAGAAATACTGCCAAGTTTCTGAGGCTTCAAGGCGTAACGGTCAGTCATGTTGCAGTTTACAAGTGGATCAGTAAATACGTGGGATTGATGGAAAAATACATTGAGAAACTGAAGCCTCAAGTTTCTGACACTTGGAGAGCAGACGAACTTTGGGTAAAAATCAAAGGAGACATGAAATACGTCTTTGCCATAATGGATGATGAAACTCGCTACTGGATTGCTCAAGAAGTTGCAGAAACGAAGTTCAAGCATGATGCAAGGAAGCTATTTCAGTTAGCCAAGAAAGTAACAGGAAAAAAGCCTATGACAATAATCACTGACGGTCTCCCCGCATACAATGATGCCTACAAGAAGGAGTTTAGGACTCTTCGTAAACCAAGAACAGAACATGTTAGACACATCAAAATACGAGGCGATATGAACAACAACAAAATGGAACGCTTAAACGGAGAAATCAGAGACCGCGAGAAAGTTATGCGTGGCTTGAAGAAGAAGGATACTCCAATTCTGAAGGGATACCAAATCTATCATAACTACATCAGAGAACACGAAGGACTAGACGGTAAAACTCCTGCTGAAGCATGCGGAATCAAAATAGAGGGAAAAAACAAGTGGAAAACTCTGATACAGAATGCGAGTCAAAGCAAGTCCTGAAGAATCTTTTCCATTGGGCATACTCTTCTTGTTTTTCTACACCAAACTTTTCCCTCTTTCCATAACTGCAATCCCAATGGGGATGGCACATCTATTAGTGGATGACCTTGACTTGGGCAAGCCACTTCAGGTGATAATCCACCGTTAACCTCTTTTTTTGGTCTCAAAACTCGCTTGTAATTGCCGTTTGAATCTTTCCTTTGTGTCACAATTAACTCTTCAACGTCAGGATAAACTATGGTGATTTCATCTAGCTTTGTTATAGGGCAGATTTTTTTCACCGTTTTACTCATAATCTTTACCCTGAAAGAATTAAGCAAAAACCCCATAAAGACTCTTCGTAAAACCAGATGTGCCGATGGTTAACAACTCAACCAAATCGACCAACGTGCTTAAGAGTTAACAGAACCAGAGAATACACTCGAAAAAAGTAGGGGGGATTTCGATGAATGAGAAAATGTCCTATGAAGAATTTAGAGACAGAATACAAAATGTCCTAAAATCAGAACCTAAAGGTCTAACATGGACAGAAATACGGAAAAGAGCTAACCTTTACCAAAAATTTCCCAATAACAGATGGGTTCATAAACTAGAAGAAGATATTGGATTAGTCCGAGAAAAAGTGAAGGGAAGACCAATCTGGAAGTTGAAGTGAATGAAAATAGACATAAGCAAAATAGATGAGGGACGCTTCGCAATCCGTGAAGAATTGAACATAGAATATGTTAAACAGCTTTCTGAAAGTCTGTTGAGAGATGGACAATGGAATCCCATAATTATCCGTCCTAAAGGGGATGGAAGATATGAACTTATTGCTGGACACTATCGACTTCAAGCTTCAAAAGAGGCAGGATTGCAAGAAATTGAAGCTACAGTTAGAGTCATTTCAGATGACGAAGCTGATGTGCTTTCATTAAAAACTAACTTGCTTAGACTTGAAATGTCTGCAAGAGAACAAGGACGAGTTCTAGGTAAAATGATGGAACGCTATGGATGGACTCAAACAGAGCTTGCTAAAAGACTAAATGTTGACCACAATTGGATAAATCGTAGGATTCGAGTTGCCTTGGAACTGCATGAAGCAGTGGCAAAAGCTTTGGACGAAGGAAAAATAAACATGGATGTAGCAGCCATTATTTCAAGTGTCTCGATATCGAGACAACCTGAACTCTTGAGAATAATCGTTGAAAAAGGTATTACCCAATCGGCTGATGCAGTTAACGCAAGACGACAATTCCTTAATGATACGGTATTCACAATCGGTTATCAAGGCAGAGATATTGAAAGTTTCATTAAAGTTCTAAAAAATAATGAAATTGTATTTGTTTTGGATGCTCGATATTCTGCTGAGTCCCAATATAAACCTGAGTTTAGCAAAGCGGTTTTAAAGAGAGAACTTGAGAGAAACAACATAAAATACGATCATAGACCTGAACTTGGACTTCCTTATTTAATCCAGAATCCATACAAAGAAGGAGCATTTGGCTATCAATGCCTTAAGCAATGGTATATGTGGCATATTAGAACGGAAACTAAATTTGATGAGTTGATAGATCATATTAAGAAGTCAGGAAAAGTAGCTTTGATGTGCATGGAAAGATACGCTAAACCAATGAGAGACCAGAAGTATGCTTGTCACAGAGATATTCTTGCAGACTTAATACTGGAATACAAATCAGATGATCCACTACTTAGGTTTGAGAAAAGGGTGGATTTATAGTAGTGTCGTGGGAAAAAGAACAAGTTCTCATTCTTGTCAAAGCCACGCCAAATTGGAGCACAAAATATAAGGAATATGAGATATGCACAGCTGGAATCACCGAAAATAAAGAGTGGAGACGCCTTTATCCCTTCCCAGAAAGTTGGATGTTAAGAAAAGATGTTCATGTTTGGGATAGAATCGAAATCGAAACTACAAAGCCTAAGGGTGATCCTCGTCCAGAAAGCAGAATTATAAAAGTAGAATCGATTAAAAAAATAGACCACATTAAGGAACGAAAGGAACGAAGGAGCATTCTTGAACAGATAACAGAACAATCGCTTGACATTCCAATAAACGAGAAAAGAACAATGACTTTAGTTAAACCCAGAATTGATGCTTTCAATATTAGAAAGAAAACTGCTGAGATTGTTCAGATAACTTTGAATGGTAAACCATTCAAGCGAAGTCCTTATGGAGATTTCAATCTCTACTACAAATGGAGGTGTCCTAGACGTTGCCAAGTCTGTAAGGAACGACCACACACTATGGAATGTTTTGATTGGGGAGCTAACGTTCTCTATAAAAGATATAAGGATGAAGAACAAGCTAAAAAGAAAGTTAAGCAGATGTGCTATTACCGAATGAAATATGATTATGATACTTGGTTTGCCTTAGGGACTCATAGTAGAAGACCTTGGAAAGTATGGATGATTGTGGGTCTTCTCTGGATGAAAAGAAAAGTCAAAGCGTAATTTCGTAGCAACCGTTTTTAACAACCGAATTTAACAACCTTTAATTGAACAGAACCTAATCTAACAACCGTTTTTTGTTAGCAACCGAAAGGTAACAGCTCTCCAAAGCAACCGAAGAGGTAACAGAACCCTTCGTAGATGCTAGCAACCGATTTTTGACAGCCTCTTCAGGCAACCGAAGACTTTACAGAACCTCAATTCAGAAAATTCTTATATACCCCTATTACAATATCTCCTGACCAAGTTTTGGGCGACAGCTTATGAACATAAGCCCTAAGCAAGAAAACGGAATAATCAAACTGATTCTAAGGGATACACATCAAATTTTATCTAACACTAGAAATTTTAGTTTTGAATATGCTTCCGAGGTAAAACTACAAAAACTACTTTTCCTTATTGCAGAAAAATTAGACATTCCGTTAACAAGAAGTTGGTATCTGCATGGCGGATTTATTCACAATCGCTTTATTAAGTTTAAATGTTTGGAAAGTCTACCTTTGACGATTTCCATAACTGGAGATAGTGATCTTAAGAAAGCTGAACAAGTTTTAAGTGATATTCGGTCAGAATATCTTAATTTACTTCAAGAGTTAGTTCCAAAAATATTCTTTATGCGACTCGACAATCTTTTAGATGAAGTTTACAATGATGCACCTAAAGAATATAAAACGATGTATTACACTAATTTGGCAATAGAAAGAGAGTTTAAACTAGTTAAAAACTTTGAACAAGATGGGAAACAAGTCTGGCAAGATTCGCTTTTTAGTCACATTCCCCAAAAAGACAAACCAGAATTCAATGATTATAACCGATTTGCAGGTAACGTGTCTCGTTTAATTCTTGAAATATCTAATTTAACTGATTTTTCATGTTTGTATGATCGTATTAACAAGTTTGCTGAAATGTTAGATGATTGCTTAATAAAAATGGGTTTTCTTGGAAAGAAATCATTGCCTCATTTGAAAGCATTAAAAAATGTATATGAACGTGCTATATGGAATTCAATTGCTCTTAAAATTTCAATCAATACTGTAACAGGGGTAAATGCTGAAAGCGTGAAAGAAAAACAAGAATATCGATTTAATAGTAGTGAAACAAAGGGTGAGCGCCAATTGGCTAACCTAAAAAGTATTTTAGTGCGGGACAATATGTTGCCTTCACTTGATGAAAGAAAACGATTCTTTAATGTTATGTATGGTGAAGACAAAGAGTTCTTAGGTGCTGTTTCCAATGTCTGGAAATCCTACAAAGAAAATTCCATCTGAATCTTATTTTATTGATACTTGTATTTACATTAATTATGGAATCCACTTTGATCCATTTCATGATGAATGTGTTTGTTTTTTTAATTCTAATCACAAAAAGCACACCAGTGAGAGTGTACTCAATGAATTAGAGCATTTCAAAAATTTTATGTCAAGATTCAGTAGAGATTTGAGTATTGCATTAAGTCAAGGTAATCGTAGAACTGTTGTTAAGTTTCCCTTTTCGATATTTACTAACTATAATACAAACCAAGAATTTTTCATCACCGAATTTCTGAAAATAGTAAAAACTCGGAGTGCTACAGAAATTATTAGCAGATATAGAGCTTTCAAAAAACTTACATTAGAACAAATATCTGAAGCATTATCGAAAACTGAAGAACCGTGGATTCCATCTTCTACCGATTTGAAATTCCTCATATTGATTAGTTACGTTAATGATAAAGCGGATGAACAAATTCTTGTTGATGCAGCAAGCTGGGCAGTAAATTTTTCACATAGACTATTTTGCACGTCTGATCGAAAACACATTCTTAGCAATAAAGATGACTTGATTCGAGACATATCAAAACATTATGGTCGAAATTGTTTGGGTTTTGTTCATGTTAAAGATGTGAGAAACCATGACAAATAACTTAATAGTATCGTTTTATGGCTTATCCCACGACAGTTAACACCTTTCTCTATCCCATAAGGAGTTAACAGAACCCTAATCTAATACCTAAAGGCATGGAAGTCAATGCGATTTATGAGGGCGATAACCTCGAAATAATGAGTAAATTCAAGAGCAAAAGCATAGACTTGATTTATGCCGACCCTCCATTTTTCACGAATAAACAATTTGAAATTATTTGGCATAACGGAGCTGAAAAAAGAGCATTTGAGGACAGATGGAAGGGAGGGATAGAACATTATATCTCTTGGATGGAACCACGACTAGAATCCTGTCATCGTCTACTTAAAGGCACAGGTTCATTTTTTCTCCATTGCGATTATCACGCTTCCGCACACCTCAGAATATTGTTAGATCGCATTTTTGGAGAGAACAATTTTAGAAATGAAATAATTTGGAAAAGAAAGACAGGTAGGGGAGAAACACAACACAAAAGCAAACAATTCGGTGTCTGTGTAGATTATTTACTGTTTTTTTCCAAGTCGGATAGATCAAAATTTAATACACAATTTATTCCGTTAGAAGAAGCTCCAAAGAGCTATAAAGAATATGTCGAAAAATTTTTTAGGTTTACTGATGAGAACGGTAGGAAATTTCAAAAAGATAATTTGGCTAGCCCTTCACCAAGACCAAATCTAATGTATGAATATAAGGGGTATAAACCACCTCCAAAGGGTTGGGCTATTTCAATAGAAAAAATGGAGAAATGGGACAAAGAGGGAAGATTACATTTTCCTAAAAAGAAAACTGGAAGAATCAGAAGAAAAAGGTATTTGGACGAGTTAAAAGGTTTTCCAGTGCAAAACCTTTGGGACGATATTCAGATGATTTCTAGTCAATCAGGTGAGAGACTAGGATACCCAACCCAGAAGCCAGTAGCATTATTGGACAGGATAATCAAAACTACAACTAATGAAGGCGATATTGTTCTTGATCCTTTCTGTGGATGCGGAACAACTCTAGTAGCTGCTCAACAACTTAAAAGAAGATGGGTTGGAATTGATGTTTCTCCTACTGCATGTAAATTGATGAGAAAGCGTATGCAAAAAGAGTTCAAAATGAAAGTTCATTGGATAAGAGGCAAAGTTGACATGAATTATGTTAAAGGTCTTGCACCTTTTGAATTTCAAAACTGGGTTGTTGTTGACAAATTCTTAGGTAAGGCTAGTCAAAGGAAAAGCGGAGACATGGGAATAGACGGTTTCACTCCTGAAGTGTTAGGAGGTTATCCAATTCAAGTTAAGCAGAGCAAAAGCGTAGGTAGAAACGTTGTAGATAATTTTGAAACAGCAGTACGCCGAATAAACAAAAACAAAGGTTACATAGTAGCCTATTCCTTCTCACGACAGGCAAATGAAGAGGCTGCAAGAGTTAAAAACCGAGGTGAACTTGAAATCGTTTTGCGTACTGTTAAAGAATTACTAAATGGTAAAATCGAATAAGAAAGGTAAAGACCATTTTATCACAAATAACTTAACAGTATCTTAGAGAGGAAAGATTTAAAAGAGTGAATCTCAACCGAGATTGCTCAGAAATTGAGGTGAACTGTGTGGAATTCTGTCCTGACTGTGGAATGCGGCTGGTTTCAAGTCGCGAAAAAAATGCAAAAAAACCCGTTTTTCATCTTGTATGCCCAAAATGTGGATATACGAAACATATGGGAGATAAGCCAGTTTTTGTCCCCAAGGCAATAGAGCGTTCTCCCCAAGAATCCATAGCTGTTATCGGAAAAGAGGAGCAAAAATTGCGTACTTTACCCACTGTCAGAGTAGAATGTCCCAAATGCGGAAACCACACGGCATCTGCTTGGCAAGTTCAGACCAGCCCAACATGCAAAAACACCCGACTCACATGGAAATAACAACATCAATCCCAAACCTGCCAACAATAGCAAAAAACGTACCCATATTACCGATACTCGTAAGAATGAAGAACAACGGCTACGAAGAAATAACAATAACCAGCTTAGGACGAAACCTAAAGCACCTAGACAAACATTGTGACCTCTACAACCCACAGAACACAATCGCCTTCATCATGAACAAGAAATGCTTGAATAGCTGGAAAAACCACCTACTCAAAAGCTACGCACACTACCTAAAATTCTACGAAATAGAATACCCACTAAGATACCTAAAAGAAAAAGCGCACCACACAAGAATACCAACAACCGAAGAACTAGACACACTAATAAGCTCCGCAGGATACCCACTCTGCCTAAAACTTAGGCTATCAAAAGAAACAGGCATCAGACCAGTAGAACTTGTATCACTAAAAGTAAACGACTTCGACAACGAAAGAAAAACAATCTACCCAACAAGCGCCAAAAATGGCGCACCAAGAACAATAAAATTATCGCAGAAACTAACGCACCTACTACAAGTTTACATAATAAAAAACGACAGAAACCCAAACGACCTAATATTCAAAACCACAGGACAAGTCTACAGAAATTCCTACATGCACAGCAGAGGAACAACAGCCAAGAAACTAGGAAACCCAAGACTAACAAAAATCAGACTATACGACTTCAGACACTACTTCGCCACCAGACTATACGCAAGATGCAACAGCATACTATACGTCCAACAACAAATGGGACACAAAAAAATATCAACAACAATGATTTACACCCAACTCATAAACTTCCAAGAAGAAGAAGAATACATAGTAAAAATCGCAACAACACTAAAAGAAGAAACCAGCCTAATAGAAAAAGGCTTCATCTACATCAAAGACCGAGACGGATACAGCATATACAAAAAACGGAAATAAACATCCCCCCCTTTTTTATGTCAATCAATAAACCAGCTACAAGGAACATCATACGAAATATCATTTAAAGCAATATAATACCATAATCTCTGCTTCATCTCCATAACAAGAAGGATTTCATTAACTCTACTCCGCAAAACCTCAGGAATAGAAGTCACTCAGAAGCAACAGCCTTAAACCTTCTATTGCTACGAGGAAATTTCCTCTTCGGACGAACCATAACTACATCAGAGAACATGAAGGACTAGACGGAAAAACACCATCCGAAGCATGCGGAATCAAAATAGAAGGAAAAAACAAGTGGAAAACTCTAATTCAAAATGCTAGCTCCGATTAGGGACAGCAAGTATTACATAGAATGTAACCATCACGGTTCTGATAACTTATCGATTGGTAGATTTTCATGGAAAAAACGAAAGCTGGATCAACTCACATTCGACTAACACAATTGCAATTGCTAGTAGAATCCAGAATATTGCTAGACCCAACTGTCCACATTGAATTTTTGTTTGATTTTTTGAGAATCTTTTACAGATCTCGAAAACCGTGATTGTTGATGCCTTTTCCCGTAGCTTCGTCTCAACTTCAATTCCTTCCTTAACCCATTCGGACATTCGGTCTTGGTTTTTATTAAATAGTTTAGCACCAATCAAACTGAACAGAAAACCCATAACACATAGAAATGCAATGGCACCCATTCTGTAAATTTCTTCACCTTGAATTAGCACTACAATTGCAGAACCCAAACCTATATTGAATGCGATATAAATAGAGATCAAACTCGATTTAATTTTGCTCTCATGCGTATAAAGACTAACTAGCTCCTCATGCTCCTTCAGTAAAATTTCTATTTCATAATCTTCTGGCATAAATTATGGTTAGAGAGCAAATCGATTTAACACTTTGGCTCCAATAACCAGATTTTTCGGCTTCCAGAATCAACTTGTTTTCTTTAACTCTATCCACCAAGAATAATCATTTAGAGACCCTTCGTGGAAAATCTAGTCTATCCGACGAAATTTGACAGAACAAGAATCCGACGTAGACGAAACAGAACCGAAAATAGTAAAAGTAATATATAACATTTTTCACCATAAAAAATGAAAAACAAATATTATAAGATTCAACGACTACACAACATCTAATTCTCTCATTACACCATCAAACACGATATTCCAGACGGGCTACGGTCACTCCGTTCCCTTGCCCGTCATACACAAAAGGAATACAATTTTTAGGGCGCATCGATGCGAATCCAGCGTTCCACGTAAACGTGCGCAATAAAAAACCATTCTACTAAGGATATACGCCAATACCACAGGAAACTACACTTACAGGTAATCAGACCACAGGAAAACGAACCTACAGGCAATCAGTAACATCATCAACTCCAGCAGCATAACATGCTGCCGCAGCATCAGAATGACATACGCAGCACCTAAGCAGCATGTTATAGCTGCTTACAATGCACCTTCGCTTTGCTCAGTTGCCGCATATCAAAGATGGGATGATATACAAACAAACTCTACCATAGGCAGAAAAAAAAAATGACATAACCAAACACCAACTTAAAGGCTACTAAAACAGGCTAAAAAGACCGCCAAAATACCACGCCAAACAGCATAAAAAGGTTACGACGTAAACGTAAACACACCTTTTTTATTACCGAAAAAAAAGAGCAAGACCAAAAAAACGACCTAAAAAAATATACCATAACCAAACAAATAAACGAGAGAAAATAAAAATGTGTAAACCAAACGGAAACAACCAACTAGAAATAGCTAAAATAATGAAAAAACAGAACTACAGCCATAAAACAATACGCATTCTACTAAGGATATACGCCCAAAGAACCTTAACTCTAGACTATTATGAACTTATCAAGAATAAATAACTTAACAGTATCCGCCAAGAGTAATATTTATATTTAGTAAATGCAAGGCATTTCCTATAAGTGATCTTTATGGAGTTCTGCCCAAAATGTGGTGCACGTCTAATATATGACTTTACTGACAAAAAACCACTTCATTGCTCCAAGTGCAGATATGTATCGAAGACTTCTAAAACAAAAAAAATACAAAATAAAATTGAAAAAGAGCCTATTGTAGTAGTAATTGACAAAAAAACGCTAAAAATGAAAACTTTCCCCACAATCAAAGTGGAGTGTCCTAAATGTAAAGGAAAAATAGCAGAAGTTTGGACTATGACAATGGGATCTAATGAAAAATCGGATGCCACTTTTTACAGATGTATTTCCTGTAGACATACCAGACGAGAATCCGACTAGCAACTAAAGACTACTCCAGCAACATAACATGCTGCCGCACCATCAGAATGACATACGCAGCACCTAAGCAGCATGTTATAGTTGCTTACAATGCATCCTTCGCTTTGCTCGGCTGCCGACAATACGATTGAGGAATGGGTTGATATAACAAACTTTACCATAAGCGGAAGAAAACAATAACTAAAAATCAGCCAGACGCTTCAAGAATCAACCAACCATCATTATCAAGGGTTTTCTGAAAAACCCAACGCTTCACACGAGACTTAGACAGCCTAAGTAGCCTCTTAATAGGAACAGACTCAATACGAGAACCATGCTCCCTAGCACAAACATACAAACGAATCTTACCCAATCCAATCACCAACTCATAATAAAAGCACACCACTACATAAATACAAGGGATAAAACAGAATAACCCTTATATCACACAACCACCCCCTATAACAGGAGGAAACAAGCATGACAGCACAAACAAACCATAAAAACACACCAAACACACCAAAACCACTAAACACAGCATGTAGTGGGTTATTACTAAGCCCAAAGGCAAGTTCAGACCAGAGGAACCGACGAGTCATCAACACAGTTTTTCAGATGCACAAAATGTAACTACACTTTCCGTGAATACAGCTAAAACCTCATCTTTTCTTACCTATATTGGTTAAAACTAGCCTCTCCCCTGTAGCTAGCTAAGGAATCAAACACCTTAAATGAGAGGTATCTTAAACATAAATGCTAACAGAGGTTTGTTGATGTTCAAGGCTAAAATGGCTGATGCAAAATTTTTGAAGGATATGATGGGTGCTATTTCAATACTCGTCGACGAAGCCACCTTTGACCTCACCCCAGAAGGGATCAAACTTCGTGCTATGGATCCATCACGGGTTGCCATGGTCGATTTCGAGTGGCCAAAAACAGTTTTCGACGAATATTCTTGCATTGAAACTGCAAAAATGTGCATCAACATAAGTGAAATGCTGAAGTTGCTGAGGAGAACCGGAAAAGACGAATCCGTTGAGCTCTCCTTAGATGAAAAGACTGGGAAACTGAAAATTGCGATCAGAGGAAAGTATTCTCGTACATTCAATATGCCTACTTTGGAGGTCATGGATGAAGAGGTTCCTACTCCCAAAGTAAACTTCAACGTAAAAGCTAAAACTATAACGCAGGGTTTACGGGAGGCTATAGAGGATGCTTCTTTGGTAAGCGATCACGTTCGAATCGAAGCAAATAACGAAAAGATGATTATGACCGCTGCAGGCGATATTATGGGGGCTACGATCGAATTTAAGATAGGAGACGATGTGCTCTTGGAGATTGCGGCGAAGGAGGATTCTAAGGCAACTTTCAGTCTAAGTTATCTTTCGGAGATAGTTAAGGCTGCTGTGCCGACGTCAGAAATTGTTGTCATAGAGTTTTCAACAGATATGCCCATTAAACTGGACTTCCAGCAGGAAAAAGAGGGAAAATTAAAGTTTTATTTGGCTCCTCGAATAGAAGTAGAGTAACCAAAAATTAGTGGGAGGTTAAGCATGTAATTACTGCTTATGACCGTGCAAAATATCCCTTCATGAAAGAGGCCGCTGAGCACGTAAGAGAAGTAGGTCTAGACATCAACGAGTTAGAAAGTGACTTTTTTGTTCCTTTCTTGGATAGGGCAGAGGAGCGCGTTAGAAATGCTTTACTAGACGTATCTGCTTACGCGAAGACTCAACCACAGGATGAACCACGGCAGAACGAAATTGAGATATTCTCTTTTCCAATAGCGGTTATGTTAGTTGCTGCCACAGATGATTCTCTTATCAAAAGTAGATATTCGTTAGCTGAAGCAAAACGGGCTTCTACACTGCTAAGGGATGAAGAAAAAGAGAAACTGTTGGAGGTAGCCGATAACTTCAGCTGGGACGCAAGACTAGTCAATGATTTTAGTTTGCGACCTTATGTTTTTGCGCTTCGCTTCCCAATTTTCTTGAAGAACGCAACGGGCTTTCATGACACGAATTGGAAACTCGTTAATCACCTTATGATTAACGGGGACGTTTACCTTACAGAACGGGAAGTAAGCCGCCTGCTAGAAGAAGAAGCGCGAAAATATATTGAAGGGAAACTCGACACGAAGATAAAGTCTCTTCCTCCAACTATCATGGCTCGAGTAAACCAATTGAGGCAGCTGGCTGCAGAGAAACGAGAACAAATTCGGCTTGAAGAGATGCCGGAGCGCGTAGTGATGGAAGCTTTTCCTTCATGTATTAAGGGCATATATGATCGGGTTGCGGCTGGTCGCCCCGCTTCCCATATAGGGCGATTCGCGTTAACTTCCTTCCTGTTGAGCATTGGGATGACTGTGGAGGATGTTTTCAAGTTTTTCCGTTCTGTTTCTGACTTCAACGAACGAATGACCCGCTATCAGGTTGAACATATCGCTGGGACCAGAGGGTCTGGGACAAAATATACTCCTCCAAATTGCGCTACGTTACGCACCCATGGCATCTGCATCTCGCCAGAACCCGAATGCAACCGAGCAGTGAACCCGTTGGTTTGCTACAAACGAAAACTACAAAATGTACCTGAAGAGAAGCCAACTGATGATAACTGAGCCTTTTTGTGTTAGCCCGTTTTAACTTTGGCTGAATTTTATTTTATTCCTCGCGCCTGACAAGAAGATTGAGCAACTGTGGCAGATTAGTCATCTTCATATTCGCTTTTTGCTAGTTCTCCTGCATGGGTGTCTTCATGTTCTCTTCTTTCCAGCCCCAGCTCCTTTTTCTTTCTAACTTTTTCCCTTCCCAGCATGAAACTGTATTCAGCTTCCGTTATCTCGTCGTTCTCCAGCATCTTTTCTAGCTGTTTTTCACTATAAATGTCCATTGTCTCAGTTTCTTCTTCATTTTCTTCGCGAACACTTTCCCTTTTTTCTTCTTTCATCCTTCTTCAAAAGTACTAGATTTCATGTTTCATATAAATGCATCCAATTAATCATTATATTCTGTTTTGTGACGTAAAACAAAAAAATTCCAGAAAAGAACCTGCTGAAGACCGTTTTGATGAGGTTCAAGTGACATGAATCCTGTTTAAATATTGTTTTTGATCTATACTGTATGTTGGGCGGAAAAACATGTCCTATTTGTCGCAGAATTTTATCCGAGACAAATTTGCTGATTACTATAAACAGCATTCCGCTTCTATTCTGCCTCCATCCTCTCTGGAACGGCGGGAGTTTGGTTTTCTTCTCCTTGAAAAGAAAGTTATGGTTAGGCACAAAGGCTTCAGAGATGTGGACGACCTGAGGTCCTCCTTATGTAATATTGTGCCTTCAGATGTTTACTATTCAAGCGCCTATTATGAACGTCCCGAGGAAGAGATGAAGGCAAAAGGGTGGTTGGGAGCCGACCTGATTTTTGATATTGACGCAGATCACATCCCGACTCCATGTGCTACAGTTCACGACATCTGGGTCTGCACTGGTTGTGGCGCTTCTGGCAAGGGCGGGCACCCCCAGAAATGTAATTCTTGTGGTGGAATAAAATTCAAAGAAAAGACCTGGCCTTGCGAAATTTGTTTAGAAGCTGCCAAGGCTGAAGCAATTAAACTTATAGATGTATTGACAGAGGATTTCGGTTTTTCCTCAGAAGTGTTAACTGTAGCTTTTTCTGGGCACAGGGGGTACCACGTTCATGTGGAGAGTGAAGCGATTCGAGGGTTGGATTCGTTGGCTCGTAAAGAGATTGTTGACTACGTGATGGGAATCGGTTTGGAGGCAGAATTTCATGGTTTGGGGAAAAGCGCTACACCCGGGAGAAGGGTTTCTGGTCCAGACCTAAATGATAAAGGCTGGAGGGGACGCGTAGCTAAGGGAACCTATGACTTCCTTCTAACCGCTTCTAAAGAAGACTTGATGAAAATAGGTCTAAAGACTCTGCACGTAAATTCGTTACTTAAGCATAGTGAGGCGATTCTGGAGAGCTGGAACCTAAGTGGTCCTTGGGGGGTAGTTAAAAATATAAGCCTAGAAACTTGGAGAAAGATTGCTCACTATGGAGTAGAAAAGCAGTCTGTGAAAATCGATACTGTGGTCACTCCTGACATCAATCGTCTGATAAGGCTCCCTAATTCGTTACATGGAAAAACTGGCTTGAAAAAAGTCGTATTCCCTATCACAGACATCGAAGATTTTGATCCTCTTAGAAGCGCAGTAGCCTTTAAGGAGGGGACAGTAACTGTTCATGTTTCAGTTGCTCCTCAATTCAGGGTGGAGGATGAACTCTATGGTCCGTTTGAAATGCAGAAAGTTGAGCTTCCCACTGCGGTAGCATTGATGTTGCTATGTAAGGGTGTGGCAAAGGTGGTGCAGTAAACTTGTATAATGAACTCTATGAAATGTGGAAAAAGGAAAAAGAAACTGAGAAGGAGATTCAGCGGCTCCCGAAGAACTTCTACGCCAAAATTGCTGCTTACATCAAAAAAACGAAGGAGGAAAATCGGATGCTAGACAAAAAAACAACAAAATCCAAGTTGCTGGAAAGTGAATTTAAAAACGTCAAGATTATGGCTGGCGAACTTTTTGAGCTTCGTTACAAGAAACTCCAAGAAAAGGCTTTGGCCCGAGAAACCGTTGCCAGAGACTGCCTAACTGAAGAAGAAGAAAAAGTATATCGAGAAGTTTTGCCGCTAGCCGAGGCTTACCATGCTTTCTCCAAAGATATTCTCCGCGGGCATTTATCAAACATCGAAAAGGATGCTAAACAAACGATGATTGTTTTACGTTTTGTTCAGGAAATTCCCGCCTTAGTTGGGGCTGATATGAAAACTTATGGTCCCTTTGGGTTAGAGGACATAGCGACCCTGCCTCCAGAAAATGCTCGAATCCTCATTAAGCAAGGGGTAGCCATAGAAGTAGATTCAAACTAACCGTCAGAGTGTGTTAATGCTGTTACCCTTAGAAACGTAATCTTGTGAATAGCCTAGCCTCATTTTTCAAATTTTTTATTCGCAGAGCCTGATTCATGCTCGTAATTTGTGTTTTTTTTAGTTACACTAAGATACAAAAATCGGCTAAAATGTATCAAAATGAACAGTGAAGGGGTGCCCCCTTTTAAGGAAGCGGATATTGAATGCATCAAACTTTTAAAGGACTTGTAATAAAGTATTATTCCTATGAAAACTCAAAAGCTATTTAGACTAGTAAGTGAGATGCTTAAAAATTCCAAGAAAAGCGACAGAGAATTAGCCGGCATCTTAGGTGTCTCGCAACCCACTGTATCCCGAACTCGGGCTAGAATCGAAAAGGAATACATAAAAACATACACCATAATTCCAGACTTCCAGAAACTTGGATACCAAATAATGGCGTTTACCCTCGCTAAAATGAAGGCACATTCAGAAAACGCAGAAATCGAAAAAATACTACAAAGATCCAATGAATGGGTAGCTAAACGTCCCAACATCATCTTCGCTGCTGACGGTGAGGGCTTTGGAAAAGACTTAATCCTTATCTCATTTCACAAGAACTATTCCGCCTACGCCAAGTTCATGCGATCCTTTGCTATGGATTGGGGAACTTACATTGATAACTTCGAATCGTTCCTTGTCAGCATAGGATCAGGATACACGTTAAGAGACTTTGACCTAAAATATCTGGCAGACGACATATAGGCATCTACGCGACCATCTGTCTGTGCGAGACGTTCAAATCACGCTTTTCATAGCAGAGCCTTTTAATCTCTTAAAATAGAGAAAGGGTCCTCGACAGTTTTCCCATGGTCAAAGGCGATCTCAAACGTCTCATTAATTTGCGTCCTCCCTTCAGGCAGGTGCCATCTTTCTCCCTCTGAAGTCACTATAACCGGATTAACATCTACATACGCATATTTCTGAACAGCTACTTTAATCAGAGCATAAAATAAGTTGTGTTTGCAGCGGAAATATTCCAGTATTATCAAGCTCAAAAAGCCTGTAGCCTATTTTCCATATGATAGGAAATCTGTGCTACTTTTTTTGGTGCAGATTCAGGTTTCTTTCCAGAAATGTATAAATAGTAATTTAGTTCTATCGTGGAGACATCTCCCGCAAACTCCCCTTTTTTTAACAATAGCTGAAATACGATTCGTAAATCTATTTGGCGTTAAAAGATTCCAGAGAACACAACTCTGTGGTATAAAGCTCTCTGGAGGGTTTTAAACTACACCCCCTTTTTTCAGGAGTTAAATTTTAACCCCAAACCCAAAAAAATTTACAGTTAATTTTTTTAGAATTGCTTTAATAATCATAGTATCAGAATCTAAGTTGAGTAATATGAAGTTTGATAAAACTGATTTACAAATTATAAACTGTCTACAAAAAGACGCGCGAACCCACTTTACTACTATTGCAAAACAAATTGGATTGTCGACGAGTGCGGTACAATCAAGATTCGATAAAATGAAGAAATCGGGATTAATTATAGGGACTACTGTTATAATGGATCGATCCAAGCTTGGTTATTACACAACAATTTTGGGGATTAAAACTGTAAGCACTAAATCGTCGAAAGTCATCACTTACCTTAAAAACCTCCAAGTAGGTCGTGATTGTTCCGTTTATTGTTATGAAGCGATTATTTCGTACTACAATATTTTTTTGGCGATAATTCATAGAGATGCCCTAGATATACATTTGATTAAAGATATGGTATTGCAGCATCCTGGAGTAATTAAGGTAAATGCGAATTTACTTATATATACTAACAAAAACGTTCCTTCACTGAATTTGGAAAACTTGATAGATAGAAGGGTTTAGTATGGATGAAGTTGATTTCAAAATAATAGATATCTTAAAACAAGATGCACGACAACCCTTCACGAAAATTGCAAAAAAACTTGGCATAGGAAGGGATTCTGTTATCAGAAGGTACAAGAAATTACTGAAAACAGAAATAATTAGTAAACCCATGTTAGTTCTTAGTTCAAGAATTTGTGGTTTTGAAGGTATTGTTGATTTTTATATTAAAGTACAATCTGGGACAGATGTAAAAGATGTGATTGCTCAACTTGGAAAAGTCAAAAATTTGAACACGATAAGCAGGACGCTAGGAGATGTTAATCTAGTGTGTAACGCATTTTTTACTGATTTTAAAAATTTAGTAGAATTAACTCGAATTATCAAAGCGTTTGACGGTCTGCTTTCTGTGGAGGTCAGCGTATATGTGGGTCCTGATTGGCTAATTCCGTTAGATTTTGAAGTTGGTCATACTCACATATGACCATAAAATTACTTTAATATCGATCTGGAAATCGTTTTATAGCCTGTGATAATTCGGTTCTACTTTTTTAAAAATAATTCATTAATTGTATTGGATTTTCGTTTGCACATTTGATGTTATTTCGTTTGGAAACGATATATATGTGGTTATTTTTAATACGCATATTGGCGACAATTTTGTAATGTCTTATTTTGTCTACTTAGACATTCCATTTTCGGTTTTTCTTGGGATTTGTAAACTATCTTGGCTCTTCGTTGTTATGTTCTTGTGGCTGTCTGCTTCTGAATGCGTGATTTGACGCTTTTTTGAAGAAAAAGGTTATGTTTAACGTTTTTTTGAATTCCTTTTCAGCAATTTTATGGTTTTTTTTTACAGAAAAAGCGTCATGTTTCGCTATGATGTGTTCTATCCAATAAATGGGTTACACTCTCTATGTTGAGGGAAAGTGTACCACTTTGGAGCGAGATTCCGATAAGCTGAGACGATGGATCATCCGCAGGAAATTGGAAGGTCAACCAGTTACCTCGATATGCACGCAAGCGCGGATTAGCCGGAAAATGTTCTATTATTGGTGGAGTAGATACCAAACGCAAGGCTGGGACGGGCTGCATGAAAAGCCAAAAGGCCGTCCATGTGGACCTGGACTTGAAGGTTCGCTGAAAGAGAAGATCCTTAAGTTAAGGAAGCGATACGAGTGGGGACCAAACAAGATAGCGGGCTACCTTGGACACAGAGGTTTCGCTGTTAACCACCACAAAGTCTACTCTGTGATCTGCGAAGCTGGATTGAATCACCCTATAACTCAGCCTAGAAAGACATGGGGCACCAAGCGCTTCCAAAGAGAACATTGCAACAGTCTCTGGCAGGCTGATTTTAAGCTCTGCAGCGACGATTTCTGGCTGATCAGCTACCAGGATGACCATTCCCGCTTCATTACGGGTTCAGTTAAGATTTGGAGTCCAACTGGAGAAAATGCTTTGAAATTGCTTGAAAAAACGGAAGCGCTATGGGTTCCAGAGCAGATACTCACCGATCAGGGAACGCAGTTCAAACCTGCCAGAGGGGGAACATCAGAGTTTGACCGGCGCTGCAGCGAGCTTGGGATTGAGCACATCACTGCTAGCATTCGTAGACCAACAACCATTGGCAAGATTGAAGCGTTCCACAAGGCGTACGAGGTAGAATCGCACCGGTTCAAGCTGCACTGGAGCTTCATACGCTACTACAACTACACCAGACCCCACGAAGCACTAAACTATTTAACCCCAGCAGAAATATACCTAAAAAACAAAGTGTAACCCTATTTTCGGATAGAACATGTTTCGCTATGATGAGAAAGATATTTATATTGTGGATGCAAAACTATTTTCTCACAAATAAACAAAAATTGAGGAGAAAAAAATGTCAAATAGAAAAAATACAACATCGAAAACGATAGCTTTGATTCTAATGCTAACTATTTCTATGTTCATAATTTATTTACCAGCAGTTAATGCGCAGGATGTTGATACCTACCCTTACATTGCCATTTTCCCTAACCCCATTGGGGTCAATCAGATCGCGGTGGTCAATATGTGGATTCAACCCCTCCAACCAGCGGAATATGATATCTATCATGGATTTATGGTTACAGTTGCCAAACCTGACGGAACAACAGACGACATAGGACCATTCAACAGTGATCCAACAGGAGCCACATGGTTTGAATTCATACCCGACATGGTTGGTACATATACTCTCCAGTTTAGCTATCCAGGAGAAACATTCACCAGCAGCGGCGAATATTATAAACCTGCTACCAGCCCAATAACAGAACTTGTTGTTCAACAAGAGCCATTACCTCCATACCCAACAGAACCACTTCCAACCGGTTACTGGGATCGCCCAATAAGCGGGGAAAACAGAGAATGGGCTTCAATTTCAGGAAACTGGCTGACTGACGGTTACAATTCCACCCTTGCTTTCGTTTACAATTCTGGTGGTGGATTCAATCCCTACAGCAAAGCACCAAGATCCTCCCACATAGTATGGACAAAGGAACTATTACTAGGAGGCCTCGTTGGAGGAGAGTATGGTTCTACAAGCTACTATACAGGACATGACTACGAAGCACACGTCTCTCCACCAATAATCATTAACGGAAGACTTTACTACCGAATTTACCTAAACGACTTCAGAACCGGTATAAGACCGGGTGTCGTTTGTGTAGACCTACGTACTGGAGAAGAGTTATGGCTGAATACTGAAATTAATGTAGATGTCGGTCAACTTTACGATTACCGCTCAGGTAATCAAATGGGGGTCACTCCATGGCTGTGGGACATTGGCGAAAATGCATTATTTGGTGGATTACATTTTCCCCATACTTATCAGATGTATGATGCATTCACAGGGGACTTGATACTCAGCTTTGAAAATGCTATGCAAGGGGGTATTCCTGTATTTGGTAAAGACGGTACTCTATACACTTACTTTATTGACGGAACTAACAATTGGTTGGCTATGTGGAACTCAACTCAAGCTTTCGAAGCGAATGGGATGATATCCTATGCCGCTTCTGGTGTAGGAGCCTTGAGACCTTCTCAGCCTTGGTGGTTCTCCCCAAACCTGAAAGGAACTTACGACTGGAACACCGGTCTTGCATGGAATGTGACAATACCAGACGTGCCAGATTATCCGGACCTAAACTTCGGAGGATCACTTGGACAAAACATTGTAAGCGTTATGGGTGATGTATTGCTTGTTACTGTGGAATCTTATTCACATTCGTATCTTGAGATAGGCTACGACATGAATACGGGGCAACGACTGTGGATACACGACACCGCTCAATGGACATGGTCTCGAGCCTTTGGACAGGAAGTCTATGCTGATTTCTACTCTCCAACAAGGACATGGATTGGTCACGATGTTAATACGGGAACCAAGTTATGGGAAAGCGACGCCCAGGAATATCCATGGGGTCTATACAATGGTGGAAATACTCTTTTCGCTGAAGACAAACTTATCGTACCATCTTATGACGGATACGTGCACGCATATGATATCAATAGTGGTCAACAGGTGTGGAAGTACTATAGTGAAGACACAGCTGAAACTCCTTATGGTACCTATCCATTCTATTATGGTCCAATGGTTGCCGACGGGGTGGTCTTTGCTGGTACGGGTGAGCATTCTCCCACTCAGCCTTTACTAAGAGGATTGAGGTTGCATGCCATTAATGCAGATAACGGCGAAGGTATTTGGAATATAGCGGGCTTGTTCTCTCCTGCTGCTATTGCAGACGGCTACCTTGTAACATATAACGGGTATGACAACAAATTATACACTTTCGGCAAGGGACCAAGCGCTACAACCGTCTCAGCGCCACAGACCTCAATAACCAAAGGCTCCAGCGTAATGATAACTGGAACAGTCACTGACCAGTCACCAGGACAAAAGGGCACCCCAGCCATGTCTGACGAGAGCATGAGTGCTTGGATGGAGTACCTGCACATGCAGAAGCAGATTCCCGGAGATGCAAAAGGAGTTACAGTAAAATTAACTGCAATTGATCCAAATGGCAATTACCAAGACATAGGCGAAGTTACAAGCGACATGAGTGGCAACTTTGGGAAGAGTTGGAAACCACCAGTTGAAGGCGATTACATGATCATGGCTACTTTCGAGGGAACCGAATCCTACGGCAGCTCATTCGATATAACCTACCTAGTAGTTGATCCAGCACCATCACCAGCAGTACCAATCGAACCCGAAACCCCAGCAGCACCCCTAATCACTACAGAAATCGCTATCGTAGCAGTAGTTGCAGTAGCAGTTGTAATCTGCATAGCAGCCTATTGGACACTACGAAAACGAAAATAAAACCAAACAATTTCCCTCCCTTTTTTTGGGAGTAAAACATCAAATGAAGAAAAGGGGCTGAAAAGACTCAAGCACAAAAATGAAAATAACCCAAGCGATAGTAACGAAGGTTTTATTCATTTTGTTTTTTTCCCCTATTAAACTTGTGTGAGCGTCTCAGCAAACCCTATTCTTCTCAATGTTCTCCATTATTCTCGTGATCAACCACTTTATTAAGGGTTAAATTTTAACCCCAAACCCAAATGGTGCGGGGAGTGGGAACCCCACCCTAATTTACCAGTAAAATATATTTTTTTAAGAAATAAATGGTCGAGGTGAGGTATTTCAGTACAAAGTGGTGATATCCCCTGATTAACTCCCGCAACTCCCCTTTTTTAGACACACTTTTCGATTTTGAAAAACACTTATCAAGTCTGTTTGTAAAGTTAAGGTGTAATGAAGAGTATATCCTTGGCTATTCTTGTGAGCATTCTAATTGTAGCTTTGCTTCTCTTAAATTATGGTTTTCTTGGTGATTCCCAAATCGAAGCGTCTCCTGAATTCTTTGTGGGCGTTGATGTGGCCTACGCCGATCTCCCAGCAATTAAAGAACTTATTGACAAAATCAGTTCCTACACCAACCTCTTTGTGATTGGAAGCACAGGAATATCATATGACGAAATAAAGCTCGATGAAACTTGCCAATACCTTTACGATAAAGGCTTATCCTTCATAGTTTATACTGAAAGGCCTTTTCAGCACCAATGGTTTGAAGATGCCAAAATTAGATGGGGCAATCGTTTTTTGGGATTCTATTTCTGGGATGAGAATGGTGGAATGCAGTTAGATCATCCCTCACTTAAGGTGTTTAAAGAAGCGGATAATTCCACTGATGCGGGGAACCAATTCATTTACGGTTTAAACAGAGGTCTGAATTACATGAATTATACTGACTCTGCAGATTCTCCCTTGTTTACTTCAGATTATGCCCTTTACTGGTTTGACTACAAAGCAGGATATGATGTAGTATTAACACAGTTTGGTTGGAACTACAGCAGACAATTGAATGTAGCTCTTTGTAGAGGTGCTGCGACTGTTCAAAACAAGGAATGGGGGGCCATAATTGCATGGACGTATAATTATCCTCCATATATTGAATCAGGCACGGAACTTTACACAGACTTGGTTTTAGCCTACGAAAATGGAGCCAAATATATTATGGTCTTTGACAGTAATGAAGATTATACGGGGGGAATTCTTAAAGAAGAACATTTTGAGGCTTTAGAACAGTTTTGGCAATATACACAAGATAATCCTAGAAATAACATTCAAATCGAGAAGCGAGTTGCTTTTGTTCTTCCAAAAAATTACGGTTATGGTTTTCGGGGACCTAATGATAAGATTTGGGGATTATGGGAAGCTGATGTCCTCTCACTTGAAATAAGCCATCATCTTGGCAATTTTTTGGAAGAATACGGAACTGAACTGGATATAATCTATGATGATGATATAAAATTAAATGATCAATACAGCAAATTCATTTTCTGGAATGGAACAATTATCTTAGATTCATAAGGTTTTTCTCCCGTAGTTTAAGGATGAAATGAGATACAATCGATAAAATGTAAAAGCCAAGGATACATTCGCCGAAATGTTCCCCATAGTGGAGACATCTCCCGAAGTACCAACATTTAATAAGTTTATTAGATTTCCTGATATACCCATTGGAGTATATGCATTTTCTAAAGATAAATGTTTTCGTGAAAAAGATAAATATCTAACTGATTGAATTTCTTTCAGTTTCTGATTGCTGTAACATTTAGAATTGTTTCTACTTGCTTTTACACCTCCATTTATTTTATTTGTTAGTTGGCTTAACGTTATTTTCAACCTCCACCACATACAATAGAACTGTTACACTGTTGACTAATAAGACCAATGATTCACAGGGTATCAAATTCTTATTCTAAAAATCGCAAGGCTATTCGCCTTGCTCCCACCCACCCGCCTCAATCAAGTCTTCATTCTGCGATTTTGGGTTTAGGGCTAAAATTTAACGCTCAATAAATCCAACGAATACGGCAGCCTCGAAGCTCGCTCAGGATTTTTTCGAGCGCAAAGTGATTTCGGGTGTTTTATGTTAAATATAATTTTACACAAAAAAAGAGGTGGGTTCGGTTAAGTGTGTTAGGATAAGAAGA
>SDBS01001397.1_pt1 | contig 24443 bp, 15 predicted proteins | sample 2277091 | NCBI WGS metagenome assembly SDBS01 (sample SAMN10404972, study PRJNA504765) | marine sediment metagenome | isolation source: marine sediment core GS10_PC15, 163 cmbsf | place: Arctic Ocean: Southern Knipovich Ridge | collected 2010
ATATTGCACCAGGTAAAGATGTTCAGGGATAATCAGGAAGTGCAGGATCTCATCCTCGATTCGAATGACCTTGAACGGGAGAGGGGTATAACCATATTGTCCAAGAACGTCTCGGTCAATTATAAGGATACAAAGATCAACATTATCGACACCCCGGGACATTCCGATTTTGGGGGGGAGGTAGAACGTGTACTTAACATGGCTGAAGGAGTCCTTTTGCTGGTGGATGCTTTTGAAGGCCCCATGCCCCAAACCCGTTTTGTTTTGCAAAAAGCAATAGAACTTGGGTTAAAAATTATTGTTGTGATTAACAAAGTTGATAAACCAAACTGTAGCCCGGAAGAAACAAACGAACTGGTATTCGAGTTGATGTTTTCCCTGGATGCTACAGAGCAGCAACTGAATTACCCTACCGTTTATGGCTCTTCAAAACTAGGTTGGATGGGAGAGGACTGGAAAACCCCAACAGAGGATATGACTTATTTGTTGGATAAGATAATAGAATATTTTGATCCACCGAGGGAAAATCCCGGGACTTTGCAATTACAAATATCTTCCCTGGATTACTCTTCTTATACTGGCAGGATAGCAGTAGGGAAAGTACATAGAGGAAGCATTAAAACGGGGGACCAGGTATCCATCGTCCAGAGAAATGGTCTGATCAATAAGTCTACGGTTAAGGAACTATTTACTTTTGAGGGACTGGGGAAAGAGAAGACCAAAGAAGAGGTTAAGTCAGGTGAAATAGTCGCTGTATTTGGACTTGAAAATTTTGATATAGGAGATACCATTACTGATTTTGAAACCCCCGAAGCTTTAAAACCAATCTCGATAGATGAACCCACCATGAGCATGTTATTTACCATAAATACCTCTCCCTTCTTTGGGAAAGATGGTAAATATGTTACCTCAAGACAGATCCGGGAAAGATTGTTCAAGGAGACCGAGAAGAACCTTGCCTTAAGGGTGGAAGAAACAGATTCCCCCGATAAATTAATGGTCTTTGGCAGGGGGATCCTGCATTTATCCATCCTGATTGAAACCATGAGAAGAGAAGGTTATGAGATCCAGCTGGGTCAGCCAAAGGTGGTCATTAAGGAGATAAACGGGTATAAACATGAACCGGTGGAGATGCTTTATGTGAATGTGCAAGAAGAATTCTCCGGGAAAGTAATTGAACTGGTTACCAGCCGCAAAGGAGATCTGCTCAATATTGTCACAAAGAATGACAGGATAAATCTTGAGTTTAAAATAACGGCAAGGGGATTGATTGGATTGAGACAGCCTGTATTAACCGTAACTGAAGGCAATGCAGTTATTTCGCATAGGTTTTCAGGATATGAACCGTGGAAAGGCAATATACTCCGTAAAAGAAATGGTGCATTAATAGCCCTGGAGATGGGTACATCTATCCCCTATTCCATTGATAAATTGCAAGACAGGGGAAAATTCTTCATTGATCCGAATGAAGAAATATATGCAGGCCAGGTAATAGGGGAGAATGCGAAACAGGATGACCTGGTAATAAATGTGATCAAAACAAAGAAGCTTACCAATATGCGGGCTTCAGGGTCGGATGATAAAGTATCCATAGCACCTGCCATAAAATTTTCATTGGAAGAAGCATTGGAATATGTCGGAGAAGATGAATATGTGGAAGTAACCCCCCGATTTATACGCCTGCGAAAGATATTGCTCAACGAGCATGACAGGAAGAAGACCAAGAAAACAGAGGTTTAAATCAACTTGTTATTATTTTGTTAAAACTCGCCTGAATAAATGGGAGTCTGATTATTTTTTTCTTACTTTGTACTGATTAGTACAGTAACGATGGTCAGACACGATATCAATAAGGTCATAGGTGTAGGACAGGAGCTCTTCCAAACCCAGGGTTATTTCAATACCGGGACAGAAGAGATACTTGAAAAATCGGGTTATCCAAGAAGTTCCTTTTATTACCATTTCAAGAGCAAAGAAGGTTTTGCCAGCCGGGTGCTGGAACAATACGGGGATGGTGCGGCTGAATATTACAAAAGTCTACTGTTTGATGATTCAGATTGTAGTGCAATGGAAAAACTTGAAAAACTTGTAGATACAATAACAGATACAGCCGTTGAGAGGGAATTCAAAACCGAATGTCTAGTGCAAAAACTTTCAATCGAGTGTGCAGGCTTCAATGATGTTTTGCGTTTGTCTACTGAAAGGCAACTTAAAAAGATACTGACCGTACTGGACGCTTGTATCAAGGAAGGGCAACAGCAAAAGGAAATCAGGCAGGATATGGATTCAATGGAAATTGCCGGCATGGTACAGTCCCAGCTCTATGGTGCTTTTATACTCGGCAGACTTACACTTGACGGGGAAGGAATGAAAAAGAATATCAAGCGGGTATTGGATTATATAAGGGTTTAATTTTTTTCTCAGAAAACTGGATAGATCAATACATACACTAATTTTAAATCAATAATAAAATGAAAAACAATGACAAAACAGCTCTGGTAACCGGGGCAAACTCAGGGATCGGTTATGAAACCGTCCAGCAACTGGCAAAACTTGGATACGGGAATATCATCCTTGCAACCAGGACAGTAGAAAAAGCTGATAATACAGCTCAACTTCTCAGGGAAAGGGGATTTGAAAACAGATTCAGTTCTCTTGAAATAGATACATCGGATGCAGAATCGGCACGGAATGCTACTGAAAGACTGAAAGAATCCGGACTGCGAATTGATCTCCTGATACTGAATGCAGGTTCAGTTACAGCTGGTTTATCAAAAAACCGGAATGGTGTCGATCTGACATTTGCATCCACCCTTGTCGGACATCATGTCCTTACCATAATGTTGCTGGAGCATGGAATCATCAAGGATAATGCCAATATTGTGATCGCCGGATCAGAGGCGGCCAGGGGAGATGTTCCGGGAATGGGACTTCCTGACTTTGATGAGATTAGCAGGGTGGAGTACCAGGATGATATGGAAAGTACCTTTGAAGCTTTTGCCAGGGGATACGCTCCCGACAAGTACAATGTCATGAAGGCTTATTCCATAGCCAAATTATATGTAGCTTGGTGGTCGGCAGAACTGGCCGGGAAACTTTCCCAGGGCATCAGGGTTTTCGCCATTTCCCCGGGCAGTGCACCCGCAACAAATTTTGGACGTAACCAGTCCTTCGTCTTCAGGAACATCCTTTTGCCCCTTATGAACTCACTAGGCAGGGTAATGGGTGTTGCAGCTCTGGTTTCGACAGGTGCAAACCGGTATATCTCGGCCATTGATATGCCTGATAAAGATAACGGGAAATTCTTTGCCTCTCCTGCTGGTAAAATGATTGGAGACCTGACTGAGCAAAAGACAGAATATCTGCTCGATGAAACAAAACGCAAATCAGCATGGAATACAATCGTAAAACTTGCAGGGAGTATTAATTATTCAGGGAAAGAGGAAAGGGAGATGAAATCTTCCCGGTCAGTGGCCTGATTTCTATCCCGACAGCTGTTCTATCCGGGAATAGACAACATTTACAAAAATCCAGGGAGATAGCCAAAAGTCAGAATTCGTAAATGCTTGGTGTGTTTTTTAATGAAACATTTTTAAATTAGATATTTAAACTCAACAGATGTTTTATTAAAAACACAATTGAATGAAAATAATAATTTTTCTCTATTGTAGTCTTTTTGCTTTGAATGCAAGAGGACAGAACAATGTTTTACCAGCTCTTGAAAAAATCAATAATGCCAATCCCCGAAACGTTATTTTTATCCTGATCGATGACCAACGGTACGACTTCATGGGGTTTACCGGTAAAGTTCCGTGGCTTGAAACTCCCAATATGGATAAACTCGCTGCCGAAGGAGCATATTTTAAAAATGCATTTGTAACTACTTCACTCTGTTCACCCAGCAGGGCTACCATTTTGACAGGTCTCTATTCACATACACATACCATTGTTGACAATCAGGCACCAGCGCCGAATAATCTTACTTATTTCCCACAATATTTACAGGCAATCGGTTACCAAACCGCATTCTTTGGGAAATGGCACATGGGAAGCCATACTGATGCCCCACAACCGGGTTTTAATCATTGGGAAAGTTTTAGAGGGCAAGGCGTTTATTATAATCCGGTTTTAAACATTAATGGTGAACATATTACCTATAAAGACTCTACATATGTCACCGACTTGTTAACAGAACACATGCTGAAATGGTTAGAAGAACGGGATGTAAACAAACCTTTCTTCGCGTACTTATCTCACAAGGCTGTTCATGGGGCATATCTTCCTGCACCAAGACATAGAGGAAGATATGCAAATAAAAAGATCCCATTCCCCAAAACTTATGATCAAACCAAAACAGGTGAATACCGCAACCTGAAATGGCCCGAGTGGGTTGCTCAACAACGCATTAGCTGGCATGGTGTGGATTATATGTACAATGGGAATAATAATTTAGATGAAATGGTGCAGGCTTATTGTGAACTCCTTTTGTCAGTTGACGAGAGCCTTGGAGCGATAATGGGCTTTCTTGAAAAGGAGGGGCTGGATCAATCAACTATTTTAATATTTATGGGTGATAACGGATTTAGTTGGGGCGAGCATGGGCTGATTGATAAACGACATTTTTATGAGGAATCGGTAAAAGTGCCATTTCTAATGCGTTGCCCTGATTTGTTTAAAGGTGGACAGACCATTACAAAAATGGTTCAGAATATAGATGTTGCCCCGACAATTTTGGAAAGTGCTGGTTTGAAAAAACCGGATTATATGCCTGGAGAGTCAATTATTAAATTACTTAATGACGACAAAATTGCCTGGAGAGACCGTATTTTCTACGAATATTTCTGGGAGTACAATTTCCCCATGACTCCGACAGTTTTTGGTGTACGTACAGATAAATACAAATATATCTTTTACCATGGGATCTGGGACAGAAATGAATTTTATGATATACAAAACGATCCGGATGAAATGTATAACCTGATAGAAAAACCTGAACTGCAATCCAAAATTGAAGAACTCAAGAACGAACTATTTCAATGGATGAAATCAACAGACGGAATGAAGATCCCGTTAAAGAAGAATTCAGGTTACAGGAATTGGGATCATCGTCATCAGAATCAATATTAGCTAAACTAAAATGAATTGGAAATCCGCAGGTTTAAAAATCAATATATTTGGGATTTAAATACGAAATCAATAATCAAAGGAACAATGTCAAGTGAATTTCAGGTCAAAGTTGTTAAGAAAACACTTTTACAGAGAACCGGTATATCTTTTAGAATCTTTTTGACTTTATTACTAATTGCTCCATCTGCTGTGGCCTTTGGTTTTATTAATGACTTGCGGAGCAATGGGTTTAGTCTTATCCCCGCCCCTCAAAAAACAGAGCTGACAGGACAAAATATTGTTCTTGACAATAGCTGGGGCATCGATACAAAACTTGATGTCAGCAGTATTGTTTTAAAGACACTCCAATTCAGTGCCAGGGAACTTCATGGAATTGATTTTTCAGGACATGGCGAGGGCAGAATTATTCTTGAAATAAAACCCGGCACTGTAAATAACAATTTATCTCCTGAACTTGCTTTGCAGGCCTATCGCTTGGAAATTGCCCCGGGTCTTGTAAAAATCACAGGAAATTCCGAGGTTGGGTTATTTTATGGTGTACAAAGCCTGTTGCAGTTGCTCAAACCTTTGAATAGTGGCGGGTTCTCTTTACCTGAAGGAACGCTCACCGACTGGCCGGACCTGGAGTTGCGCATTTTACATTGGGATACAAAGCATCATCAGGATCGGATCGAAACACTAAAGCGCTTTTTAGACCAGACCGCTTATTTCAAGGCGAATGCAGTTGCTTTTGAGATCGAGGATAAATATGAGTATCCCAGTCATCCGGTTATTGGTGCCCCGGGGGCATTCACAAAGGCAGAGATGCAGGATTTGACAGCATATGCAAAGGAACGATTTATACAATTGATCCCGGATGTACAGTCTCCGGCTCACATGGCCTACGTCCTGAAACATGCGGAATTTGCACATTTAAAATCAGATGGGAATAATTATCAGGTATGCCTGTGTGATGAGGAGGCCATACAGCTTATTTTTGATATGTATCAGGATATGATTGACGCAACGCCTGGTGTAGATTATTTTCTGGTATCAACCGATGAAATATATTTTGCAGGGATATGTGGTAAGTGCGAGCAGGAATACAATGATCAAAACCGAAGCCAGGCATGGGTGGATTTTGTAAATCGCGCGAATGAATTCATGTCAGAGCGTGGCAGGAAAATGATTTCATGGATAGAATTTCCTCTGCTGCCCGAAGATATCCATAAGTTGCCATCAACAATGATTGATGGGGTAATCAGCAACGGGAAAGATCAAAAATGGATTGATGAAGAGAATAAGGCAGGAATAAAGCAATTAAATTATAATTCGGTCCAGGGTGCGGAATATCTGTTTCCAAACTATTTTCCTACTACATACCGAAATATACCTGTTGAGGGCAATTTACGAAGCACTTCTGTTTCCAGTGCGAATGTACTAAAGCGTGGAGCAAATTTAATGGGATCATTTACCGCGGCATGGGATGATGCCGGTTTGCATAACGAGATCTTTTGGCTGGGATGGGCAACAGGTATTCAGTATTCATGGACTGTAGGAAAACCTTCACTCGAACAAAGCATTTCTGATTTTATGGATGCTTTCTATGGTTATAACAGCCCGGAAATGGTGGAAGTTTATCGCCTTCTAGAAGATGGTGCCCGTTTTTATCAGGATTTGTGGGATAATGTGATTTCGAAAGAAAGAGGGCCTGGCTATGGAGATTGGTATGGAAAGGGCATAAATACTGAACGCTATGATCCCACTTTTGAAACTCTTCCAATTCCTGGCATAAGTTCAGAATCTGTTTTTAACACAAGATATGCTTCAAAAATAGAGAAGGTCGCTGTGGTCAAACGAGACAACGAAAAGCTAATCAGCCTTCTTATGCATAGCTTATCAAGAGTGAATCGCAACCAATATAATTTAGAGGTACTGCTTTCTATTGCATACCTGGAGCAGCATACAATCAATACCTTACTGGATTGGGTCAAGGTAGAGAATTACCTGATTGAAGCATCTGAAGCCGGAGAAGATTATTCCAAAGCGATAAATAATATGGTTGAAGCATATAATCTGGCTGGTGAAATATGGAAAAGGGGACAGGAAACCGGAAGGGAACTTAAATCCATTTGGGAAAAGAGCCGGTTCAAAAAATGCCAAAGTGTAGATGGCAGAGAATTCGTGCATGTATTAGATGATCTTAAAGATCATTTTGCTGACCGCAGAACCGGGCTGGAACACATGTTGGCCCCATTTGAAAGGATGGAGATTGAAAGGTGGCAAAATGTATTAATGGATGAGATAGATAAGTTTGCGAAAACTCATAATGTGGCCATTACAGGTCTAAGGGAGGAGCCATTAAATGAATAGGCTGATATATATACCGGATAAGATTTTTATTGTCCTGCTGTTCATATTATTTGCTAATAATTTGAATGCACAGGATCAGTTATCAATTAAGGATATGACGGTTCTGGGCGAACCGGCAGAGGAAATGATGAGGGATTACCTTACCCATCTTGTGGACGAACAATTTTTAGCCAGGGATTCATTATTGTCAACCCTCAAGTCAGCCAAAGATTGGGATTCACGATCACAAACGATTCGGGATTCTATCATTTCATGGACAGGGCCTTTCCCTGAGCGCACATCAATGAATGCCCGCATTACAGGCCACCTTGATCGGGACGATTATGTAATTGAGAAAATTTTATTCGAAAGCCGGCCAAACTTTCCGGTAAGCGCGAATTTATATATACCTAAGAATTTTACTTTTCCCAGGCCAGCCATATTAAACGTCATCGGGCATAATAATGACGGTAAAGCAGCGGAAAAAACACAGCGAATATGCATCGCCCAGGTAAAAAAAGGTTTCGTTTCCCTGGTCATTGATGGATTGGGTCAGGGAGAAAGAAAGATCTATGATGTTCCTGTTGGTATTGCTCATCAGATTATAGGAACCCAGGCTTTTATCAGTGGCTCCCATATATTTAATTTTATGGTTTGGGATGCTATCCGTGCAATAGATTATCTCGTTAGTCGCGATGAAGTTGACGCGCAAAAGATTGGAATTACAGGAAGCTCTGGCGGAGGAATGATGTCCACCTATATATTACCATTTGAGGATCGTATTTACATATCGGTTCCAGTTTGTAACCCAAACACCTGGAGTTATCGTGTACACGCTGATCTTGCAACTGACCACGAGCAGATTTTCTTCGGAGCTTTTTCTGCTGCCATTGATCCAAGAGGAGATCCTCTGTTTACCCAGGTGCCAAAACCGCTCCTGATTAACGCAACTTCAGATGATAAGCTCAATCCACCCCGGGGTGTCTGGGATTTGAGTACCTGGCTATATAAATCGTATGCCGCCCATGGAGTACCTGAAAAATTTTCTATCAGCATGGTGAAGGCTGCACATGAGTATAATCGGGAGCAAAGGGAGATTACTTATGCCTGGATGCTGCGCTGGACTGGTGGTGATTCAGAAGATTTTTTGGAAGAAAATAGTGCCATAGAAAAAATTAATGATCTGTGGGCAACCAAGACGGGAAGTGTATATGATCAGCCTGATAGTCGTCATCCGCATGAATGGGTTTTGGATTATTTATCAGTGCATAAGGCTAAATTGGAATCAGTTAATACACAAAAAGCACTGAAGAAACATAAGGAGGAGATGGCTTTTTCAATTGAGAGGGTTCTGAACACAAATTTTGACAATATTACTGTAGCTGGTCAGTTCAAAGAGGCACGTTCTGTAGGCGATATAGCTATTCGCACCTTTGTTCTTGAGCCTGAAGCAGGCATTGTATTACCTGGAGTTCTTTTTGAATCAAAGGTGAATAATCTAAAACAGGAAGTTGTTTTGTACATCAATCAGAATGGGAAGTCAGCTATTCTCAAGGACATGGACATATTGAAGCAATTATTAAAGGAAGGATATCGTATTTGTACAGTTGACCTGCGTGGCACAGGAGAGACATCTCCTGGTTTGAAAGATAAATTTTGGGATTTCCTGGCAGGGAAACCAATATTTGGGCAACGTGTACGAGATATTTTGACTATAACAAAGTGGTTAAATGAATCAGAGATCGAGGCAAAGAATATCAAGCTTTGGGGAACAGGAATGTGTGCTCTTTATGGTGCATTTGCAGGTGTTTTAAGTGATGATATTTCTAATTTAGTCCTTGAAGAGCCTTTGTTGTCTTTTGAAAATGTTGTTCAGGTTAGAGTTCCTCAGTATCGGAATGAGGTTATGTTGCCGGGTATTCTGGAAACATTTGATATGCCTCAGGTTTATCAGGCATTATGCCCCAGATCAGTAGTAGTGCTTAATCCGCATCTTGCTGATCGTACTTTTGCCGGGGAATCTGATATTGAAAAAATGAATAGTTTGGTATCAACAACATTCAAAAGGATAAATTGTGAAAAAGAATGGCATATTGCCAGGGTGGATGAGCAGGAAAGAAAAAGGATTATTATTAATACTCTGACATATGTTAAACTTCAGCCTGATGCCTTTGCCTCAAGATGTGAAGGGTCTGAAAAATTGTGATAATTTTAGAATCATCTACTTTGTCATCCATGTTAATGCAGCAAACCCCTGTCAGATAAGGATTACCTGATTCTTCCACAAGTCGGGTGACGGTTGCTTCCACCTTGCTGTCGGAATAATCGTTGATCGTTACCGGATCCAGGCGGATGTTCAGGAACGTGTTTGGCAAATGGTTCCTAAGTTTTTTCAAATCACCACCCCAGCCCACATCCAGAAAATCGAGGTTTTTTATTTTACCGAATATTTCTGCATACCGGTGGGGATCATTTCCGCAGTAATGGATGCCAAACGGGCGATATTTCCTGCTCCATTCCAGGTCGATTGGCAGAAGAAACTCTTCATACTGTTCGGTTGGGATCATAGTATGCGAGCATTCGGAATGCAGGAAGACAGGCTGTTCAATATTTCGTACATTGCGGTTGACGGAAATGGAACTTGTACCAGTTTCATTTGCCATACCATCAACAAACTTTTCTATAATGTCAGCTATCTGAAAGAGTTGCTTCTTGATTTCTTCGGGATCTGTATAAAAATCTAAAAACACTTTTTCACCAGCCAGATCGAGGGCAATGTTCAACACGCCACCCCAGTTTATATCGCCGGTTACATAACCATATTTTGCTTTCAGTTTATCCCTGAGATTTGAAAACCGCTTGAATGCAGGACTTTTAAAAGCACTTTCTTTGTTTATTTCAAATTTGTCCATCCCCGCCGGGATAACTTGTGGAGCACTATCTTCCTGATAATTAACCTTACAACCGAGCATCTCCGAAATAAAATACCCGGCTGCATTATGCACAGCCCCTATAACGGGCAATTCCTTTCCCATGTCTTTTCCTAATCCATAGCGGCCAAACCTTTCATATAGTTCATATTCCATCTGTTTCTCTGTTTCCACACGCTTCAGGGGATGATAAAAGAAATCTTCATCGAAGATAATTCCGGCATGCTTATGCCACCACGATGGGTGGAAAACTATGTCAACAGGAAGGATTCCTGATTTAATATATGGGTTTTTAATGTGTTCTATCATAGGTTAAAATAGTACTTTTGTATTGTTTCCTCCGTTCTCAAGATTTATATCCATATTGGGTTTATTTATCTTCCATGCTCCGGCTGTAAAATCAGGGATTTTTATCGGGTTAGAATTGTTCCTTACCGACCAGTCTGTCAACGGAACTATAGAACTCCATGCTGCCGCATCATACACATCCTGATCAAGCGGCAATCCATTATGGAGACAGTCTATCAAACGCCAGTTAATTATTAAATCGGACCCTCCATGTCCGCTCTTTTTCGCCAGATCACCCATTTTATGAAATATTTCCGGGGTATATTTTTCTTCAATTTTCTTGTATTCCCGGGCTGTTGCCCATTTATGGTTACCAGTTGAAATTCTGGGAGGTTGTGGGTCATAAAGGGCTGCACCTTTTGTACCATATAGCCCATGAATCATGTTGTGGGGCGAAGGAGACGTCGCATCGTGCTGTAAAACTATGGTACGCCCCTGTGTAGTTTTTATAATGGTTGTGCTCATGTTTCCACGATAATCTTTTCCCACAAATTCTGTAAAGAAATCATCTGTTTCTGCCAGCTCATTCGTTTTGGGGCCCATCATAAAATCCTTGCTTTCAACAGATACAAGGAACGCAAATTTATCTCCCCTGTTAATATCCATCATTTGCGCAATTGGTCCTAACCCATGTGTTGGATATATATTTCCCTTTCGGGAGCCATACTGCCTCAGCCACCACATGTTCCAATACATGTTTTTGTTGAAATTATTTTTCATTTTGCTCGTATTGTAAGCACAATCACCATGAACCACATCACCAAAGAAGCCTTGTCTGGCCATGCTGAGCATCAACAATTGAAATGGCATGTACGAATAGTTCTCCATCATCATGCAGTGTTTGCGGGTCTGCTCGGCAGTTTCAACCAACTTCCAGCACTCTTCGAGGGTTCCGGCAGCAGGAACCTCAGATGCTACGTGTTTGCCTTGTTCCATTGCATAAACCGCCATTTCAGCGTGCATATACCAGGGAGTTGTAATATAGATCAAATCAATATCATCACGCTGACAAAGTTTTTTCCATTCATGTTCCGAACCGAAATATAATTCCGGATCATGGTATGTATTTTCCAGTAGTTTTTTTGCAGCTTTGGCTTTTTCCGCCCGAAGATCACACAAAGCTTTTATTTCTACACCATCTATATTGATCAGTGTTCTCAGGTGTGAAGGACCGCGTTGGCCCAAACCGATAATTCCAATTCGAACAGTATCTATTTTTGGAGCTGCATAACCCGACATGTTGAAGTGTTGGACATACTTCTTCTCGAAATCATGAAGGAGCTGTGCCAGGTTCGGATCATCCAGATTTATAGATTCTGAGGCATAACTTTTAAGAATACCTCCTCCAGTAAAACCGAGACCAGCAATAACGGTTGCTTTAAGAAAATCTCTGCGTCTGTATTTCATTTCTGTTTATTAAATTATTGGAACAGCTATAGTTACAATGGGGGAAAGTAAATTTGCAAACCACACTTTCCTTCTAATCCACATGAAAGACTTCTTCCATATTAGCCCACCATTCACCTTCATCCCGGCTTTCAAGAGGTGACTGACAGGGTTTGCAAACATCCCACCATTTTTGAGTTACCGGATCTGCTGCCATTTTAGCCATATCGGCATCAAAATCATTCCCCACATACTCGAAATAGCTAAAAAGGTAATCATCTTTCAGGTAAATTGAATAATTCCGGATATTGCAATCACTGATCATTTTTAAAACATCGGGCCATACAGTTGCATGAAGTCTTTTATATTCTTCAATTTTTCCGGGCTTTACTTTTATGGCCATTCCGTAACGGCGCATGATAATTGTATTTAATGGTTTATTTAAATTTCTTCATCGAAAGAATCCAGTTGAAGAGGATATTTTCCATACTCCCGAACCAGTTTTACAATATAGTCATAAGTGTAACCAGACACTTCGCTGGATACGGAATGATCAGATTGGAAAATATACCCACCCCCTTTTGCAGCATTAAGTTTTCGCAATACTTCTTTACGGATCAATTCCCTGTCACCTGTTTCCCAAACCTGAATATTACTATTCCCGCAATAGCCAATTTGATTACCAAATTTACGTTTTAACTCAACAGCATCCATACCTGCTTTTGCTTCAAGCGGGTTGTAGGCATCAATGCCAATTTCAATAAAATCTTCAAATATCAAATGCACATTTCCACAACCATGGTAAATTACGTATAATCCGTGTTTATGGCATTCTTCTGCCATTGCTTTCACCCAGGGTTTGAAATAAGTCCTCCAATATTCAGGATCAAAGAGCATGGTCTGGCTATAAGCAACATCACCCCAAATGACCATCCCATCCAGCAGCCCATCGGCAGCTCTAATTTGAGCTTTTAAACAGTCAAGGTAGAACTGCCCGATCCTGTTTATGCATTCCCCCAACCGATCCGGATACATACCTATCCAAAAAAGGGCGTTTTCCTGCCCGATTAAGCGTGTTAAACATTCAGAACTTTCCATCATGCTGCCATATACAGGAAAATCGGGGTGCAGCTTTTTTACAGTTTCGATCCACGGAGGCGAATTCCGTTCAAATCCATCGCCTACACCGGCGATCTGATTATCACCGGCCTCAAAATAGCGCCTCCTGTCATAAGGGTTGTCAAATACAAACGCTTCTAATTTTTCAATTGTGTCTGTATCCCAGGAAATAAATTCGGGCATGGGAAAATCGAATTTTTTCCGCATGGTAGTCCTGAATCCTGTTTTAACAACTACCTCAGTTTTATCCTCTTGAAGAGTTTCAAAGGACTGAATTTTCGGATCCATATTCGGGATTGTTACTATCCAGTCAAGGTCGTAATAATCATAAGGGTTTTCGTCATCCGGCAGATTTAATTCTTTTCTCCACCGTTTTAAAAACCCGCCCCAAAAGAAATCACTAATTGGAATCTGATCAGCCTCCTCATGGTTTAAGGTTTTATTTAACCGGTCAAGTTTCCCCAAACATTTTTCTGATCTTTTCATATTCCTTATTTACCTTTATTCAAATTGAAGATAGGGACTTTTCTGATATTTAAACTTTTCATCATACAACCTGTTTGCTAAATGCTTCGATATTCTGTAATATTGGATACTATGAAAAGAATTATTTGTTACGCATTCATCATAATGCTGGTTACTCTTTCAGGATTTGCTTTGGAATATACTTCATGGGATGGTGAAAAACTCACCCTTGACAATGGTTCCCTGCAGCGGATCATAATATGGGATCAGGAGAAAGGCAGCTTCACAACTGGAAGTTTTCATCCAGCAAACAGTAACAAAAGTCTTACCAGGGAAGACAGTAAAGAATTTTATTTTCTTCTGAATGATAAGGTTGTAACGGGTCAAAATAAATGGAAGGTAATTTCGTATAAGACGGTCATCAATAATGATGGCGGACAGGGATGTATCATAACGCTGGCAGGTGACGAGGAGAAAATTAAAAACCTGGAACTCTCCCTTACCTATATGCTGTATCCTGATCTGCCCTTGATCCGAAAAATGTTGACTTTTCAAAATACCGGGTCCAAGTATTTCAGGATTGAAGCACTGGATGTTGAGCACCTGAAGCTTAACTGGTCCGATACGCATTGCTGGACATTGAAAGACTATGGCAGGTACAGGCATCTTGGTCCCTACACGGGGGACTGGCACGATGCGGTTGTGACTGTCCATAATGTGCGTGGGGAGGAAGGAATTGTACTTGGCAATGAGGCACCGGGTGTCACTAAAAGGACCACGACATTTCTGGATGACCGTCCCGGCTCTGTTACTATTGGCCTGACCCATCCGGAACAGGATTATCCATTCAGAAAGTGGTTGGTTCCACGCGAACAATGGGAAAGTCCCTATGCTTTTATTGCCCTCTACCATGGGACCCCCGATCCTTATCTCTGCCTGAATACGACCGTTGCGGATTTCGTAAGAAAATACATGGGTATCCGGCTGGCAGAACTGGATAAAAAACCGGCCTTTGTTTACAATACCTGGATACCCTTCAGACACCAGATCAATGATACCCTCATTTACGAACTGGCTAATGCAGCAGCAGCCTGTGGTGCGGAAGAATTCATCATTGATGACGGCTGGCAGACCAATGCGAACCCTTTGGATGATAAAATACAATACGGCGACTGGGAAATTGATAAAAAGAAATTCCCGGACGGATTAAAACCGGTATTTGATTCTATTAAGGCCCTGGGCATGAAGCCCGGGTTGTGGATCAGTATGGCCGGTGCATCTCCTGACAGCAAGGTCTTCAAAGAACATCCTGAATGGTTCATCCAGTATAAGGATGGAAGCCTGGCAAACCTCCACAGTTCAGGCGGACATTTAAAAACAGCCTGTTTCGGGACCGGATGGGTCGAGCATATCAAATCTAAGATATTGTACCTGGTGAAGGAGCATGGACTTGAATATGCCAAACTCGACTTTGCCATCGTTACCAGCGCCTACCGGTACGACAGGTCTTATTCGGGTTGCTATGCCACAGATCATCCTCACCACAGGGGCCGGCCCGAGTCATTTTTAAATCTTTACAGGAGGGCATGGCAATTGTTTGATGAATTGCATTCCGAAGCCCCGGATCTATTCATCGATTGCACCTTCGAAACTATGGGTGCCCTGCAGATGATAGATTTTGATATGTGCAAACATGCAGAAGGGAACTGGCTGTCGAATTTCACGTCTCATGTACCCATGGGATCCCTGCGTGTGAGACAAATGTCATGGTGGCGTTCTCCGGCTATACCTGCTGCAGCAATGGTTATTGGCAACCAGCAGCTGGATGATCCCAACATTGAATTATCCATCATGTCGCTGGCTGGCTCATTCCCGATTTTCCTGGGTGACCCCCGTAAGCTATCACATGAAAAAATAACCAGCATTAAATCATGGTCGGACTGGCTCCGCCAGATGCAGGACAGGTATGATTATATGATGTACCGGCAGGACCTGGCAGGTTTCGGTGAACCTCAGGAGGGACAGTGGGATGGTTTCCAGCGCATCAATACCGATACCAAAAACGGCGGTATTGTAGGTGTATTCAGGCAGGGGGGGAAGGAAAACCAGCGCCGGATCATCGTTAAGTACCTGGATCCATCAAGGAGTTATAAAATTTACAAGGCTCCTGGTGGACTGGAATTTGGCAGCATGAGTGGGAAACAAATGATGGAGGAAGGATTCGATGTGATCCTGAAACAAGAATATGATGGTGGATTATTTGAAATTCATGCCTCAGATTAAAAACAATTAAAATGAACACATTTTCTAAGGAACAGTTGAAACAGTATCATCAGGATGGATATCTCCTGTTGAAAAGTCTTTTCAATAGGGAAGAGATTGGATTGCTTCATAAGTCTGCCACTGCGGACCGTACACTTGATAACCAATCCTACGGGTGGCAGGACGGAGAGGGTGGTACTGTACGCCTGTCACTCTGGAACCATCCCGGAGACAACATCTATGGAATGTTTGCCCGCTGTGAGCGAATGGTTATGAGGGCTGAACAAATCCTGGACGATGAAGTATACCACTATCATTCCAAAATGATCCTGAAAGATGCCAGGATAGGGGGCGCCTGGGCCTGGCACCAGGATTACGGGTACTGGTACCAGAATGGTGTGTTGTATCCCAACCTGGTAAGTGTGTTTATCGCCGTGGATCCTTCCACGAAAGAAAACGGTTGCCTTCAGGTGATTAAAGGTTCCCACCTGCTCGGACGAGTTGATCATGTGCTCACCGGGGAACAATCCGGTGCCGACTTAGAGAGGGTTAATGAAGCATTGAATAGACTGGACCTGGTTTATGTAGTTATGGAGCCCGGTGATGCAGTGTTTTTTCATGCTAACATGCTGCACCGTTCCGATCAGAACAAATCCGAAAATTCCAGGTGGTCAATGATATGCTGTTATAATGCAAAAAGCAATGATCCGTATAAGGAATCACATCATCCGCGATATACACCCTTGAAGAAAGTGGATGATAATGCGATCAAAATGGCAGGTATTTCACGGTTTGAGAAAGATGGATCAGATGCTTTTTTAAATCCGGATGATGATCATAGCGCAAAAAGCCGTGAACCTTAAGATAAAACCATTTATTATGAAAAAGTTCGGTTCCTTACTGGTGATAGTGTTAATTACCCTGGCTTCGGTAACCGGGCAGGACAGGAGTGATGAAGCCTTACGAAAGGTCCATTTGGTTTGCAATGCCCATATTGACCCTGTTTGGCTCTGGGAATGGGAAGAAGGTGTTGCCACAGCCATCAGTACTTTTCGCGTAGCTGCCGATCTGTGCGAGCAGTATGACGATTTTATCTTTAACCATAATGAAGCTATCCTTTATCAATGGGTTGAAGAGTATGAACCGGCTCTTTTTAAACGGATACAGGATCTGGTAGCACAGGGAAAATGGCATATCATGGGGGGATGGTACCTGCAACCCGATGGCAATCTACCCTCCGGTGAATCCTTTGTCAGGCAAATACTCCTGGGAAGAAATTATTTTGAGGATAAATTTAAGGTAAGGCCTGCGACTGCCATTAATTTCGATCCGTTTGGGCATAGCAGAGGACTGGTACAAATCATGGCCAAGTCAGGATATGATAGTTATATCTTTTGCAGACCGGCAGATTATAAAAAAGTAAGTTCAAATTTTATCTGGAAAGGTTTTGATGGTTCGGAGATCATAGGGTTAAAATCAATGACACATTATAATTCCCCATTAGGAAAGGCAGAAGAAAAAATCAGAAGTGTTATGGAAGAACATCCTTCTGATAATCCGCTTTTAGTACTCTGGGGTGTAGGAAACCACGGCGGAGGGCCTTCCAGGATAGATCTACAGAAAATCAGCGATTTAATTGAGAATGAGAAAAATGCAAACATTATACACGCTACCCCTGAAAGCTACTTTGCAGAAATAAAGAAAATAAAGGAGGAACTACCGGTCCATGCGGATGATATCAACCCGGTATTTCCCGGTTGTTATACCTCCCAGATCAGGATCAAGCAAAAGCACCGGGAATTGGAAAATGAGCTCTTTGCCACTGAGAAAATGGTGACCTCAGCCTGGGTACACGGACTGATCAAGTATCCGGTATCGGAGCTAAATGAAGCAATGGAAACACTGGCTGCGAGTGAATTTCATGATATCCTGCCAGGTTCATCCATCCAGCCGGTTGAAGAGACTTCAGTGCGGCTAATGGATTACGGGCTGGAAATCCTCTCGCGGATAAAAACAAGGGCTTTTTATGCATTTGCACGGGGGCAGGAAGTGGCCAAAGAAGGTGAAATTCCAATCCTGGTCTATAACCCTCATCCTTTCCCTGTGGATGATGTTTTGGAATGCGAGCTCAATCTTCACGATTTTAACTGGAGCGGGACTTTTGGAGATATCCATGTATTCCAGGATGGTCAGGAAATTCCTGCCCAGGTGGAGCATGAAAAGAGTAATCTATATGTAGACTGGAGAAAACGTGTCGTTTTCAAAGCAACCCTGGATCCCTTTCAAATGAACCGTTTTGATTGCAGGGTGGAATTCCTGCCGGAAAAACCTGCTCCGGTTGTAGATGAGACAGGAGGTTATATTCATTTTAATACCGATGAACTGAAGGTAGAGATTAATAAGGAAACCGGGTTGATTGATGTATTTAAAGTGGATGGTGAATATTTTCTCACAGCTGGTGCATTTAAACCCATTGTTATCTCGCACAATCCCGATCCCTGGGGAATGAGATATACCGAGTTTCGCGATGTAGTTGGCAGTTTTTCCCTCCTGTCCCCTGAAAAAAGTGCAGAAATATCAGGCATAAAGGCAGGTAGTATAACCCCTGTTCGTGTTATCGAAGACGGGGATGTCCGCACTGTTGTGGAAGCAACTTTCGGATATAATGATTCCTATCTGGTTCAGAGATATTACCTTCCCAGGAAGGGATCCTGGATTGATGTGGAAACCCGTGTATTCTGGAACGAGAAAGACAGGATGTTGAAATTGTCCCTGCCGGTTCAGATGGAAACACAGAAAGTCCTCGGACAGGTTGCTTATGGTGTCCAGGAACTCCCTGTGGATGGAACAGAATCTGTTGCCCAAAAATGGATAGCTGTAGTTTCGGATGAAGAAAAGGCTTTAACTGTTCTCAATAATGGAACCTATGCATGTGATTTTAAGGATAATGAACTGAGACTGTCCCTGGTCAGATCCCCGGCATATTCCGCTTTAACAGATGGGAAGAGTGAATTTGTACCACAGGACCGCTTTTCACCAAGGATTGACCAGGGGGAAAGGCTTTTCCGGTTCCGGATCAGTGCCGGTGATGCTGCCGAACGTCTTTCTCTTGTTGACAGGGAAGCTTTGGTATATAATGAAGAACCTATGGCAGTATCCTTCTTCCCCTCCGGGCAGGAAAAGCCTGCGGGTATGCTGTTGCAGCTAAGTGATGATGTTGTCCAGGTTACTGCAGTTAAGAAATCGCAGCAGGGGAATGACCTTGTTGTCCGGCTTTTTGAACCCACAGGTATAGATAGGAGCACCAGGCTTCTAATCCCCTCAATGAACCTGGATCAAACGGTTGAACTTAAAGGATTTGAAATTAAAACCTTACTTATCAATACGGAGAACCAGAATGTAACAGAAGCAAACTTATTGGAAGAACCATATTGAGGGGCTATTACAGGTTTAAGGCATATCCGGCAATCCCCATCCTTCCCGGTAGGGGTGTCTGATATACTCCTTTGCTGTTTCGAGAGCATTCAAAGACGTGTATTCCGTGTTAAAGTGCGGGTGCCCTTCAATTACCTTGAACTCATTGGTAGTCACCACTTTGAACTCTTCATTCTCTGAAATATTAGTGAATTCCATAGCTTCCGCATCCCATATCAGGGTCTTATTCAGGCCCTGGAGCCGGATGGCCAGGACACCCAGTAAAACCATTTCATTAAAAGGACCGGAATACGCAAAGTTTGATTTGCCTTCAAGCCTGTTTTCAGGGGATTCCTTGCAGGCCCTGATCCAATCCTGTTCGTGCGGACCGTCCACATATCCGATGGCCCCGGGAATCCGGCGAAGATAGGGCTCAATCTTTGGTACCCGTCCGGAAAGCAACCTGGTGTGAAAACCACCGGTATCGCAAAGCAAGCTGTCTTTTGTTCCAACAAACAGGCAGCCACCCATCTGATCGGACATCAGGCTTTCTCCATCTTGGAGGCTCTCCGGCCGGTCCGGAAGCAATCCTCCGTCATACCAATATACGTCTACGGCTGGCATTTTAAGTTTGCCCTTGCGTTGACGGGCCGGGAATGAGAACTTTACTTTTTCCGCCTGTGGTGCACTTTCGGTGTTGAGGAGAGTCGAGCTACCGCTGATCGAATCCGGGAATTCCAGTTTGAGGGCACGATAAACAGGATCCAGTATATGGCAGGCCATATCCCCGAAAGCACCGGTACCAAAGTCCCACCAACCACGCCAGTTCCAGGGAGTATAAATTTCATGATAGGGACGCATGGGTGCGGGACCGATAAATAAGTCCCAGTTAAGGGTCTTCGGTACATTCATTTGTTCAGCTGGACGTTGCAGGCCCTGCGGCCAGATAGGCCGGTTGGTCCATGCATGTACCTCCCTGATCTCACCGATTTCACCGTTCCAGATCCATTCGCAAACCTGATTTACCCCATCCCCGGAATTGCCCTGGTTGCCCATTTGAGTAGCCACCTTGTATTTTGCAGCCAGTTTTGTTAATAATCTTGATTCGTAAATAGAATGCGTAAGCGGTTTCTGGCAATATACATGCTTGCCCATCACCATGGCATGGCTTGCTACGATAGCATGTGTATGGTCTGCGGTGGCAACCATAACCCCATCGATGGAGTCACCTAATTCATCAAACATCTTTCGCCAGTCGTAGTATCTTTTTGCCTCCGGGAACTCATCAAAGCATTTTTTTGAATATTTCCAATCCACATCACAAAGCCCGATGATGTTTTCCGTGTTCATGGCAAGCAGGTTTGGATGGCCCTTTCCACCAATCCCTATCCCCACAATATTCATTTTATCACTGGGGGATTTATGCCCAAGACCGCTTACGGTGAAACTTGGGACAATGGATAATCCTGCGGCTGCCGTGGCAGTCTGTTTCACGAATTCACGCCTTGAAGATCTTATCTCCTGCATTTTAAGTGTGTTTGGTGGTTTACAACTCTTTCAGTTTAATATTCCTGTACCAGACGGTGGTGCTGTGGTTTTGGAGGGCAATATGGCCTTCATTATATTTTCCATAATCCGGGAAATTAGTCCACTTGCCGCTATTCCGCAGCTTCATCCATTCCTCGGAGTATTTTTCATACTCAACCACTACTTCACCGTTAAGGACCTGGGTTACTTTATTTCCATTGACCACCAGTAATAATTGATTCCATTCACCTGCAGGTTTGAAAGGTTTTACTTTCGGTGGGTACATGGCGTAGTTGGCACCGCAGATTTGCAAGTCAGATAAAGTATCCGGCCAGTTTTCATGATCGATCACCTGGAATTCGGGACCGGTTTCATAGGCGTAGGTGTATTTAGGGTCCTCTGCCACCTGGTAAATGATACCACTATTGGCGGCTATATCCACTTTAAATTCAAGAGCAAAGGCAAAGTTTTTGTATACCTTATCGGTAACCAGTCCCTTATTGCTTTCTTCGCCACCCTCGGTGAGTACCTTAAATGCGCCGTCTTCGATTACCCAGCAATCGGGTACTCCATCCATATTGAAGCCATGCCAGTTATCAAAACTTTTACCATCGGAAAAGAGCATCCATCCCAGTTTTTTCTCATTTTCGGACAATTGATTCAATGTTGCCTCCTTATCCAATTCAGCCAGCAGGGAGAGGGCATCCGGATTTTGAACTGTCCCTGAAGTGCAGCAGCTCAGCAGCGAGCATAATAGCATGTAATTAAAAATTGTTTTTTTCATTTTTCTTTTTTTTGGTTCAGGATTATGTAATGGACAATATTGTCGAAAAGCTCAATGAAACAATAAATAATGTAATTTTACTAATTCTATAGTGAAATAATCCAAAATTATGAAAAACCTTCGGACGTATTTATCAGCGATCTTATTATCAATGATGTTTATATACAGTTGCACTGATAATAAGACGGCAAACATCCCGGCATACCTAAAAGATTTTCAACAGGAATATACTGAAAATCCCAGAGATGCAAATTTGAAATGGTTCACAGGTGCAAAGTTTGGCATGTTTATTCATTACGGTTTATATGCCCAGCTGGCCAAAGGGGAGTGGGTTCAGTTGCGGGATACCATACCCGTGGCAGAATACGCCAAACTGAAGGATACGTTTACGGCAAAGAACTTTGATGCGGATTTCATTACCGATCTGGCCCTAAAGGCAGGGATGAAGTACATTACAATAACCTCGAAACACCATGACGGCTTTTGTCTGTTCAGGACCCGGCAAACCGATTTTAACAGCCTGGATGCACCATGCGGCCGTGATCTGATCGGGGAACTGGCCGAGGCATGCGAGGAGAAAGGGCTGGCACTGTTTTTATATTACTCCTATGCTGCTGACTGGAAGCACCCCTATTTTTATGCCAGGGAAGCAGGCTGGAAAAATGCAAGGCCCGCTTATCCCGAGCCTCAACCTGAATACAAATTCCAGAAAAACGAGGATTTCAGGATCTATGTGGAATATGTACATGAACACATGAAAGAACTCCTGACCCAGTATCCCACCATTGCGGGCATCTGGTTCGATCCCATCATGGGGTTTTACAGCCGGCCTGATCTTTTTCCGATTGAAGAAACCTATGCCCTCGTCCGGTCTTTGAGTCCCCATGCACTGATATCCTTTAAACAGGGCGCAAACGGGGATGAGGATTTCATGGCTCCCGAACGCAATGCAACAAAAAGGGTTGGAACCCAATTTGAAGTAGCGAACAGGGTATATGAATTAAACAAAAACAGACCTCGTGAGATATGCACTACACTTCAGCCCCATGCATGGGGATATAATGAACATGTGGACGGGCAGCATATGTCGCCCGATGAGGTCATGCAAATGCTGAAAGATGCCGAAGCATTGAATGCGAACCTGTTGCTGAACATTGGTCCCAAAGCCGACGGTTCCATCCCCGAAGAAGATGTAGCTATTTTGACCGAGGTGGGGAGGCGCTTAGGGTCAAATTAAACTGACGAATTATTAGCGAAGATACCCGGTCTGACATACGGGAACCTGTGTAACATCGTCATTTTATGATGGGCACCAAACTTACTTCCTTCAGGTTCATTAATGAACAGCCGCCAAGCATTTTTGGTTTTATGGTCAGGGTTAATTCATGTGCTACGTCAAATTCAAGATCTCCGGCAATGAAGGACTGATACGTGTACCAGTCCCCGGTATTGTGAACCTTACCCTCCAATACCTGGTCATCCAGAGTTATTTCGAATTCGTTAAGCTCACATCCTGCAGGGGCACCATATTTAATATGTACTTCATATCGGCCATTTCGAATACTGCGTACCTGCCAGCTCATGGTTGCATCCAATTCGTTCCAGTTGTCCACATGATATCCCCTTATGTTCGGGTCATGCCAGACGTTGTGAAATGAGTAGGCAAGTTTCGCCCCTGTCAATGTTGCCATATCAGGGGTCAGGCATGTCCGGTATGCCGGATCAACCAGTAAGGGCTTTTCAACGGTCTCCAGGTCACCTTCATATTCAATGGCAATTACTGTATTATGTTCGTGAAAGGCCTCTGAAGGCAGCCGGACTGCAATTATTTCTAATATCAAATCCCCAGCTTCATGTTTGAAATTTAAAGATTTTTGCCCGGGATCAGCCAGCAGGTACACTTTATTTATTTTGCTCTGAATGCCGGGAATAACCAGCTCACGGTTATCCGGCCATTCAAAAACATGTACGAACAGTTTACCGGGTTTTGATGTGCATCTGCCATTAAACGGTAGTTTTCCCAGGGGACTGGCAGTTGTTCCATAGATACTTTCACCGTTTGATTTCATCCATTTGCCAACCTCCTGGAGGATACGGACCGATGCAGGTGGAATAATACCCTGGGCTGTTGGCCCTACATTTAACAGGTAGTTTCCTCCTTTATGTGCGATATCTGCCAGGTTCTGGATAATGGTTCCGGCAGATTTCCATTCATGGTCATAATATTTATAACCCCAGGTATCGTTCAGAGTCATACAGACTTCAAAGGTGGAACTACCGCTGGGGATGTATTGTTCAGGCGTGCCATAATCTCCCATATCATTGCCGATCCGGTTGTTGATAATGATATCCGGATTCTTTGAGCGTACTGCTTTCAGGAATTTAAAACTTTGTTCCTGGCTGATGCCACCGGGTACGTCAAACCACATAATGTATGGATCATAATTGGATACCAGTTCTTCAACCTGCGGCAGGGACTTGCCATCAATGTATATATCCGACTGTTTCTTTGACCTGTCGGGGAAATCCCAGATGTTGTCATGAAACGGACCGTTTGGCGGTCCGGCAACGGCATGTTCTTCGTGCCAGTCCCACCAATGCGAGTAGTAAAATCCGAGCCTGATTTCCTGCTGCTTGCAGGCAGCCTGAAGCTCTTTGCAGACATCCCGTTGGAATGGAGTCCAATCAGCAATATTATAATCAGATATTCTGGAATCATACATGGCAAACCCATCACAGTGTTTGGCTGT